>Ga0163199_1002028_pt1 | contig 12545 bp, 10 predicted proteins | sample PL_2010_150m_FD_113537 | JGI IMG/M metagenome (GOLD analysis project Ga0163199, IMG submission 113537) | Freshwater microbial communities from Powell Lake, British Columbia, Canada to study Microbial Dark Matter (Phase II) - PL_2010_150m | ecosystem: Environmental > Aquatic > Freshwater > Lake ... | reverse complement strand
CTGGCGGAGACGCAGGGATTCGAACCCTGGATCCAGGTTTTGCCCAGATGCGCCCTTAGCAGGGGCGTGCCTTCGACCACTCGGCCACGTCTCCGAAAACGGCGATGAACTTGAGGTTCACGGCTGTTTGCAGGGGGCGGAGTATACCCGAATCGACCTGCGCCGTTGGCAAATGCGCGGCAAGGTTCGCAGCGCCCCGTCAGCACTTGCTAGCCGCGCAGGCTGATCTGCGGCCAGCCGCGCCGGGCGGCGACTTCGGCCAGCGTCGCGTCGGCATCGACGGCCACCGGATGCGTGACTCTTTCCAGCAGCGGCAGGTCGTTGTGCGAATCGCTGTAGAACCAGCTCTGTTCGAAGCTGCCCAGCCACAGGCCCAGCGATTCGAGCCAGGCTTCGACGCGCACGATCTTGCCCGCGCGAAACGACGGTATGCTGCGCGGCTGACCGGTGAAGCGGCCGTCTTCCTGCGCCGGAATGGTGGCGATCAGGTGCGGGATATTGAACTCGTGGGCGATCGGCCCGGTAACGAAGCTGTTGGTGGCGGTGACGATGGCGAGCAGGTCGCCGTTGGCGGTGTGCTTCGCCACCAGTGCGCGCGCTGCCGTGCTGATGAGCGGCCGGATGCGTGTGCGGAGGAACTCCTGATGCCAAGTGTCGAGTTCGGTGCGCGAATGGCGCGACAGAGGCGCCAGCTGGAAATCGAGAAAGGCATGGATATCCAGCGTGCCGGCCTTGTATTGCTCGAAGAATTCGATGTTCCTCGCTTCATGCACTTCGCTGTCGAGCACGCCCTTGCTGATGAGGAATTGGGCCCACTCGAAATCCGAATCGCCGGACAGGAGCGTGTTGTCGAGATCAAACAAGGCGAGGTTCATGACGGGTTGGAATCCTTGTCGAGATCGAATGAGGTTTGCATCAGTTCGCGCAGAAGGGGCAGGGTGGGCGGGCGCTTCTGTTCGAGCGAGGCGCGGTCCAGGCTGTTGAGCATGGCCATCAGCGAGGGCAGGTCGCGGCGGCCGTGGTGAAGGAGGTAGTGCACCACTCCGGGATCCATCAGCATGCCGCGCTCGATGGCATGGCGACGCAGGGCAGCGGCTTTTTCCTCATCCGACAGCAGTTGGATTTCGTAGATCAGGGTCTGGCCGACGCGGGTGCGCAGATCTTCCCGCAGTACCAGCCGCAGAGGCGGTTCGGTGCCGGCCAGCAGCAGGGCCAGGCCGAGAAAGCGTGCGGCGTTGAAGGCGCGAAACAGGGCGACCTGGGCTTCGGCCGCCAGTTCCTCTACATCGTCTATCACCAGCAGGCTGCCGGGGGCCAGCGGCAGTTCTGCGCCGGCTTGCTTGCCCCGAAGAAATACCACGGGCCGCCGCCCGCGCGCCGCCGCCGCCGCCGCCTCCAGCAGGTGGCTCCTGCCGCAGCCTTGCGGTCCCCAGATGTACAGGGCTTCGAAGCTGCTTGTGTCGCAAAGGTCGCGCAGGCGCGCCACCAGTTCGGCGTTGCCGCCGACGACGAAGTTGTCGAGTGTTGGCGCCTGCTCCGGCTTCAGATCGAGCAGCAACTGTTGCTGCGGCGTAGTCATCTAGGAGCCTCGATAGAAACGGCTGGCGAGATACAGCGCTCGCACTTCACGCAAGCCGACGAGCAGCGCAGCCGAAGCCGGCAACGCTGCCAGGACACCAAAAAAACCGAAGATCTGACCGAAGGCCATCAGGGCGAAGATTACCGCCAGCGGGTGCAGGCCGATGCGCTCGCCGACGAGGAAGGGTGTCAGCAGGAAACCTTCCAGCACCTGGCCGATGCCATACACGATCAGCACGGCGATGACCGGACCCCAGCCGGCGAACTGGAGCGTGGCGACCAGCAGGGCCAAAATAAGACCGGTGGCATAACCCAGATAGGGGATGAAGATCAGAAGGCCGGTGACGACGCCGATCGACAGCGCCGAGGGAATGCCGGCCAGCCATAGCGCCACGCAGTAATACGCGGCGAGCAGCGCCATGACCATGATCTGGCCGCGCAGATATTGCGAGAGCACGGCGTCGATTTCGCTGACCATGTGCATCAGTTTGACATGCCAGGGGCGCGGTACGATGCCGCTCAGGCGCGTCGTCATGCCGTGCCAGTCGAGCAGCAGGTAGAACATTACCACCGGCGCCAGCAACAGATTTATCGCGAGGCCGAGCAGGGCCACGCCGCCGATCTTGAGCGAACCGTACATTCGCTCGAGAATCACTTGCACCGTATCCCAGTTGCCGGCGGCGAACTTCTGCAGCGAGGCGGAATCAAAGCTCAGTCGCAGTCCGAAATAGTCTTTCAGCCAGGGTGCCAGTCTGGCGTTGCCCAGCGCCAGTGCTTCGGGTGTCCGCGCGGCGAGCACTGCGGTTTGTTCATGCAGCAACGGCAGGATGATCAGTACCAGCACAACGGCCAGGGCGGCGAGCGCCAGCATGACGAGAATCACTGCCAGGATGCGCGGCAAACCCCAACCGGTGACGCGGTCGGCCACCGGGTTGCAGATGTAGGCAAGGATGCCGGCCAGCAGAAAGGGCGTGAGAATCGGCGAGAGCGCATAGAACAAGGCGAGAATTGCCAACCCGGCCGCGATCCACAGGGTGGCTTGCAGACGGTCGCTGCGGTTGGCATCGGGAGGCGTGATCATTTCCGGTAAAATTCGCGGCTCAGGCATGGTTGACAGCACGGATTATCGCCCATCCGGCGGTCGGTCGCGCTCCTGTCACTGATACCGCTGGCGTCTTCAAGGATTTCATCTTGGCTGATTTCATCCCTTCCCCGTCCCCGCTCACCTACCGCGATGCTGGAGTGGATATCGATGCCGGCGACGCGCTGGTCGAACGCATCAAACCGGCGGCGAAGCGCACCATGCGGCCTGAAGTGCTGGCCGGTATCGGCGGCTTCGGCGCGCTGTTCGAGATTTCGAAGAAGTACCGCGATCCGGTACTGGTAGCGGGAACCGACGGCGTCGGCACCAAACTCAAGCTGGCCTTTCAGTGGAACCGCCACGACACCGTCGGTCAGGACCTGGTGGCGATGAGCGTCAATGACATTCTGGTGCAGGGTGCCGAGCCGCTGTTCTTTCTTGACTACTTCGCCTGCGGCAGGCTCGACGTGAATACCGCGGCAACGGTCGTCGAGGGCATTGCCCGGGGCTGCGAAATAGCCGGCTGCGCGCTGATCGGCGGCGAAACGGCGGAAATGCCCAGCATGTATCCGGATGGCGAATACGATCTCGCCGGCTTCGCCGTCGGCGCCGTGGAAAAGGCGGCGATCATCGACGGCAAGTCGATCCGGCCGGGCGATGTGGTGCTCGGCCTGGCGTCTTCTGGCGCGCACTCCAACGGCTATTCGCTGATCCGCAAGATTCTCGAGCGCGCCAAACCGGATCTGGCGATGGACATCGGCGGCGTGCCGCTGGCCGACGCGGTGATCGCGCCGACGCGCATCTACGTCAAGCCACTGCTGGCGCTGATGCAGGCCATTCATGTCAAGGGCATGGCGCATATCACCGGAGGCGGCCTGACCGAGAACATTCCGCGCGTGCTGGCCGGCGATCTGACGGCGACTCTCGAGAAGAAGAACTGGCCGCTGCCGCCCTTGTTCCAGTGGCTGCAAAAGGAGGGCCAGGTGGCCGAGGCCGAAATGCACCGGGTCTTCAACTGCGGCATCGGCATGGTGGTGATCGTGGCCGAAGCCGATGCCGGCGTGGCGATGCAGTTGCTTGCCGCGGCAGGCGAGCAGGTCCATCACATCGGCCGTATTGCGGCGCGCGGCCAAGGACAGGCGCAGACCATCGTCGCCTGATTCGCCGTTACCTGCCCGCGTCCCACCAGGGGATACCGTCCCTTCGGGACATAAAGTGGATCCCAGGTACGCAGAGCGAGCCAGCGCCGACTTTTTACGCCAGGTGGGCGATGACCGCGGCAAGCACGCTCGCCGTCGGATCCGACGCCAGCGGATCGATTACCCGCAGGTCCTTCATGCTCCTTAGCCAGGTCAGCTGCCGCTTGGCAAACTGCCGCGTGGCGAACACGCCTCGATCACGCAGATCGGCGCCCGGCATCTGTCCTTCCAGCATTTCCCATACCTGGCGATAGCCGACGCAGCGCATCGAGGGCAGCCCGGCGTCCAGCCGATACTTCCGGCGCAGCATCCTGACTTCATCGACCAGGCCGGCCGTCAGCATGGCGTCGAAGCGCTGCCCGATGCGCCGGTGCAGTTCGCCGCGATCGCCCGGTACCAGGGCCAGCGTCAGCAGTCGGAAGGGCAGGGGGCTGTCCTTCTGTTCGGCGAAGAAGCTGCCGAGCGAGCGGCCGGTGAGGCGCAACACTTCGATGGCGCGCTGGATACGCTGGGCGTCGGTCGGCTTCAGGCGCGCCGCCGTTTCCGGATCGAGCCGCGCCAGTTCGGCATGCAGCGCCGGCCAGCCGCGCTCGGCGGCTTCGGCATCGATCAGGCGGCGCAGGGCGGCATCCGCCTGTGGCAGGTCCGCCAGCCCCTCTCGCAGGGCCTTGGCGTAGAGCATCGTGCCGCCCACCAGCAGCGGAATGCGACCGGCTGCGGTGATTGCCGCCATTTCGCGCAGGGCATCTTCGCGGAACTGCGCCGCCGAATACCTTTGTTCCGGCGTGATCAGGTCGATCAGCCGGTGCGGAAAGCGCGCCAGCGTTACGGCATCGGGCTTGGCAGTGCCGATGTCCATGTCGTGAAACACCTGCGCCGAATCGACGTTGATGATGTCGCAGGGCAGGCGCGTCGCCAGTTCGAACGCCAGCGCGGTCTTGCCGCTGGCGGTGGGGCCGATGAGAAGGATAGCGGGGGGCTGAAGCATAAAATTGGAATCGAGGCGTCAGACGCGGTAGTCTAGCGGGTCGGAATGATATGTCGCGGATGAACGCAGGGGCGGGAGTAATCGATGATTAATGCGGCGAAGCTTTGCCTGGTGACGGTATTGATGCTGGCGGCGTCCGCGACGCAAGCTCAGGCACAGGCTGCCACGGCCATTCCGCCCGCCGCGCCCGAGGCCCTGCGCGCCGTGGTGAATGCCGCCAAACCGCCGCCACCGACGATTGCCGATCTGGTGCTGCTGTTGCAAAGCTACAAGCCGGACCTGGAAAAAGTCAAGCAGTTGCGGGCGAAACTCGATGCGCCGATCGGCGATACGACGGACGTCGTGGACAACGCGCGCGCCTGGCACAACAAGGCGCTGGTTGCGGAGGAACTGGCCGACAACGACCAACGCTTCGCCGCGCTGGAAAAGGCTCTGGAGTACGCGAAGAAATCGACCGGAGGCGGGGCCGTCAATGATGTGGGCACGCTGTTGCGCGTTCGCCAGGATTTATGCGGTGCCACGCACGTGAGCAAGGGTCTGAGTGCCGGCATCGATACGACCGAGACATTCATCAGGGACTTCGAGGGAAGCGCTCCCGGCGCGGTCATCACCATGAAGGCGACGTTATCGAACTACTACGTCAGTTTGGGCAATCCGGAAAAGGCGAAGGCCCTCATTACCGAAGCCGAGAGCCTGATGCGGCGTCTGCGCAACTCGCGTGTCGGTCCGTTCTATTACGCGACATGGGCGACGTTCGTCGAGCGCTCGAAAGGCACCATGCTTCTTGTCCAGGGGCGACCCGAGGAAGCCGAGCGGGCCTATCTCGCCGCCGTGCGCATGGCCGAAGAAAACATCACGGCGAATGCGCTCAACCGCAGCGCCGGTCGCTTCTCGACCCTTCCGGAGCGAGCGGAACAGTTCCGCGACCTTGCGCGTCGCGACCTTGCGCATGCCTACATTGCTGAGGAACGTCTGGACGAAGCGGAACTGTTGTTGCGAGAGGTGCTGAAAGCGTCGTTGAACCGCGACGGACGAAATTCCCGTCTGGTCGGCATTACGCTCGTTTCGCTGGCGCAGGTTTTCGTCAACCGGGGGCGATTTGTCGAAGCCGCGGTCCTGGGCGAGTGGGCGGATCGCACGCTGTCCGAGGCCGGCCTGCCGCCGGGCAGCCTGGAGCGTCTGCGCACGCGCACTTTCCTCGCCAGTATCCTGACCGTCATCGGGCGCTATGCCGAGGCCGTTCCCATCTTTGACGAATTGCGCAAACTGGCAGCCGAAGAGGCGAGAGGCGACCAGGACTTGTCCGTGGTTACGGTCAACTCCATACGCGCCTACATCAGCGCCAACCGGCTGAACGATGCGCTGGCCGATGGCGACCGCTTGCTGCGCAACGCGTCGCGAAATTACGGCGACGATCATTACACGACAGCGGAGGCTCGCGCCTATCGCGCGATGGCGGTGCAGCGCAGCGGGCGCGTGGATGAGGCCCGCAAGGAATTCGAGCGCGCGGTCAATGTCGTGATCGATCCGGCCAAAACTCCCGGGAAGCAGCAGGCCAGCCAGTCGCGGGCTGCTCGTCTCAAACTGATTCTAAATGAATACCTCACGGTGCTTGTCGGGCGCAAGGGTGAGCGCACGGCAAGCGATATCGCCGAAGCCTTCCGCATTGCCGACGTTGCACGGTGGCAGAGCGTGCAAAAAGCCATCTCCGGTTCGGCGTTGCGGGCCGCCGCCGGCACCCCCGAACTGGCAGCCATGATCAAGAAGGTTCAGGACGACGAAGACGAGTTGCAGGCGGTGTACAAGAACCTGATCGCCCAGCACTCGGCGCCGCCCGAGAAGCAGTTGCCGGTGGTCATTGCCGCGATGGAAAAGCGTATCACCGGGTTGCAGGCTGAGCAGGCGGCGGCCCTGGTGGAAATTCGTCGCCAGTTCCCGCAATACGATGCTCTGGTCAGCCCGCGCCCGGCCGATCTGGCCACAGCGCGCAAGGCCTTGCTGCCCAACGAGGCGCTGCTGTCGATCTACGTCACGCCGGGCGGCACCTATGTCTGGGCGACGGCAACGGATGGCGCTCTGCATTTCCATTTCAGCCCGCAAACTGCGGCATGGGTTGCCGGAGTGGTCAAGCGCCTGCGCAATTCCGTCGACTTTTCCAGCGCAATCAGCACCGAGCAAATGCGCTTTGATCTCGAGGCCGGTTCGGCGTTGTATCAGGAACTGCTGGCGCCGGTGCAGGTCGCCTGGGAGAAAGCCGACACCCTGCTGGTGGTGGCCAATGAAGCTTTGGGGCAGATACCTTTTTCGCTGTTGCCGACAGGGGTCGTCGCACCGGGCAAGGTCGAGGCCGGGTTGCCGCTGTCGCAGTTCCGCCAGACACCATGGCTGGCGCGCAAACTGGCGGTGGCCTATGTACCCTCGATCAGCGCCCTGGTGACATTGCGCGCCCTGCCGACATCAAAGAGTCAGCGCGATCCTTTCATCGGCTTCGGCGATCCGGATTTTGGCGCTCATGCGGACAAGTCGGCCGACACGCAGACGGCAAGTGCGGGCGGGAATCGCAGCGCAAGCCGGGGCGTCCGCCCGCGAGGCACGCGCAACCTCATGGTCAGTCGCGCGCCAAAATGGGACGAGAACATCGTCAGCACCGATGCGATTCCTGTCGCCCCCGCGGCCGAGCAGGGAACACCGCTGCTGATGCCGCTGCCCGATACGCGCGACGAAATCATGGCCATCGGCAGTGCGCTGGCCGCAAACATGCAGCGTGACACCTTCTTCGGCGATCGGGCTAACCGGAAAAATGTGCTGGAGGCGGACCTCAAGCACCATCGCGTGGTGGCCTTCGCCACCCACGGCCTCGTTGCCGGCGATCTGCCGGGGCTGGACCAGCCGGCCCTCGCATTGGCGCCACGGGCCGGCAGGGGCATCGAAGACGGTCTGTTGAAGCTGGAAGACATTCTCAAACTGTCGCTGGATGCCGACCTGGTCGTGCTTTCGGCCTGCAACACGGCGGCCGCCGACGGCAGCGGCGCCGAGGCCGTGTCCGGCCTGGGTCGTGGCTTTTTCTACGCCGGTGCGCGGGCCGTGCTGGCCACCCACTGGCCGGTGGAAACAGTTTCGGCGCGGGAACTGGTGACACATCTGTTCGAGCGCTACGCCAAAGATGGCAAACTCACCCGAGCCAAGGCGCTGCGGCAAGCCATGCTGGAGATGATCGACAAGGGCATGGCGCTGGACGAACGCGGCAAGCCGGAGTACTCCTACGCCCATCCGGCGTTCTGGGCGCCGTATGCGCTGTATGGCGATCCGGGGCGCTGATCAGCGGCCGCGCATGAACAACCGGTCGAGTTCCGCCATCGACAACTGAACCCAGGTCGGCCGGCCATGGTTGCACTGGTCGGCGCGCTCGGTTTCTTCCATCTGGCGCAGCAGGGCGTTCATTTCCGGCAGGCTCAACAAGCGGTGGGCGCGCACCGCGCCGTGGCAGGCCATGGTCGCCAGCAGCTCATTGCGCTGTGTCTCGACCACGCGACTCGCGGGGTGTTCAGCGAGATCCCTGAGCAGCGAGCGCACCAGGTCGACAGCGTTGCCGCCAGCCAGCAGCGCCGGCAGGCTGCGCACCGCTAGTTGCCGCGGGCCGGCGGCGGTGACGGCAAAGCCGAGTTGGGACAGTGCCTCCGATTGTTCGCCGGCGGTCGCCATTTCGGCTTCGGTGGCGGACAGCAGCAGCGGCACCAGCAGCGACTGCGTTGCCGGTGGTCCGGCGTCGAGGCTGTGCTTGAGCTTTTCATAGAGGATGCGTTCGTGGGCGGCGTGCATGTCCACCAGCACCAGACCGTTGGCATTCTGGGCGAGGATGTAGACGCCGTGCAGTTGGGCGATGGCGTAGCCGAGCAGCGGTGTGGCGATTTCGTGTGTGCCAAGAGTCGGCTCTGGTGGTACGCCGATTTGGGCTCCGGAAAACGCCGCCCGGGCGAATTCGAGATAGGACCGCGCGGCGGGTTCATTGACCGCCAGCCCTGACTGCCGAGCATGGGAAAATGAGGTCGGCACCAACGCCGGCGATACCTCTGCCGGTCCAGCCGCGCTGCTCAGCGGCGTGGCCAGCGTGCGCTGGAGGGCGTGAAACACGAACTGGTGAATGCCGCGTGCATCGCGAAAGCGCACTTCGGTCTTGGCCGGATGCACATTCACATCGACGCCGGCCGGGTCGAGGTCGAGAAACAGCACGTAAGCCGGATGCCGAGCACCATGCAGGATGTCGGCCCAGGCCTGGCGCGCGGCGTGGGTCAGCAACTTGTCGCGCACATAGCGGCCATTGACGAAGAAGTATTGCTCGTCGCGTCCCGAACGCGAATAGGCCGGCAGCGCGGCAAGTCCGGAAAGCCTGAGCGGCCCCGCGATGGCATCCAGCGGCCGCGCGTGCGGGAAAAATTCCTCGCCGATGATTTCTCTGGCCCGTCTGGAGAAGTCGGCGTTGGCGAGACGGCGCTTGGCGCTGGCGTTGTGACTCAGGGTGAAGGCAACATCGGGCCGCGCCAGCGCCATGCGGCGCACGACTTCGTCGCAATGGGCGAATTCGGTGGCCTCGGTCTTGAGAAACTTGCGTCGCGCCGGAGTGTTGAAATACAGGTCGGCAACCTCGACCACAGTGCCGCCGGCCAGCGCCGCCGGTTCCACTGCGCTGGCATCGCTGCGCAGGCGGAAGGCATGCGACTGTGAGGCGTGACGACTTGTTATTGCGACGTTAGCCACCGAGGCAATTGAGGCCAGCGCCTCGCCACGGAAACCGTAGCTGCCTACCCGTTCGAGGTCGGCGAGACTCGCTATCTTGCTCGTGGCGTGGCGCGCCAGCGCCAGCGGCAGGTCTTCCGGGACTATGCCGCCACCGTCATCGACAACGCGAATCAGGCGTACGCCGCCTTCTTCCAGTTGCACGTCGATCCGCGTCGCGCCGGCATCGAGGCTGTTTTCGAGCAGTTCCTTGAGCACCGACGCCGGGCGCTCGACCACTTCGCCGGCGGCGATCTGGCTGATCAGGAGTTCCGGCAGTGGCTTGATGATTCCCATAGGGGAAGGATTATAGCTTCCGGTAAAATCACCTCTTTGCCATCACGAGCGCCGCCACGTGGAATTTCTCGCCCAGTTCATCGACATTGTTTTGCACGTGGACGTGTATCTGGCCAGGCTCCTGGCGGAATACGGGATATGGATTTACGGGATTCTCTTTGCCATCGTATTTTGCGAGACCGGTCTGGTGGTTACGCCGTTTTTGCCTGGCGACTCGCTGCTTTTTGTCGCCGGGGCACTGGCGGCAACCAGCGGCGGCAGCTTTGACATCGGCATCGTTATTGCGGTACTGCTGAGTGCGGCGATTCTGGGCGACAACACCAATTACTGGGTCGGGCGCTGGGCCGGCAAGCGCATCCTGGCCTGGGGCGAGAATTCGCGCTTTTTCAACCGCAAGGCTTTCGACGCGACCCACGCCTTCTACGAGACGCATGGTGGCAAGACCATGCTGGTGGCGCGTTTCATGCCCTTCGTGCGGACCTTCGCGCCCTTTGTTGCCGGGGTCGCCAACATGACCTATGTGCGCTATTTTCTTTTTGACTTGTGCGGTGCCGTGCTGTGGGTTTTCTCGCTATGCCTTGCCGGTTACTGGTTCGGCAATCTGCCATGGGTCAAGGCGAATCTGTCGCTTATCGTCTTCGGCACCATCGGCTTGTCTCTGGCGCCTCTGGTCCTGGCGTGGCTGCGCCAGCGCGTCGCGACGAAGGCGTCGTGAGCATGCGTCGTGCGCTGGCAGTCGTCATCGTGCTGCTGGCCGGGTGCGCGCATAGCGTCGACAGGGGCCGTACGGCCGGCAAAACGGCGGGCAACCTGGCGGGAAACACGGGTGACAACTCGGCGAGCAACGCCGTGGCGACATTCGATCCGAAGCAGATCGGCAAGACCGATATCGACCGCGTCGCCGACATTCATCGGCGTGAAATATTTGCCAGCGTGCGGGTGCTGGCGGAAAAGCTCTATCGCCGCAATCCCCGCGAGTGGAAGAAAGGCGGCCACGCCAGCATCGAGGAGGCGCTCGATCGCCTGCTTGATCCGCGCACCGGCTGGCGGTCAACTGAAACAGGCGGCAAACGCGGTACCGATGCGATTCTGCTGGCCCTGCGGGGCGAGTTCGAAGGCGATCGGGTGGCCGCCTTCATCGCCGGCATGGGCTCCATGCTGAATGCCGCGTTCGAGGAAAAGACGGAATTTTTCATACTCGATGAACTGGAGCCGCAGAAGCTTTACAACAGTGCCCGCAACCTTGAAATTGCCGCCTGGAAACTCGCCAGCGCGCGCGACGCCGGCGGCGCCTTGCTGCTGCTCAGCAACGAGACGGCACAGGCGTCACAGCCGGCGAATCTCAGCTTCGAGCGCGAATTCGGCAAGATGATCGGCAATCTCGATCTCCTTTCCGGCCTGATCGCCGACAAGGGCCACCGTACCATCTCCCGGGTGGCCCAAAGCCTGGCCACGGCGGTGTTTCTCCCGGTCATGGCGCTGCGGTGAAACGCTACGTCATACTCATTTCCGGCCGCGGCAGCAACATGGTGTCGCTGCTGGATGCCGGTCTGCCCGGGGTCTGTGCCGCAGTCATCAGCAATCGCGCCGATGCCGCCGGCCTGGCCGCCGCTGCCGACCGCGGCGTTGCCACTGCGGCGATCGATCATCGCGGCTTCGCTTCACGCGAGGAATTCGATGTCGCGCTCGCGGCCGAAATCGGGCGGCACGAGCCGGACCTGGTGTTGCTCGCCGGCTTCATGCGCATCCTGACCGACGGCTTCGTGCGCCGCTTTGAAGGTCGCCTGCTGAATATTCACCCTTCGCTGCTGCCGGCTTTTCCCGGCATCAAGACCCACGCCCAGGCGCTGGCGGCCGGGGTGCGGCTGCATGGTTGCAGCGTGCACTTCGTTACGCCGGCACTGGACGGCGGGCCGATCATCGCGCAGGCGGCGGTGCCGGTGCGGGCCGGTGATGATGTGGCCAGCCTGGGTGGCCGCGTCCTGGTCGAGGAGCATCTGCTTTACCCGCGCGTTGCGCGCTGGTTTCTCGACGGCCGTTTGCGTCTGGTTGCCGGCCGGGTGCAACTGGCCGGCGAGATCGCGGTGGGCGGTTCGCTGCATGCTCCGCAAGCCGATTGACATGCCCGCTTGAGATGCCCGTTTGAGATGCCCGTTTGAGATGCCAATAGCGCTCGCCCTTGTTGCGTCTGCCCTGATCCATGCTGCCGCGCTGCTGGGGCCGGGCTGGGAGTTGCCCGGCGTCAACGCCGCCGAACCTCCGCCAACCATCGATGCGGTGCTGGTCAAGCCGGTGATGCGCGCGGACGCGGCGCCTGTCGCCAGGCCGGCGCCAAAACCGCCTGCGGACAAGCCGCGGCCGCGGCCGGCGGCCGGCGCCGAACCGATGTTCACCACGCCACCCGCTGCCGTTGCGCCGAGCGCCGCGCCAGCCGGGGCGCCTGCGGTACAGCCGATCGCCGTACCGCCAGCGCCGTCCGCAGGGGATACCGCCCCCGGCTCCGCCCGGGGCATAACTCCTGAGCCGGTCGTTGCGCCGCCAGTGCCAGTCCGCATTTCGTTGCCGGCGAAGGGACGCATGCGCTACGTCATCACGCGTGGCGAGGGCGGCTTCGTGGTCGGTCAGGCGG
>Ga0163199_1002027_pt1 | contig 12547 bp, 17 predicted proteins | sample PL_2010_150m_FD_113537 | JGI IMG/M metagenome (GOLD analysis project Ga0163199, IMG submission 113537) | Freshwater microbial communities from Powell Lake, British Columbia, Canada to study Microbial Dark Matter (Phase II) - PL_2010_150m | ecosystem: Environmental > Aquatic > Freshwater > Lake ... | reverse complement strand
GAATTGCGGACAGATGGTAGAATGCTGGCCGTGGAGAGGTGGCAGAGTGGTCGAATGCGCCGGATTCGAAATCCGGTTTACAGCTATGCTGTAACGTGAGTTCGAATCTCACCCTCTCCGCCAAATACACGTTCTAAGAAGTCCAGTAAAGCCCACAATAACTAGTAAATACGCCGTGTTAAGTGTGTTTCTAGTCCCGGTTAGTCCAAAACAGTCCTCTTGCATCCGTAGAAAAACCTTGGTAAATTACTTGGCACGTTACCAAGTTGGTAAAACATTTACCAAGGATTGACCGATGGGCGTCCTCGATGATCAGATTTGCACCAGTGCCAAATGTGATCAGCAGAAAATTCTCAAGCTTGCCGATGGGGGAGGCTTGTATCTTTGGGTCTACTCTGACGGCAAGAAATATTGGCGTTATCGTTACCGTCATGGCGCAAAGGAAAACAGCCTCTCTATAGGCGTATATCCTCACGTCTCAATTGATGATGCTCGTAATGGACGTGATCAAATCCGGGATCAGCTTAGAAATGGGTTAAATCCTTCTGAGCTACGTAAGGAAGCCAGGAGGCATGCTTTAAAGCCCTCAATTCATCGAAATCAATTCAGACTCACTTTGTCCGACGATGGCGGTTTGACTATCGAGACATCAACCCACGTTGTAACCCTGACCCGATCTCAAGCAGAGGCGTTAAAGGCTTTTCTAAAAGCTGCGGAGGCGTAGACATGGCATCAAAATTAAACCTGCTGACGGATGCTGATTGCCGAAATGCCACCAGCCATGGGAAGAAAATTCATAAGCTGCATGATGGGGGTGGCTTGCTGCTGTGGGTTTACGACGATGGCCGTAAATTCTGGCGTTTGCGTTACTGGATTGCCGGCAAGGAGAAATCCTTATCCTTTGGTGCCTATCCTCAAGTTTCCCTGAAGGAGGCCCGTGCCAAGCGCGATGAGCAGCGCAAGGTACTGGATGCCAACCTTGATCCTTCCGCCGAACGCAAAGCTGCTGGCCTTCGCAAGAATATGGCTGCGGAGAATTCGTTCGAGACAGTCGCTCGAGAGTGGTACAACAAGCAGGTGCATATCTGGGTGCCGCATCATTCCAGGGATGTGAAACGCCGGCTTGAGTCCAATATATTCCCAGTGCTCGGCCGTCGTCCCATAGGTGAGATTGAAGCCCCCGAGTTGCTGGCTGCTATCCAGAAAATAGAGAAGCGTGGCGCGTTTGATCTGGCTCACCGTGTCTTACAGGTATCTGGTCAGGTTTTCCGCTACGGCATCGCCCATGGCAAATGCAAGAGCGATCTATCCAAGGATCTTCGCGGCGCGCTCACCCCACACAAGAAACAGCACCAAGCTGCGGTGAGGCCGGAAGAACTGCCAGACCTGCTGCGCGCCATTGCCACCTACGACGAAATGGGCGGCAAGCAAACTAGGCTAGCGCTGCAACTGCTGGCGCAAACCTTTGTGCGCACAAATGAAATGATTGGCGCCGAGTGGGCGGAGTTTGATCTGGATAATGCGCTATGGATCATCCCTGCCGGCCGCATGAAGATGAAAACCGAGCACGTGGTACCGCTCTCGCGTCAGGCGCTTGCGATCCTGGAGCAACTCAAGGAAATCGCCTGTGGCAGTCGCTTTGTGTTTCCCGGCAGAAACCCGGCAAAGCCTATCAGCAACAACACCATGCTGTTTGCGCTGTACCGCTTGGGCTACAAGGGCAAGATGACTGGGCACGGCTTCCGTGCGGTAGCCTCCACCATCCTGAACGAAACCGGCTTTAACCCTGACGTGATTGAGCGCCAGCTTGCTCACTGTGAGCGCAACGAGGTGAGGGGGGCATACAACCGCGCTGAGTACCTACAGGAGCGCAAGAAGATGATGCAGCACTGGGCGGATTATCTCGATTCGATAGAAGCAGGTGCGAAGGTGATACCGCTGTATGGCAATGCGGCATGACGTAGTTTTTCTAACCTTGATGATAGCGCAACGATAACGAAAAAAGGGGTCTACGTTGAATGCCAAAGCGCCTGTTCCCACAGTACTCAGTGATGCAGGGTCACTGACAGAAGGTGAAAGAAGACATCTAGCCGAGGAGTGGTTAAAACGAAATATGGACGTATTGTTTTCGTATGCCGACTATAACCCTTCCTTTGCTGAAGAACTGTGCAAAAAGGTCGCCGACAGGTACGGACAGGACGATCACCTGTCGGCTTTACTCTTAAAGCGTCTCCGTACTGACCGAAGAGGTAAACCCACAGCGCGTCGGAAAACTTGGACTAGGGGGCGCTATTTTGTGTTATTGCTGCATTACCAAGCGCTCCTTAAATTTGGGGAGAATCGAGATGATGTGCTTACGAAGTTGGCCGAACAAGAAAAATTAACAGGCGATAATAAGTCGAAGAAAATCGAACAGAAGATAACTCAGGCTAGGAAGATGATTAGCCAAGATGAGTTACCCGCGTTCTGCCGTTCCCCCTCTCCTTTGCGCAAAAAGGGGGGGTGATATCACCAGAGCAGAAGCGTACTGTCCCGTCTATCGGCCTTCTCAGGTCTTACTCGCACGGGAGCGACCAAATGCACAAACTTCCAGAAACTGGGTATTTGCGCCTATCGCAAATCATTGGGAACCCAAAAGCTGAACCACCCATTCCAGCATTAATCCCTGTTTCAAAATCCACATGGTGGGCTGGTGTGTCCGATAAAAGATTCCCTCAGCCAGTAAGAACATTAGGCCGTCGAATTACAGCATGGCGAGTCGAAGACATTATTGCTTTGATCGAACATGCCGGGAGCGAGGCGCGAAAATGAACAACCAGTTTTCTATACAGTGGCTTGACCTGAATCTGAATAGTAAAGCTCCATGGAAGGAAGGCGATAGGAAGTGGTTTTCAGAAAACCCGTTTCGCTCCTTTCGGCTTCGTCGACTTTTTCCGAATGAATTTCCTAACGATTTTTACGAGGGTCAAACTCACGTATTAGTCAGACAACTACGCCCAGGCTTTCGAGACAAACAATTCTGTCTCGACGTTGCCAATGGGGCTAGCTTTGACGCTCTACCAAATACAGAAGAAGTATGCATGGCGCTTTGGATAAGGCTAATCAAGCGAACAGGAAATTTCGCTTTAGCCGAGGTTGTCGCCGAGGCTAGCCTGATGGGTGTAACCGTGGAGCGTATACAGTGAGCGCTGTTGCTGAGACTGATACTCTCTCGGTGCTACATAGCCACAACAAATGCCCTATGGCTAAGACATGGCGGGCTGATGGCACCGTGATGCCCTACAGTAAGGCCAAACACTTCAGGCTGGAGCAGGTTAAGGTTAAGGACATTCATGACTTGTCAGCACTCCTAACGCGACTGGAGGGGTGCCAGGATGCATGCATTATCCGCGGCGAGTATGTGGGTGACAAATTAGCTAGGGAGCGCACTTCCGAAACGGAATACAAACAAGGAAAAGTCTTACGCCGTGATAGCATTTTTAGTGATCATCCTCTCCATACCGTTCTGATCGAGGTTGATGAATTTGTGCCTCTGCACGGCGATCCGGTACTCGACCCCCTGCCTTGTATCAGAGAATACATTACAGGCCATTTGCCTGAGGCATTTTGGGGAGCGTCCTATCACTGGCAACTGTCAAACAGTGCTGGCCATCCAACGAAAAGGGGGAAACTCAAAGCACACTTATGGTTCTGGCTTTCCACTCCTCGTACTTCGGTACAACTGAAGGAGTGGGCTAAGGCTGTGACACTTGATGCAGATCATTCTGTTTTCTCCCATACGCAGGTGCACTACACCGCAGCGCCAATATTCGCGCAGGGCTTAACTGACCCAGTACCAGTGCGAAGCGGCTTCGTTCAAGGCTTAATTCAGGATGAAGTTGAACTCGATATTGAGCCCTCCGTGCTGGTGTCTGATGAGATGAATGCCTGTAGGGTACGTGATCTGTCAAGGAATACGGGAGAGCATGACGAAGTGGCCGATTGGCTAAGAATGAATTGGAACGTACTCGGTGAATCCCCTGATCAGACCGCGCTTTATATCCTCTGTCCTTGGGAGCATGAGCACACTATTGACGCTGGCCCATCTTCTACAGTGTATTTTCGTGCAGGCACTGGCGGGTATGCACAAGGACATTTTGATTGCAAGCATTCCCACTGCTCTGAGCGCAGTGATGGGGAATTTCTCGATGCCATGGGTTATATGGCCTCTGATTTTAGTAACGAAAACTTAGGGGAAGAAAAGACAGTCTGGGAAAAGTCTATGGATGTCTTATCAATGCTACGTACACCACCTGCACCAATTGAGTGGCTGGTACATGATCGTATTCAGAAGGGTCGGGGCATACTGATAACAGGGGTGGGGGGTAGTTCAAAAACACGAGCCATGTACCACTTGGCTATCGGCGCAGCTATTGGACGTCTGCCATGGGACTGGGAGATAAAGACCACTGGCAAAAGTCTATTGGTGTTAACTGAAGACACGGAGAGCGATGTTCATCGCACTCTGTGGGGAATTTGCCAGGACATGGATCTGAGTGATGGTGAGCTCGAAAAGGTGGGGGACTCAGTCATACCTTACCCACTGGCGGGTTCTGGATGTCGTTTGCTTACCTTCGATACAAAGCACGTATTAGAGGAGAGCAAGAAGCTCAAGGAACTAGAAGAAAAAATAAAATCTTTGGGCGATGTGGTATTTGTTGGTCTCGACCCGGCACTTAGTCTCAGTTCTGGCGATGAGCTCGATCAGAGTCACCAGCGCATGCTGGGGAAAATGGCTGACGACCTTGCTGTTAGGACAGGAGCTGCCGTGGCATTAGTGTCTCATGCCAGCAAGGCCAGCTTGGTGCGTGATGAATTGGATAGTCATAACTCCCGAGGGGGAGGGGCTATTACGGATGCGGTGCGTGGCGAATTTTCAATGCGGACGATGACGGCGAAAGAAGCTGCTGCTGCCGGGATTAGTGACATCGAAGAGCGTAAACGCCATGTACAGTTGGTAGCTACAAAGGGAAATCACTTGCCCCCTTCGGCATACGTGCCGGTATGGTTACGCCGAGGGGAGCATGGGTCTCTTAGTGCAGCCGATGTTGTATTAGAAGCCTCTCAACAGGGCAATGTGTCGGCAATGGATTTAAAAATTCTTGAAGTGTTGTCGGAAATGCCTGGCGCATCAATCTTGGAAGACTGGCGGGCAAAGTGTATCAACCGCAAACTGATAGCCTCTGGTAGTCTCGAAGCACAAAAGAAAAGTATGCAGCGTAGCGTGGAACGACTTAAACGAGCTGGAGAGATTACAAGCCTTCAACGCGGGATTTACACCCCTTCACCGTGTGAGGCGCTGACATGAAGAGACAGTTGGCCCACACAAAGTTAGGGACGGGACACCCCTTAAGGGGGGTGTCCCTCGTCCCTTCACTCTTTGTGTCCTTAATGTCCTTTCATTGTCCTTATTATGTCTCTTCGTTGTCCCTTCGTAGAAAACAATCATATATGCATGTAACAGACAGTGCTCCAACACGATTATTGACGGTGCCCGGACATTTGCCAGGCACATTGCAGTTGAGTTTGTGCTGGCCATTCTGGAATCATTAAATTAGCTTGATGATTGCGGGAAAATTGTAAAAGGAAATAATGATGGGTGGTATCGGTAGCGGGCGGAGGTGTCAGGGTGGGAAAAATGTGACTACGGATTACAGGGCTCTGGACGTGCGGCAACTGCAACGAGATGGTCTGCTGGAACCGGGACAAGAATTCGGCTGGAACTGGTATCGCGAAGGGGAAAAGGTGGCATCTATCGACGTGAGGACGGAAACTGATCGGGTGCACCTTGATTACCGATACCGGCGCCATGGGCAAGGATGGAAAGATGAAAATTATCCGGTATTACTGGACTGGACACCTTGCACCTATGGCGGCAATCGAGCATGGTTCTTATGCCCGGCAGCAGGATGCGGTAAGCGCGTGGCGATTCTCTACGGTGGCGCCGGGATATTCGCTTGTCGGCACTGCCGCCGACTGGCCTATCCTAGTCAGCGAGAGAATGTGAGGTACCGTGCAATCCGACAAGCTGATAAGTTACGGAATAGACTTGGCTGGGAACTAGGCATCTTAAATGGGCATGGCGGCATACCAAAAGGAATGCACAGGCTTACCTACCTGCGGTTAATCATTAAGTACGATGCGATTGTTGATACATTGCTAAATTACATTACGCCGCATCAAAAATATAGTTAGGAGCGGTGGTGATAGTCGAAGTGAATAACCCAGCCTTGCAGTGACAGCAAGCATCAAATCTCGGTACCAAAAATCGGCTGGGGTGATTCCCTTGAGCTCAGGGTAAAACAAAACTCTTGAAATACTGCTCAGCCATTTCCGGATTTAGTGTGCGTAGTGTCTGATAAACATCTATTACCTTCTCTCGCTGCCCTAGCGAATGGTAGGTAGAACCTAGATCTCTCCATGCTCCAGCAAGCTTTGGCTTTATTCGAACAGCTTCTTGATAAGCCTTTACCGCTTGTTCATATTCTTTATGGTTTTTTAAGGCATTGGCTAAACCCCACCATGCACTAGCTTCCTCAGGTTTGATTCTTATAACTTCCTTATATGCTGCGACAGACTTATCGAATTCTTGAAGGTAATCATAGACTCCGGCTATAGCCAACCAAGCGCTAGCATCTCCTGGTTGAATACGTAACGCCTCTTGGTAGGCTTGAGTTGCCTTGTCGAGTCGAGCTTTGCCGGTATAGTAGAAGCCAAGAGTTTTCCAATATTCTGAGTTCCCTGGCTCAATACGTGTTGCTTCAAGCATTGCCTGAATAGACTTATCAAGTTTTCCGTCTAGCGAATACACGAAGGCTAACCCCTTCCATAATTCAACATTTTCTGGATCGATACTTAGAGCTTCTTCATAGGCCTTGATCGAAAGCCCGTATTGTTTTAAGTTGTTATAGGCGCTACCTAATTGCCCCCAGATTTCTGCATTCTTGGGCTCTATTTTCAAAGCGTATAGATAGGATTTAATTGCTTCATCGGGTTGATAAAGCCTTTCATAAGCGATGCCTAGGTTATATCTTGCTATGGCACTTTCTGGAGCGCTTTTGAGCCACTTCTGACAAAGCTTTAATAGCCCATTCCAATCCTTCTTCCCCTCCAATGCTATTGCGCGACTCGTCCAATCAAGGCTGCCATTATTCTCTTGTGCTCGGCTAGCTTGCGCTCGTTTCGGTAGTTCGGCTATCCAGTCAACTGGTAAGGCGAAGTTAAGATTCTGTCCTTCCACAAGCTGAAACGTGGTTACACCGACCAATCGTCCGTGGTCATCGAATAGCCCACCTCCACTGGAGCCAGGCGAAATGGCAGCTGAGGTTTGAATGTATTGCGAGCCTTCATATTGGCGCAAGCTAGAAATGAGTCCTTCGCTCAAAGTGAGCTCCAAGCCTTTAGGTGTGCCAATGGCATAGACGCGCTGACCAACCTTTAGGCTTTTAGCTGTTCCCAAGACGATGGGCGTAGCTTCTAAATTCGGCACGTTTAGCTGGCAGAGATCGCGATCCGAATCGGCATATAGCAGGGTTGCATTGAAGATTTTGTCGGTTTGTCGTACTTGAAGGCTTTTCCCTTTTTGCGCAACATGGCAGTTAGTAATAACCTGCTTGGCACTAATCACCACTCCACTTCCTAGACCGATGGATTGGCCATTTCCGTCAAGGATATCAATTACCACGACCGAGGGTGAGGCTTGCACAAAAATCTGTTCTGGAGTGTTAGCGCGTGCACTTACAACTGTAAGCATGAAAATATAGAAGCCCGCAAGAACACGGTATGAAAACAACTTATTCATAATTACTCCATTAAATAATCTAATAGGAAAGTATGTTATCCATTATTGGTTTCTGCATTCGTATGCAACTTCGGTTTCAGCGGCGTGGATACTAATGTTGATAATGGTACACGTTGGTCGAACACAATACCTGCGGGGAGCGCGATACCCCCAGAGGGAGTTTGTTCTGATTCGTTGATCGTTCCGTCGCGTTCCACGTAACTGCATAACCCAGGCTGCCACACGACACTCATCCGAAAGCCCGTACGTCTGACGGCCTCCAGCACTCCATTCAGCAGCAACGTACGACAGTCCGCGCTGATGAGACCGTCTGTAGTAACGGGGGTGGGATACTGCACATAGCTACTTCGGTAGCCGATGTGCACGGAGGGTTCTCCCTCGCGAATCTCGATCGATTCACGCTGATAGACCGAGCTCATGATCCGAACCACGAGGTACGGATATTTGCCTGCCGGGTTATCGAGCGGTTCGGCAGGAATGGTTGAGAATGGTGAAACGGTTTCATTTGACATGGCGGCACCTCGATTTCGGTTGTATGGATTGCCGCAACAGATTAGCCTTGTCTGTTCTTTCCCATGTGAAGCTGGGTTCATCCCGTCCGAAATGCCCATATGTAGAAGTCTTGCGGTATATCGGGCGGCACAAATTCAATGTTTCTATGATGCCTCGTGGTGTCAGATCAAAGACCTCACGAACTGCATCCATTAAAAAATCATCCTCCACCACACCCGTTCCTTGGGTATCAATGTGTACAGAGACAGGATCGACAACACCAATGGCATAGGCAAGCTGAACCAAACACCGCGTAGCAAGCTTTGCTGCCACAATGTTTTTGGCGATATACCGTGCCATGTAGGCCGCAGAGCGATCGACCTTGCTGGGGTCTTTCCCTGAAAACGCCCCTCCGCCATGCGGGCAGCTACCACCATAGGTATCAACGATGATTTTTCGCCCTGTCAGTCCGGTATCACCATTTGGGCCACCTACTTCAAAACGGCCTGTAGGGTTGATTAGTACCTCAAAATTAGCACCGCGCAACTCAACTGGGATTATGGCTTCGACGATTTCTTTACGCACCACACTACGCAGAATATCAGTACTAATGTCTGGCGAATGCTGAGTAGATAGAACCACCTTTTCTACGGCAATGGGTTTGCCATCGACATAACGAACACTGACTTGGCTTTTTGCGTCAGGGCGTAGCCACGGCAAGGCGCCAGATTTCCGAAGGTTAGCCTGCTTGCGCACCAGTTTATGGGCCAAGCTGATGGCGAGTGGCATCAGTTCTGGTGTTTCATCACAGGCATAACCAAACATGAGGCCTTGGTCGCCAGCACCGATTTCGCCACTTGCCTGGTCAACGCCTTGGTTGATATCCGCAGATTGGCGATTGAAAGCAATTTTGACTTCGCACTTATCTGGGTCAATGCCGTCCTCTTTTGAGGTGTAGCCAATGTCGCGTATCACCTGGCGAACGTTTTTTTCAGCATTATTACGGACTGTTTCGAATACTGCGTGGTCTACCGTTTTGAACTCACCAGCGACAAGTACGAACTGATTGGCCAATACGGTCTCGCAAGCAACCCTGGCATTGGGGTCTTGAGCCAAAAATGCATCAAGTATTGCATCTGATATCTGATCGGCCATTTTGTCTGGGTGGCCTTCTGATACTGATTCAGAAGTAAACAGATAGGTTTTGCTAGTGGTGCTGTTCGAGTTCATTTAATGCTCCTGTTTAGCGCGTTTACCAATATGGCGGGAGCGCAATCTGGATCAACTCCTCCCAATCCATTTCCCCTAAGGGCGGTGGATCAGACCGCGTTCGTACTCTGAAGGTTAGTGGCTAGTGCTTCTTTCTCGACCCCTCCAGTCAGGCATGTTCAGCCAAGTGCTCAGTCTTTTTCACGCGATCTAAGACCTCATCGGGATTAATCCTGCGCAGTTTGTGTTGTGATGACCAGGCTTCGCTATACGAGAAAAAACGTGGTATTCCGCTAGCTATATCTAGCGTGGAAGGGATTCGCTGCCCATCAATACGGCGGATCAGGTATGAAGCAGCGCCGTCATAGTGGGCAGGGTCTATAGCGAGTATGACCACCAACAATCCGTTATTGAGCAGACTTGCGTTGGCATTCCGGGTGACGCAAAGGTCACCGACATTGAGCTTTGACATGTGAGTCTCCTTTCCCCTGATTTTCCGGCGAAGCCGGCTTCCGGGGGGTGGAGAGCGGGCGACGCTTTAGCAGCATTTATGAATCGCCCCGCAAGTTGTCGTAGTTAACTCGGCGATGTGGCCATACGGCCAAAAAACAAAAAACCCGTGTAGCTTGAGCTATAACGGGTTCCCCGCTTTAGCCGCATTTATAAGGCGCCCGCAAGCTGCATATCAAATCGGCGCAGTAAAAGTATCATCTGCTACACTCACTGCTGTCAAGCGTATTTTGTTAAAGGTACTTTCTCGCCCCACAAGAATGATGGCAATAAGCTGGCATGCATGGACAATAGCGGTGTACAGTGGCCTATAACTTGTATCAGCACGAAGGTTTGCGCTCCCTGCAATAGATAGGCGATAGTTCCCTAAGTTGTGTCGAGTAGGCGGCACATGGCAGGATTAGCGCAACTGCCAACCCTATCCTGGTTGCGGGCAAGATTGAATCTGTTTGATTAAAAGGAGATAAGCATGAAAGCACTTATCGTAATTTTATTACTGGTGGTCACATCTATTGCTTCCGCGGATCAGCATGTCAGCGGTCATTACAGAAGCAATGGGACGTATGTTGAGCCATATATGAGAAGCTCTCCTAATGGAACCACAGCCGATAACTGGTCAACTAAGGGGAACGTGAACCCATATACAGGGCAAGAGGGTACTCGCACATATGGCTCCACCCCGCCACCGACATACAACTACAACCCACCTAGCAACAGCTATGGGCAACCGGGTTACCAAAATCCATACGCCAGTCCATATGGCAATTAAATGGCTTATTCCATTCCTAGTGCTGGCGATCTGCTCATGTCCTGCTGATGCCAAGCAGCACCGCAGCTATGAGGCCAAGGCCGAGTTCAAGCGGCTGCACCCATGCCCTGCTAACGGACACACACGCGGCCCATGCCCTGGCTACATTGTTGACCATGTAAAGGCATTGAAGCGCGGCGGCGCTGATGACCCTAGCAACATGCAATGGCAGACCATTGAGGAGTCCAAGGCTAAGGATAAATGGGAGTGACGCTGCTACAGTCTTGGGTGTATCGTTAGCCTATCCATCAAACGGGACGCCTAGCGGCGCCCCTTATTCAGACGTTGAGCACCATTATCGGGAGTTATCATGAAGCACCTCTATTTGCCAATCCTTTGGTAAAATCGCACAGTCCATTACTTTTGCGTTAGTCGCCATGAGCTCATTCCGACTGGTACTTGCATTCCTCCTGCTGTTTCTGGCGTCGCAAGTCCGCGCCGCCGGATTTGATACAGAGGACTTCTCCCTGGAGGTGCCTGCGGATTTTCAGGGCCCCATCACTCAGCCGATGGGCAACAATGGGAATGTAATCGCCTTCATCAAGCCGCATCCCGCTACAAAGACAAATACGCTTCTTCAGATCACCGTGTACAACCCTGGTACAGGTACACAGCCTCCCGAGAAGACGCGGCTTGGCTCACTCGCCGAGCGATACCTAGGACAGTTCATGGAGGGCGTCAAGGGGCGGCGTACCAACTTTTCATCAACCGCGCCGACCAGTGTCACACTCGGCGGACTGCCTGCGTCCTGAACAACATGGACTGGCTCGGCTCAGGGAGTGCAACTGCATGGCATAATGTATTGCGTTGTCGTCGGTACCCTCATCATCAGCCTGCATACGCAGGACTTCGACACCTCTCCAGCTGGCGACATTAGCGAGGCTGAGGCAGCGATCAATGGCATCCACTTCAAGAATGGCGACTAGGCTGCTCTTTTGAAGGTTCGATTTCCTGCTCGCCAAATTCAAACCAGTCATCCCCAAACAACTCAACTGGATGCTGAGTTCGATCCGAGCCGTTACTGCATTGCAGGGAATCAACCGAGCAGTACTTGTCACAACCCCAGCAAATACGCTCAGGATGCTTTGGGTGCAATGGAAATTTCTTTGCCATTCACGAAGGTTAAGGCGCAGGAGTTTTGCTACTGAGCATCCGCTGCGTAGCTGACCGGGCCTCAGAGTTAGCTGTGCTAATCTTGCGACCAAAGGCATCACGTTCAGCGGCAGTCTTTTTTGCAGCTTCAATGCTCATGATACAACGCCACTTACGCCCAGACTTGGTTGCGACCTGGCGCATTTCATCTTCAGGGTGCTGTTTACCGCAATGGGAACAAAATCGAGTTGTCATTTGGTCTTGAATAGTTTGTAGCAGATAAATAATTGGCTGTTGGTATTAAGTCATGAGCCTGCTTATTCTCAGCTATATTTTATCATCATGTATGATGTGCAAATCGGTGAGGTATCACAATGAATTATGTGGTAAAAAACGTGGTAAGTGAGTATTTGTAACTGAGTGAATGCCTAATATAATAAGGCGTTAGGCTGTCCAGTGTGGCAGACACCCTCCCGCCACCAGTTTTGTTTTTCAGCAGTTCGCAACTGCGCTGTCAGCTTGTATAACGATCTTAATGTCGCTATCACTTGTGGGGCACTTCATACATGAGATGCGTTCCGCCATCATTGCGGCTG
>Ga0163199_1002024_pt1 | contig 12551 bp, 8 predicted proteins | sample PL_2010_150m_FD_113537 | JGI IMG/M metagenome (GOLD analysis project Ga0163199, IMG submission 113537) | Freshwater microbial communities from Powell Lake, British Columbia, Canada to study Microbial Dark Matter (Phase II) - PL_2010_150m | ecosystem: Environmental > Aquatic > Freshwater > Lake ... | reverse complement strand
TGCACTCGCATGGGAGGAAAGGACTCGCGGCGGTGCTGCTTGGCAGCGAAACGCGCAAGGTCCTGACTTACTCCAAGATACCGGTCATGGTGGTGCGCTAGCGCACTGCTTTGTGTAGCGCAGGCGCCTCGCCTGCAATCGTTCATCTGGAATCAGCCATTGGATTGCAGGCGAGGCGCCTGCGCTACAGGAAGGCAATGAGTTTAAGTATTTGAATTTATGGCATATATTTTTCTGATATGCCGAGAGGATGAAGACATATTGCATAGCAGCAGAAATGTCTTGCAAAGTGCTTCGTGATGGGGCATAATTTTATTGCGTTGGGCATCTTTACAGGTGTCGGCGCATATCCTCCAAAACCTCCTCCTTTGGTGGAAACTTAGCGCAACCCTTAGGGGTTGCGCTTTTTTTTTACCTGTAGCGTGCGCTAACTTTCACATTTTCCTGCGGTCTTTTCCAGATCCAACCAGACTCATCGATTAGGCTGCTGCGACGCAATATCTACGCTTAAATGGGTCACCGGCAAAGCACGGTAGCGTCCCTCCGCCGCGTAGCACGACGACCTGCAACGGGTATCGCATCTTTCGTGCATGTTTGCTGTATGGCGGCCAGTGCCCAATGTCGTCGCTCCCGGCAGTGAAATCGATTCGGCTATACTTGCGCCGCTTGCGGGGGCGATTCGCGCGTTCGAATGTGTCGCTCGAACCGCGCGCCGGCGGGCGAACTCAGGCGGCACGCGTCGCGATCATTGGCAGCATGCTTGCATCACTGACCGTGCAATATTGACTGCGGTCAAGGCGATATCACGCACGTGCGGTTAAGTTACGGCTGACCTGCGCCCGCAGGCCCGGCGCGCAACCAAAAAGGTTTTTAATTAATGAAGATTCACGAATACCAGGCGAAAGAAATCCTGCGCAAGTACGGTGTTGCGACGCCGCGCGGAATCCCGTGCTTCAGTGTCGATGAGGCAGTGGCTGCGGCGCAGAAGCTCGGCGGCAAAGTGTGGATGGTGAAAGCACAAATTCACGCCGGCGGCCGTGGCAAGGGCGGCGGCGTCAAGCTCGCGAAATCAAGCGACGAAGTAAGGCAGCACGCCAGCCGGATCCTCGGCATGATGCTGAAGACGCATCAGACCGGCCCGCAGGGACAAAAGGTGCGGCGGCTTTTGATCGAGGAAGGCGCGGACATCCGTAAAGAACTCTACGCCGGCATGGTGGTCGACCGCGGCACCCAGCGCGTGTGCCTGATGGCGAGTTCGGAAGGCGGCATGGATATCGAGGAAGTCGCCGCCAAGACCCCGGACAAGATCCACAAGGTGTTTATCGACCCGATGACGGGCCTCAAAGACAGCGAGGCCGACGACATCGGGCGCAAGATCGGCATTCCCGAAACATCGCTCGCAAAATCGCGTCCGGCGCTGCAGGGGTTGTATAAGGCGTTCGACGAGACGGATGCCTCGCTCGCCGAAATCAACCCGCTGATCCTGACCGGCAGCGGTGAAGTGATCGCGCTCGACGCCAAAATGAATTTCGACGACAACGCGCTGTTCCGCCATCCCGATATCGTCGCGATGCGTGACCTCGACGAGGAGGACCCGGACGAAATCGAGGCCTCGAAGTTCGATCTCAACTACATCGCGCTCGACGGCAACATCGGCTGCCTGGTCAACGGCGCCGGCCTTGCCATGGCGACGATGGACATCGCCAAGCTCTATGGCGGCAGCCCGGCCAATTTCCTCGACGTGGGCGGCGGTGCTTCGGCCGAGAAGGTGACCGAGGCGTTCAAGATCATGCTCGGGAATCCGAACGTCAAGGCGATACTGGTGAACATTTTCGGCGGCATCATGAAATGCGACGTCATCGCCGAAGGCATCGTCGCCGCGGCGAAAGAGGTGCACCTCAACGTGCCGCTGGTGGTGCGGCTCGAGGGAACCAACGTCGAGATCGGCAAGAAAATCCTCGCCGAATCGGGACTGCCGATCATTTCCGGCAACAACATGGCCGACGCCGCCGCCAAGGTGGTCAAAGCGGCACACGGAGCTGGAGCGTAGTCATGTCGATACTGATCGATAAAAATACCCGGGTGATGACGCAGGGCATCACCGGCAAGACCGGCCAGTTCCACACCAGGATGGGCAAGGAATACGCGAACGGCAAGGCCTGCTATGTCGCGGGGGTCAATCCGAAGAAACCCGGCGAGTCGTATGAAGGCATACCGATTTTTGCGACGGTGAAGGAAGCCAGGGAAAAAACCGGCGCCAACGTGTCGGTGATTTATGTGCCGCCGCCGTTCGCCGCGGCCGCGATCGACGAGGCGGTCGACGCCGATCTCGATCTCGTGATCTGCATCACCGAAGGCATCCCGGTGCGCGACATGATACGCACCAAGTACCGGATGCAGGGTAGGCGCACCAAACTGATCGGACCGAACTGCCCCGGCGTGATCACGCCGGACGAAATCAAGATCGGCATCATGCCCGGACACATCCATAAGAAGGGTCCGATCGGCGTGGTTTCACGCTCGGGAACTCTGACCTACGAAGCGGTCGGGCAATTGATGGAGCAGGGGCTCGGCCAGTCGACCTGCGTTGGCATCGGTGGCGATCCGGTCAACGGCATGAAGCATGTGGACATCATGAGAATGTTCAATGACGACCCGCGGACCGAAGCCGTGATCATGGTCGGCGAAATCGGCGGCTCCGACGAAGAAGACTGCGCGCGCTGGATCAAGGCCAACATGAAGAAGCCGGTGGTCGGCTTCATCGCGGGCGCCACCGCGCCGCCCGGCAAGCGCATGGGTCATGCCGGCGCGATCATTTCGGGCGGCAAAGGCACCGCGGCTGAAAAAATCGCCGTCATGGAAGCGTGCGGCATCAAGGTGACGCGCAACCCGGCGGAAATGGGCAAGCTGCTCAAGTCCGTGTTGAAATAGACGGCGGAGTCGGAGTTGGACGCGGCAATCGCCAGGAGCAAACGCGGCAAGCCGAAAGGGCGCGCAGTCGACGCCAAAGCGCTGGCCGAAGTGCAGGCATTGCTCGGCAAGGAGCCACGCCGGCGCGATCTGCTGATCGAGCATCTGCACAAGATCCAGGACAGATACGGCCACATTTCCGCGGCGCACATCGTCGCGCTCGCGCGCGAAATGAAGCTCGCAGTGACCGAGGTCTTTGAGGTCGCGACTTTTTATCATCACTTCGACGTCATCAAGGAAGGCGACGTGGCGCCGCCCGCGCTGACCGTGCGCGTGTGCGATTCGCTGTCGTGCGAGCTTGCCGGCGCGCAACCGCTGCTCGAAAAACTTAAAGCGACGCTCGGTCCGAACGTGCGCGTGATCCCGGCGCCGTGCATCGGGCGCTGCGAGCAGGCGCCGGCCGCGGCGGTTGGCCAGAACCCGGTGGCGCGGGCGACGGTCGAAAAAGTCAAAGCGCAGGTGACGGCGAACCATACCCGGTGCACGGTCGATAAATACATCGGCTTTGACGAGTATCGCGGGAAAGGCGGCTATCGCATCGCCGCCGAATGCCTCGGCGGCCGGCGCGATGCCGAAGATATCCTCAAGACGATGGAGGATTCCGGCCTGCGCGGACTTGGCGGCGCCGGCTTTCCTGCCGGGCGCAAGTGGCGCATCCTGCGCGCCGAAGCGCGGCCGCGGCTGCTCGCAGTCAACATCGACGAAGGCGAACCGGGGACATTCAAGGACCGCCATTACCTCGAGCGCGACCCGCACCGTTTTCTCGAAGGCATGGTGATTGCGGCGTGGACGGCGCAGGTGTCCGAGGTCTATATCTATCTGCGCGACGAGTACGCGGGCTGCCGCGCAATTCTCGAGCGCGAGATCGCCGCGCTGCAGAAAAATCCGCCGTGTCCGCTGCCGCCGATAACCCTGCGGCGCGGCGCCGGCGCTTACATCTGCGGCGAAGAGTCGGCGATGATCGAATCGATCGAGGGCAAGCGCGGCATGCCGCGGCTCAGGCCGCCCTACGTTGCGCAGGTCGGGCTGTTCGGCTATCCGACGCTCGAGCACAACATGGAGACGCTGTATTGGGTGCGCGACATCCTGGAACAAGGCGCCGGCTGGTTTGCAGGACACGGCCGCCACGGCCGCAAGGGATTGCGCTCGTTCTCGGTGTCGGGGCGGGTCATGAAACCGGGAGTGCATCTGGCGCCGGCCGGCATCACGGTCAAGGAACTGATCGCCGAATACTGCGGCGGCATGCTGCCGGGACACGAGTTCTACGCTTATCTGCCGGGCGGCGCGTCGGGCGGTATCTTGCCGGCAGCCAAGGGCGACATTCCGCTCGACTTCGACACGCTGCAACCGCATGACTGTTTCATCGGCTCGGCGGCGGTGATCATCCTGTCCGATCACGACCGGGCGAGCGCTGCCGCGCGCAATCTGATGAAATTCTTCTCCGACGAGTCGTGCGGCCAGTGCACGCCATGCCGCGTCGGCACCGCCAAGGCGCTCACCCTGATGCGTGCGCCAAAGTGGAACCGGGGGCTGCTCGAGGAACTTGCCAGCGCGATGGCGGACGCATCGATCTGCGGGCTCGGCCAGGCGGCGCCCAATCCGGTGCGCTGCGTGATCAGGCATTTTGCGCATGAAATCGAGTAGTAAATTCGGTAAATGGTTTTGAGGTTTAGCCATGAACATGATGAGCAAGCTTGAAGTGCAGCCGGAAGCCATCGAATTCAAGCTCAATGGAAAAACCGTCGCCGGTTTTTCCAACGAGACCATTATCCAGACCGCCAAGCGCCACGGCGTCGAAATTCCGCACCTGTGCTACAAGGAAGGCATGCGCGCCGACGGCAACTGCCGCGCGTGCATGGTCGAGATCAGGGGCGAGCGCGTGCTCGCGCCGTCGTGCTGCCGCAAGCCCGCACCCGGCATGGAAGTCACCACCGACAGTGTGCGTGCAGTTGCGTCGCAGAAAATGGTGCTCGAATTGCTGTTGTCCGACATGCCCGCGGAGCGCCATACTCTAAAGAGCGAACTCGACCAGTGGGCGGCGAAACTCGAGGTCGGCAAGCCGCGTTTCGCGCCGCGGCATCAGCCCAAGGCCGATCTCTCGCATTTCGGCATGGCCGTTAATCTCGATTCGTGCATCCAGTGCACGCGCTGCGTGCGCGCTTGCCGCGAGGAACAGGTCAATGATGTGATCGGTTATGCCTTCCGCGGCGAGCATTCGAAGATCGTGTTCGATCTCGACGATCCGATGGGCGAGTCGACGTGTGTTGCGTGCGGCGAATGCGTGCAGGCGTGCCCGACCGGCGCGCTGATGCCGGCGCGCAACGCCGGCATGGTGAAGCCCGACAAGCAGGTGCATTCGGTGTGCCCGTTTTGCGGTGTCGGCTGCCAGCTGACCTACAACATCAAAGACAACAAGATCCTCTGCGTCGACGGCCGCGACGGACCGTCTAACCACAACCGCCTGTGCGTCAAAGGGCGCTACGGCTTCGATTACGTGAATCACCGGCAGCGCCTGACCAAGCCGTTGATCCGCAAACCCGGCGTGCAGAAGTCCGCCGATTTCGAAATGGATCCCGCCAATCCGCTCGAATACTTCCGTGAGGCCACTTGGGAAGAAGCGCTCGGTCTGGTCGCCGGCAAGTTGAGGGAAATTCGCGACACGCATGGTAAAAGGGCACTGGCCGGTTTCGGTTCGGCCAAGGGCAGCAATGAAGAGGCCTATCTGTTCCAGAAGCTGGTGCGCACCGGCTTCGGCAGCAACAACGTCGATCACTGCACGCGGTTATGTCACGCCTCGAGTGTCGCCGCGCTGATGGAGGGTGTCAGTTCCGGCGCTGTGTCGAATCAAGTAAGCGACGTGATGAAGGCCGAGGTGGTGCTGCTGATCGGCGCCAATCCCGCTTCCAACCATCCGGTGGCGGCGACCTGGATCAAGAATGCGGTGAAAAACGGCACCAAGCTGATCTGCGCCGACCCGCGACGTTCCGATCTGTCGCGCCACGCGACGCATTTCCTGCAGTTCAAGCCCGACACCGACGTGGCGCTGCTCAATGCGATGATGCACACCATCGTGCACGAGGGCCTAGTCGACGAAGACTTTATTCGCGGTCGTACCATCGGCTACGACGACCTGAAGAAAAACGTCGCCAATTACAGCCCCGAGGCAATGGCGCCGCTATGCGGTATCCCGGCTGAGACCATCAAGGAAGTTGCGCGGCTCTACGCGAAATCGAAAGGTTCGATGATTTTGTGGGGCATGGGTATATCGCAGCATGTTCATGGCACCGACAATGCGCGCTGCCTGATTGCGCTGTGCATGATGACCGGCCAGATCGGCCGTCCCGGCACCGGGCTGCATCCGCTACGCGGCCAGAACAACGTGCAGGGCGCGTCGGATTCGGGTTTGATCCCGATGTTCTATCCGGATTATCAGCGCGTCGTCAACGACGATTCGCGCTTGCGCTTCGAAAAGCTGTGGGGCACCACGCTCGATCCGCAGGCAGGGCTGACCGTGGTCGAAATCGTGAATGCGAGCCTGGACGGAAAAATTCGCGGCATGTACATCATGGGCGAGAATCCCGCGATGTCGGACCCCGATGCGCATCATGCGCGCGAAGCTTTTGCCAAGCTCGACTGGTTGGTGGTGCAGGAAATTTTCGTGACCGAAACCTGTTATCACGCCGACGTGATCCTGCCGGCAACCGCGTGGCCGGAGAAAAGCGGTACCGTCACCAATACCGACCGCATGGTGCAGTTGGGCCGCCAGGCGCTCGATGCGCCGGGCGAGGCCAAACCCGATTGGTGGATCATCCAGGAAATCGCGCGCCGCATGGGACTCGACTGGAACTATGCAGGGCCGCGCGACGTATTCAACGAAATGCGCAAGGCGATGAACTCGATCGCCGGCATCACATGGGAACGTCTGGAAGCGGAAAGCTCTGTCACGTATCCGTGCGAGAAGGAAGGCGATCCGGGGCAAGCGGTGGTGTTTATGGAAAAATTCCCGACGCCGACCGGGCGCGCGAAGCTCGTGCCCGCCGACATCATTCCGGCCGCGGAGCAGCCTGACCGCGAGTTTCCGTTCGTGCTGATTACGGGCCGCCAGCTCGAGCACTGGCATACCGGCGCGATGACGCGCCGCGCTTCGGTGCTCGACGCGATCGAGCCCGAGCCGGTGGCATCAGTGCATCCGCTCGATCTCGACGCGATCGGCGCCAGGCCCGGCGATGTGATCACGGTCGAGTCGCGGCGCGGCATCATCTCGCTCTATGCGCGCGCCGATGACGGCACGCCGCGCGGCGCGGTGTTCATCCCGTTCTGCTATTACGAAGCTGCCGCCAATTTGCTGACCAATCCCGCGCTCGACCCGTTCGGCAAGATTCCCGAGTTCAAGTACTGCGCGGTGAAGATGATGCGCGGCGGCGAACTCATGCCGCGCTCGAGTTACGGCGGCGGCCAGGCGCTTGCGGCACTTGATACGCGCTCTTAGTATGCGACGGGAGCCGGCGATGGATCAGACCAGCGCGGCTGTGATCGGTAAGGAACACTGGACGAAGAAAGGTGACGTCCGGTTGTTCCTGTGGGAGAAGCGCGCCGTAGCGCGGAGCAGGGGCCCCGCTTGCGGGGATGCGACCGTGGAGGCGCGCTCGGCGACCGATGCGATGTCGCAAAAATCACTGAGGACCGATCAGAGGGAACGCGCCGACGGTTCGCAGCAGAAACAGGGAACCATCATTTTCGTCCACGGCTCGTCGATGGCATCGACGCCAGCGTTCGATTTTCAAATGCCGGGGAAACCCGACGCGTCACTGATGGACTGGTTCGCGCGGCAGGGTTTCGATACGTGGTGCGTCGACATGGAGGGCTACGGCCGCTCCGACAAGCACCACGACATCAATTGCGACATCCCCAACGGCGCCGCCGACCTGGAAGCGGCGACCGATTACATCATCAGGACGCGCGGCACGCCCAAATTTCTTATGTACGGCAGTTCGTCGGGCGCGCTGCGCGCGGCGCTGTTCGCGCAGCGCCGTCCCGAACGCGTGGCACGGCTTGCGCTCGACGCGTTCGTGTGGACCGGGAAAGGCAGCTCCACGCTCGCCGAGCGCAGCAAGAAGCTGCCGCAATATCTCGCGCACAACCGGCGCAAGATCGACCGCGCGTTCGTCAACAGCATCTTCACGCGCGACCACGGCGGCGGGGCGGAGCAGGCGATGATTGATGCGTACGCTGACGCGATACTCGCGCTCGATGATTCGGTGCCGACCGGCACTTACGTCGATATGTGCTCGAAGCTGCCGGTCGTCGATCCGGACAGGATTGCCGTGCCGACGCTGATCATGCGCGGTGAGTACGACGGCATCGCCGCGATCGAGGACCTGCTCGAGTTCTTCAGGCGGCTGCCGAATCCCGACAAGCAGTTCACCGTGATGCCCGGAATTGCGCACAACAGCACCAAGCAACTCAACTACCGGATCGCCTATCACATCCTGTTTTCGTTTTTCCGCCAGCCCGAGCCGATATATCGCGGCTGACGCCACGGCGTAGCTCAACGATGGCGCTGCAGCGGTACGTGCTTTTCTGCGGGGCGACGCCGGCCCGGTTCATATCGTTTGGTGCCGCGGCTGCTGCGCTTGCCCTTCTCTGCGCGCCTGTCGCGCAGGCACAGGGCTACCCGATACGGCCGCTGCGAGTGGTGGTGCCTTATGCGGCCGGTGGCTCGACCGACGTGCTGGCGCGCATCGTCGGCCAGAAGCTCACCGAAGCGCTTGGGCAGCCGGTGGTGGTCGACAACCGCACCGGTGCGGGAACGCTGATCGCGACCGAAATCGTCGCGCACGCCGCGCCCGATGGCCACACGCTGCTGATGGCAACCCCGCCGCTGACGGTCGCCCCCGCGTTGTACCAAAAAGTTCCTTTCGACATTGCGCGTGATTTTGCCGCGGTCACCAATATCGCGGCGACCAGCAATGTGCTGGTGGTGCATCCGTCGCTACCGGCGCACAGCGTCAGGGAACTCGTCGTGCTCGCCAGTGTAAATCCGGGCAAATACACGTTCGGCTCGAGCGGTGTGGGCGGCGCGAGTCACCTTGCGACCGAACTCTTCCGCAGTATGGCGGGAGTCGAACTCCTGCACGTGCCGTACAAGGGAGGTTCGGTCGCCGTGACCGATCTGCTCGGCGGGCGTCTCGCGCTGATGTTCGCCAATCTCACCACTATCCAGTCGCATATTAAAACCGGCAAAGTGCGCGCGCTCGCGATTGGCACCGCGCAGCGCTCGCCGGTCGTGCCCGGGCTGCCGACCATAGCCGAAGCCGGCGTACCCGGCTACGAGGCAAACAACTGGAACGGCGTGGTGGTGCCGGCCGGCACGCCGGGCGCGGTAGTCGAGCGCCTGCAGCGCGAGATCAGGACGATCGTCAACGCGCCTGACATCCGCGACAAGCTGCTGCAGTCGGCATTCGAGCCGATCGCCGATACGCCGGCCGAGTTCGCGCGCTACCTGGCGGCTGAACGCATAAAATGGGCCAAAGTGGTCAGGGACGCCGGCATCAAACCCGAGTAGCCGTCGCAGCGCGCGTCGGAATACCGGAAAATTGACTGCGGTCAAGGCCGAACCCTTGCGTGCAGCCTATATTCGTAGCCCGCATGCGCGCGGGAATCGGGTAAAAAACCAAAACCAGTTTGCGTTTCCACAAGTCGAGCCAAGGATGGAGCACCATGCCGCTATCGGACATTGAAATCGCCCAACAGGCGAAGCTGCAGCGCGTCACCAAGATCGCCGAAAAACTCGGGATTCCGGAAGAGCATCTCGTGCCTTATGGCCATTACAAGGCGAAAGTCTCGCTCGAATTTGTCGACAGCCTGGCCAAGAAGAAAGACGGCAAACTGATACTGGTGACCGCGATCAGCCCGACACCCGCCGGCGAAGGCAAGACCACGACCACGGTCGGTCTCGGCGACGCGCTCAACAAGATCGGCAAGAAAGCGGTGATCTGCCTGCGCGAACCCTCGCTCGGACCGGTGTTCGGCATGAAAGGGGGCGCTGCCGGCGGCGGCTACGCGCAGGTGGTGCCGATGGAGGACATCAATCTGCATTTCACCGGTGACTTCAATGCGATCGCGCTCGCCAACAACCTGCTCGCGGCGATGATCGACAATCACATCCATCACGGCAACGCGCTCAACATCGACGTGCGGCGCATTGCCTGGAAGCGCGTGGTCGACATGAACGACCGCGCGCTGCGTGACATCACGGTTTCGCTCGGTGGCCCCGGCAACGGTTACCCGCGCCAGGACGGCTTCGACATCGTGGTCGCCTCCGAGATCATGGCGATATTCTGCCTTGCCACCTCGCTCAAGGACCTGAAGGAGCGCATCGGCAAGATCGTGATCGGTTACACGCGCGACCAGAAGCCGGTGCTGGCGAAGGATCTCAAGGCGCACGGCGCGATGACGGTGCTGCTCAAGGACGCGCTCGCCCCGAACCTGGTGCAGACGCTCGAGAACAACCCGGCGTTCATCCACGGCGGGCCGTTCGCCAATATCGCGCACGGCTGCAACTCGGTGATCGCGACGCAGACCGCGCTCAAGCTCGCCGATTACGTGGTGACCGAGGCCGGTTTCGGCGCCGATCTCGGCGCCGAGAAGTTCATCGACATCAAGTGCCGCAAGTCGGGCCTGCGCCCGTCGGCGGTGGTGATCGTGGCGACGATCCGCGCGCTCAAGTACCACGGCGGTGTCGATCTCAAGGAACTCAACCAGGAAAATCTCGCGGCGCTGGAGAAAGGCATCGCCAACCTCGAGCGCCACGTCAACAATATCCGCAACCACTACGGACTGCCGTGCGTGGTGTCGATCAATAATTTCACGTTCGACACGCCGGCCGAAATCGATTTGCTGAAGAAGAAAATGGCGCACCACGAGGCCCCGGTGATCCTCGCACGCCACTGGGCCGAAGGCGGCGCGGGCGCGGCGGAAGTCGCGCGCACCGTGGTCGAGCTGATCGAAAAAGTCCCGTCCGACTTCAAGTTTGTATACGAGGACGCAATGCCGCTGTGGGACAAGATCAGGGCGATCGCGACCAAGATCTACGGCGCCGGTGAAGTCACCGCGGACGCCAAGGTGCGGGCCCAGATCAGGAAGCTGCAGGAGGACGGCTACGGACACTACCCGGTGTGCGTCGCGAAGACGCAGTATTCGTTCTCGACGGACGCGCAATTGCGCGGCGCGCCTTCCGGCCACGTGATCAACGTGCGCGAAGTGCGGCTCGCCGCCGGTGCGGAATTCGTGGTCATGGTGTGTGGCGACATCATGACCATGCCGGGGCTGCCCAAGGTGCCGTCGGCGGAGAAAATCGACCTCGGCGACGATGGCAAGGTGGTCGGGCTGTTTTGATCCCGCCGGGCGGGCAAGGCCGCCGGCCTTATTATTTTGGTTGGTGTGCTTCAAGGCGCTCGGGTATCATTAAGCCCCTGTTGGCCGTGTGGGGAAGCCGGCCCAGGCGCGCATCGGGAGGAGTAGCTTCATGGATTTCATAGCAGAGATACAGACGCCGCTGTTCTGGACCGGGCTGATGACCATCATCTGGGTCAACATCATCCTGTCCGGCGACAATGCGGTCGTGATCGCGCTGGCGGCGCGGTCGCTGCCCAAGCACCAGCAAAACAAGGCGGTGTTCTGGGGCGCGGGCGCGGCGGTGATCTTGCGGATCGTCCTCACCATCGTCGCGGTCGAGCTGCTGAAGTACCCTTATCTCAAGATCATCGGCGGGCTGCTGCTGTTCTGGATCGCGGTCAAGCTGCTGATGCCCGAGGACGGCGGTGATGACATCGAAAGCTCGGACAACCTGATTCAGGCAATTAAGACGATCCTGATCGCGGATCTGGTGATGAGCCTGGACAATGTGATTGCAGTGGCGGCGGCGGCCAAAGGCAGTATCCTGCTGCTGGTGCTAGGCCTGTTGATCAGCATCCCGCTGGTGATCTTCGGCGCGACACTGCTGATGAAGCTGATGGAGCGTTATCCGATCATCGTCACGATCGGCGCCGCGCTTATCGGCGCGGTGGCGGGCGAGATGCTGGTCACCGACCCGGTGCTGATCGACTGGGTTCGCGTCAGCATGCCGTGGATGGACATACATGTGCCGCCGTTCGGCGAAGTGAGCTGGGCGCAGATCGTGGGTGCAGTGTTAGTAGTTTTCCTCGGCAAATGGCTCGCCGCGCGTGCCGGGAAAACGGAAGCCAAGGTCGTCGACCTTGCTGCCGGGGAACAGCGGACCAAATAACAACGATCGACATTGGAGAATCAGCCCATGCTGCGAGTTTTGATACCCATTGACGGCTCGGAGAATTCGCTGCGCACGGTCAGGTTTGTGATCAAGAAGGCGCCGCTCTACAAGGAGCCGCTGGAGATCCACCTGCTCAACGTCCAGCACCCTTTTCCGGGCACCATCCGCGGCGTGCACGAGCAGGCGGAGCGCTACCACCACGACGAGGGCACGAAAGCCCTCGCCGATGCGCGCAAGGCGCTTGATGCGGCCGGTCTCAAGTACGTCTACCATATCAGCGTCGGCGAAGCGG
>Ga0163199_1002023_pt1 | contig 12552 bp, 10 predicted proteins | sample PL_2010_150m_FD_113537 | JGI IMG/M metagenome (GOLD analysis project Ga0163199, IMG submission 113537) | Freshwater microbial communities from Powell Lake, British Columbia, Canada to study Microbial Dark Matter (Phase II) - PL_2010_150m | ecosystem: Environmental > Aquatic > Freshwater > Lake ... | reverse complement strand
GCTATTGGACCCAGTTTTGCCTCTGCTCCAAGACTCTGCCACAAAATTTCACAAGTGGCAGGCATTACTGGATGGAGTAAAACCGCGAGTGCGCGAAGTGATTCAGCTGTGTTGTAGAGAATCCCCTCAAGGACAAGCTGGTTCGCTGGATCCTTAGCCAATATCCAAGGCTCTTTCTCCGTGACATATCCATTTACTTTTTTACAGAAATCCATAATTGCAAGAATTCCACCTTGAAAATCTAACTCACAAATCGCTTGGTCGGCCTTAGTAACTGCACTCTTTAAAGCCGCCTCTAGAGCCGCATCATGACTAACGGCTGGAAGGTTTCCGCCACAATATTTTTCAACCATCGCGGCGGAACGAGAGGCTAAATTACCAAAATCATTGGCGAGCTCTGAGGTGTAACGAGCTGACATATCTTCCCAAGAGAATGATCCGTCACTTCCGAAGGGAATTGCACGCAAGAAGTAATAACGAAAGGCATCGACGCCAAAGTGATCAGTAATGTCCTTTGGTGCGATTCCAGTTAACTTGCTCTTGCTCATTTTTTCGCCGCCAACTAATAACCAACCGTGTGCAAAAACTTTCTTAGGAACATCTAAGCCTGCCGCCATTAACATTGCAGGCCAAATAACTGCATGGAAACGCAAAATATCTTTTCCAACTAAGTGAACATCTGCTGGCCATGTGCTGGCAAATTTCTTGCCTCCTTCGCTATCAGGGGCATCCGTTAAGCCAACTGCTGTTGCGTAATTGAGAAGCGCATCGAACCACACATAAACGACTTGATCCTTATCCCACGGAACCGGAATTCCCCAATCAAATGTCGAACGTGAAATTGAGAGATCGGAGACGCCACCTTCTAGGAATGAAACAACTTCATTGCGTGCACTCTCGGGCTGGCAAGCATCAGGATTCTTACGGTAGTGCGCTAAGAGTTGATCGGTAAAAGCTGAGAGTTTAAAGAACCAGTTATTTTCATTGACGAGTTCGATTGGCTTGCTATGAGTTGGGCAGCATTTTTCCCCATCAATTTCAATGAGATCGCCCGGGAGTTTGAACTCCTCGCACCCCACACAGTAAGGACCTTCATATTTTCCAGCGTAGATGTGGCCCGAATCTTTGAGCGATGTTAAAAATTTTTGCACGCGCTCGGTGTGCCGTGTTTCGGTAGTACGAATGAAATCATCGTTTGCGATATTCAAGCTTTCCCAGTTAGGTTTCCAAGCATCCTGGACTAAACGGTCAACCCACTCTTGCGGAGAACTCTTATTCTCTTCGGCAGTACGCATAACTTTCTGCCCATGCTCATCCGTTCCAGTTAAAAACCAGACTGACTCGCCTTTTTGACGATGCCAACGAGTTAGAACATCTCCGGCAACGGTTGTGTAGGCATGCCCAATATGGGGGGCGTCGTTGACGTAGTAAATCGGCGTCGTTAAGTAAAAGGACTTATTCACGGGCTTATCTTATTCGCATCAACGACTGCGGCGTAAACAATCCGCTTTGCGATGCCGAACTCTTGGGCAACGGATGCAATAGCAGCTTTGCGATCCATTCCGGCTCCTTCAAACTCCCTCACCCGTGCAACCATTTCATCGGCCGTTAAGGTCGCAGAATCGGCCGAGGCGCCGGCAATAACAAGAGTAATTTCACCCAACACTTCATTGGCATCTGCCCACATTGATAATTCGCTCAAGCTTCCACGAATTGTCTCCTCATAGCGCTTAGTCATCTCGCGACAAATTGCGCCTAAGCGTTCTGCACCAAATACCGAAACTGCATCACCCAATGAATCTCCTAGTCGGTGTGGTGCTTCAAAGAAAACCATTGTGCGCTCTTCATGTCGAAGTTTTTCAAACGTTGCTAACCGTGCACCTGATGCACGCGGAGCAAATCCTTCGAAAGTAAAACGATCTGTTGGAAGTCCCGAGAGTGCAACTGCCATGGTTACCGCACTTGGCCCAGGAATAACACTGACATCTATCCCAAGCTTTATTGCATCTCTCATTAAGCGAAAACCTGGGTCGCTAATAGTGGGCATACCGGCATCGGAGACGACTAAAACTATGGCACCGCTTTGAAGTTCACTCAAAAGCTCACGAGTTCGATCCTCTTCATTTCCTTCAAAAAAAGAGAGAACTCGGGCAGTAAATTTAACGCCGATATCAGAACACAAACGGTGAAATCTGCGTGAGTCCTCGGCGGCAATTATGGTTGCACTCTCTATGGCATCGCGCAGGCGCATGCTTGCATCCCCTGGGTTGCCCAGTGGAGTTGCTGCCAAGATTAGAGACATAGGTGCATCATCTCAGTAATTTCACTCCTCTGAGCCCATACCATTACACACATGATTGCCGCCCTTGCTCCGATTCTGATAGCAATCGCGTCACTGGCACTTCGGCTGATTAATCTGGCTACCCCTAAGGGCTTAGTTTTTGATGAGGTTTACTATGTTGATGGTGCACGAGATTTTTTAAAGTTCGGCGTAGAAGTCAGCGGAAGCAAACCTGAATTTATTGTCCATCCACCCGTAGGTAAATGGTTGATAGCTAGCGGAATCAAAATATTTGGAAACAATGAATTCGGCTGGAGATTTGCAACAGCAGTTACTGGAACGTTATTAATCCTTCTATTTGCACGTCTTGTCCATGTCTTATTTTATTCTCCGCTTCTAACTGCAATAGGTGCGGCCTTGATGGCAATGGATGGAATGGTGCTCGTTCATTCGCGTACTGCCCTCTTAGATCTTTTCCTAACATTCTTCGTTTTACTTTCGGTGTACTTATGGCACCGTGAGCGACATTGGTATGCCGCAATTGCAATGGGTCTGGCAATGGGGACCAAGTGGAGCGCGGTGTATTACCTTTGCGCAATTGCTTTGGTCTCCATTTATCGCATTTTTACTTCCTACTCAGGCAGAGAGATTATTAAGCCAGCGCTTATTAAATTCTTGCAGTATGGCTTTCTTCCACTCATCGTTTACGTAAGTACGTGGACTGGATGGTTTATTAGTAATCGGGGCTGGGATCGTCAGTGGTCATCAAATGTCTTGGCATCGTGGTGGCACTACCACGCTGAAATGTTGGGTTTTCATACCGGTCTAACAGAAAAACATTCTTACCAAGCCAACCCTTGGAGTTGGATGATCATGGGGCGACCAACTTCTTTCTTCTATGAATCTCCACAAGGGTGTAGTTCGAAAAATTGCGCCCAAGAAGTCTTAGCCCTCGGTACTCCTATCCTTTGGTGGCTTGGAACAATTGCAATAGCAGTTGTTTTTGGTTATTGGTTTCGATCAATCTTTCGTCGGAAATCCGATGGCGCGCTTAATTTAGTAGTCATAGGAATCACTGCTGGATATTTACCGTGGTTCTTTTTTCAAAAACGTACAGTATTTACTTTCTATGCCATTATTTTTGAGCCCTTCATGTTGCTGGCAATTGTTTACTGTGCGAAGTTAATCCTCAATAGCGCGCTTGCGCCAAGAGTTTCCGCCGCCATCGTGGCATCGCTAATGATCATTATTTTTCTCAATTTCATCTACTTTTTGCCGCTCTTCACGGGCGAAGTGATTAACTACAACGACTGGTTAAAGCGCATGTGGCTTAACTCGTGGATCTAACTATTCGTTAGAGGCTCGGCTTTGGTTTAAACGCTCAACTGCCTCATTAGCGAGTTGTTGATCGAAAATCTCATCGCGTGATGGTGAAGCTGCGGCGAGTGCTTCACGTTCAAGGCGCTCTTGTTCATCACTCCAAGCACCAGGAGTGGTCAGATCAATTACGCGTTTTGGCACAATCGCTTTAGGTGCGCTGACATATGTCGGAACGGGAACCTCTGCGGGCTGCCATGAATTGCGTGCAGTTGCACTTCCCTGAGGCAGAATCACTACACCTTTAAGATCGCGCTCAGATAGCGGAATCCATTGCTCCTGCTCTGGTCTTGGTTTCACAACTTCGACAAGATTTGTTGCAGAAACACCTGCGGTACGGCGATGCAACTGCTGAATGCGACGATGCTGAACACGCTCGGCAACACTTTGGCGCCTCACGTTAGCAATGTAAATTAATATTCCAGTTGCAGGAACTAGTGCATATAAAAATGGCATCGTATTCATAATCCCACCCACAAGCGTCGTTGTTAAAGAAAAAGTTAGTAGCACAAAAATAATTCTGCGTCGTAAGAGTAGCTGCGCAATTTTTGCTTCGCGATCTAAATCAATATGGTGCAGTCCCGTACTGTGGTTACCTTGTGGTGATGCGTTTGCAACGACAGTCAGTGCTACTTTGAAACGCTCAACGGATTTCCCGGAAAACTCATTGCGGTTATGGATCCAGCGGGGTGCAAAATAAGCAACCCACATACCAATGATCGCAATATAAATAAGTCCGGAAGCCATGATGAACTAAAGATAAAGGAAGATAGATTACTTATTGGGGATTTAGAGCCTACTTAATTAAAGGATTTTCCCTCACAAAAGCGATGTGGTCACGCCAATTTCCATCTATATGTAAATATCGGGGCCGATCACCCTCAAAAATATAGCCGGCCTTTTCGGCCACCTTCCTTGAGGCTGCGTTCTCTGGCCTTAAATTAATCTCTATGCGATGGAGCTTTAGTGAGGAAAAGGCAAAATCCGTAAGCAGTTCTACCGCCTGTGTTGTGTAGCCCTTATTGGCAAAGTTACGGTCAATCCAATATCCGATATGCCCACCACGCATTGCGCCATAAAGAACTCCACCGAGCGAGATTTGGCCAATCAAATTCTTTTTATGCCAGATGGAAAAAGAGAAAGCGCGCCCTTGTCGGGCCTCCTTGTTCAGTGTTCGAACCATTTCAAAGTAAGAAGGGAGCAAGTGAGAGTCATCAGCTGGGTCTATCAATGGGATTGTGGCCTCCCAAGGCGAAAGCCAGGCGCGATTTTGCGCTCTAACGTCATTCCATGCAGACCGGTCTCTAAATCTAAGTGGCCGCAGGTAGATCTCATCTCCAGGAATTGTTACTGGCCAAGGCGCTTTCATAATTTAATTAAATGTATCTGCGTTCGAGAATGACGACCGTTACTTGATCCCCAGCTGATAATTGAGTTTCCTTTTCGCTGACGGCAATAAAGGCATTCGCATCGGAGAGGGTCGAGAGCTCTTCCTGGCTAGAAAGTGGCAGTACCGATTGTGCATCTTCTGACAGGGTTGCTCGAATGTAGGTGCGCATGCCTGGAGCTGACTCAATAGCTTTTTCGAGTTTTGCTTTAACCGAGGGGCGATGAATCGTTGCTGCACCTAGCATCGTCCGAATCATCGGGCGCACGAAGAGTTCAAAGGAAATATATGCCGCGATTGGATCACCTGGCAGAGTTACAACTGGAGTTTTATCGGGGCCAATCTGGCCATAGTTATGGCGCCCATTCATTTCAATGGCCATATCGACCGTTGTTATGTTGCCCAAGCGAGAAAGTGTGCGAGTAATAAGATCAAAGGAGTCATCTTGTCGCTCACCACTAATAATAATTAAGTCAGCGCGTACCAACTGATCCTCAATAACCTTTTGAAGTTCATCTTCATCATTTGGAATTGAATGAACACGATAAGCAACGGCACCTACTTCGCGAACGGCCGTTGTGAGTAGCCATGAATTTGTTTCAAACTCTTCTTCGCCGGAGAGGGCTTTTCCTGGTTCTACAAGATCTGGACCTGCTGAGAGAACTACCACCCGTGGATGCGGACGAGTAGGCAAGTGATCGCGTCCAATCGATGCGGCTAAGCCAATCTGAGTCGAACGAATTCGGCTTCCCGAGTGCATGACTAAACGTTCACCCGCAAAAATGTCCTCCGAGAGCGTTGCTCCGTGGGCATCCAGTAGTGGCATCTCGAATGAATCTAAAGGTTTGCAGATTGCAAGAAGTGAGGTGAGAAACTCATCTACTCGTGTGTGTTCTGCCATAATCACACCATACTTGTTGGGCTGGGCTTTCTTTGGGATTTAGGCCCACGAATTACTGGGAGATAGGCAATGAATCAGAACAGCGCTAAAAGAGAGCTACGCGAACGTTTGCGGCGCGAGCGGACCCAAAAATTTATCCCCTCGAATTTCAATATTATTTTGCAATTGCCAGAAATTGTTGCGGCAACAACAATTACTTCCTACTTTTCATATGGCGATGAGCCAAGCACGACTGAAGTCAATCAGGGGCTATTAAGAGCCGGGAAAAGATTGCTTCTACCTCGCGTCAATGGCGAAATTCTCGAGTGGATTGAATGGAAGGGTGATCCGAAAGAACTAAAGATCACTAAGAAACTCTCTGAACCAATTGGAAATCCATCGCTGGATTTGAGCGGCATTGATGTCATGATTGTTCCGGCTTTGCACATCGATCAAGAGGGTTATCGGTTAGGTCAAGGCGGTGGTTATTACGATCGCGCACTTGAATATCTCCCCGGATGGAAAATTGGTTTAGTCCACCCGGGCGAATTAACGAGTGAAAGTCTGCCTAGAGAGGCGCATGACATGGCTTTAGATGCTGCAGCCACGCCCTCGATTGTCGTGCGATTTAAACGTTAACAGTTGGAAGATTGCGCGCCATCACAACGCGTTGAATTTGATTTGTTCCCTCATAAATCTGCGTCAATTTAGCATCGCGCATCATTCGCTCAACTGGGTAGTCAGATACATATCCATATCCCCCCAAGACTTGAATTGCATCTTGAGTCACTTTCATTGCCATATCACTTGTAAAACATTTACTTGCAGCTGAGAAAAAACGCAGATCTTTTTCGCCATTTTCGCTCTTTACTGCCGCGGCATATGTGAGTTGACGTGCAGCTTCGATATTCATCGCCATATCGGCCAACATAAACTGAATCCCTTGAAAATCAAAAATCTCTTTCCCAAATTGCTTGCGCTCATGGGAATACTTGGTTGCAACATCAAATGCCCCTTGAGCTAAACCAAGTGCCTGTGCTGCAATCGTAATTCGCGTGTGATCCAAAGTATCCATTGCTAACGAATAACCGCCACCAATCTCGCTAATTCTGCGATTATCATCGAGTTTTATATTGTCAAAATAAACTTCCCGTGTAGGCGAACCCCTAAAGCCCATTTTCTTTTCTGGTGCCCCAAAAGTTAATCCCGGATCTGATTTTTCAACTATAAAAGCGGTAATGCCTTTAGAGCCCAGTGACGCATCACCTTGGGCAATGACAGTATAAAATTCGGACTCTCCTGCATTTGAGATCCACTTCTTGCTTCCGTTGAGAATCCAACCATCGCTATCGCGCACGACTTTTGTCCGAAGCGCAGATGCATCAGAACCTGCATCAGATTCTGACAGGCAGTAGGAAAAACCTTTTCCAGCAACTAACTGTGGAAGCCAACGCTGCTTCTGTTCATCACTTCCACCTAAAATTAAAGGTAAAGAACCCAGTTTATTAACGGCTGGTATCAGGGAAGAGGCACCACAGACGCGCGCCACCTCCTCAATAATTATCACCGTAGCAAGTGCATCGGCGCCATCTCCACCATATTGCGTCGGCACATGTGCAGCATTTAAACCAGCTTTTTGCAGTGCATCGGCAGCCTCTTGCGGGTATCGATGGTCTTCATCGACAGATTGTGCAAAAGGGGCAATTTCCTTGGTTGAAAGCGCGCGCACGCTTGCACGTAGCTCTTTATATTCACTGGGTAAATCAAATAAGTTTTCCATTAACTCGCACTCCCATCGCGCTTGGCTAGTTCCTGTAAATACTGGTTGTAGTCGGCTAACTCATCGGGCTGCCCCATTGCCGCTTGTCTGGCGGTATTGCGATCAATCCTCTTTGTTTCTCGCGAATCATCTTTGACCCAACTAATAAAGGTTGCAATCAGTGCCAGAAGAATTGGAATCTCACCCATTGCCCAACCAATAGAGCCACCTAACTGTTGATCGGCTAAGAGATTGGTGAGCCATGGCGTTTTGAGGGATGCAAAATAGCCTTGATCTATCAGCGTTGTAGATGACATCAGGGCAACTGAGAAAAATGCGTGAATGCTCATCGCAGCAAACACGATAACGATTCGGACTAAATGGGGAACACGGCGTGGGTTCGGATCGATCCCGATTATGACGTGGAAGAAGAGTAGGCCCGAGAGAATAAAATGAATATTCATAAAGAAATGGCCGGCATGACTTTGCATCATTGATCCAAAGAGGCCAGTGAAATAAAGTGCAAACAAAGAGCCGTCAAATAAAGCTAAAGCAACCAATGGATAGGTATAAAAAACTGCCAACTTAGAGTGCAAAGCGGTAAGTAGAGTTCCCCGTACTCCGCGTTCACTTTTATTGCGCCCTTGTGGCAAAGTTCGAAGCGCGAGAGTAATTGGAGCACCTAAAATAATTCCTATGGGTGCAATCATTCCTAAAACCATATGCGCAACCATGTGATATGAAAAAGCAAAGTGGGCATATAAACCTAATCCGCCACTTGTTGCAAAATCAATTCCCGCAATTCCAAGGCCGAAAGCTACGCTACGACCGACTGGCCATTTGTCTCCGCGGCGTGTTAGGACCAGTACTCCCTTTATATATAAAGCAACTGCCGTAATTAAGATTCCAATCATCAACGCATCGGGTTCATAGCTAAAAAAGACGCGACCCCACGTAGGTCGAGGTGGCGTTGCGATTCCAGCCACTGCAATTGCTGGATCAAATTTCGATTCACCTGGGCGCCTCGGTGCTTGGTTGGATGAAAGCCAAGCCCCCATAGCGACAGTAGAAATCATTATGAGAGCTTCGGCAAAAATCAATCGTCCAAAACCTAACCAATCGATACTCTCGCGATTAGCCAAATTCTTACGATGCATATATCCGATTGCGATTAAAACTATTGTCAATACAATTTTTGCAATGACGACATATGCATACGCGGTATTCCATGCATCTTTGAAATCTAAACGAGCCCAAGCATTTACGGTGCCACTTGCAACTACGGCAATAACTGACCACAGAGCTAATTCGCTAAAGCGGGGCACTGCAATTGCCCGATCTTGCGGGTCTAAGAGAGCTAAAGCTATAACTCCACCTACCCAAATCGACAGGGCCACGACATGGATAACCAATGAACCTATCGCTAATCCGTGTGAACCGCTGGATGCTGAGTGGCTTTGAAAAACCGGTGCAACTAAACCAATCAATGAAAAGAGAAGTAAAAATACCGATGAGAGAATTCGACGGACGCGAAAAGTTAGCGTTGCAATAATTAGTGCAACCACGGCTTCAAAAGCTAAATACTGTCCTAAAGTGACTTGGGTTATGAAAGAGCGTAGAACGGTTGGATCAAGGGCGGTAGATATTGACGCCCCTAAAATTGAAGCAAGCGTGAAAACGATTGTGCCCAGACTCCCCAAAAACCAAAGAAGTGCACTTCCCCAAAGGAGGCGCCGCAGTTTTTCTGAAGATTTAGAGAGTTTGCCTTCTACATCTAAAAGTAGAAAGGAGATTGCTAGGAGCGTTCCAATTGCGGTGAAACTGCCAATGAGCGAGAGGTATTTAAATAAAGTTGTTAAGGCAATCATCTCGCCCTAAAGAGTTTTCTTGCATAAAGAATTAATCCTATGAAAATAAAAAATGCAACAACTAACATTCCAATGACAAAAACGCTTGTTCCCCAACTGCTGCTTGCTGGAGTTTGCGATTGCGTTGGGGTTGGCGTCGGAGTACTTGGCGTAATTACGGTTGGTGCTGAAAAATTAAATGTGTACGTTCCCTGTAACGGAACTTCACCTTCGGCATAGAGAACGTAAGCCACTTGATAAATGCCAGATACCGTCAAAGGTTTCAAACCCACAGTTGCGGTGATGCCATCGACGGTAATAGTTCCATCATCAACGCGTATTCCAGAAGGATCTGTGACTGTTAACTCATTTGCATCAGCGATCAACGCAATTTGAGATGTGAGAGTTACCGAACTAGGTGGGGTAGTAAGTGTCGACCCACTCGTAGGTGATGTCGTAATCAATGAGTTAGCCGATGCACTTGTCATACCAAGGCAAGCAAAGGTAATCAACAGCGCAGCTAAGCCCTTGATTTTCACGTAAATCCCGCTTCCGTTGGTCCCGATTCGACCCTATCGTGCCACTTCTTTAGACTTAGTATCTACCCCAATCGAGGGGTTATTGCCTTTGATTGGAGCGGACATGCCTACCTACCAATATGCCTGTAATGCCTGCTCTCACGCCTTTGAGGTAGTCCAATCTTTTTCTGATGATTCGCTGACCAAGTGCCCTGAATGCAAGGGCGAGATTAGAAAAATTTACTCTGCTGTTGGCGTAGTTTTTAAAGGTTCCGGATTTTATAAAACTGATTCTGTAAAAAAGAAAACCTCGAGTGAGAGCACACCTGCTGCACCAGTCGCGCCCGCGCCTAAGAGCGATTAATCTTCGTGGTGTGGGGGTTTATCTGACTTAATCTCTTCGTCGCGTTTTGCCGCTTCGGCGGCGGCATCAGGATCAATTTCATCCGATGTTACCGTAGGGAAAAGTTCGCTCATGGGTTTTATTCTAGTCGTAGAAGGGCTGGGTTGAAAGTGTTCGAGAAGTTGGGCCGTTTCATAGTTCACCGCAAAAAAGGCGTTCTCGTTCTCTTCCTGTTGGCAACGCTAGTCGCCGGCTGCATTGGCTCATTAGCATTTGGCAAGCTGGACAGTGGTGGTTACTCAGACAAAAACAGTGAATCGTCAAAAGCGACCCAATACATTATTAAGAAGTTTAAAGTCCAGGAGCCGGTGGTTACTTTAGTAGTTGATTCAATGGCCGGCATCGACGATCCCCAAGTTGCGCAAGAAGCACGTTCATTAGAAAAAGAGATTTTGAGCGTTACAGGGATTTCTAAAACTTACTCCTACTGGTCAACTGGCGGCGCTCCAACTATGCGATCTACGGATGGCAAAGCCGGTTTCATTCTTGTCTATGCCAACTTAAAAGCTAATGACTTCAAAGGTTACAGCGCACTTGGTGCCGCGATTCAAAAACGTTTTGATGGGAGTTACCAAGGTCTTTCAGTTTATGCCGGTGGAGGCGCTGTAATTACGCATGCAATTAATCATAAAATTGAAAAAGATTTATTTGTCGCCGAAACAATTGCAATTCCACTAACATTTTTACTACTGATTTTTGTCTTTGGCGCGATGATTGCCTCAGCAATGCCACTTTTTGTTGGCGTGACTGCGATATTGGGTTCATTTTTCCTTATCTACCTCTTAACGCATTTCACAAACGTAAGTGTATTTGCACTCAATCTCATCACTGGATTGGGCCTTGGCCTGGGTATTGATTACGCATTGCTTATGGTCAATCGATTCCGTGAAGAGCTCCACCATGGAAAGGGTGTGGACGAGTCGGTAATTGCAACCGTCGCGACGGCTGGCAAAACCGTTTTCTATTCTGGCTTAACCGTCCTCGTAACAATGGCATCGCTTCTCTTCTTCCCGCTTAACTTTCTTAAATCCTTTGGCTATGCCGGCATTGCCGTTATTTCGCTTGCAATTGTCGGAGCGGTCATTGCGCTTCCCGCCCTGCTAGCAATTCTTGGTGAGAAGGTTGATAAGGGCGTTGTGCGTAAAAGTGCAATTACCCCAAAGGAAGATGGTCGTTGGGCACATACTGCTCGAACTGTAATGCGCCGCCCAATTCCAGTTGTAGTCGCAGTCATCGCAGTGTTGGCAATTATGGCTTTGCCAATTAGCAACATTGGTTTTGCACAGATTGACTCACGCGTCTTGCCTGCAACCGATCGCGCAGCAATCTCTTCTCAAATCATTGAAAACCGCTTCGACGGTTTAACTGGTAGTCCTATCGAAGTTGTTGTACCGAATGGTGTTGGTCAAGAAGAGCAGATCTCAAAGTTTCTCAACAAAGTGAAGGTCATCAATGGCATCGTTCGGATTGGTACTCTCGAAACGTACGGCCAAGATATTCGAGTTCAAGTTATCTCGTCGGTTGCCTCTCGAACTACCGGATCAGAGACAGTAATTCACGCAATTCGCGCATTAGATAAACCGACTGGGACGCTCATTGGTGGCGCGGCCGCAGACTTTACTGACTCTCAAGACGGTATTGCACATAAACTTCCTTTCGCACTTGGCTGGATTGCATTAACCGTTTTGATTTTAATCTTTGTCTTTACGGGCTCAATAATTTTGCCTCTCAAAGCAGTCATTCTCAATGCGTTATCCCTCTGTGCCACATTAGGTGCAATCTCTTGGATTTTCATCGGCGGCCACCTCAAATGGCTAGTAGGCGACTTCACTGTGACTGGAACCCTTGATACGGGATCGGTAATTTTAGTAGCCGTCGTAGTCTTTGGACTCTCCATGGACTACGAACTCTTCCTGCTATCGCGCATCCGCGAAGAACATTTATCGGGGAAATCAAATATTGAATCGGTCGCCGTTGGCCTCCAGCGTTCGGCTCGCATCATTACTGCCGCTGCTTTGCTGCTTGCCGTTGTCTTTGCAACTTTTGTCACGAGTGGAGTTACTTCCATCAAGATGCTGGGCTTTGGCGTTGCACTAGCCG
>Ga0163199_1002022_pt1 | contig 12556 bp, 7 predicted proteins | sample PL_2010_150m_FD_113537 | JGI IMG/M metagenome (GOLD analysis project Ga0163199, IMG submission 113537) | Freshwater microbial communities from Powell Lake, British Columbia, Canada to study Microbial Dark Matter (Phase II) - PL_2010_150m | ecosystem: Environmental > Aquatic > Freshwater > Lake ... | reverse complement strand
GTGGTCGCTGAACTCACGCGTAAACAGCGCGGGCGCGTGTTCAGCTACGCGCGCTATGCGGAGATCCTCAACGAAGGCATGGAACTGCCGGGTGGCGGCGGGCGGGGATGATGAGCCAGTTCGCCTTCCTTCAGCGCGAATGGCCCACGGTGTTCGAGGCTGATGTGTTTAGTCCCTTCGTGTGATTTTGTAAGGGGCGCGCTCCTCGCGGATCACACGGCGCAGCGTGTTTTCCAGTGTTTCGGCTCGATGGCCTACAGAGTGTAAAACGCCCGCAACGGCAATGTACATGCGGCCTTCTGGATTTTTGGGCGTCGCCACGAATTACGCTGTGGCCCATTCCGCGCTCAACAGCGCAGCCTGTTCGAGCACGGTCTCGGTGGCTTTTTCCTGCTTGTCCGGCGGATAGCCGTACTTGCGCAGGATGCGTTTGACGATGACGCGAAGCTGCGCGCGCACGTTCTCGCGCACCGTCCAGTCGATCGTGACGTTCTTGCGCACCGTTTCGACGAGTTCCCGCGCGATCGTCTTGAGCGTCGGCTCGCCGAGCACCTTGACCGCGCTGTCGTTGACTTCGAGCGCATCGTAAAACGCCAGTTCGTCGTCCGACAGTTTCAACTTTTCACCACGAGCAGATGCCTGCCGCATGTCCTTGGCGAGCTGAATCAGTTCCTCGATGACCTGCGCGGTTTCGATCGCGCGGTTCTGGTACTTGCGTATCGCCTGTTCCAGCATCTCGGCGAACGAGCGCGCCTGCACGACGTTGCGCCGCGACCGCGCCTTGATCTCGCCCTTCAGCAGTTTCTGCAATAACTCGACTGCCAGGTTGCGTTGCGGCATCCCGCGCACTTCGGTCAGAAACTCGTCCGAAAGAATCGAGAGGTCCGGCTTCTTGAGGCCGGCGGCGGCGAAGATATCGATCACTTCGTCGGAAACGACCGCCCTCGAAATGATCTGCCGGATCGCGTGTTCCAGTTCTTCGTCCGTCCGGCGGTCGCCGGGCGTGCCCTTGGCTAGCACCGCGCGCACGGCCTGAAAGAACCCCACGTCATCGCGGATGCGCAGCGCCTCTTCGTGCGGCACCGCGAGCGCGAAGGCTTGTGAGAGTTCGGTCACCGCGCGCAGCAGCCGGTTCTTGCCATCTTCCTGCGCCAGAATGTGTTCCTGCGCCGCCGGCAGCAGCGACAGCCGGGCCTGCGGCGTGCCGGTGGTCCACGCCGTCCACCGGAAGCCGTGAAACAGCCCCTGGCACACTTCGTACTTTTCGAGCATCAGCGCAACCGCCTCGGCCTGGTCGAGCGCGGTCTTGCCCGTGCCGCCGCTCTCCGTGTACGTCGCGAGCGCCTGCTTCAGTTCGTCGGCGAGTCCGAGATAGTCCACCACGAGCCCGCCGGGCTTGTCCCTGAATACGCGGTTCACGCGGGCGATCGCCTGCATCAGCCCGTGTCCGCGCATCGGCTTGTCCACGTACATCGTGTGCAGGCTGGGCGCGTCGAAGCCGGTGAGCCACATGTCGCGCACGATGACGACCCGGAAGGGGTCATTCGGCGCGCGGAATCTAAGCGCCAGCGCCTCGCGACGCGGCTTGTTGCGGATATGCGCCTGCCAGTCCATCGGGTCCGACGCCGAGCCCGTCATCACAACCTTCATCGAGCCGCTCTCGTCGTCCTCGCTGTGCCACGCCGGGCGCAGCGCCGCGATCTCGCGATAAAGCTCGACGCAGATGCGGCGGCTCATACACACGATCATGGCCTTGCCGTCCATCGTCGCGAGGCGATTCTCGAAGTGATCCACGAGATCGTGCGCGATGAGCTTGAGGCGTTTCTCCGATCCGACGACCGCTTCGAGCTGCGCCCATTTGCTCTTCAGCTTCTCCTTGCGCTCGACTTCTTCGCCCTCGGTGACTTCTTCGAACGCGGGATCGATCTTCGGGCGCTCGGACGCCTTGAGTTCCAGCTTCGCGAGCCGGCTTTCGTAGTAGATCGGCACCGTCGCGCCGTCGGTGACGGCCCGCTGGATGTCGTAAACGCTGATGTAATCGCCGAACACGGCGCGTGTGTTAGCGTCGGTCTTTTCGATCGGCGTGCCGGTGAAGCCGATGAACGAGGCGTTCGGCAGCGCATCGCGCATGTGGCGCGCGAAACCGTCGATGAAGTCATACTGGCTGCGGTGCGCTTCGTCGGCGATCACGATGATGTTGCGCCGGTCCGAGAGCACCTCCATTCTTCCCCCTCTCCCGCTTGCGGGAGAGGGCTGGGGTGAGGGCGACTCGGGGAAGAACTTCTGGATCGTGGTAAACACGACGCCACCCGATGCGACACTCAGCTTCGCGCGCAGATCGGCGCGATTTTCCGCTTGCACCGGCGGCTGACGCAGCAGATCGCGGCAGCGGGCGAAGGTGCCGAAGAGTTGATCGTCAAGATCGTTGCGGTCGGTGAGCACCACGATCGTGGGGTTCGCCATCGCGGGGTGCATGATCACACGGCCCGCATAAAAGGCCATCGTCAGGCTCTTGCCGGAGCCTTGCGTGTGCCAGACTACGCCCACGCGCCGGTCGCCCTCCTCGCCGCCAGGCTGATGGCCGGCCGCATAGCGCCCCAAGGGCTGAGCAGCGACCTTCGCGGCGCGCAGCGTTTCCTCCACCGCCACGTTCACCGCGTGGAACTGGTGGTAGCCCGCCATCTTCTTCGCGAGTGCTCCGGCACCCAAATCTTCGAACACGACAAAGTAACGTATGAGGTCGAGGAACCGGCGTTTGTCGAAAACACCCTCCAGCACCACTTGCAGTTCGGCGAGATTCGCTGCCGCGTCGTCGCGACCGCTGATCGTGCGCCACGGCTTGAACCACTCGCGCCCGGCCCCGAGCGTGCCGATGCGCGCCTGCACGCCGTCAGAGACGATCAGTGCGGCGTTGGTTGCGAAGAGCGCGGGAATCTGCGCTTGATAAGTCTGAAGCTGCTGGAAGGCCGACCAGATCGTGGCGTTCTCATCAGCCGGGTTCTTAAGTTCGATCACCGCGAGCGGCAGCCCGTTCACGAACAGCACCACGTCCGGGCGGCGCGTGTGCTGCCCCTCGGCGACGGTGAACTGGTTGACGGCAAGCCAGTCATTGTTGTCGGGAGCCGCGAAATCGATCACTTGCACTTGCGCGCCGGCAATCGAGCCGTCGGCACGGCGATACTCGACCGTTACGCCATCCACGAGCATGCGATGTACAGCTCGGTTGCGCTCGACCAGCGACGGCGCGTCAGCGCGCGTGAGCTTGCGGTACGCGTCTTCCAGCGCATCAGGTGGCAAATTGGGGTTAAGTCGTACGAGCGCCTGTCGCAGACGGCCTTCGAGGATTACGTCGCGGTAGTTCGGATCATTGCGCTCAGCAGCAGTCTCGCCGATCGCAATGTCCGGACCATGGAGTACCGCGTAGCCCAGCGCCTCCAGCCAGGCGAGGGCGGCGTCTTCGACGACGGATTCGGAAAACGGGGAGGTCACTGTCGATTGCCTGCGCTCGCCGTGGCCATGCCGCTCGATCAGATGGTTGCGAGCCGCTGAACCGTATCCGGATACCGCTTGACGAGATTGATCAGCAGCGCAGCTTGCGCATTCGGCTTGGCGCGGCCCTGCTCCCAGTTTTCCAGCGTGCGAACGTTGGTCCGAAGATAGACGGCGAACAATGCGCGCGAGATCTTCAGGTCTTCGCGCACGCGAACCAGTTCTTTCGGCGTGACCTTCGGCGCCGGCCTGTACTCGATTGCATGGGTGCGCAGCGTGCGCTTGCCCTGCCGTGCTTCGGCGAGTGCCGCGATGCCTTCGCTCAATTCGGCGAAAAGGTCACGCTTGGCTGCGCGCGTCGTTTTGGCTTTGACGGTAGTCTTCATCAATTTCTCCTTGCTTCCAGTTCCGACTTGATCATTCCCTTGAGCGCCTTGCGTTGCTGCGCCGTCAGGTCGGCCATCTCGTCCTTGTCGTACAGCGTGAAGAGCCAAAACTGAAACCCCGCATTCCACCAGTAGTAGATCACCCTCAGGCCGCCGCGTTTGCCCTTGCCGCGCCGGGCGTCGGCAAACCGCAGCTTGCGAAGTCCACCGGTGTCCGGCATCGGGTCCCCCGCCTCGGGATGCTTCATCAAGAGATTCTCAAGCCGTCGGAAGGCATCGTCGTCCAGGTAGTCCGCCCGGTGGCGCTCGAAAGCGGGCAACTCGACGAAGACGGCCTTCATGTCCCTATTATACGCAAGTTACGTATCTACGCAAGTCGCGTATAGATAAAGAAAAGGGGTACAATGTAGCTCAAAATGGTGCCTTTATATGAATACTAAACGCAGGAGAAACGTCCACGATACCGATCTCAGGGACCAGCCCGCCTACACTTTGGCGGAGAGCGCGCGATATCTCAAGCTGCCGGCGATAACGCTCAGGTCGTGGGTGGTCGGGCGGCCCTACCCGACGGCCGAAGGAGTGGGACGTTTTCAGCCGCTGATTCATCCGCCATCGCGTCAACCGCCGGTATTATCGTTCTGGAACCTGATCGAAGCGCACGTATTGCGGGCGCTGCGAACAGAGCATGGCGTTGCGCTCCGAGAATTGCGCAAGGCAATCAAGGAGGCCGAGCAGACCCTGCAGATCGAGCGGCTGCTTCTCAGCAAGGACCTTCGTACCCACGCGGGAAGCGTTTTCCTCGATCACTACGGCAAACTGATCCGTTTAAACGCATCCGGTCAGCTCGCGATGCGCCAGATATTGGAAGAGCACCTGAAACGCGTCGAGTGGGACGAGTGGCAGTTCCCGGTTCGCCTGTACCCGTTCGTTTCCAGCGAAGCGCCCTCCGCTGACCGGCCCATCGCGATCGACCCGAAGATCGCGTTCGGACGCCCGGTGGTGATCCGCGCCGGCGTTTCGACCGCCGCAATCGTTGATCGCATCGACGCCAAAGAATCCGTGGCTGAACTGGCCTTGGACTATGGTTTGAGCGTCACCGAAATCGAACAGGCGGTAATCTTTGAGCGCGCCGCGTGAGTCTCCAGTCTTTTTCACCGACCGCGACCTCGGCATCCGCTTTCCGGGAATTCTCGCGGCCCAACCCCATTCCCGCAACTCGCAAAACACTTCGTTGCAACGGCGCCAAGAATCACCGCGTTTGTCGCGCAGCACTCGGCGCCGTGGATCCCGAAGGTTTACCAGCGATCACCATCCGACATCGAGAAAAATCCCGACGCTCCGGGCTCGGTTTCGCTGTGGTTTCCGAAAAGATTGTGATTGCCGGTGGCAGTAGCCTGTAGGTCGCACTCATGCATGTTTTTGTTCGAAGTACCTTCAATCAGCTTTCAGTTCGCCAGCGTAATATCCGATCCGTGAAGTACCGCGTAACCCAGCGATTCTAGCCAGGCGAGGGCGGCGTCTTCGACGACGGATTCAGTGAAAGACTGCACCTATCACGCCTCAATCATCATAAGGTTCTCTAGACACTACGCTTTCCGCTTCACGCTCGTACGACACCGCCAGCTCTCGGAGCGTAGTGGCCAAACGATGGTATCCAGCATTCTCGACAGCTTCGGCCTGCGCGCGAAAGTTGTCTGCGAGTTCTTTCTCCGGCTTCCCCGTGGGGTCAACCCAATGCGCGCCTCGCGAGTTGAACAGCTCGGTTCGAAATCCATTGCGCATGTCCCCCGCGTCTTTCGCGTTGAGAGCAGCCGCTGCAGAACGATGTATCCACAACCCGTCCGGATCCGACGGCACGTGGATGAGCGAATGACCTAACATCGTCATTGCGATCTCTAAATGCCCAGTCTCCGAGCACTCCTTCTTCACGGCATCCAGCCAACGGCTAAGGGCATCGCCGTCGTAGGTGCCGTCCGCTTGGCAGCCGGGCGGGGTTCGCCACTCGCTCAGAAGGCGATAGGCGTTGGTTGCAATCTTCTTGCTTTCCCCCGTCGGCTCTTCAGTCGAGCGTTCTTCCTTCTTTGAGCGAAAGACGAGCCGAATCACCTCGCAGAAGAATTCCGGCTCCGTTGCCAACCGTCGCCCAAGTAGTTTCGGCGAAGCATCACTGTGGCGATCCAGCAGCGGCAGGTACGCCCATTCCACTCGAAAGAGGTCATCAGGGATTGTGTTCGGGTCATCTTGCAGTGCCTTGATAATTTCGACTGTCTGATAGGCATCCATCGAGTGAGTGCTTTCTGATGACGCCAGCGCCGCAAGCAATGCCCGTACAGCCCGCCCACCATCGAACGGCTGCTTGTCATGCAGCATCTTGTTAAGGCATCGCAACGCCGCGTTTGGCCTCCCGTAATGAATGAGCTGATCGATCGCAAGTTCGAGGCCGGTCTCAGTCTCGTAGGGATTCGCACTGGTCTTGCTCCAGTACGTAGCTTCATCCCCTCCAAGAAGGCGCTTCGAGCGCTCCCACGTGCCCAGTGCGAATGGCAAGAAGGAAAGGAACTGCCCGATCTGCGCAGAGGTCCATCGCGAGGTGTCGATGTCATCGACCCACTGCCAACCGCAGATACGAAACCTGCTCCAGACGAATCCACCTGCGAACTGAGTAAGCTGCTTCTGTTCGGACTCAAGCAAGGCAGGCAGTACCACTCTGTCGACCTCTTTGCCTGCCACCGCCCCGAACGCTATCCCGACACGCAAGGGCGACTGGACGGCGACAGCAAAGGCAAGAACCGCTTGAGCGCCTCCATTGGCAGCGACTTCCTCTACGGCCTTTTGACGACGGATCTCGAGGTCGTTGCGCTGATCTTCGTAGTTGCCTTTCTCTTCGTATAGGTCGAAATCGCGCTCGCTGAAGAGCCGTTGGTGGCGAAACGCGGGCGCATCCGGTGCCAGCCGCTCAGCGAGAGCGGCAATCTTGTCGACCTGCTCAGGCTTCATCGCCCATCCGGCATCTGAGAACTTCCTGTGTTTCGTAACCAGATCGACGAGCTCGGTCCATAGGCCCAGCCTGTCGGCTTCTGGCATCGTGATCACTGCGTCGGACCCAAGATGCGCCAGAAGCTGTTCGTGCGCCGGTGGGGGCAAATTCTCCATATGATCGATTAGCTCAGCGAGCTTCTCGCGGTTGCTCTTGGCAGCAGTGATTGCCATTTCTGAGTAGAGCGCGACCTGGTCCCAGTACTCGCGATGCGTTACGCCTTTCGACCAATCATCCGGAATCGTCTCCCGCCACGCCGGCCTGCGCGTGCCAGATGACGTCGAGTGCGATTTAGGAAGGAGGCTCACCAGCAGCTTCCACCCGATGTCCGGGAGTTCAGCGAGCAGCGCTGACACAGCTGCACCGCGCTTCGCAACCGGAGCGCATGTCTGCGGCAGCCACGGCAACAGAATGGTGGTAAGGGAGTTGGCCGGACGATTGGACCAACGTCCACCGGGATCCCGTGCAGCAAGCTCCCCCAAGCAAATCATCACGCGGCTTAGGTGGCTTGCATCCCAGGCCAGCGTCTCCAGGGCCCACAGCACGCCACTCATGTACGTGCGGCCCATGAACCCGTCGCCCTCTTGGGCAAAGACTTCATCGAACGGGCACGGTTCACTGTTGAGCGCCTTCTCGACGGCGTCAAGAAACTCTCCCGGAGCAGCTTCCGCAAGCAGGGGGAGCAGCTCGTTGAGGCTGGCCCAGCGCTGCCAGTCGGCGTCAGCAAGAATCGCGCGGACGGCGAGAACTGCCGTTACCTCGGCCTTGCCGAGCTTGCACGATGTAAGCGCTTTGGGATGACTCCCGAGAAGCGCTAGGGATTCCGCGAGGCCATTTCGCAAGAGATGTGAATGCGCGAGAACCTTCCCATGGATGCTCGCCGCATATCGCTCCTCGCTCGGCAGCTCGAATTGAGGGTCCTTCTCTCTCAACACGGAGTTCGCTGCGAACTGTAACCTGTCCAAGTGCTCGTCGAAGAGTCTGGGACCCAGCGCGTACCACCCTTCATAGCGCGCAGCGAACTTCCAGTTGCCGTCCCGCTGAGTTAGGGGAGTGCCCGGGCGAAGCGCGACCTCACGCATCCTCCCGATCCACTCCCCGTAGGAGTTTCCCGATAGGCCCTCCACGATGGCGCGGTCCGCAGCTGATTTCTCAGCCCAGGATCCTAGAACTGCCGCGATTGCCAGTTCGGAGGCGACAGTGCCCTCTGCCCATTCAGGCATCAACGAAAGGTTTTGAAGACACCTGAGCAATGAGCCGAGGTTTCCACCGCTCTTTTGCGCCAAAGTGCGAGCCCGCTCCTCACTGTATCCCGCCTGTTCCAGCGCATCTTTAAGTTGATGTGTACGTGGCGCTCGAAGCGGCGCACTCGCAGGATCGGGGATGCCTCCCGCAGGCCCGCCGAAGATGACAGCATGACCAGACCTCCGGGCTTTCTGGATTAGCTTCGTGCCCGGCTCGCCGCTCAAATCAAGAGCGGAGTCGGCGATCAGAATGAGCTTCTCCTTCTGATTAGCCATCGCGTTCCACGCGTCGGCTCCAGAAATGACAACACAACGTCCGGCGGCATCTGCGCGGTTCTCGTCGTCTAGGTCTGCCAAGTATGCAGACACAAAGTCGACTACCTGATCAGGAAAATGCGTATCCAGCTTGAGTTGGACCGCAGTCCCAGCGACCACTTCTTTTATTTTCGCGCATGCCTCGTCCCGACCCGCTAGAAAAACCTTCGGCGTCAACGGCGGCGGTTCTCCGATCGTGCGAATCAAACTCCAACGCTGCTCAGGTGTCTCGATCTGCTGCACGGGCACGCCCATCGTCCTTTGCGCGAGCCAAAGCTCCACTGGAGGAAACTGATGTATCCAGTCGATCAGCTTCGTCCCGTCTATGACTCGAACGTCCCGCCATTCGCGTTTCGCGCGACGCTCCTCAAGCCAAGTAGCCTGCGCGTTCTCCTTCCATGTGTGTTCCCAGTCTCTCCGTCCGGAAAGGGGCGTTACAAACACGAAGGTGGATTCGATTCGAGCACTTTCTGGAATCGCTGAAACGAGGCCGCTGTAGTCGGACGTGGCTTTGTCTCCGGCTTTCAACCCTGTTCCTATTTCCCAAAACGAGCGGCCCTCGGGTACGAAAGGATCGAATGCAAGCTCTACATCTAATAGCCCATCAGGACCGTGCTGCCCAATGCTGTCGCCAAGCGGAAACCGGCGCTCCTTCGGTCTGGGAGAAGACGCGGCGACGAGGCGCCAGACAAGTTCAACGATCACGCCCTGCGCGTCTCTCGTATTACCGCGGACCCATTCGTCGAGTTGATTCTCCGTAACCATCATCCTGTCGCCTCCTCCAACAGCCCCTCTGCGTCCCTGACCCGCAACTCGCCACAAATGAGCTTGGGCAGCAGAGTGTCGCGCAAGGTTGCAAGAGTTCGGGACTCCCCAGCGTTCTTCCACTGTCGCTCCAACAAAGGAAGAGCCGTATCGTCGAAGATTTTCACCAACGCTGTTGGCACCGCAGGACAGCGAAGATCAAGAACAGCATCACGAGGCAATGCGAGCACCGTAGTTCCCGTCGCGTACCCCGTGGCTCGTTCGCGAAAGCCATCCTGAAGCAGCAAGAAGTACACAAATAGCTTCCAGTGTTCGGTCTTCGGCTGAAAACGGGCCGCAAAAACATGATGGCTGAAGATCATCTTGATCAGATCGCCTTGAGGTGGAATGAGAGCTGGGCTACCGATCACGTTGCGCTGCTGTGTGATGTCGGTGTTCGCGAGAACTAGGTCCCGCGGCCCGACAACGTGGCGCAACTGGTATTCACCAGAATAGTTTTTGATCGCCTTGTCCCTAAACCGTCCGCGCCCGAGAAAGCAGCCGAGATTGACCATTGGCACGCCGTGCTCGGTTAAGAATTGGCCTTTGTAGGAAAGCCCTTTGTCCAAGGAAAGCAAGTCACCAAGGCGATGCGTTCCCCACCCCGTCGGAATGTCCCCCAGCTCCGAGTCCTCGAAGGAATCCGGGAAGAGGTCCGCGATTTGTTTGGGCAAGCCAGGGTCGCGGCCTTCGGCCTTGGCGCGAACGGGGTCAAAATCCACGAACCACGACTTGAACAGCGCTCGCGCTATTGCATCTAGCGTCTCGTTTATCCGCCGGTTCAGCTCGATCTTGTCGTCCAGCGTGCCGAGGATGTGAGCGATGGCGCGTTGCGATCTGATATCCGGAAATCTGAATGCAAACTCGTGCTGCAGAGAAATGCTGACATAATCGGCAACCATCGAGCCATGGGTCTTTACGCCATCGAGTGCTGACTGAAATGCGTGGCTCTGAATTAGATAGAAGAGAAAACCCGAGTCGAGGACGTCGGACGCCAGGACTCGCCAATATGCGACTTGTGGGGCAAACACCACCGTGGGCTGCCCTGGGCGCAGGCGCCCGGCACGACCCACCGTACCCTTCGTAATGAACGCCACATCGCCGGCGCGCGCCAGTTTTGCGCGCACGCGGTCCGCGAACTCCGGTCGGATGTGATCAATCGTGGTGGTGTTGATCCTTCCGTCGCCAATGTCTCCACCGCGGACAAACGGTATGCCTTCTGGGCCGAGTTCTACGTTCCTCACACGGTATCCGTCGGATATCGAGAGCGCTCCCTGTGCGACTAAATCGCCCAAGCGTAACTCGCGCCACTCACGCGCCATACCCAAGCTCCTTCAGGTTGGCGGCGATGGCGGCATCCAGCTTTCTGGCCTCGGTCTGCTGCTCACGGAGCGTCGCGGTTAGGCGCTTCATCTTGTCATCGAACGCCTCTCCATCGTCCTCGGCCGCCTCCGCACCGACGTAGCGGCCGGGCGTGAGCACGTGGCCGTGCTTGCGGATGTCGTCGAGGGTGGCGGATTTGCAGAAGCCGGGGATGTCTTGGTATTCACCCCCTCCCTCGCCCTCCCCCATCGAGGGGGAGGGAATGTTCTTTTTCTCTCCCGCGAGGAGAGAGGGAGCCAATTTGTCGCCGCGCCAGGCGTGGTACGTGCCAGCAATCCTTGCTACGTCCTCGTCGTTGAGTTCGCGGTGCACGCGGTCTATTAGCGTGCCCATCTTGCGTGCATCGATGAAGAGCGTCTCGCCACGCCGGTCGCGGAAGCGTCCGTTTTTTTTGTTGCGCCCGAGGAACCACAAGCAGACCGGGATCTGCGTTGAGTAGAAGAGTTGCCCCGGCATCGCCACCATGCAGTCGACGAGATCGGCCTCGATGATGGCCTTTCGGATATCGCCCTCGCCTGACTGGTTGGAAGACATCGAGCCATTGGCGAGCACGAAGCCTGCGAGCCCGGTAGGCGCGAGGTGGTGGATGAAGTGCTGCACCCAGGCGTAGTTGGCGTTGCCCGCGGGCGGCACGCCGTAGACCCAGCGCTTGTCATTCTTCAGCAGTTCGCCGCGCCAGTCGCTGTCGTTGAACGGCGGATTGGCGATCACGTAGTCGGCCTTGAGGTCGGGGTGCGCGTGCTTGTGGAAGGTGTCGCCGTGCGCGATCTGCGCATCGATGCCGCGGATCGCGAGGTTCATCTTGGCGAGCCGCCACGTCGTGTAGTTCGACTCCTGGCCGTAGATCGAAATGTCGCCGACCTTGCCGCTGTGGGCTTCGATGAACTTCTCGCTCTGCACGAACATCCCACCCGAGCCGCAGCACGGGTCGTATACACGACCCTTGTACGGCGCGAGCATTTCGACCAGCACGCGCACCACGTGCGAAGGAGTGTAGAACTGGCCGCCGCTCTTGCCTTCGGCGCTCGCAAAGCGCGCGAGAAAATATTCGTAAACGCGGCCGAGCGTATCTTTCGCGCGGTCCGCGGCACTGCCGAGCGCGATGTCGCTCACGAGGTTGATGATTTGCCCGAACCGCTGCTTGTCGAGGCCGGGCCGCGCATAATCCTTGGGCAGCACACCCTTCAACGACGTATTGTCGCGCTCGATCGCGGTCATCGCATCGTCCACGAGCTGGCCTATCGTGGGTTGCGGCGCCATCGATTTGAGGTAATGCCAGCGCGCTTCGGGTGGTACCCAGAAGATGCTCGCTGCGCGGTACTCGTCAGGATCTTCCGGATCGGCGCCCTTCGCTTTTTGGACAATGAGCTCCGCGTGCTTGGCTTCGAATGCGTCGGAGATGTACTTGAGAAATATCAGGCCAAGGACGACATGCTTGTACTCGGCCGCGTCCATGTTGTTTCGCAGCGCATCGGCGGTGGCCCAGAGCTTCGCTTCGAAGCCGAGATTGGCGCCACCATTAGATGCGGATTTGGCTTTGTTCGGTTTGGCCATTGTTTCGAGTTATTCTGGAGAAGGAAAAACGCGACTATTATGCGCTCCCGTCAGTTTTGCCTCCATGCGGGGGAAATTCGTGGGCGGCGGCCGAGATCTCTCAAGAGGCGCGAGGAGTAAAGCGGGTCAGTGTAACTTTTCCGTGGGAAATGCGCGGATCGAGGTCCGGGAAGGCGGAAGTTCAGTCGAACCACCTCACTACGTTGAAACGCTTACCGCCCTTGAGGCGGTAGATGCCGAAATCGCGGGTGTCCACGGTCAGGATGGCGCGGCAGTCTATCTGGTCGGCGAGCCAGACGATGGCGCCGTCCACAAAATCGGGTTCGAGTCCGGCGTAGCGGGCG
>Ga0163199_1002021_pt1 | contig 12558 bp, 14 predicted proteins | sample PL_2010_150m_FD_113537 | JGI IMG/M metagenome (GOLD analysis project Ga0163199, IMG submission 113537) | Freshwater microbial communities from Powell Lake, British Columbia, Canada to study Microbial Dark Matter (Phase II) - PL_2010_150m | ecosystem: Environmental > Aquatic > Freshwater > Lake ... | reverse complement strand
ACGTTCAACATGCTGGTCAAGAAGACGGAGATCGTCCTGTTTCTGGCGATCGGGCTCGGGCTGACCGGTCATGCGATCCTGACGCCGGCGCTGATGGTGTTGATGTTCATGACGAATGACTTTCTCGCCATGTCGCTCACCACCGACCGCGCGAGCCCCGCGCCGTCCCCCAGCCGCTGGCGCATGCGCAACATCACCGCCGCCGCGCTCGCCCTCGGGCTGTGCAAGCTCGGATTCTCCACAGCGATGCTGGCGCTCGGTGAGTTTCGGCTCGGGCTCGTCGCCGCGGAGTTGCAGACGCTGGCGTTCGTCACACTCGTGTTCGGAAACCAGGCCGTGCTGTTTGTGGTGCGCGAGCGGCGTAACATGTGGAGTTCCAGGCCGGGCACCTGGGTTCTGGCGGCATCGGCGGCCGACATTGCCATCGTGTCGGTGCTGGCGCTATCAGGCATTTTGATGGAACCGCTGCCGTTGCGCATCGTTGCGGCCATATTTGCTGCCGCGATTGGATTCGCTTTCATCCTCGACCAGATCAAACTGTCGATCACGGCGAAGATCAAGATCGAGTAGAGCGTCAAGTCAGTTAATTGGAGGTGCGCACTATGCCTCACGCAATGGAACATTGTCACCGGCCATGGTGGAAGCGACCACCATTTTGGTTTCTCGTCATAGCCGCGGTTATCGCCCTTTTCATCGTCTATATTCCCGAAACGGACGGCAAACCGGCGCCAACGCCTTACAGTACATTTCTCGATCAGGTCGAAGCCGGCAACGTTGCAAGCGTCACGTTCCAGGGAACGGAAATCCACGGACGCTACAAGCATCCTTTGGATAGCGCGCCCTCGGGCGGCACGGTGCCGCGAGATACTTTCAGCAGCCGAGTTCCCGACTTCGGCGATCCGACGCTGATACCGGCGCTGCGCAAGCAACACGTCGCGATCGACGTCAGCCCGCCATCGCAGTGGGCGGCGCTGCTCGCGCGCATCCCCTGGCCGATGCTGCTCTTCCTCGGTGCAGTGATGATAGCCGCCTTGGTCAGGTTACTACGCGGAGGGAAGGTACAATCTGGCCCCGCCGTGCCCACATTGCCGGCGCATGGAATGATCGGACTCGTATCGGGTCTCTTTGCGAAGCGAAACCAAGCCGAGAGCCCGCCCAAGCACGATGGCGATGAGCCGAAGAGTTAGGGCATGTCATTTCACGCGAACGGGTATCAGCCCGGTCGTGCTGCCGCCGGCGTTCAAGCTCGAATGAGGAGATGCCCAGATGATTCTCCGCGAAATCCTCTGCGCGATAGAGATCGTGTTCTAGACAGCTTTGACGGCAGCCCACGGCGAGCCGGTCTCCAGGCGCGACGCCAACCACCAGGCCATCAGGCCGCAGGAAAACCCCGCTAGCACCGCGGCAAAGAAAAACTTTTTTATGCTACTGTGATTTCGCTGCACAACGTGTGATTACAATCACAAGCTTTGCATCGCCCCACCCTTCACAGGAAACCTCATGGAATCCGGACATGCCAGTACGCGGTCGCGCCGGGTGCCGGCCGCACCAAGACCGCAGGCGCAGGGTAACTTCGCTTCCATTGCGGGCGTTGTACCGGCTGTTCGTCGCGTGGCAGCCGGGGCATATCTGTTTCGCCAAGGCAGCTCCACATTCGGGATTTTCCGGCTGCTGAATGGTCGAATCCGCCTGGTGCGTGTCAACACCGACGGCGCCGAAGTCTCGATGCATTTGGCCCGACACGGAGAATTGTTCGCGGAAGCCTCGCTCTTCGCAGCGCGCTACCACTGCGACGCCGTGGCAATCGTGGATTCCGAAGTGCTCGTTTATCCCAAGCTTGAGTTGACGAAACGCTTGCGTGATGACCGCGAAGCGCTATGGGCATTTACTGCCGAAGTGGCGCGGCGGGTCCAGAGTCTGCGTACCTTGCTGGAACTCAGACAGACTCGTTCTGCGCCCAAGAGGGTGCTGCAATTCCTGCGCCTGCGCTGCGACGAGAACGGTGTGTTGCGCCCCGACGGGAACCTGAAGCAATTGGCGGAAGAGATCGGGTTGACGCATGAGGCGTTCTATCGCGCGCTTGCGACTCTCGAAGGCGAAGGCTCGATTGAGCGCGGGTCTGGCGAGATCCGGTTGCGCGCGGATGGAGGACGCTCGACCGGGCCATCGGTGAAGCGCCGCCGCTAGGCGCCTCGCATCCGGTCCGATCAAATCGGTCATGACCGGCGGTTTCGGGCGCGACCGCCGCGTTGAAGCCCGCGCGATTTCGTGGCGTGTGCGCCCCCCCCTATGATCACAATCATACCCAGTGCAGCCGCGAATCCGTATAGTCCGGCAGGAATTTGCCAACCATGGAGACGTGCATCATGAAGCGCATCCGGCTGTTGTTATCGATCACATTCACACTCTGGGCCGCTTTGGCGCTCGGCTCGGAGCCATTCGGCATCCGCGCATTCGGCGATTTCAAACGCATGACCGGCACCGGCGACACTGCGGGCGTCATCAAGCTGCGGGAACTCCCCGCGGCGCTGGATGCCTTCGGAATGGGCGCGCTGGCGGGCCTGCGAGGCGAGGTGCTGCTCTGGGAAGGAAAGCCGCTCGTGACCCGGGGGCACTCGGAAAAGGGCAGCGTCGAACCGGCCTCGCCAGCCGATGAAGCGGTCATGTTTGTCGTGGCGCAGGTCGAAGCCTGGGACCAGATCGTGGTGCCCAATGACATGACGCAGGCGCAGTTCGAGACATTCGTGCTGCGCACCGCTGCGAGCAAGGGACTCGACGCCGAGCACGCTTTTCCGTTCGTTGTGAAGGGGGACTTGCCGCGCGTGCAATGGCATGTGGTGATGGGGGCCGCGCCCAAGCACGGCGACCCGAAGGGGCATGCGAGCATCCGTGCTTTCGATCAGGCTGGCGTCACCGGGATTCTGCTTGGCTTTCACTCCGGCGCCGCACTCGAAGGCGTGATCTCGCATCCCGGGGAGCGCTTCCACGTCCACTATGCGAGCCGGGATCTGTCTGTCTCGGGGCATGTGGATGAGTATCGGGTCGCCAAAGGCGCGTTGCTCAGGCTGCCGCGCAAATAGGCGCGGCGCCGGGTGCTCGCATGAATGGATGGGGCACTGCGGGATGATGAGAACCATTGCGGGAGGGCTGGCAGGCATCGCGCTGGCGTGCGTGGTTGCGCACGCGCAGGGATTTGAGTTGCGCACCGAGCAGGTTGCCGAGGACGTGTACGCGCTGTTCGGCCCGACGGGCCCGCGCACGCGCGAGAATTTCGGTCTCAACGCGAACTACGGCGTCATCGTCACCGATGCCGGCGTCGTGCTGGTGGATTCGGGCACCTCGGCCGCAGCCGCAAAGGTGTTGGAGGCGCAGGTCGCGAAGATCACCGCCAAGCGCGTTCGCTGGGTCCTCAACACCGGCAGCCAGGACCATCGCTGGCTCGGCAACGCTTACTTTGCGGGTAAGGGTGCAGAGATCGTTGCGCTGCGGCGCACCGCGGCCACCCAGCGGGAGGTGGGTCGTCAGCAACTCGACCAACTCGCGCCGGTCCTCGGCGACCAGGTCAACGCCGTGCCTCCAATGACTGCGCCCAGACCGCTCGAAGGCGACCGCGTCGAACTTGATCTTGGCGGGCGCCGCGTCCAATTGCTGTGGCTGGGCGATGCACATTTCCCGGGCGACGCCGTGGTGTGGCTGCCGCAGGAGCGCGTGGCGTTCGCCGGAGACATCGTCTTCACCGATCGCCTGCTGGGGGTGCTCCCGTCGAGCCGGGTGCGCTCGTGGCTGGAGGCGTTTGCGGCAGTGATGTCGCTCGCCCCGAGACTGATCGTGCCGGGGCACGGCAGCGTTTCCGACATAGCCAAGGCGCAACGCGATACCGGCGACTACCTGCGCTGGCTGATCGCCAGCCTCGCACCCCTGGCAAGCGAGCTGCAGGGAGTCGGCATTGCAGTCGGAAACTTCGGCGACGCCCCGCAGTTCTCCCGCCTGCTGAACTACGAATTGCTGCACAAGGCCAACATCAACCGCGCATACTTGCAGTTCGAAAGCGGGCAGTAACGTTGCACCGCGAGTGCATCACCGAATATCATTCAAGCCGCAAACCGTCGTCAAAAGCGGGGGAGTCCAGCATGCATGCACCTGTCCGAATCTTGCTCGCGCTGGCCGCCGTGTCGGGAGTGGCAGGCTGCCAGACTATCGGGCCGGGGAGCGTTCAGCGCGACCGTCTGGACTACGCCGCCGCGATAGCTGATTCGTGGAAGGAACAGGCGCTGCTCAACATCATCAAGCTGCGTTATTTCGACACGCCGGTGTTCCTCGATGTGGCATCTGTAATCAGTTCGTACACGCTGCAAAGCCAGATCGACATCGCGGCGCAGGCTTATCCATACTCTTTGCCAAGTGCTTCGGCCCAATCCAATCGCAGGCTCGGCGTAACGGGCACGTACATCGACCGGCCGACCATCTCCTACGCGCCGCTCACTGGTGAAAAGTACGTCAACAACCTGCTGCGGCCGATTCCGCCGCAGGCCATCTTCGCGATGATCCAGGCGGGCCATCAGGCCGACTATATCTTCGACGCCGCCGTGCGCGCGATCAACGACGTGTACAATTATTCTGCCTCGCCGGCGCGAGCGCGCCGTGAAGACCCCACGTTCCGCCTGGTGACCCGCGCGTTTCGCCGCATCCAGCAGGCGGGAGCGCTGGGTATGCGCATCGAAAAGCGTGGCGGCGCAGAGGCGACATTGATCTTTTTCCGGGAAAATGCAGGCCAGGATGTGGCGAAGGACATCCGGTCGCTGAAGGAGGCGCTGGGGATCGGACCGGACAAGAAGGAGATGTCGCTTGCTTTCGGCTCACTGCGCCACAGCGACGATGAAATTGCGCTGCTCACGCGCTCCATGATGGAAATGCTGGTCGAGTTTTCCGCCGATATCGAGGTGCCCCGGCAGCATCTGCTTGAAGGGCGTGCAAGAGCAGCGCCAGAGCCCGTCGCGACGGCGAGCCCAGGCGAAACTCGGCTGGTGCGCATCCACTCCGGCAGCGAGCCGCCGCCGGACGCTTACGCCGCTGTGCGCTACCGGAATTACTGGTTCTGGATTGACGACCAAGATCTCGATTCGAAACGCGCGTTCCTGTTTCTGCGAATATTCTCTTCGATCGCCGAAACCGGCGCCGTGCCGCAGATCCCGATCATCACGATTCCCGCAAATTGAAAGCAAAGCCTACGCTTTCCCGAAATCGGTTCGATTTGCCCGAATGGGCGGGTGCCTTCGGTGACCTGGGAACATTGATTCCCTTCGTGGCCGCATATATCTCGATCCTGAAGATGGATCCCAACGGTCTGCTCGTCGCCTTTGGCGTGGCCTTGATCACAGTCGGATCGTTATACCGGACTCCCTTTCCCGTTCAACCGATGAAAGCAATCGGCGCGGCGGCGGTCAGTCAGGCGACGCTTGCAGCGGGATTGGGATCCGCAGCGGTGGTCGGCGCTGCGCTAACCACGGGGCTGTTGTGGATCGTGCTCGCGGTTACCGGGCTGGCCGGGCGACTGGCGAACTGGGTTCCGCGCCCGGCGTTGTTGGGTGTCGTCATGGGGTTGGGCTTTTCGTTCATGCTCGAGGGAATTCGCATGATGTCGAGCAGTGCTTGGGTCGCGGGCTTGCTGCTCGCACTGACGCTGGTCCTGCTCAGCCGCCCGCGCGTACCGGCGATGCTGGTGCTGCTCGGCATTGGGGTAGCGATGGCTCTGATGGAACAGCCTGACCTGATTCGCGAGCTGAGCGCTCTTCGACCTGAATTCAGAATGCCGGCCGTTGCCTGGGGAACCTTGTCCATGGGTGATCTCTGGACTGGGTTTATCCTGCTGGCGCTGCCGCAGCTTCCCTTGACGTTCGGTAATGCGTATCTTTCGATCACCGAAGAAAACAACCGGTTGTTTCCAGACCGACCTGTCAGCGAGCGTTCGGTTGCCTTTTCCACCGGATTGATGAACCTGGGATCGAGTCTGCTTGGGGGGATTCCGATGTGCCACGGGGCGGGAGGCATGGCGGGCCACGTCCAGTTCGGCGCCCGCACCGGCGGATCGTCCATCATTCTTGGGAGCCTTCTTCTCTGCGCGGGGCTGTTTCTATCGTCGTCGATTGGCACTATTTTCAAGATGTTTCCTCAGAACGTCCTCGGTGTGATCCTGTTCATGGCAGGGTTGCAACTCGCCTTGGGAAGCCGGGACATCGGGGCAGAGAAGGCCGACCGGTTCGTGGTCTTGGCAACGGCTGCGTTTGCGATCTGGAACGTCGGCGCAGCCGTGTTGTTCGGCATGCTGGCTTACCACGCATCTCGGCGGGGATGGCTGCGCATCTGAATTCCTTGATGATCAAGTGAGTCAGACTGAGGACAGTAACCTTCACTGGCATCAAGAATGTCGAGTTGCGATTTCGGATGTCGTTCCTTATCGGAGGCGGGGCAACGGAGTTCGAGGAGAAGCAAAACTCGCGGCGGATCGAGTTGCGCGTGCGGCTGTATTTCTAACCAGATTGTGTGAGAGAAAAATGATTCGAAATCTTGTCGTTGCGGCAGTGTCGGCCGTGCTCGGTTTCGCGGGCATTCAGATGGAACCCTCATTGGCGCAGACGCCTGCCACCCACGAGCACAGTTTTGGGGGAGCACAGCACTGGGCGCAGGTGTTCGACGACCCGGCACGTGATGAGTGGCAAAAGCCCCATCAGGTAATTCAGGCGCTGCATCTTGCTCCGAACGCGGTGGTGGCGGACATCGGTTCCGGAACCGGCTATTTCTCGATTCGGTTGGCGCACTTCGTCCCAAAAGGGCGCGTGTTCGGGGTCGATATCGAGCCGGACATGGTGAAATATCTCGCCGAGCGTGCAAAGCGTGACGGCCTCACCAATGTCACCGCAGTGTCCGGAAGGCCGGATGATCCGCGCCTTCCTGCGAAGGTGGACGTGGTGATGATGGTCGATGTCTTTCACCACATCGCGGACCGCGGCCGGTACTTCCGGAAACTATGGGATTCGCTAAAGCGTGGTGGCCGGGTCGCCATCATCGACTATAAACAGGACTCCCCGATGGGCCCGCCAGCGCGCGAGCGCATCACGCCAGATGGGGTAAAGGCTGAGTTGCGCGCAGCAGGCTACGCGCTGGTGAAGGAACACGACTTCCTGCCCAATCAGTACTTCCTCATTTTTCAAGTTGCGAAACCCTGACATAGCCCTTCCATGAGACCTGTGCCGGCGATCATCGCAGACAGACTGACCCGCCGCTTCGGCGACCGGCTGGCCGTCGACGCCGTGAGCTTCGAGGTCGCGCGCGGCGAGATATTCGGTTTCCTCGGCCCAAACGGGGCTGGCAAGAGCACGACGGTCCGGATGCTCACCGGCTTCGTTCCACCGAGCGAGGGCCAGGCCCGCATCGCCGGTTTCGACATCGCGTCGCATCCCACCGCAGCCCGTCGCCATATCGGCGTGGTTCCCGAGGACGCCAACGTCTACGCCGACCTCACCGTGTGGCAGAACGTGATGCTCATGGCGGAGCTCCACGGGGTGCCGAAGGCCAGGCGCCTTCAAAGCGCGGGGGAGCTTCTCGAGCGCTTCGACCTCGCCGCACGCGCCAAGCAGAAAGGAAGGGAGCTTTCCAAGGGGCTGCGGCAGCGCCTCATGCTCTGCATGGCACTCGTAAGCGACCCGGAAATCCTGTTTCTCGACGAGCCCACCTCGGGCCTGGACGTCGCGAGCACCCGGCTCATCCACGACACGGTCGCTTTGCTCAACCGTGAGCGTGCAATGACGGTGTTCCTCACCACCCACAACATGCAGGAAGCCGACCAGATGTGCCACCGCGTCGCCATCATCAACCGGGGCGTGCTCGCTGCGATCGACACCCCGCAGGCCATGCGCAGCCGGGTAGATTCGCGGCGCTCGGTCGAAGTGCGGTTCGAGAAGTTCACCGTCGAGCCACGCGAACTCCTCGGGGCGGAGAAGGCCGAGGAAATAAACGAACTGCCCAGCGGTCTCGGTTTTCGCGCCTTCGGCGCTCGCCCTGGTCCAATGGCCCAGGCCATCGCGCTTAACGCCGCCGCAAAGGGGCTGGTTATCGAGAGCATCCGCACTCTCGAGCCCACACTCGAGGAGGTCTTTGTGTCCATAACAACGAGTGGGAAGCGCTGATGCATCCCCCTGAATCGGCCCTCGGCGCATTCCTTTGGCAGGCTCATGCTGCCTGGGTGGTCGCGAAGAAAAATGTGCTGGTCTATTATTTGAAGCCGCCGGTTTTCACTTTCGGCATCATTTTTCCGCTGTTCTTCTATCTTGCGTTCGCGGCCGGGCATCAGGCGCCGCCGGAGGCGATGGCCCCGGGCATCATGTCGATGGCGCTTTTCTTCACCGCTTCCGCAGTGGGGCCGCTCGTGACACCCTGGGAGCGGCAGGCCAAGACTTATGAACGGCTGGTGACCTCACCGGCATCGCTCACGGCCATCCTGAGCGGCGACGTTTTGGCAGGCATGGGTTTCGGTGCGCTGCTTTCCCTCGTACCGCTTGTGCTGGCGCTCGCTGCAACCCCCGCGTATGTCGCGAACCCCGCGGCGCTCACCCTCGGCATACTGCTGGGCGCGCTTGCGTTTGCCTCGCTCGGCGTGCTTCTCGCCGCGCCTGCCGCCGAGAGCCCATCCCAGGTGATGATGCTCTCGAATCTCGTGCGGCTGCCGCTCATCTTCGTGAGCGGCGTGTTTGTTCCGCACGCCGCGATGCCAGCATGGGGGCAATGGCTGTCCCCGTTCTCGCCGCTTTCGTATTGTGCGGACCTTGTGCGCATCGGCTTCGGCGGGGAGGCGTATTGGACTCCCGCCATCGACGCTGCGGCGCTGATCGGATTTGCGGTCGGCTTCCTGGCGTTTGCAAACTGGCTGCACCGCAGGACGCGTGCGCAGGCGCGCTAGAGGGGCCTTGGGAGGTGATAGGTGAAGCAGGATAAGGCTGCTCATGGCGCATCCGCGAAGGCCAGGAGCTTGGGCGATACGATCGAACACTCTACGGAGGGCCGCTATCTGATGACCCGGAAAGAGCCACGAAACAAGATCGCCGTGCTTTTGGGTGGACGGCCAGCCGAGAAATCCGGGTTCGACGAACTCTCCACGGGGGCGGCCGACGATCCGGCGCGCTGAGCGTTTGATTTTTTCAAATGCCGCCCTCAGTTAACGATGTATCGCGTCGAACAAGGAACCCGTCATGAGCGATTCATTGCATCTCGTGTGTCCCGACTGCGTGGCAGTCAACCGGGTACCTGCGGCAAAACTGGGGCAAGCCCCCAACTGCGGCCAATGCCACAAACCCCTGTTCATCGCTCACCCGGTGGAACTGACCGCAGCCACCTTCGCCACGCACATCGAGCGCAACGACATCCCTGTGCTGGTGGACTTCTGGGCGCCTTGGTGTGGCCCCTGCAAGATGATGGCGCCACAGTTCGTCCAGGCCGCCGGCATGCTGGAACCGCGCGTGCGTCTGGCCAAGGTGAACACCGAGGTGGAACAGATGCTCGGCGCCCAATATGGTATCCGCAGCATTCCCACCCTTGCGCTGTTCAAAGGAGGGCGTGAGATGGCACGGCAGGCCGGAGCGATGGGGGCGCAGGACATTGTGCGCTGGGTCACGGCGCGGCTTTGACGCCTTGTGCCGCGCGGGGCGCGCGCCTGTTGGCTCGCTTGGTGCGATGCTGGGAGCAGGCACTTGTTGTTACTCCATAACTTGAGCGGACATAAATGGAATTCAAAGACTATTACCAGATCATGGGGGTCAAGCGGGATGCGACCCAGGACGAGATCAAGCGCGGCTACCGAAAACTGGCCCGCAAATACCATCCCGATGTCAGCAAGGAAGCCGATGCCGAGGCGCGCTTCAAGGAGCTGGGCGAAGCCTATGAGGTGCTGAAAGACCCGGAAAAGCGGGCGGCTTACGATCAGCTTGGTGCGAACTGGAAGGCCGGGCAGGATTTCCGTCCGCCGCCGGACTGGAAAGAGGGTTTCGAATTTGCCGGCGGCGACAAGGCGGATTACAGCGAATTCTTTGAATCGTTGTACGGCCGCGGTTCTCGCCCAGAGCATGGCAGCCGCGCATCGTTCCACGCTCAGGGCGAAGACCGTCACGCCAGAGTACTGATCGATCTGGAAGACGCTTACACTGGCACCACCCGAAGCATTACGCTGCGGGTGCCCGAGATCGATGCGCAGGGGCGTATATCAACGCGCGAGCACAGGCTCAATGTGACGATTCCACTTGGCATTCGCGCCGGGCAGCATATCCGCCTGGCCGGGCAGGGCGCGCCCGGCATTGGGCAAGGCAAGCCGGGCGACCTGTATCTGGAAGTCGAGTTTCGCCCGCATGCACGCTACCGCGTTGATGAGCGCGATGTGTATCTCGACCTGCCGGTCGCGCCCTGGGAAGCCACCTTGGGCGCGACAGTTAAAGTGCCCAGTCCGAACGGGACAGTCGAGATCAAGGTACCAGCCGATTCTGTCGCTGGACGCAAGCTGCGCTTGAAGGGCCGCGGCATTCCGGGAAATACGCCGGGTGATCTTTACGTCGTGCTGCAAATCGCCCTGCCATCGGCCGACACCGATGCGGCGAAGGCATTTTACCGTAGCATGGGCGAGGCGTTCAAAACCTTCGACCCGCGCGCCGAATTGGGGGTGTGAACATGACGAGCGAGAACATGCTGCCGCAACTGGTCGGAGTCATTCTTGACGAGCAGGCCCAATTGACGCTGGAGGAGCTCAGCCGCGCGTGCGCGGCACAGGCTGAACTTATCATCGAGCTGGTCGAGGAAGGCGTCGTTGCGCCGATCGGGCGGGAGCCTCACAGCTGGCGCTTCACTGGCGCCCACATGCGCCGCGCCAGGAGGGCTTTGCGCTTGCAGCGCGATCTGGACGTGAATCCCGCCGGGGCAGCGCTGGCGCTGCAATTGCTGGATGAAATCGAAGCCCTGCGCGCGCGCCTGCGGGCGATGGGCGGCGAGTGACACCCTGCGGCGAATGACAGTTCAGGCTCGAACGGGAATTCGGGCGTGGTGAAGCGTGCCAAGCCGGCATGGGAGTCCGTGAGGAAAGCCCGCACGTCCGCTTGCTTCAGATCGGCGCGGAGGTCGAGCCGGGATCATCCTGAAGGCGACCTTGTCGCGCGACCAGCAATTCTCCCTCGGCAAGGGGTATCCACTCCTCGGCGGTCAGCGGAACGCTTGCGACCAGGAACACCTCCTGCTCACCGCCATGGGAGCTGATCCGCAGCCCCTCTGCCGCCAGCTCGCCACCCGCGGGGCAACGCCTTGTCAGCCGCCACATTCCCGGCGCGCTGATCGAGCCGTCGCTTTGGTGCCGGCGGTCCGCATGCGCGAACAGCGCATCGCCGTCACAGTACAGAAAGTTTGCCGGGCCCAGCTCGCGCAGAGTGGCGCCAAATCGGGACACAAGCTCCTTGCGCTCGTGCAACGAAGGAGCAGATCCTGACGACCAGAGCGGTCGCAACGCATCCATCAACGCGCAGAAGGCCCGCTCGGAATCGGTTTCTCCGACGGGCTGAAATCCCTCTGCCCGGAAACGGTGGTCATCCGCGATGCCAGGCAGGTCTCCGTTATGGGCGAAACAGTGCCAGGTACCGCCCAGTTCGCGCACGAACGGCTGGCAGTTCCGGGACGCGACCGGGCCAAGTGTGGCTTTGCGAATATGGCTGATGACAAGCGAGCTCGAAAAGGGATTGGTCTGGATGAAACGTGCGCAGGCACTCGAGGCCGACGGATAGGCCTCCTTGACCAGCCGGATATCCTTCTCTTCATACCAGGCTATGCCCCAGCCGTCCTTGTGCGGGCCGGTCAGGCCGCCGTGGCGCGAGAACTCCTCGAGCGAGAGGCTGACCGTCGTTGGGTGCCGCGCCGACATTGCAAATAGCTCGCACATCTACTGACCGATGGTCTTCAGCGCCCGGTCGTAGTAACTCAGATCGACGTACTTGTCTGGCGCGGGTGCGTTGCCGCCCCACTGGCCTTCGATCTCCGCGCGCAACGAGAGCACGCGGCGGAAACCCTCCGTGTCGAAGCGCGCGTCGCGGGCCAGGCCGAACCCCGGGGTCATCAGCGCATCGTAGGTCTGCTCGGCCATCTTCGGCGCGAGTTTGAACCGCTGCGCGAGCAGTGCGAGCGCTTCGGCGCGGTTGGCGGGGTTCATCGCCATCCGGCTGGACTCGATGTAGGCGGCGAGGTAGCGTTCCAGAACATCGGCATGGGCCTTCGCCCAGGCGCGCATGACGAAGGCACCGCCCGCCTGATAGGGGCCGATCAGATCGAGCGCGCGGCCCATGCTCTTGACGCCCTTTTCCCGCACCGAGAAAGAGAACGGAGGATTCACCATGCTGGCGGCCAGCGTCGGGTCGTTCGCGAGCGCGGCCGATCGCTGCATAGTGCCGCCCACCACGCGCAGGCTGTAATCCTTGCCTTCGAGCAGCCCGTTCAGCTTGAGGATTTTCTTCGCCACCAGCGCATAGGCGGTATTGGGGGCGT
>Ga0163199_1002020_pt1 | contig 12559 bp, 10 predicted proteins | sample PL_2010_150m_FD_113537 | JGI IMG/M metagenome (GOLD analysis project Ga0163199, IMG submission 113537) | Freshwater microbial communities from Powell Lake, British Columbia, Canada to study Microbial Dark Matter (Phase II) - PL_2010_150m | ecosystem: Environmental > Aquatic > Freshwater > Lake ... | reverse complement strand
GATTGCGCTCGGGGTCGTGGCGCTTGCGTATCAGGGCATCACTTACCGGACAACCGAGCGGGCGATTGACCTCGGCCCGATCCAGGTGACAACAGAAAAAGTCCACACCATTCCCCTGCCTCCGGTGCTCGGGGGAATTGCCCTGGTCGGAGGGATCGTGTTGCTGGCGGCAGCGGGGAAAAAGGTCTCTAGTTGATCAAAACGCAACTGGCACGGAGGCAAAGTCCACCGCTCCCGGGGTGAGCTTGTCCACCGCGATTTCCATGGATTCCAACTGCACCGAGGAGGACATCGTTGCGACGGAGGTGTCTGCGGCGTCATGTCCGCTGCCCACCAGAATGAATCCATGCTGCGGTGCCAGCCGTGTGGCGTCATAGTAACACCAGCGGCCGCCGAGCCAGACCTCGAAGAATGCGTGAAAATCCGGCAGTGGAAGCCGATAGGCGTATCCGCTGCAGTAGCGGGCAGGAATCCCCATGGCGCGGCAGAATGTGACTCCGAGGTGGGCGAAGTCGCGACAGACGCCCGCGCGAAGGGTGAGGCATTCGACGGCGCTGGTGTGGGCGTCCGTGATGCCCGGCCGGTAATCGATGTTGAGGTAGATCCAGTTGCAAATCCCGGCGACCCGCTCGTGCCCGGGCTGAAGGTCGCCGAATTTCTTTGCCGCCATTCGCACGAGCTTGTCCGACTCGCAATACCGGCTCGGATAAAGAAAGCGAACGACCTCGTGCGGCAGGTCGATGAGCGGAGACTCCGGGCATGATTCCGGTTCAGAAAATCCGGAAATCCTGCGCTCCACTTCGGCTTCATACGAAATATCCAGAAGCCCTGCCGGGGCGGCAATTCCATGGAAGCGCGTTGTGTTTTTTTGAACCGCATGTTTGCGAAATGCGATGCCGCGGTTGTTTCTGATGCTCTCGCTGAGGATCTTCTGGGCCGGGGTTTCGATTGCCGCCAGGTTCAGCAACAGCCAGCCTTCCTCGCCGAGTTGGTAGGAGAGCCTCGTCCGTATCGAAAACCGGTGAGTTTTTGGCATTTGGTAAAATTGCTCCCGGGATTGCCGTGAACTGACTCGCAACCATGGAAAGATATGAAGGGTAGAGTGGGATCGCTCGACGGCCAATACCTAAAGGAGCATGGCCGGAATCGCAGGGCTTTGCCACTCACTCGCGGCCACCGGCAGATCGATTTTATCACCCGAGCCCGCGTTCCTCGATTTCCTCCTCATCCCATCCGAGAACATGTCCGATTTCATGGAGGAGAGTGGTGCGGACTTCCTCACGGAAGATTCCGGGGTCCTCCTCGGCGAAGTCCAGGATGTTGTCGAGCCAGAGGCGGATGCGGACGAGACCTGCTTCGTCTTCGTCGAAGTAGCCGAGGGTATCCGGTTCGATTCCGCTCGCGATGTCCTCCGGCGACGGATGCTGTTCGATGAGGATCGGGACGTCACCGATCCGTCCGCGGATGTCTCCTGGCAGTTCAGCGAGAGTTGCGGCGGCGACCTCTTCTGCTATGCTGAGCAGCTGTTGCCAGTTCATGAACCCAGCTTTCCCGGTTGAGAGGCGGCTGGCAAACCGATAATACCCCGCGACCATGCCGAATACCTCACCCACAGCCAATCCGCTCCGCGAGGGGCTGACCGGGCGGGCGCAGCCGGAACCGTGCTCGCTCGTGATTTTCGGGGCATCCGGCGACCTCACCCACCGGAAGCTCGTTCCCGCGCTTTACAATCTGGCGGCGGACGGAGCACTTCCACCCGCGATCAACGTGGTCGGGTTTGCGAGGAGGGATAAAACCGATGAGCTTTTCCGCAGGGAACTCGGGGAGGCGGCGCGGAAATATTCCCGCCAGCCGGTCGTCGATGCGCTGTGGGAGAGTTTTGCGGCCTCGATTTGCTACCACCGGAGCGAGTTCGACAATCTGTCCGGCTACGAGTCGCTGGCGAAGCTTCTTAATGAACTGGATGCCGCCCGCGGAACCTGCGGCAATCGCCTGTTCTACCTCGCGGCCGCACCGGACCAGTTTGAGGTGATTTTGGAAAACCTCAGCCGGAGCGGGCTGAACAAGCCCGTCGCCGGGGGCTGGTCCCGCGTGATTGTCGAGAAGCCGTTCGGTAACGACCTTCCGAGCGCCCGCCACCTGAACGACCTCGTCGAGGGGGTATTTCCCGAGAAGGAAACCTACCGGATCGACCACTACCTCGGAAAGGAGACCGCCCAAAACATCATGGTTCTCCGCTTCGCCAACGCGCTTTTCGAGGCGATGTGGAACGCCCGCTACATCGACCATGTCCAGATCACCGCCAGCGAGCCGCTGGGAGTCGAGAACCGCGCGGGATATTATGAAAAATCCGGTGCGCTTCGGGACATGGTGCAGAACCATCTGCTCCAGCTTCTCTGCCTCACGGCAATGGAGCCCCCGACCGGTCTCGATGCGGATGCGATCCGCGATGAAAAGGTGAAGGTGCTGCGTTCCCTGCGTCCGCTTGAGGGAGACGATGTCTTCCGCCATGTGATCCGGGCGCAATACGGGGCCGGTGCCATCAACGGAAAGCGGGTGGTTGCCTACCGCGACGAGGCCAACGTCGATCCGGAGTCGACCGCCGAAACCTACGTCGCCCTTCAGGTCAATGTGGACAACTGGCGCTGGGCGGGAGTCCCGTTTTTTGTCCGCGTCGGAAAGCGGCTTCCGAAGGCCGGGACTGAAATTGCCGTGCATTTCAAAAGCGTGCCTCCGGTCTTGTTCAAAGCGACCGGCGAGGCGGTTGACGACAACGTGCTCGTGATCCGGATCCAGCCGGACGAGGGGGTCTCGCTGCGCATGAGCGCGAAGATGCCGGGATCGAGCCTGCGGATCGAGCCGGTGAAAATGGATTTTCATTATGGCACGAGTTTTGGAAAGGCGACCCCGGAGGCCTACGAGCGGCTTCTTCTGGATGCCATGAGCGGCGATCCCACGCTGTTTGCGCGGCGCGACGAGGTCGAGGAGGCCTGGAAATTTGTCGATGCGATCCACGCGGCGTGGAGCACGCGGTCCGACGACCTCGCGTTTTACTCAGCCGGCACCTGGGGGCCGACCGAGGCGGAGGAACTCATCAAGCGGCACGGAACGACATGGAGGCGGCTGTGAACGAGCCGGGCCTCCCGGTCGAGATCGGCCATATCGACAGGGAGCTTGGAAAACTCTGGGAATCGGGCGGCGATACAAAAACGCGCGCCTCACTGATCAATCTCGTGATCTACTCCGAGGATCCCTGCTCGATGGATGCCAACACGGAGCTTCTTTCCTCGATTGCCAGCCGCCATGCGTTCCGGGCGATCCTGATCCTTGCCGATCCGGGTGCCGCGGAGTCCGGCGCCCGTGCATGGATCAGCGCGCACTGCCATCTGGCCGGCCATGGCGGGAGGCAGGTTTGTTCGGAACAGATCACGTTCCGGCTTGATGGGGAGAGCGCCGCCGCCCTGCCCAACATCGTGTTTTCGCACCTCGATTCCGATCTGCCGCTTTGTTTCTGGTCGCAGGCGGAGTTTCGCGAACCTCTTGATGAGCAACTCTGGTCCTGGGTGGACCGCCTGATCTTCGATAGTCGCACATGGAAGCAGCCTGCCGGCCAATTCGCTCTCACCGGCCGGATCGCCGCGCTTGCAGACCCGGGAGCAGAGCTCTGCGACTTGAACTGGACACGCCTTCATTCCTGGCGGCTGGCTCTCGCAAGCCTCTTCGACCATTCCGCCGCGCTTCCCTGCCTCCCGAAAATTTCCTCCGTAAAGATCGCCTGCGGTCCGGATGCGAAGACCACTGCCCTTCTGCTTGTTGGCTGGCTCGCCAGCAGGCTCGGATGGAGTCTACTCCCGGGAACATGCTTCCATGCTCCCGGCGGACAGCGTGTTGATTTTTCGATGTCTGCGGCGGAAGGGGAGGAGATCGCTTCCATCGAGTTGGGCGGCGGGGGATTTTCCTTCAGCCTCGCGCGTTCCTCGGACTCGCAGTTCTTCCACGCCAGCCTGCATGCGCCCGGCGTGCCCGATTCCGTGATGACCCTCGGTGCCGGCGGAGAGTGTCTGGCCGATACTCTTCTCGCAGAACTCGGCCGCAGCGGACGCCATCCGCTTTACCACGAGGCGCTGGCGGCGGTGGAGCCCCTGATTCGTGAAATGTGAGCTTCTCCCGCGATTTCCTTTGAGGAGAATTTTATTTCCTCCTTGGGGGAATTGAACCCGGATCATGCAATAGAAGCTGAGAAATGAAGGCTGGGGCAGTCAGGAAGAGGGATTGGCAGGTGTGGTAGGCTCACCGCAATGGTGAACCTGCCCATCGAATACTCGGACAAGCCGGTAACGCCCTTTGGCGGCATGGCGTTGATGAAACGATTCGTCGACCAGACAGGAATCCGCGAGCGACTGGCGGAACTGGAACTGCCGCATGGCGGATCGAATCGGGCCTACGATCCGGCGCATATCATCGAGGGGTTTTGGCTTGGTATCTGGACGGGGGCGAGCCGATACATCCACTGCGACTGGCTGCGGCAGGATGAGCCGCTGGCGGCAATCTTTGGCTACGAGAGTCTGCCGAGCCAGAGCACCTACAGCCGGTTTTTTGGAAAGTTCTCACAGGCACGCAACACGGCGGTGTTCCCGCCACTGCAGCACTGGTTCTTCTCGCAACTCAACCTCGGCGCTGTGACGGTGGACTTCGACAGCACGGTCATCACGCGCGAAGGCGCCCAGGAAGGTTCGGCCAAGGGTTACAACCCCAATCGCAGGGGGCGCAACTCGCACCACCCGCTCATTGCCTTCGTCAGTCAGACGCGCATGGTGGCCAACGCCTGGCTGCGTCCCGGCAACACGGCGGCGTGTTCCAATTGCGTGGGGTTCATGCGCGAGACCTTCGATGGGGCGCTGGCCGGAGTGAAAGTGGGCCTGGTGCGCGCCGACTCCGGCTTTTACACCGACGAGATCCTGGGCGCTCTGGAGGAGCGAGGGATCCCCTACATCATCGCCGCCAAAGCTTACGCCAACCTCAAGCACGAGATCCACGGCATGAAGGACTGGGTGGAAATCTGCCCCGGCATCGCGGTCAAGGAGTGGCGGCACCAGCCAGCCAACCCCAAGGCCAAAGCCCGTCGGCACATCGTCGTGCGCAAACAGATCAGCCGGCGGCCGCAGGCCGCGGGCAAGCTGCTCTTCGAAGACCTGCCCGACTACCGCTTCAGCCTGTATGTGACCAACCTCGATCTTCCGCTCGATCAGATCTGGAACATCTACAACACCCGGGCTGACTGCGAGAACAGGATCAGGGAACTGAAGCAGGACTTCGGGCTCGACGCGTTCTGCCTGCAAGACTTTTGGGCCACGGAAGCCTCGTTCCGCTTCATCATGGCAGCCTACAATCTCATGAGCCTGTTCCGTCACTGCGCGCTCAACAGCCGCAACACGGCGACACTGGCCACGCTGCGTTCCTATTGCTTTGCAATAGGCGGCTGGGTCAGCCAGCACGCCCGCCAGAGGGTGCTCAAACTCTCGCTGCCTCGCTCAAAACGCCCCTGGATGGACTCCATCTTCCGCCAGATCGACGCCCGCCCTCCTCCGTTCGATTACTCTACTGCATAATCCGGGTTGAATTACCAATGGAAGTCGGAAATTGCCCCCCAGGCGACGATTGATATCCGCTTGGACTGGCGTTTCCAACAATCCAACCACTCCTCACCGAACATGAACCTCTCCTCCTCTACATTCCGGTATTTTAGTTGTCCTCTTCTCATCCTGCTGTTGTGCCTGTCAGCAGAAAGCTCTCCCGCGCAGACCAAAACCGGGCAGTGGGACGAGGTTGTGGGGAAAGAAATCCGGAACAGCAAGGGCGTCCTGTTGGGACATGTCAAAGATACAGCGGTTGACCTCGAACACGGGCGCTATGTCGGAATGATCGTATCCTTTGGCGGCTTTGCCGGCATCGGGAAAAAAACGGTGATCATTCCCCCGGGAGCTCTCCGCGATGACGGGACTCCCCGCACGCTCTTTCTCGATATGGACCCGAAGACTTTTCAAAATGCCCCGACGTTCGAACTGTCGAAGGAAGTCGGCCCACCCGAAACCGCCAGGGTGGCAGAGGTCTATCGTTTCTTCGGCCAGACGCCGTTCTTTGCCACGAAGGGCGGCCCGGCCACCTTGAACGGCCAGCCACTCGAGCCCCTGGGCTTCGTTCAGAAAGGATCAAAGATCCTCTACCTGCCTGTCGAGAATCTGCAGGGAGTGCAAGTTGGATATGTCTCCGGTCTGCGGGAGCTGAACCGCGTCACCGGCCGGCTCAAGGGGGTGGTCATCCGTCCCTTTGGAAGCTATACGCGCGAGAATATGAAGGTCGTCCCGCCACAGGCCCTGCGATACAATCTCAAGCACAACGGGCTCCGGATCAACAATCACGAGCAGGCATTCAAAGATAGCTCCTCGTTCAGTATGTCCCGAAGCGGGCAATTCCAGGAAGAGGATCCGGCGAGGCCGGGCATCCTACCGGTGCCGCTCGTGCAAGGAGAAGATCCCCGGGACAAGGAAATCACATTGAAGATCAGGAAGCGGATCATGGCCGACAAGAACCTGACCAGTTACGGCGCAAATCTTGAAGTGAAGACGCTCAACGGGAAAACCACTCTCCGGGGAAGAGCCGTCAGCACTGCGAACCGCGACCGCCTTGTTTCCTACGCCACCGAAGCCGCAGGTGCGGGGAATGTCACCGACCTGATCGAGGTCCGCCCGATGAGCGAGTCCGAGAAGGCCATTGATCGATAGTGCCCGGCTTGCCGCTTTTGCTGTCAGAAAGGCACACTTTTGTGTGGGATGTTTCGTGCCGAATAAAACAGGTCGAAATCGGAATTTAATTACGCTTGCTTTGAGGTGGATCTCTGCTCTGATTTTTGTTTCAGCATGAACGTTTCCAGAGGTTTTCGCTCAGTCTTAGTTTTGAATGATATGAAAACCATCCGAACTTTCCTTCTGGCGCTCCTTGTCTCTTCCGCCGTCCATGCCGCCGACCGACCGCCGAATGTCGTCGTTTTTCTGGCCGACGACCTAGGCTATGCGGACACAGGGGCGTATGGGAACACCCAGATCCCGACACCGAACATCGATTCTCTGGCGAAGGGCGGTGCGAAGTTCATGAACGGTTATGTCTCCGGGTGCGTGTGCAGTCCGACCCGGGCGGGTCTGATGACCGGAAGGTATCAGCAGCGGTTTGGTTTTGATGCCAACGCGGAGGGGAAAGTGCATCCGGACGACAAGGGCCCGCGCGCGCTCGACAAGGGAGAGGTGACATTCCCGCAGAAGATGAAGCAGCTCGGGTATTGCACCGGAGCGATCGGAAAATGGCATCTCGGGGACCAGCCGGGATACCTGCCGACCGACCGGGGGTTCGACGAGTTTTTTGGAATCCTCCCCTACGGGATCAACTGGAAGGATCCCGATGGGGCTCCCCCTCCTCTCCTCCGGGGCACGGAGAAGGTTCCGGCTCCGCCGAATTTCATGAACACGTTCTGCGACGAGGCACTGTCGTTTGTCGAACGCCACCACGACAAACCGTTTTTTCTGTATCTTCCGTTCACCGGCATCCATGCCCAGCAAATCGGTGCCGAGCCGTGGTTGAGCCGGTTTGATCCCTCGATGCCGCCGAACCGGCGCAAGTATTGCGCGGACGTCGCCCAACTCGATGACATCATCGGCCGGATCATGGAAAAGCTCCGCTCCCTCGGGCTCGAGGAGGACACGCTGGTCTTTTTCCTGAGCGACAACGGCGGTGGAAATCCGATCGACAACAAGCCCTTTCAGGGGACGAAGTGGACCCTGTGGGAAGGTGGAATCCATGAGCCGTTCGTCGTCAGTTGGAAGGGGCGGATCCCGGCGGGGCAGGTCCTTGATCATCCGGTCATCCAACTCGACATTCTCCCCACCTCCGTCGCCGCGGCGGGGGGAAAGATCGATCCGGACTGGAAGCTCGATGGAGTCAATCTCCTGCCCCTTCTGGAGGGCAAATCCACCGCCGCGCCGCACGAGGCCCTCTTCTGGCGCTTCGGTGTTCAATACGCCGTTCGCAAGGGTGACTGGAAGCTGTCCAAAACCGGGCTCGATGCCCCGGTGAGGCTTTTCAATCTGGCGAAGGATCCCGGCGAGGCCGATGACCTTGCCGCCAAAGAGCCCGGGAAGGTCGGGGAACTCCAGACGCTTTGGGATGAATGGAATAAAAACAACGAGCCTCCTCGTTGGATTGATAAGCGCTGGAACGATGGCAACGTGCACTAGGGGCCTGCGGCGCGCTGGTTTTTCCTCAGCCGCGGCAATCCTTTCGGCCGTCCTGCTTTCCGGGAATCCGCTTCCGGCAGAAATTCCCGCCAAGCCGAACATTGTCTTCATCATGGCCGACGACCTCGGGTGGAACGACGTCGGGTTTTCCGGAAGCGTCAACTTCAAGACCCCCAATATCGATGCCCTCGCGAAGCGCGGGATGATCTTCACCCAAGCGTATGCCGCCAACGCCCTTTGCTCGCCGACGCGCGCGAGCATCATGAGCGGTCAGTATCCCGCCCGCATCGGGATTTTGGCTCCTGCATGTCATGAGCCGGACGCGCGCATGAAGGCGGGCCTTCCCAAGGGAAGCGATCCGTTCAACAAGTGCGTGGCCGTGATTTCCGCCAACCGCTTGGATACATCGATTGTCACGCTGGCCGAGACGCTCAAAGCCGCCGGCTATGCGACCGGGCACTTTGGAAAATGGCATCTCGGCCCCGAGCCCTACAGCCCGCTGGAGCAGGGATTCGATGTGGATGTGCCGCACACCCCTTCTCCCGGGCTTCCGAATGGATATCTGGCACCGTGGGGATTCCCCGGGCTTAAAGAAAACGCACCCGGCGAGCACATCGAGGACCGCATGGCATCCGAGGCGGTCAAGTTTATCGAAGCCAACAAGGACCGTCCCTTCTATCTCAACTACTGGTCGTTCTCGGTCCATTCGAGATATAATGCAAAACCGGATCAGGTGGAGAAATCCCGGGAGCAGATGGACGACGAACTCCCGCAGCATAATCCGGTTTATGCGGCGATGGTGAGCAGTCTGGATGACGCGGTCGGCACACTCGTCAAGGGGCTTGAAACAGCCGGGGTTCTGGACAAGACGCTCATCGTGTTTTTCTCGGATAATGGCGGCGTGAACTGGCCGGCATTCCGGACCGAGGCTGCGGATGATGCCGCCAAAAAATACGCTGACATTTCCCCCACGAGCAATGCTCCGCTTCGTGGCGGCAAGGCGAGCATCTACGAGGGAGGCACCAGAGAGCCCTGCTTTGTCGTTTGGCCGGGGGTCGTCAGGCCAGACACAAAAACCGACGCGATGATCCAGAGTATGGACTTCTACCCCACGCTGGCAGCCGCGGCCGGAGCGAAGCTTCCGGATGCTCAAATCATGGACGGCCGGAGCTTTCTGTCCGTGCTTGACGGCAATTCCACAAGGCATCGCGAGGAAGTCTTCGGGTTTCTGCCGCACAACATCAAAGTCAACGGGCAGGTTCCCGCAGCATCGGTGAGGCAGGGGGATTGGAAGCTCATCCGGTTTCTTCATGACGGCCCCGCCCAGGAGCCCCGCATCGAACTCTATAACCTCCGGGACGATCTGGGAGAAACCAGAGATCTCAGCGCTGCGGAGCCTGCACGGGTGAAGTCGATGGACGCCCGCCTGGAGGTTTTTTTCAAGGAGACCGGTGCTGTGGTGCCCTTCCCCAATCCCTCCTACAGGGAAGATGCCGTAAAATAACGCGCGGTATTTTCCAAGCCTTCGCCCATGTCACCGGGGACGTTGCCCGGATGGCGGATAATGTAGTGACCTTCACAAACAGCGAAATGCTTGCGTCCGTGGAGTCCCTCGCGGCCTGGCTGCAACCGTTTCTTGCCAAAGTGGAATTATCAGGAAAAAATGCACAATGATGAAATGCGGAATGAAACTGCTTGCGGCTGCCGTCCTTGCCGCTGTGGCCCTGACCGGCTGCGAGACGATCGAACCGGACGCCCCTGCCCGCGCGGCCATGAACGCCGCCATCCAGACCGAACAGCCGGGCGATTATTTCATCGGCCGCAGGATGTATAAGCAGGATTACAAAATGTGGGGATGGGTCCGCCAGCCCGGCCAGCCATGGAAATCCGCCAAGCTCGTCATGATGAACGAGCAGGTGAAACTCGCCCCCGACCGTGAAGCGGGAAAACTCGGCAGCGACCATAACTACGAATACCGGCTCACCGGCAGCTTCTCGGGCAACCTCATTTACGAGCCCGCCAGCGACGCATTCTATCCCGAGTTCATCCTGCGTGGATACGAAGTCAAATCCACCGCGCCCGCCCGCATCTACAGCACCAAGCGCCAGGAAGAACCCGCCGTCCGCATCCTCCTCCCGCCGATCTGAGTCTCGCGCCAAGACCGCAAGGCGCGACAAGAGAAAACAGGGTGGTCGCAGATCTTTGCAGAAGACGCAGATTCAATCCGAAACGCCGCTTTTCTCTCTGCCCCAAAAGTCTTGAAGGCAGAACGCCTCGAGCCCGAAGTCCTGCTTGAGATCCCTGATCCTGTTCTCACAGTCGGTCCGGGTGTTGTAGATGCCTCTATTTCTTCTGGAACGTATCCGCAGGTGAGAGGACATACTTCGGGTCCTCGCCATCCAGCCACGCCTTCGCTGCGGGGTCGCCTTTGAGGAAGGCATCCCAGAATGCGGTCGAGAGGGCTCGGATGCTTTTGTGATGGAGCGGGTTTCTCCGTATCCCCGTGACCGGTCGGTCGGTGAAAGCCAGGTGTTCGGCGCCGTTGAGAACCACCTCGTATTTTCCACCCGGCGGCAGCGCGGGAAAAACCCCGAGGCGGGCGGAGATATCCTGCGGGCCGAGGATGGCGATGTCATTTGTCCCGGTCATGAGCATCCACGGGATTTTGACTGATTTGAATGCCTTGGTGGCGGACCCTTTTTCCGGGACGCTCGGGCTCAGGCACAGCGCGGCTTTGATGCGGGGATCGGTGAATTTCGTCCCGACCCACGGGAACGTTTGTCCGCTCACGGCCTGGGTGGTCATGGCGCCGAACGAGTGTCCGGCCATCCCGACCTTCTCAAGGTCGAGCCGGTCGTTCAGCGGGTGTGAGGGCTGGGAATTCCAGGTGCCGAGTTGATCCAACACCGTGTGAATGTCTTCGATCCGGAGCAGCAGGTTCTTTGTGGTCGCCGCCTTCCTCATCGCCCGCATCGGGTCCTCCGATCCCTTCAGGATGGATTCATCGCTGCCCGGATGCTGGACGAACACGACAACATACCCGCGTCCGGCCCACTGCTCGCCAAGGTAGGAGCAGGCCTTGTTCGAGCCTCCGAGCCCGTGGCTGAAAAGAATGACGGGTGCCGGACCTGAGGCTTTTGGCAGGACCACCAGAAGGGGAAGGCTCCGCTTCGCGTCCCCGGTGACAAGATCGAGGGTTTTTGTGCCGCTGTCCGACAGCTTCAGCGGATCATATCCCGTCGCGTGACCGGCAAGCGCGGAAAATGCCAGAAGACCAAGTGTCAGGATCGTTTTCATACAATTGGAAACACGTTTTGCCGCCGGAAGTTGCCGCATTCTTTTTCCCGGGCGGACAAACTTTGGGTTTATCGAAATCCCGGTTCATGACAAGAATTCCCGATGCCTGACATCCTTGTCATCCGTGGCGGTGCGATCGGGGATTTCATCCTCACGCTTCCGGCGCTGCATCTCTTGCGGGAGGGGTTTCCCGAATGCCGGATCGAGATCATCGGCTACCGGCACATCTGCTGCGTGGCCGAGGGCCGGTTTTATGCCGATGCGGTGCGCTCGATCGAGTATGCGCCGATGGCCGGGTTCTTCAACCCGCGCTCGGATCTTGATCCCGGGCTCTCGGAATACTTCGCCGGCTTTGGCCAGGTTATCTCCTACCTCTTCGACCCGGACAAATTCTTCGAGGGCAACCTGCGGCGCTGCGGGGTGAAAAACCTGATCGTCGGGGACCCGAGGATTTCCGACGCGCAACATGCCTCCCGCCAACTCGCCCGTCCGATGGAGTCTCTGGCCCTTTTTCTGGAGGACGAGGCGGCCCGGATCTATCCCGCGCTTTCCGATTTCGAGGCGGCGGATGAACTTCTGTGCGGCCTCGATGGGCCGATTATCGCGATTCATCCTGGCAGCGGATCCGAAAAAAAGAACTGGCCGCTCCCGGCATGGAGACAGCTGATCAACCGGCTCCTGGATTTGCGGGCAACGCTGCTGGTTATATCGGGTGAGAGTGATGCCGGGCGCACGCGGGAGTTGAGGTCGGAATTTTTCGGGAAGCTTGTCTTCCTTGAGCATCTGCCGCTGAACGTGCTGGGGGCGGTTCTGGCCCGCTGCGCGTTTTTCATCGGTCACGACAGCGGAATTTCCCATCTGGCTGCGGCTGCCGGCGCGGAATGCCTCATCCTTTTCGGTCCCACCGATCCGGCGGTCTGGGCGCCGAAAAATGCGAATGTCTTGCGCGCACCGGGCGGATTGCTGCAGAACCTGAG
>Ga0163199_1002019_pt1 | contig 12559 bp, 14 predicted proteins | sample PL_2010_150m_FD_113537 | JGI IMG/M metagenome (GOLD analysis project Ga0163199, IMG submission 113537) | Freshwater microbial communities from Powell Lake, British Columbia, Canada to study Microbial Dark Matter (Phase II) - PL_2010_150m | ecosystem: Environmental > Aquatic > Freshwater > Lake ... | reverse complement strand
GTCGGTCACGCGCAAGATGCCAGTGCGATAGAGCACGAGCATCATGACGAATACACCGATAGTTGCGCCGACGGCCTGCACAACGATGCCAGGGTATTGCACGTTAAACATTTTTGAAATTGCTCCGACAACTGAACCCTGCGCAATTGCATAGACGGGTGCGAGAAAGCGCGCTGCAGTTGGCTTGAACATCACTCCGAAAGCGCAGATCAGACCGACGATTAAGCCGCCCATGACCCAACTTGGGAACGTGATTTGTCCGCTTTCGAGCTCTGTCACTTGCGACCAACCAAATGTTGCAGCCGCAACGAGCAACACCATCAAAAACATGGTTGCCGACATTGCGCCATTGGCAGTCATGGTTTGGCCGGGCACTTTGGCCTGAATATATGGAGAAACTGGGCCGTCCGAAATCGGTGGATTCCATGTCGATTTGCCTTGCGGCGAGCCCCAACCAGCTTGATCTGGGGTGCGCTCAACGGCTTTGGTGAATGCTTTTTCGTTCAATAGGGGGTTTGCCATACTCCGATAATACGGCATTTCTACAGATCTTCAGTGCCAAACAGGTCACATCAAAAACCCAAAACAGACAAGAGTTTTGCTGTTTTCGAGGTGGTGGGGCTTGACCCTGTCGGTATCGTTACCCCGTTCCCGCCTATAAGGAGTCGCAGTGGCCAAAGACCGTATCGATCGTGACGAAGAAGACCTAGTCCGTCTCTATCTCACCGACATCGGTCAGTACGCCCTCCTCACAAAAGACGATGAAGTTCGTTTGGCAAAGGCCATTGAGACAGGCAAAGAAGCTACTGCCGAGCTCGATAAGAGCGACAAAAATCTGACTCCAAACCGTCGTCGCGAGTTGCGCAAAGATCAGCGCGATGGCACAAAGGCCGAGCGCCAGTTCGTGCAATCCAACTTGCGTCTCGTTGTTTCGATCGCCAAAAAATATCAGGCATCGGGTTTGCCGCTGCTCGACTTGATTCAAGAAGGCAACTTGGGTTTGATGCACGCCGTCGAAAAGTTTGACTGGCGCAAGGGTTTCAAATTTTCAACATACGCAACGTGGTGGATCCGTCAGGCCATTACTCGCGGCATTGCCAACACGGGTCGCACCATTCGCCTCCCGGTTCATGCCGGCGACACACTTGCACGATTGCAAAAAGCACGCTCGCGCCTCGAGCTCAAGTTTGGTCGTCCTGCAACTCTTGCCGAGTTGTCAAAAGAAGTCGAGATGCCAGAAGACAAAGTGACAGAGGCATTGCGTTTTGCTGCCGAACCACTTTCGTTGTCAGAGCCATTGCGTGAAGACGGCGATGCCGAATTGGGCGACGTTGTAGAAGACCGCGCTGCAGAGTCTCCATTTGAGGTTGCTGCAACTGCTTTGTTGCCAGAAGAAATCTCGCGACTGCTTGCACCTCTCGATCAGCGCGAGCGCGAAATTCTTGCTTTGCGCTTCGGTCTTGACCGCGGCGAGCCACGCACACTCGAAGAAGTTGGCGAAGCATTCAACCTCACACGCGAGCGCATTCGCCAGATCGAAGCACGCGCAATGAGCAAGTTGCGCCACCCGTCGAGCGACACCGGCGCGCGCGACCTTCTCTCGGTCTAAAGCCGTCACTGGTTCACCCGTGCTGTGCACGATCGGTGACCTCATTGAAGATGTTGTTGTCTGGCTCCATGGCGATCTAAAAAACCAAATACAAAACCAGCTGAATATCGGTAGCGACACCGACTCGATCATTGTGCGGACCCGCGGAGGCAGCGCAGCCAATGTTGCAATGTTCGGTGCACTGACAGGCACACCATCACGATTTGTCGGTCAGGTTGGCAACGACAAGCTTGGCGAGCAATTGTGCGCATCGCTTCGCGAGTCTGGTGTTGATGTATGCACGGTTGCCAAGGGTCGCACCGGAAGCATCGTTGTCATTGTTCAACCCAATGGCGAGCGCACGTTTCTCACCGACCGTGGTGTTGCCTCACAACTTTCACTTTTTGATGCTGCACATCTCGCCGGTGTTTCAATCGTGCACGTGCCTACATATTCACTCGCCCTCGACCCACTTGCTACTACTGCAATTCAATACATTCGTGCTGCGCACACAGCTGGTGCACTCATCTCCGTTGATGCATCGTCGACCTCGGTGCTGCGCGATTACGGCATCGATCGCTATGCGGCGCTCATTGCCTCAATTGCACCAGATGTGTTTTTATGCAATAACAACGAAGCAGCGTTGCTCAACATTGACTCCGCGCACCCTATGCCAGGCGCTCTACTCACCGTGATCAAGCGTGGCGCACTGCCAGTCATGGCAATTACTGCTGCGGGTGCTGTTACCGAAGTGGCGACACCGCCGGTTGCCAACATCGTCGATACCACTGGTGCGGGCGATGCATTTGCTGCAGGATTTCTTCCCACATACGCATCTTCTCGCAATATCGAAGACGCCATTATGCACGGCAACCTCACTGCTGCACGAGTATTGCGCTCGCCTGGTGCCACACTGGAAGTCGCATGACTCGTTCAACTACAACAGAGAATTCTTCAATCATCCGAGTGGGCGACGAAGTGCGCGATGCACTCGCAACCAATCGCGCTGTTGTTGCACTTGAGTCAACAATCTTTTCGCATCTCGGTTTGCCGTCGCCCGCTAATGCACAAGCACTCACCAGTTGCATCGCAGCCATTCGCGAAGCCGGCGCGGTGCCAGCAATCACTGCCATCATCGACGGTGTTGCGCGCGTTGGCATCAACGAGTCAGAACACGAGCGCATCCTTGGCCCTGCCAAAAAAGTTGGCGAACGCGAGATCGCTCTTGCCGTAGCTCAGCGTTGGTCGGTGGGTGCCACAACGGTTTCTGCATCGCTGTTGCTTGCCAGCCGCGCGGGTATCGGCGTGTTTGCAACCGGTGGCATCGGTGGCGTGCACCGCGACTCGCACCTGCACGGCGACATCTCAGCCGACTTGGGCGCACTCGCCGCACACCCCGTGGTGACGGTGTGTGCAGGTGCCAAATCATTTCTCGATTTGCCGCGCACACTCGAATATTTAGAGACACTCGGTGTTCCGGTTGTGGGCGTTGCGTGCGATTATTTTCCTGCATTCACGGTGCACTCGAGTGGCTTGCCCATCCCTGCTCGCGTCGCAAATATTGATGAATTGTGTGCGTTCACGCAAGCCCACTTGGCACTTGGTCGCACGAGCGGCATTCTCGCGTGTGTTCCTGTTCCGCTTGCCGACTCGCTCGACAAAAATATGATCGACGCTGTGATCGAGACCGCACTCAAGGCCACTGCCGACGCAGGCATTGTTGGGCCAGCGGTCACCCCACACGTGTTGGGTGCAATTGCTGCTGCCACGGGTGGAACAAGCGTGGTTGCCAACTTGTCGCTGGCTCGCAACAACGCCAGTGTCGCGGCACAACTCGCAGTCGCACTTAGGCGCTAACTCGCGAAATCGCGCTCATTCGCGCCAATTTTCGCAACGAGTTTTGGCGGAGGCGGACGGGAATCGAACCCGCCGAACGAGGATTACTCGTCCCAACCGCTTTGAAGGCGGCGGAGTCCACCAGGCACCCGGACACCTCCGTTTATCACCGTATCTAAACCGTTGTTGCTAAATCAACGTCACTTGGCGACATCTCGCGTACACATCGTGGCAAATCGAATTCGGTGAATCCACACCGTTCGCAGAGTTGGAGGTTGTGATGATTGTTTGTTGGTCTGTCAAAGGTGGAAGTGGCACCACGGTTGTTGCCGCGGCATTGGCGTTGGTCTTGGCGCAGCGTCTCGATGTTGGGGCACGACTCATCGACTTGTCTGGTGATATTCCTTCGGCGCTCGGCATGTCAGAGCCGGCGTCGGAAGGTATTGCCGAATGGTTGAGCGCAACAGACCATCCAGGCGCCGATGCACTCAACAATTTGATGTTGCCAGTCACTGCGCACCTCGGAGTAATTCCTCGCGGCCGCAACATCATCGTGCCCTCGCTGGTGAACCCAGATCGTTTGCGCGATCTCGCTCTTGTTGTTGCAAAGTCACACATACCAACTGTTGTCGACGCTGGCAGTGGTCTTGGAACAATCCCCATTATGGAGCACGCCACTCGCTCACTTTTGATCATTCGTCCGTGCTATCTGGCTCTTCGCCGTGCATCGCTACTCACCACAAAACCACATGGCGTCATCGTCATTGCCGAGCCTGGGCGCGCGCTAGGTGTGCACGATGTCGAATCTGTTGTCGGTGCACCGGTGCTTGCAGAGATTCCGTTTGATCCCGCAATTGCTCGTGCGGTTGATGCTGGTTTGCTTGCTGGCCGAGTACCAACACTGCTTGCCAAACACCTCGCAGATGTATTTTCAACATCTGCTGCCTAGTCACGCACAACGACCATGACTACCGATATCACGACTAGCGCATTTCAGCTTCCACTCGACACGCACACACGTGCGCTTGTCGACACGTTGCAACAGCACTTGCGCAATGAGCGCGGCGACTTGCTGACTGCCGCACACATTCATTTGCGCAGTATTGCACCGCTCATGTCGCAGACCACACAATTTGCCGTGGCGTCGCGAGCCGTGTCGGGCATCTCTGGCCTTGGCGCACTCGATCACTTTTTGGCTCGCACCGATGTTCGCGAAGTGATGGTCAACGCTGGAACAGACGTATATATAGAGGACTCAACGGGAGTGCATTTGGTCGACACACTGCCTGTTGGCGAGGTCGATGCAATCATCGAGCGCATTTTATTGCCACTTGGCAAACGACTCGACAGGTCTTCACCCATTGTTGATGCGCGGCTTGCCGATGGCTCTCGAGTGTGTGCTGTCATTGCGCCAATTGCAGTTGACGGATCATGTCTTTCTATCCGCCGATTTTCTGTGCGACCTATTTCGCTCAACGATTTTGGCGGCGATGCAACCGCTACATTGCTCACCCAACTCGTGCATCGTCATTGCAACGTGCTTGTCACCGGTGCGGCTTCTACTGGCAAGACAACGTTGCTCAATGCATTGTGCGCACATATTCCTGCGCATGAGCGCGTCATCACCGTAGAAGACACAGCCGAATTGCAGTTGCAGGCAAGTCACGTTGTGCGACTCGAGGCCCGACCAGCTACCGCAGAGGGTGTTGCGGGGGTCTCGATTTCCGAACTCTTGCGCACAGCATTGCGCATGCGACCAGACAGATTTGTGGTGGGCGAAGTACGCGGTGCCGAAGTTGTCGACATGCTGGCGGCAATGAACACGGGTCACCACGGATCATTTGCCACCTGCCACGCCAACTCTGCCGACGATGCACTGCTGCGACTTGAGTCATTGATGTTGCAGCACTGCGGGCAATGGCCACGAGAAGCCATTGCCCAACACATCTGCGCGGCGATCGACGTAATCGTTTCCGTCGGTCGCCACGCAGATGGCTCGCGGTCAGTGATCGAGATCAGCGAAGTTTCGACAACGCCTGGTGCACCATGTCGTCCGCTACTGCGCCAAGACATCTGTAGTGGTGTGCACAGCGAACTGCGTATTGGTCAACTCACTCGCGGGCGCTCATGATCTGCACTGCATTCAATACTAAATTCAATACTGCTCTTGATGTTGCAATTTTGATAGCCGGCACGCTTTCGTTTGCTGGGGCATGCGTGTTGCTCATCGCACCGCTGCTCACCAAGCATTGGTCGCGCAGGTGGTTGCGTGTGCGGCTCGGTGCAATTTCACGCAAAGCCACAGCTATGACATCACCCACAACAAATCCCCTGCCAACCCCGCAGGCCATTACCGATTTCCTCGACGCGATAGCGCGCGATGTGCGTTCGGGGTTCTCGCTCGCATCGTCGTTTGTTCAATGCAGTGATCAGCAATTAGATGACAACCATTGGAGTCAACCCGTTGCTCAACAGTGTTTGCGTGGCGTCGTGCTGGCCGATGCACTTGTCGAGTGCGCGCTGCCCACGTGGACACCCGAGATTCGTTTTGCAAGTCGCACACTGGCGGTTGCGAGCGCGGGTGGCGCAGGTGTAGCGCCCGCTCTCGAGCACAGCGCTTCGGTCTTGCGCGAGCAACAGGGTCTCATGCTCGACCGGGATGTTCAGGCTGCTCAGGCGCAGTTGTCTACCAAAGTGCTCACATGGTTGCCCATCGCGGTGTTTGCATGGATAGCAATCACTGATCCCATTGCTCGAATGTTTCTGCTCAGCACTCCGGTTGGTATGTGTTGTGTGGCTACCGGCATCACGCTCAACGTTTCTGGTCGCAAGTGGATGTCGCATGTGGTCGACAACATTTCTGTATGACATTCAGTTTGATCGTCGTGGTTGTTGGGGCAATGGCTATTGGGTTGTTTCGGCGCCGCAATCGCAATCCTTTACCTGCCCAACTTGCACGCCAGCTTCCTGAATTCATTGATGCCGTTGTGCTGTTGATGTTTTCTGGCAGCACACCCGCTCAGTCACTCATTGCGGCGCCCACGTGGCTCGATCCGCCATTGCGAGAAATTGTTGCAGATGTATCCCAACAGTTGTTGCGTGGCAATCGGTTGAGTGATTGTGTTGCATCATTGCGACAACTCATTGGTAGCCCCGCATTTGCGTTGGTCGACGCATTGCTTTCGGCCGACAGAGATGGTCAGTCAATTGCCAACACACTCGATCGTCTTTCCAACGAATCGCGCATGCAACGCAGGCGCCAACTCGATGCCGACATCCGCAGGCTTCCCGTGCGACTCACGTTTCCGCTTGTGTGCTGCATCCTTCCCTCTTTTGTGATGCTCGGTGTTGTGCCGATGATCGCAACCGCACTTGTATATCTCAATCATTAGTGAAAGAAGGATTATGAATCACATTTACGTCTATTTCATACATCTACTGCATCGCGTTCGCTCCGTGTGCGCAAAACAAAACCAAGTACTCGATGCTGGTCAAGCAACAACCGAATACGCGCTCGTGCTTCTCGGCGCAGCAATCATTGCGCTATTAGTCGTGGCATGGGCCACCGATGGTGGCGGTGCTGGGCGTATTGGCGAACTCTTTGACAGTGTGATTGGCAATATTCTGGGCCGAGCCGACGCAGTCCAGCCGTAGTCACTGTCATGCCCCTATATCGGAGTGAACCCGACTCAGGTCAAGCAACGGTTGAACTTGCGCTTGTCATGCCACTGATCATTGGACTGGTGTTCATCGTCCTCGCTGCAGGCTTGTTGGTGCGTGATCAGTTGGCTGTGTGGCACGCAGCGAACGCTGGTGCTCGGGCGGCTTCTATTTCGCCAAACTCGCCCGACGTTGTGCAACAAGCAATCGATGATGAAGTTGGTTTGCGGCCGTTGCACATTCAGATTGTTCGTGATCAACATCTCATCACCGTCGAGGTGCAATATCCGCGCACGATCAACCTGTGGCTGATCAAACGGATCATTCCACCACTGACATTGTCGGCGTCTGTCACCATGCACGTGCAAGATGTTGGGTAGCGTGATGGACATGCAGTTGTCGTCATCAATTATTCGTGATGGCTTACAATCAGTTCTTGTCTTTGCTGGTGAAATCGACTTGGCAACAGTGCCCGAATGCTCCGACATGCTCACCAAATTTGTCGATGACCATGCCGGACGCGATATTGCCATCGACTTGTGTCAAGTAACCGCACTCGACGACACAGGGGTTGGCGTCATTCTGGGTGCAGTCGTTCGTGCTCGTACGCTTGGCTCGGACCTTGCGCTCGTCATCGACGATCAACATATGCGTCAACGCTTTAGTTTGTAAGTTCTCTATATAAACAAAACGGCCGACACTCAAGCAGGTGCTCAAGTGTCGGCCGTAGTCGACTAAATATGGTCAAGTGTTAGGCGTTTGTGTTGTCGGCCAAAGCACCTGGTCCATGATTCATACCGCCACCCATGCCGGGTAGGCGACCATGCATTGCCTCGCCTCCCGCAGGATGACCAGTGTTCACCATCTCTGTCACTTTGGTTGTCACGTCAGCCAACTTGGTGTCTGCCTCTGCTTGTGTCAGTTTGCCAGATGTCACTGCATCAGCGAGATGAGACTTCATACTGGCAACAATCGCGTCGATAACAAGTTTCACATCAACACCCTGAGCAGTTGCAATCTGAGCAAGCGTCTTGCCACTTTGCACTTGTGACTTCAAATCTGATTCCGACAAATTCAAGATCGCAGCAATCCCGGCAACATCCTTCCTGGGGCCATGTCCACCCATGCCACCACCCATGCCGGGTAGGCGATCATGCGTGCCTTCGCTCATTCCACTGGACAACGACATGCTCGATGCATTCGTTGCGGCGGATTTGGTTGATTGTGCGTTTGCATTACCAATAACTCCAAGCCCGATGACGCCCATTGCTGCGACTATTGCGGATCCAACGATCACGCTACTGAGTTGCTTATTCATGTTCAATACCTTTCGTTGTGTGCCGGGGGGTTCCGAACACGCACTGATCTTGCGGTGCGTTAGTAAGAATTAGATCAAGACAGGGTAAGAATTGATCAAGAACACTCAAGACCTTTCTCTACAAGGGTTTTATACAAGTATCGTCAAATCAATGAAGTCTTCTAGCAACCAACAGTTCTCTGTCGTTATTGCAGAAGATGATCCGTCGGTGCGCAAGGCGGTGCAACGAGTGCTCGAACTCGAGGGCTACACGGTCACCGCAGTGAATGATGGCCAGGCTGCGCTCGACACCATTTTAATAAAGACGCCAGACGCCGCTGTACTCGACGTGATGATGCCATTTCTCGACGGCCTGTCAGTGTGCAAAGAATTGCGCCACCGCGGCAATCGCACTCCAATCTTGTTACTCACCGCTCGTCACGAAGTTGGCGACCGTGTTGCTGGCCTCGATGCCGGTGCCGATGATTATCTTGTCAAACCATTCGCAGTCGATGAGTTACTTGCACGCGTGCGAGCGTTGCTTCGACGCCATGCACCTGCTACCGAATCAACAGCAGTGTTGCAATTGCAAGACCTTACGTTGGATGCAAATCGTCGCGAGGTGCATCGTGGCGAACGCCAAATTGATCTCACTAAGACCGAATTTGATTTGTTGCACATCTTGCTCGAACAAAGTGGAATCGTGTTGACCCGCGAGTATTTGTATGAGCACATTTGGGGATTCAACTTTGAAACAAATTCCAAATCGCTCGACGTCTACATTGGATACCTGCGTCGCAAACTCGAAGAGGGCGGCGAGTCTCGCCTCTTGCACACTGCCCGCGGTGTTGGCTATGTGGTCAAGCCATCATGAGTTTGCGCACGCGACTTTTGCTCACGACGAGCGCGATTGTACTTGTCGTCGTGACTGCACTTTCGGTTGGTGTCTCCACCATCGTGTCACGACAATTACTTCATGAGGTAGACAAGTCGCTTGATGCACGAATCGAGGTCATTGCATCTTCCTTACTAGAAAATAGGCAGACGTCGCCCAATGGAATGCGGATGCAAAATCCGCTGACAGACGCGTTGATGCCGATGCGATTTGACACCGTCACTCAAGTGATCGATGCAAACGGATCAATATTCATTGCACTCGGAGAAGTTGATTTACCAATCACTCAACAAGTCTTAAATATCGCCAATAATCCGAATGGAGGACTTGCGCGATCTACGGTCACTATTTCTGATGTTCGGTACCGGATCCTCACCGTGCCACTTGTGCGCGGCGGTGCATTACAACTTGCCAAAGACATCAGCGATATCGAACGCGCCAAGTCTGGCATCCGTCAAAGACTGATTGGCATTGGCCTGTTCGGCATTCTCGTCGCTGCTGCAGCTGGTTGGTGGGTGGCAAGGCGCACGGCCAAACCTATTCAGCAACTTGCCAACGCAGCCGAGCACATTGCATTAACACAACAACTCGATACCACGCTCGATATTCATGGCGACCGTGAAGTCGAGCAATTGGCCGACAGTTTCAACACCATGCTTAGTGCATTACGCCTGAGTAGCGATCGACAAAAACAGCTTGTGCAAGACACGAGTCACGAACTGCGCACGCCACTGACTTCGTTGCGCGCCAACTCCGAATTGCTCGAGCGCGACACACTTGATACACCAACACGAAATGCGATCTTGCGCGACATTCGTGCCGAAGTGGACGAACTTACTTCTCTGTCAAGCGAGCTTGCTGCACTTGCTAGCGACCAACGGCTCGTTGAAGAGCCAACAGCTATTGATCTTGGCGAAGCGGCCACCGAAGTTGCTACTCGGGCAAGTCGTCGCACTGGACGCACTGTCACTGTGGTGGCCAATGCGCCACAGGTTGCAACTGTTCGCATTGGTCAGTTTGAGCGAGCGCTCAACAACTTGGTCGACAATGCGCTCAAGTTTTGCCCAACTGCTCAACCAGTCGAGGTCATCGTCAATGGCAAACGAATCTCTGTTGTCGATCATGGGCCAGGTATTAGCGATGCCGACAAGCCATTGGTGTTTGACCGCTTCTATCGCGCTACTGCCACTCGTGCATTACCTGGGTCTGGTCTTGGTTTGGCGATTGTCAAACAATTTGCCGACGATCACGGCGCAACTGTGTCAGTGTCTGACACTCCGGGTGGCGGAGCCACCGTCACTATTCAATTCACGTAGTTTTTGGCGTTTAGTTTTTCGGTTTCTTGCGCGCACCCTTGCGATCGTAGGCACGTTCGTGCACTGCTTGTTGTTCTTCGAGTTCAAGTTCTTCAGCCACCAGCATCTTCATATTGGCGAGTCTCTCGGGCGACACATCGCCACGTTCTACCGCTGCTTGCACAGCACAACTCGGTTCGTCTTCGTGTTTGCAATCACGAAACTTACACGACTCTGTCAACGTAAAAATATCACTGAATGCTTGCTCGATCCCGTGGTTGCTCATCCACAAACTCACTGCTCGCAAGCCTGGCGTATCAATCAGCCAACCACCATTCACAAGGCGCACGAGTTCGGCTGCCGTTGTGGTGTGGCGTCCGCGTTGGTCTCCTTCGCGCACTGCGCCAGTTGCTTGTCCGTCATGACCAGAGAGTGCATTGATCAGCGTCGACTTGCCCACGCCACTGGCTCCCAATAATGCAATTGTTTGCGGCGCACTAGCAACGCTCTTTGCGCTGTCATTTATATTTGCACTGTCATATATATACGTATGGGCGCGCAAGCCATCGAGCCCGGCCCCAGTTTTGGCGCTCGCAAAATGCAGCGGCACGCCGGCCAGCACGGGCTCCACACGACGCACCATCAGCGACAATCCGTCGGCATCCATTTCATCGATTTTGTTAAACACCAAAACTGGTTGTGCGCCACTATCAAACGCGAGCACGAGTTCTCGTTCGATGCGTCGCAAGTTTGGGTCTTGTGATGCGGCTTGCACCACGAGCACGGTGTCGATGTTGGCTGCAACAGTGTGCGACTCCGCGCGCACGGTATCTGATGATGCACGACGAGTAAGTGCCGAACTGCGCGACAAGATCTGTTCAATCTTCTCCATGTCATCAGAAATAATGACCCAATCACCAACTGCTACGTCGGCACCGATGTTGCGCACGCGCTCGACACCATCGACTGCGTCGTGCACTCCACTTGTCAGAATTGTGCTCCATCCGCGATCGATTCTGCTCACTCGACCGAGCCTTCGACCGCGTTGCAACGACGTCATGTCGTATTTTTTTTCGCTCAACTCTGTTGCAAGTCGCTCATTCCAACCAAGTGATCGGGCATTCGCTGCATCGTCGCGAGTGGTGGCCTTTGCCGAACCTTCATGTGCGTCATGAGTCATCTAAGACCACACGCTAGCGAAATTAAACCCTTACTGCATTTGGCTTTACGTGGATAGCCTTGACAAGACAGTGCAAAACAACGTAACGATGACAAGTCATGTCTAAGCCCCTCGTCATAGTCGAGTCTCCCGCCAAGGCCAAAACGATCGCCAAATTTCTTGGTGATGGTTTTGACGTACGCGCTTCCGTTGGCCACATCGCCGACCTACCGAGCAAGGGCTTGTCAGTCGATGTTGACAATGGGTTTAAACCAACGTACGAGCTCACCGAGCGCGGTGCCACGATTATTAAAGAATTAAAGAGTGTTCTCAAGACGGCCAGTGCCCTCTATCTTGCAACCGACGAAGACCGCGAGGGCGAGGCAATTGCGGCCCACTTGTTTGAGTACCTTAAGCCAAAAAATATTGAGACCAAGCGCATGGTGTTTCACGAAATCACCAAGGCTGCTATCGACGAGGCCATTGCTAACCCGCGCGACATCGATTACAAACTTGTCGATGCAGCAGAGGCCAGGCGCATTCTCGATCGCTTGTACGGATATTCGGTGTCACCAATATTGTGGCGCAAAGTCAACCGCGGTTTATCTGCCGGTCGCGTGCAAAGCCCATCCATTCGTTTGGTGGTCGAGCGCGAACAAGAACGCATGGCTCACATCTCGGCTGCGTACTGGGATATCGAGGCGGTCACTGCCACCTCACCACAATTCACTGCAACACTGCAATCAGTCGATGGTGTGCGCATCGCAACAGGCAAAGACTTCAACGAAAAAGGAATTGCCAAAGAGGCAGTAGTCGTCATTAATGAGGC
>Ga0163199_1002018_pt1 | contig 12562 bp, 8 predicted proteins | sample PL_2010_150m_FD_113537 | JGI IMG/M metagenome (GOLD analysis project Ga0163199, IMG submission 113537) | Freshwater microbial communities from Powell Lake, British Columbia, Canada to study Microbial Dark Matter (Phase II) - PL_2010_150m | ecosystem: Environmental > Aquatic > Freshwater > Lake ... | reverse complement strand
CTCAGATGATCAGACGGCTGTTTCATCCCGATTGACTGTGAAATGTTCTGTCCGGACTTTGGTGAGAGGAATACGAATCTCGAACAACGATCCCTGGCCCTGTTTGCTTTCGACGCGTATGGATCCGCCATGAGATGACACAATCCCGTGAACCACGGACAAGCCGAGTCCCGTCCCTTGTCCCGCTCCTTTTGTCGTGAAGAAGGGCGTGAAGATATTCTTCAAGACCTCTTCATTCATGCCGATTCCGGTGTCCTCTACGGTGAGCCAGGCGTTTAGATCGTCCGCATGGGTTCGGATTGTCAGCGTGCCGCCGAGTGGCATTGCCTGGATTGCGTTCACGACAATATTGACCAGCGCCTGGTGGAGCTGCACGGGATCGGCGGCTATGGCGGGCAGGTTGGAGCATAGTTCACGCATGACCTTGATGCCAGCCTTTACACATCGGGACTCGAGAAAATACAATCCATCTTCGACGATGGTGTTCAGATTGGTTTCAACTTTCTCCGGAGTCTGTTGACGTGCAAACGTGACGAGCTTCTTCACCACCTCGCGGGCGTGGAGCGAGGCCTTGATGATGCGTTCGATGTCCTTTTGCGTTTGACTGTTAAGCTCCGATGATTTCTTGACAAGTTGAGAAAATCCGAGGATGCTTTCGAGAGGTTCATTCAACTCGTGTGCCACGCCAGCAGCAAGCTGGCCGATGGTGGCAAGTCGGTCGGCATGCATAAGCTGGTTCAGGAGCCTGCTGCGTTCTTTTTCCAGCAACTTCCGCTCGATGAGAAGTCCGATTTCGCCGGCGACGGTGTCGATCAGTCGGCGTTCTTCCTTCATGAATGGTCCTTCGTCGAGTTCGGGCTTTTCAGCTGAGAGAACCACTTCCACGTTGCCGCGGGGTGCCCCGTTCACAACGATCTCTGCCTCCTGTTTTCCATGACCATGCTGGGCCGATGTTGAAAAAAATACTTTGTCGTCAAACGAAATTTGCGCTGACGTGATCTCCGGATAAAGCCACGCGGGAGGGAGCAACTCGACGATCGATTGAAGGAGTGTGTCAATGGTGAGACCCGGCTGAAGGGCAAGCTGGACGATGCCATAGAGACATCTCAACTCCTTGACCCGTTCCCGCAAGGAAACGCCGGTTCGCCGCTGCACAAATGCATCGCCAAGCGTCTGAGCGACATCCTGGTAAAGGTCAATCTCGTCCTGAGTGAAGTAGTTTTTCTTGTTGCTCTTGAGTTGCAGTACTCCATCAATACTGTCTTCAACAGCGATGGGGATCAGCGCAACGGAGCGCCACGAGTCGCGGGGATGGATACGCTGAGTGTGCCTGCGGCCATCCATTGTCCACTGAACGCTCAACCCGCGTGCGGCATCGCCTGTCCAGGTTGTTTTGAACTGACGGACAGTGCTGACGGGAGTCGTTTCTGGATCGCCGTTCAAGATTGCCCAACAGATGTCGGCCACATTGGAGATTGTTCCCAGGGCCGAGGGAGGCTCGTTCGGTTCGTGCTCGCGTGGAGGAATGATTTCGAAACGGAAGGATTTGCGGGACTGCAAAACCTCACCGCAAAACCGGTGGTCGTGTTCCTTGATCCAGATTTCAACAGAATCACAACCGGAGAATTCTGACACCATCATGCACACTTCCTGAAGGAAATCGAATCTGAGAAGCCCTTTGTGCGCACAGCCCAAGATGCCGTGTGAAAGGGCGCGAAATCCTCCAACAATTCTGTGATGGTGCACGGTGGAAGTCCCCTTTGACTCCCGCGTTTTCATTCTCTTCTCCGGTCGTCTCACTTGCTTCCGGTGCTCCTTCGTAGGTTTCCTGACATCCGACTGGCGCTAGTGCGGAGAGTAGTACGATGGACAACGTAAGTCAAAAAGGCGAGGAAGTCAAAACGGTGTCGACTGGGGAGCCAGATTTCAGCAAGAATGCCCTCCGCGCCCATTTCCATTTCTGCCACTAATCCTCGACTGTGTCTCACTGGAAGTTCAAAGAGATCTTTTGTAACCTTATGAGTACAGAAGGAACGTGGCCGGCGGCGCTCCTGAGCGGGATCCAATCCACGCCGGACAGACACTCTGAACAAAGGCAACGAGCTCTCTTACTCTCCTTCGACCCGTTGGCACGCTCGATTGGCGAGGACAGCTTTTCATCCATCGATCGCTTCCCGGAGGTTCCCTATTAAACATCTCGCCATACTCTGCTGGGTCTTGATGTTCTTGACGATCGCAAACGCACAGGAAAAAAAGGTCACGCTAAGAGTCCTCCTCCCCTCATCGACGCCAAACAACTCTTCGATGTATGTTGTCGGAAATTCGCCGGCACTTGGCAATTGGGACCCTGGCAAGATCCGTTTGCTGAGAGAAAACGACTCTGTCTGGTCGTTTTCCACCGGCGCTCCCTCAGGGAGCGTGCTCGAATTCAAGATCACCCGCGGTACCTGGGATACGGAGGCTCTGTATGTTGACGGGGTCATCCCTCAAAACACGGTCGTGCAGGTCTTTTCCGACACCGTGATAACGCTTGCGCCCGTAACCTGGAACGACATCTCCCCTGCACGGAGGAATCGCGCAGCGACCGGCAGAATAGTTGGGACGGTCAACTATCATCGCGGGCTGAAGGGCGAAGGACTGCACTTTGAGCGCGATCTGATCGTTTGGCTCCCACCGTCGTACGACGAGAAGCCGCTGGAACGATACCCCGTTCTCTACATGCACGATGGTCAAAACGTCTTTGACCCAAAGACGTCGTTCATCGGCTACGAATGGCGGGCCGATGAGGTCGCCGATAGTCTCATTAAATCGAACGCGATGGAAGAGATCATCATCGTTGGAATCAACAACACGCCCGACCGGATCTCCGAGTATTCCGACACTCCTCTCGGTCAAAGTTACGCAAGGTTCGTGGTCAACCGGGTCAAGCCCCTCATTGATTCACTCTATCGCACCCGGCCTTCACGCGAGAATACCGCCGTCATGGGGTCGTCAATGGGTGGTTTGATTTCTTTCATGTTCGTCTGGTGGTACCCGGACGTTTTCTCGAAAGCAGGCTGCCTTTCCACTTCTATTGGCTCCCGGACGAGTGAGAAGGAACTCGAGGAGCGCTTCGGCAAGCGGGCGTTGGACAAGAACCTGCGCATCTATATGGATGTGGGCGAACTGGAGCCTTCTCTCGTTCCTGGAAACCGGACGCTCGCTGCCTATCTGCAGAAGATCGGATACGAGCAGGGCAGGAACCTGGACTTTTTCTTTGCAAAGGGCGCCTTGCACAATGAGCAAGCCTGGTCTCGTCGTCTGTGGCGTCCGCTGAAGTTCCTGTTCGGTCGATAGAGAACCCTTGCGATGTCCGTCACCTTTGCCGTTCGTGAGCTCTGCCCATGAACACACAGAAACGTGAGTAGCAGAACTCCCGACGTGCGTAGTTTGGTTCTCGGCTGTTCCCAGTTCGAGAACACCCCATTCTGTTGTCCGACAGTTGAACTGTCGGACATGGGCCATCTTCGACAGATTATCTGTCGAAGAACTGCTCCTCTTTGTCGAGCGCAGCCTTTTGTCGAGTAATCTCAGTTCGATAAGATCCCGTATTCATGTACAAAACTCTTTCTGGAGGCTCCCCATGAAGCGCTTTGCCATCCTGTGCGCAGTCCTGATTCCGGTTTTCATCTCGCTTGCACAAACGAAACATCCACTCACATTCGATGCGTTCATAGGCATCGGAAGGGTTACCGACCCTCAGGTCTCACCCGACGGCAAGACCGTGGCGTTCGTCGTGACATACCATATCAAGGTTGAGAACAAGACGAATAGCAATATCTACCTTGTCCCGGTCCAGGGAGGAGCAGCTCAGCAACTCACGAATGCGAAGGGGGCGAACAACACCCCTCGCTGGATGCCGGATGGAAAGTCTCTGGCATTCATCTCGACTCGTGACGGCGAATCGCAGATCTGGATAGTGCCTGCGGCAGGAGGCGAGGCTCGAAAGGTGTCGGCGCTCTCAACTGGAGCTGCGGACCTCCAGGTATCGCCCGACGGCAAGTGGCTCTCGTTCTCCTCTACGGTGTACCCGGACTGTCCGGATGATGACTGCAACAAGAAACGAATGGAGGAGGCGGAGAAGAGCAAGGTGAAGGCGAAGGTTTTCGACAAACTTCCATACCGGATTTGGAACTCATGGAAGGATGGGATGCGAAACCACTTGTTTGTGGTCCCGGCAGCCGGTGGATCGGCGATGGATATCACGCCGGGCGACTATGACACACCGCCTATCGATCTCGGAGGCAACTGGTCGTATGCATGGTCCCCCGACAGCAGGGAAATCGCTTTCGAAAGAAACCCGGACCCGGTCATTGCGACGAGCACGAACAACGAGATCTTCATTGTTCCCCTGTCAGGGGGCGAACCCCGGAACATTACAGACAACCCGGGCAATGATTCGCAGCCGCTGTACTCGCCTGATGGAAAGCACATCGCCTATCTCCAAATGAAGCGGGCTGGGTTCGAAGCCGATCAGAAGCAGCTGATTCTGTACGAACGCTCCACCGGTAAGCGTCTCAACCTCACCGAACAGTTCGATTACAGCGTCAACGACATGGTGTGGTCGCCTGACTCGAAAGTCATCTACTTCAATGCAGATGACAAGGGCAATGAATCACTCTTCAAGCTGATTGTTGCGGGCAGGAAGCTCGAAACCCTCATCGGAAAGGGATACAACCACTCGTTGCGGATGTTTCCGGATGGAAAATCACTCGTCGTGGCCCGGGAATCGATCAATCAGCCGGCGGAGATCTTCCGAATTGACACCGACGGGAAGAATATCAAGAAGCTGACCGCGGTCAATGATAGTAGGTTGAGCCAGATTGAAATGAATCCCAAAGAGGATTTCTGGTTCGATGGAGCCGGCGGCACAAAGGTTCATGGTTTCATTGTCAACCCCCCCGGCTTTGACGCAGGGAAGAAGTATCCAATGGTATTTCTTATCCATGGTGGACCACAGGGGCAGTGGGGGGACCAATTCCACTATCGCTGGAATGCACAAATGTTTGCCGCGCGGGGCTACGTTGTGGTGCTGATCAATCCCCGCGGCAGTACGGGCTACGGGCAGCGTTTTACCGATGAGATCAGCCGTGACTGGGGGGGTAAGGCGTACGAGGATCTCGTGCTGGCGGTGGACCACGTCCTGAACAAGTATCCGTTCATCGATGGGAAGAGAATGGCGGCAGCAGGTGCCTCCTATGGAGGGTACATGGTCAACTGGATCGCCGGACATACCGACCGATTCCGCTGCCTGGTCTCACACGACGGTGTGTTCAATCCCAAAAGCATGTACGGCACAACCGAAGAGCTTTGGTTCCCCGAGTGGGAGCTTGGCGGGACGCCATACAAGAACCCCGAGCTCTATGAGAAGTGGTCACCCATGGCATTCGCTCACAACTTCAAGACCCCGATGCTCGTCATCCATGGACAGATGGATTTCAGGCTGGATGTAAGTGAAGGACTCCAGTTGTTCACTGCATTGCAGCGTCAGGGAGTCAAGTCAAAGATGCTGTATTTCCCGGACGAGGGGCACTTCGTCGCAAAGCCCGCGAATGCTGAGCTCTGGTACAAGACGGTTATGGATTGGATAGACGACAACACGAACTAGACTACTTTCTAGAGGTGGCCCCAGCAAGACGCTCGCTGGTGTCTGTCTGCTGCGATCTGCAATCTGTCTGGCGCTGTACAATAAGAAAGCCGCTGCGACACCAGCCGCAACGGCTTTCCTTCTTCCCACGACCATCCCGGAGTGACCAGGACGGTGTTTCTCAGCTTTGCTTCTCCTGCTCGTGTTCCTGGTAGAACAGGGCACAGAGTTTCCGCACACGAACGTTTTCGTCCAATCGGCCAGTCTGTTTGACAGCGTAGAGGCCCACAGGATCGCCAATCTTCATAAGGGCCATGGCTGCAACAATTCGCCCGCGTTCATCCGATTCGCTCCTGAGCATTCGCATCAGCGCAAAAACTGCTTTGGAGCTCTTAAATTCGCTCAGCATCATTGCGGCGCTGGTTCGCAATCCAAAATTGCTCGACTGCACGCCCGCGATGAGGTTGGCTTCCACCTGCTCCGTCTGCCACGCTGGCTGGACGTCTTTTTTGTCTGCGCCTGCGAAGGCTGCCGTCGTGAGTGTCACGGCGAGCACGAGGGTCAGGGCGACCAGTAGTGTCCGTTTCATAAGTCCTCCGGGATTTAATGTGTTGTGGGAAAGAATGTTAATTCTTGGAGCTTTCTGCTTCCTGAAAGTCTTGGTCGTCCTGTTACTGAGCGACCTTCACATGCTAAGACGCCACAACTCCGCACTTGTTCAGTACCAGGGACGAACGTGCCTTGATATGGGATGAGTAACAGAAAGATTGATGTGAAACGTATGGCTCCCGGGGAACTTCCAAACCCCAATGAGATCAGGGGGAAATTCAGGCTCACGGTGCACCGTGAAAGCCTGCAGGGTGCTGAATTGACATTCAAAACTCCATCCCCTACATTGCCTGCCATCGTGGTGCCCTGCACTGCCCAGGGTAACCCACTTCAGGGAGGCTATCGGGATCATATGAAAATCTCCATAATCATTGCACTATTCTGCGCTATGATCGATCAATCACTGCACGCACAATCCCATACGGATATCGGAACTCCGCCGATCGCGAAGAAAGACCCAAAGGTCGACACCCTTCATGCTGACGTTCGGATCGACAATTACTTCTGGCTTCGTGACAAAACGAATCCCGAGGTGATCTCATATCTCGAAGCGGAAAACCGTTACACCGAAAGCATGACGAAGAATGTCGATGGCTTGCAGCAAACTATCTACAAGGAGATCCTTGGTCGGATCAAACAAACAGATCTGAGCGTGCCCTACAAGTTGGGGGGATACTGGTATTACACTCGAATGGAGGAAGGGAAGCAATACTCCATCTATTGCCGGAAAAAAGGGACCATGGACAGTCCGGAAGAGGTGACGCTCGATCTCAATGAGCTCGCCAGAGGGCACAAATTCCTTGGGCTGGGTCTCTACGATGTAAGCGACGACGGAAACCTGCTGATGTATTCCCTGGATACGACCGGCTTTCGCCAGTACCAGTTTGCCGTCAAAGATTTAAGAACCGGCGCCGTGCTTCCGGATGATGTCGGCCAGGTAAATGGCGCTTTGTGGGCTGCAGACAATAGAACCATATTCTATGTGAAGGAAGACGCGGCGAAACGCCCCTACCGATTGTTCCGCCACGAGCTTGGCGGCAAGCAGGACGAACTGTTGTACGAAGAGAAAGACGAACTCTATCGCGTCGGCGTAGATCGATCGAGCGACCGTAAATTCCTGTTCTTCATCGCGGGAAGCTCTATCACGGATGAATTCCACTATCTCCCCAGTGACCAGCCGCGTGGTGCGTTCAGAGTCCTCTACGCACGGGAAGAGGGGCACGAACTCAGCGTTGACCATCGTGAGGGACTCTTTTACGTCCGGACAAACAAAGGGGCGAAGAACTATCGCCTCGTAACGGCGCCCGATTCCGACCCACGGCCGGAGAATTGGAAGGAAATCCTGCCCCATCGTCCGGCGGTCAAGCTTGAAGGGATTTCGCTTTTCCGCAGTCACGCTGTTTTTGTCGAGCGGGAGCAGGCGTTGGTCAGGTTTGTGATTCACGATTTTCGCACGGGCAAGAGTATAGACGTCGCGTTTCCAGAGCCAGTCTATTCGGCAGGTCCCGGGGCGAATCCTGAGTATGATACAAAGGTCTTTCGTTACAGCTATCAATCATTTGTCACGCCGGGTTCGGTCTACGACTACGACATGGAATCCGGGAAGAGCACATTGCTGAAGCAGACGGAGGTCCTGGGCGGCTACGACCCGAAGAACTACGTGTCTGAGCGAGTATATGCGAGGGCGGCGGATGGAGCGATGGTTCCGGTTTCCATTGTCTACAAGGCGGGCATCAAACGCGACGGAACAAATCCCCTGCTGCTCTACGGCTACGGGGCGTATGGGTTTTCGCAATCAGCCTCGTTCTCCGTGGCGCGTATCAGTCTCCTGGACCGAGGAGTAGTCTACGCACTTGCCCATATACGCGGTGGAGGAGATCTGGGTGAGCAGTGGCGCGATGAGGGCAAGATGTTGATGAAGAAGAACACATTCACGGATTTCATCGCCTGCGCCGAACATCTTGTTCGCCAGAAGTACACATCGCCACAACATCTTGCGATGCAGGGAGGCAGTGCCGGAGGTCTGCTCATCGGCGCTGTCCTGAATATGCGTCCCGACCTCTTCAGAGTGGCCCACCTCGCTGTTCCATTCGTCGATGTCGTCAATACGATGCTCGATGAGTCTCTTCCGTTGACGGTCCCAGAGTTCCTCGAGTGGGGGAATCCGAAAAAGAAGGAAGAGTACGACTACATGAAGACCTATTGTCCCTACACGAACATCGAAGCGAAGGCCTATCCGGCTATGCTCGTTACGACATCACTCAATGACAGCCAGGTGATGTACTGGGAGTCGGCGAAGTATACAGCGAAGATGAGGGTAACGAAGACCGACAGGAATCCTCTTGTCATGAAAATCAACATGGGAGCCGGACACGGAGGCGCCTCGGGACGCTACGATGCGTACAAGGAACAGGCGTTCAACTTCGCGTTCATACTGGGACAGCTTGGGATCACGAAATAGCGGCTCGAGTGCTGTGATGGAAGTGCGGCGAATCTGTCTCACGAGTTCATTCTAACACCACTAACGGAGGAATCATGCAACCAACGCCGATCCAAGCACCGATTTCCATGCCGCCGCGTCCAACAGTTCGATATGCAGGATTCTGGCGGAGGTTTGTTGCGCACTTGATCGACAATGTTCTCATTGGCTTCGTGTCCCTCCTGCTCTTGATCCCGGCGTTGGCTCTTCTTGGCGTCGGAATCGGTGCGGGCATGATGGAAGGGTCTGAGAGCGGGATAGGCATACTCCTTGCCTTCATCGCGGCGTATATGGCAGCCATCCTGCTTGTTGTCGTCCTGCAGTGGCTCTACTATGCTCTGATGGAATCGTCGAGCAAACAGGCGACGCTCGGCAAACTTGCTCTCGGAATAGTCGTGACCGACCTCAACGGACAACGGATTTCTTTCGGTCGTGCGACTGGTCGCTACTTCGGCAAGATCGTTTCCGGAATGATCCTGACCATCGGCTACATCATGGCGGGATTCACTGAGAAAAAACAGGCGCTGCACGATATCATGGCCAGCTGCCTGGTCGTGATGAAGTAAACAGTGTTGTTGGATGGAGTGATCGCAGTTGGCCGGTTCTTGTTCGCTGAACGAGAATGGCCGGGGATTTGCGCGCGCCTTGTCGTGGTGCCGCTTCTCGATACGACTGAACAGCAAGGAGGAAAACGCTTGAGAATCGTTCGCTACCATCGCAGGGTCTGGATATCAATGGTTTCCATTGTTGCTTTATTCACGTCCCCTTTTTCTGCCCGTGCACAGGATTCTGTCTACGTCAAAGAACACTACAATAAGAGCGAATTCACCATCACGATGCGTGATGGGGTCAGGCTCTTTACTTCCGTCTACACGCCGAAGGACACCACCCGGCAATATCCCATCATTCTTAATCGCACTCCATACAGCGTGGGGCCCTATGGACTCGGCGCGACGCGCAACCGGATAGTCCCATCGATGAACGAAGCGCGCGAAGGCTTTATCTTCGCGCATCAGGATGTCCGTGGAAGATACATGTCTGAGGGGACCTTCGTCGACCTCCGTCCATATAAGCCCGTGAAAAAGGGGAGCAGTGACATTGACGAAACGACCGATACCTATGATACCGTCGATTGGCTTGTAAAGAACCTTGCCCGCAACAACGGACGTGTTGGAATAACCGGCATCTCCTATCCGGGCTTCTACACGACGATGGGCACCATCGATGCCCATCCTGCTGTGAAGGCAACGTCTCCTCAAGCGCCGATCGCCGATCCATTTGTGGGAGACGATGAGCATCATAACGGCGCATTCTTCCTCGCTCAGAATTTCGGCTTCTACATGTTCTTCGGTCACGCGAGGCCGGTGCCGACCACCCGTACGATCTTCTCCTTCCGTCCCTGGACGATGGACTCCTACAAGTTTTTCCTGGCAATGGGGCCCCTGTCGAACGCGGACAAGCTGTATTTCAGAGACAGCGTTGCGATGTGGACCGGGATGATGAAACACGAAACACTGGATGAATTCTGGGAGCCGATGCTTGTCTACCCCCACCTGAAGAACATCAAGCCTGCGGTAATGACAGTCGGAGGTTGGTTCGACCAGGAAGATATGCTGGGACCGCTGAAGACGTACAAGGAGATCGAGAAAAACAATGCAGGCATCACGAACATGCTGGTGATGGGGCCGTGGAGCCACGGTCAGTGGAACGGAGACGAAGGCGAGCGCTTGGGTGATCTCAATTGGGGGTCGAAGACCTCTGTGTGGTTCCAGGAAAACGTGCAATTGCCGTTTTTCAACTACTATCTGAAGGGGAAGGGTGAACCGCCCAACGCTGAAGCCATCGTCTTTGAAACCGGCTCGAACGTCTGGCATCAACTCGATCGCTGGCCTCCGAAGAACGTATCGGAGAGACAACTCTATCTGCTGCCAAAGGGTGGACTTGGCTTCGATTCGCCGTCAACGTCTCCGGAAGCTTTTTCCGAATACGTCAGCGACCCTGGCAAGCCCGTTCCCCACACGCGGGACATACGCGCGGGCGTTTCGCGCGATGTCCTTGGAGAAGACCAGCGCTTTGCAGCAACCCGCCCCGATGTCCTTGTCTTTGAGAGCGAAAAACTCATCGGCGACGTGACGTTCGCCGGCCCCATCGTGGCGAGCCTCCAGGTGTCTACGACAGGCACGGATGCGGATTGGGTTGTGAAGCTCATCGACGTGTTCCCCGATGACTCCCTCGGCGTCACGAGGAGCGGAGTACCGGTCGGTGGATACCAAATGCTGGTACGTGGCGACGTGTTCCGCGGTAAGTTCAGAGAGAGTTTCTCGAAGCCGGTGCCGTTCGTCCCCAACAAAGTTACTCGCGTCGAGTTTGAGATGCGCGATGTCCTTCATTGTTTCAAGAAAGGGCATCGTATGATGGTGCAGGTCCAGAGTACCTGGTTCCCTCTGGTCGATCGCAATCCTCAGAAGTTTGTCAACATCCGCACAGCCAGGGAATCAGATTTCCAGAAAGCTACCCAACGGTTGTACCACTCGCAGGAGTTTCCTACCTACCTGAAAGTACTGGTGTGGAACAAGTGATATCGCAATCTGGGCCACATCCCGTCATCCATCGGAAGTCTTGGCTTGACGCAGTCAAACTTGTCCGCGTCTATCAGGTAAGAATTTCCGCCTGAGGTAAAAATGTCCGAGAGGCCGGGCCGGCTTCCTTTGATCGGCTCAGTTTATCGGAGGGTTTGGACCCCCTGGCCATCTGGTCGCGGGGGCATAGATATTGAATGTATCTGTGCAGCCAAGTCCCCTCCTTCGGGTGACGGGGGACACACTAGTCGTGCGCATTCTGGGAGTCAACGGATGGGTCAACAGCAGCTTCTGCTTGTCATTGTCGGCGTGATTATTGTTGGCCTAGCGATAACAGTCGGCCTTTCCCTCTTCGATGCTCAGTCCATCGCATCGAATCGTGACGCAATGATCACCGATCTCCAGCATATCTCGTTGCTGGCATACCAATATCGCATCACGCTTCGCACCATGGGTGGCGGCCAGGGGGATTACACCACATTTATTATCCCCTTGCACATGAGGAGCAATGGCAATGGAACGTACTCCATTACGGACCCTCAAGTGAATTCTCTGACTCTTCAAGGAGTTTCTACCAACAATGCTGCGAACACCATTACAGTAACTGTTGACAGCCATGGCAAGCTTGGCGATCTGACTTTTGCGGGAGAGTTCCAGTAGCCCCCCTTTAAGTTTCCCCTCATCGCGCTCGGTTCAAATCTCGCATCTCTTGTGCGAAGCAAGGATCGGGCGCTTCGCTTTGTGTAGTCCCACGTTTGTTCTCGAGCTTCCCTCATGGTCTGAGACACGGTCCAGCGCTCAGCCCGATTGAGATTTGTGATGGTGGATTCCACGCCCTCCTTCCTCGGTCCAACTTTCCTTTGCCATTTCTCTTATCGTTCTCTATATTGATCGCGATAAGCCACCACCAGGAATCCATCGTTTGACTCAGATTGGAAGGCCATACCGAATGAACATGGGGCGCAACCTCCTCTGTCTTTTCTTTCTCTTTTCCCAAGCCTTCTCGCAGCCAAACCAGGACTTGCTCGACGCAAGGGTCAGGGCTCTTCTACACGAGTCGCTGAGCGGCGAGCTCGCAAAAGAACATGTCATCCAAATCAGCCGCCATCATCGGATTCAGGGCTCGCGTGGATACCGCGCGGCTGCCCAGTACGTCCTGGAACAGCTCCGTGCCTGCGGATACTCCGACAAAGACGCTTACGTCGAATCGTACAAATCAGATGGCCGGGCAGTGTATCAGACCTGGCAGTCTCCGTCCGGGTGGGACAT
>Ga0163199_1002016_pt1 | contig 12571 bp, 13 predicted proteins | sample PL_2010_150m_FD_113537 | JGI IMG/M metagenome (GOLD analysis project Ga0163199, IMG submission 113537) | Freshwater microbial communities from Powell Lake, British Columbia, Canada to study Microbial Dark Matter (Phase II) - PL_2010_150m | ecosystem: Environmental > Aquatic > Freshwater > Lake ... | reverse complement strand
TGGGCTTGTTGGTCTTGCTGATGACATTTGCCTTCTATAACGATATCAACCGCCTTGTTTCCGGATAGCAGAATGAACAAAAATCTGATCGTTGGGCTGGTCGCTACGCTGTTTGCGTCCAGCGTTTCTGCTTTTGATCCGTTCGTCATCAAGGATATTCGGGTGGAGGGCCTCCAGCGCACCGAGGCCGGGACAGTATTCAGCTATCTGCCGCTCAAAGTTGGTGACACGATCACCGACGACAAGGCATCCCAGACGATCAAGACGCTTTTCCTGACCGGGTTCTTCAAGGACGTGAGGCTGGAAATCGAGGGCAGCGTGCTGGTGGTCGTTCTGGAGGAGCGGCCGGTGATCTCAGCCGTCGACTTTGTCGGCATGAAGGTTTTCGAAAAGGACCAGATCCTCAAGAATCTGAAAGAAGTCGGGCTCGCCGAGTCGAGAATCTTCGACCGCGCGTTGGTTGACAAGGCCGAACGCGAGTTAAAGCGCCAGTATCTGACGCGAGGGTATTACGCCGCGGTGGTGAAGACGACCGTGACGCCACTGGAACGAAACCGGGTTGGGGTCAATTTCAACATCGAGGAAGGTGAAATTGCGAAAATCAACCAGATCAGCATTATTGGTGCCAGGGCGATACCCGAGCAGGAGCTTCTCGAGCTTTTCGAACTGCGCACGCCCAACTGGCTGACGTGGTACACCAAGAACGATCAATACTCGAAGCAGAAACTGTCTGGAGACCTCGAGAACCTCCGCTCGCACTACCTCAATCGCGGCTACCTCGAGTCAACCGTCGACTCGACCCAGGTCTCGATCACGCCGGACAAGAAGGACATCTACATCACGGTAAATGTCTCGGAAGGGGACATCTACACCGTGTCTTCGGTCAAGCTCGCGGGCGATCTGTTGCTGCCGGAGGAGGAACTGAAGAAACTGGTGATGCTGAGGCCGGGCGAGGTATTCTCACGCGAAAAGCTGACCGAGACGACCAAGCAGATCAGCGAACGCTTGGGCAACGACGGCTACGCCTTTGCGAATGTGAACGCCGCGCCGGAACTCGACAAGAACAAGCATCAGGCGGCGTTTACGATATACGTCGATCCAGGTCGCCGCGTCTACGTCCGGCAGATCAATGTCATCGGAAACACCCGCTCCCGCGATGAAGTCATCCGCCGCGAATTGCGCCAGATGGAATCAAGCTGGTACGACGGAGAGAAGATCAACAGGTCGCGCACCCGCGTCGATCGACTCGGCTATTTTGAGGACGTTACAGTAGAAACTCCCGCGGTTCCCGGCGTCACCGACCAGGTAGACCTGAATGTCAGCGTCAAGGACAAGGCCACCGGGAACATCATGCTGGGCGCGGGATTTTCCAGTGCCGAGAAGTTCGTCCTGTCCGCTTCGGTCCAGCAGCAAAACCTTTTCGGCAGCGGCAAGACCGTTGGCGTGCAACTTAACACCAGCAAGATCAACAAGGTGTATTCGCTTTCCTACACCGACCCGTACTATACGATCGATGGCGTCAGCCGGGGTTTCGATGTCTATAAGCGCGATACCGACACCAGTTCCCTGACGGCGGTCGGCGCCTACCGCAGCAATTCCATCGGTGGCGGAGTCCGATATGGCGTGCCGATTGCGGAAGACGACTACATCACCGCCGGATTCTCGGTCGATTCCACCCAGATTAAGGTCGACTCGTTCAGTCCGGTGCGATACCAGGAGTATGTGAACCAGTTCGGGTCGTCGAATACGACCTTGCTCGCGACGGTCGGCTGGGTCAAGGAAACCATCGACAGCCGCCTCTACCCGACGAAAGGTTACGTGAACCGGCTGATTGGCGAACTCGCACTGCCCGGTGGAAGCCTGCGTTTCTACCGGGCCACCTACCAGCGCCAGCAGTTCTACCCCTTGAACTTGTTCCTGCGGGGTTCGACGCTGATGTTCAACGGCGAATTGGGTTATTCCGACGGCTACGGCGGCCGGCAGCTGCCGTTCTTCAAGAGCTTCTACGCCGGCGGGATCGGTTCCGTGCGTGGCTACGACACGAGTTCCCTGGGTCCGGTCGATCCGGCGACGACGGAACGCCTGGGTGGTAACCGCAGGTTCGTCGGCAACGCGGAGTACTTGTTTCCCCTCCCCGGCAGCGGTCTGGACAAGTCGATGCGAATCAGCCTTTTCCTTGACGGTGGACAGGTCTGGGGCCAGGGCGAGAAACTGTCGCTGGGTGACTTGCGCTACAGTACCGGGATCGCGCTTTCCTGGGCATCGCCGATGGGACCGATCAAGTTCAGCTTCGCCAATCCGCTGAACAAGAAGCCGGCGGACAGGACCCAGCGGCTCCAATTCCAGATGGGCTCGACGTTCTAACCCTTTGCATCGAGGAGACTCCTCTTGAACAAGATATTCACTCCATTGCTGGCGGCAGCGTGCATGCTCACCGCATTCCCGGTGAGTGCCGAAGTCAGGATCGGTTTTGTCAACAGCCAGCGCGTCCTGAACGATGCTCCCCAGGCGGCCAAGGCCAAGAAGAAGATCGAGAAGGAATTCGAGAAGCGCGACCAGGACCTGCAAAAGCTTGCCAAGCAACTTCAGACCCTGCAGGAAAGCCTGGAAAAGAATTCATTGACCATGCCCGAGTCCGAGAAGCGCGCCAAGGAACGCGAGTTCGGCGAACTCAATCGCGATTTTCAGCGCAAGCAGCGTGAATTCAAGGAAGACCTCAACCTGCGCCAGAACGAGGAAATGGCGGCCATTTACGAGCGGGTGAACAAGGCCATCAAAGGCATCGCCGAGGCCGAAAAGTACGACCTGATTCTGCAGGAGGCGGTCTACGCCAATCCGCGTCTCGATGTCACCGACAAGATCATCAAGGCGCTCGGCGACGGCGCCAAATAGGCACCCGCTTGAGCTCCCAAGCCAAGTCCTAGATGTCGCCGTGGCTGTGGTCCGTCTCGACGAAATTGTTGCCCGCCTGGGCGGCAGGCTGATCGGCGACGCCAGCAAGACGGTACGGCAAGTTGCGACACTCGAGCGCGCTGGCCCGGACGCGATCAGCTTCCTCGCCAATTCGAAATACCAGGACAAGCTTGTTGCCACGCGCGCGGGCGCAGTCATCCTGTCCGACGACTCGGCAGGCGCTTGTCCTGTCGCCTGCATCGTCAGTGACGAGCCATACCTGTATTTCGCCCGGGTCGCGCAATGGTTGAATCCGGACAAGCCACCGGCTCCCGGCATTCATCCCAGCGCCAGCGTCGAATCCAGGATTCCCGATAGCGCCAGCGTTGGCGCCGGCGTGCGCATCGGGCCCGATGCGACGATCGGCGCACGTTCGCGCATCGGGCCCGGTTGCGTGATCGGCAACGGCGTCATACTCGGTGACGATGCGCTGCTGCACGCCAACGTGACCATCTACGACCGTTGCCGAATCGGTGCCCGGGCAATCATCCATTCCGGCGCAGTGATCGGCGCCGACGGTTTCGGTTTCGCGCGCGAGCAGGATGGCGCATGGGTGAAGATCCCGCAGGTCGGCGGAGTGACAATCGGCGACGACGTCGAGATCGGTGCCAACAGCACGATTGACCGTGGGGCCCTCGACGATACCGTCATCGAGGATGGTGTCAAACTCGACAACCAGATCCAGGTCGGCCATAACGTGCGGATCGGCGCTCACAGTGCGCTGGCCGGTTGCGTCGGGATTGCCGGAAGCGCCAGGATTGGCAAGCGTTGCACGGTCGGTGGTGGCGCGGTGATCCTCGGGCACCTGAGCATCGCCGACGACGTCAATATTTCGGCCGCCACCCTGGTTTCCAAGTCCATACACATGGCCGGTACCTACAGCGGGGCATTGCCGTCGCAGGAGCATGCGGCTTGGTTGAGGAATTTTTCACACCTGCGACATCTCGATTCAATGGCGGATAGAATTCGCAGCCTCGAGGCGCAATTGGCCCGTCTGGCGGGAACTCAGTCGGCAAACACGAACGATGGGGAGATCAAGCCGTGATTGCGATGGACATACATCAGATACTGGAGCACCTGCCGCATCGCTATCCCTTTCTGCTGGTGGATCGCGTGCTGGAATGCCTGCCCGGAGAGCGCATCCTGGCGTACAAGAACGTGACCATCAACGAACCGTTCTTCCCCGGGCATTATCCGCATCATCCGGTCATGCCCGGGGTGTTGGTGATCGAAGCGCTGGCCCAGGCGGCGGCGATCCTGTCTTTCGCAACCCTTGGCGACAAGCCCGACGACAATTCGGTCTACTACTTCGTCGGCATCGACGGTGCGCGCTTCAAGAAGCCGGTGACACCTGGTGACAAGCTGATGCTGGAAGTCTCCCTCCTGGCCAACAAGCGCGGCCTGTGGAAGTTCGGCGGGCGCGCGCTGGTCGACGGGCAACTCGCGGCGGAAGCCGAGCTACTGTGCACGGTGCGCCGGATCGAATGAGTGCTCCTGCGGTTCATCCGACGGCCCTCGTCCATCCGGGCGCCCGCCTGGCCCCCGGCGTCGAGGTCGGCGCCTACTCCGTCATCGGCGAGTTTGTCGAAATCGACGTGGGCAGTCGCATCGGCCCCCACGTGGTCGTCAGCGGACATACGCGCATTGGCCGCGATAACCGGATCTTCCAGTTCTGCTCCATCGGGGAGATTCCGCAGGACAAGAAATACGCCGGAGAACTCGCCCGGCTCGAGATCGGCGATCGCAATACCATCCGCGAGTTTTGCACTTTCAACTGCGGCACCGCCCAGGACACCGGCGTTACACGCCTCGGTGATGACAACTGGATGATGGCCTATGCGCACCTGGCACACGATTGTCGGGTTGGCAACCACACAATTTTTGCCAATAACGCCCAGATCGCCGGCCACGTCAGCGTCGGCGACCATGCGATCCTCGGCGGCTTCACGGCGGTGCACCAGTTTGTCCGCATTGGCGCGCACAGCATCACTGCGCTCGGCAGCATCTTGTTGCAGGATTTGCCGCCGTACGTGATGGCTGCCGGCAACACCGCCAAGCCTCACGGGATCAACGGCGAGGGCCTGAAGCGGCGCGGCTTTTCCCCCGCCGCGATCATGTCGATCAAACGCGCATACAAGACACTGTATAAGTCCGGATTGAGGCTAGAGGCCGCGCAGGCAGCCATCGCCGAGCAAAGTGCGACAAATTCCGAGTTGGCACTGCTGGCCGATTTTCTTGCGGTCTCCGGCCGCGGCATCGTTCGCTAGCGGCCATGTCCGTGCCCGTCAGGATAGCAATGGTGGCCGGGGAGGCGTCCGGCGACCTGCTCGGCAGCTACTTGATCGAAGCGCTCACGCACCACATGCCGGCGGCGCGGTTCTTCGGTATCGGCGGCCCGAAGATGGAGGCGGCGGGAATGTCCGTCGACTGGCCCGCCGAGAAGCTTGCAGTGCGAGGCTACGTGGAAGTCTTGCGGCATTATCGGGGAATCTCCAGGATCCGCCGCGCCCTTCTGAAACGCCTCCTCGCCGATCCGCCCGACGTATTCATTGGTGTGGACGCCCCGGACTTCAATCTGTGGCTGGAAACCCGGCTCAAGGCGTCCGGCGTGAGCACGGTGCATTTCGTGAGCCCGTCGCTGTGGGCTTGGCGCGGCGGTCGCATCAGGCACATTTCCCGCGCCGTCGATCGCATCCTGTGCCTGTTCCCGTTCGAACCGGCGATCTACGCCCGGGCGGGAATCGAAGCGCATTTCGTTGGCCATCCGCTGGCCGACGTGATTCCGCTCGAGCCGAATCAGGAGGTGTTTCGCGAGCGCCTGAATCTGCCCCAGGACGCACTGGTGTTCGCGCTTCTACCGGGCAGCCGGCAGTCCGAACTGCAGTATCTGGCGGAAACCTTCATCGAGACCGCGAAGCTTTTGCATCAGCGTTTTCCGCAGGCCCGCATGCTGGTTCCCCTGGTATCGCGCGAGACGCGCACCCAGTTCGAGAACGAGTTGTGGCGGCTTGGCGCGCAGGAACTGCCGGTGACACTGTTGTTCGGTCACGCCCACGATGCCATTGCGTCCGCCGATGCGGTGCTGGTCGCCAGTGGCACCGCCACGCTGGAAGCGGCCCTGTTCAAGAAGCCGATGGTGATTTGCTACAAGATGTCGCCGTGGTCGTGGCAGATGATGCGCCGGATCAGGTATCAACCCTGGGTCGGATTGCCGAATATCCTGGCCGGGCGTTTCGTCGTCCCGGAGTTTCTTCAGGACGACGCGAACCCCGAAAATCTTTGCCAGGCACTCGGCAACCTGGTCGGGGACCAATTGATCCGGAAGCGCCTGCACGGCCTGTTCTCGGCCATGCACCTCGAACTGCGCCAGAATACTGCCGAACGGGCGGCCCAGGTCGTCCTGCCCGTCCTGCGCCACGAACCGGTCCCGGATGCAGCGCACGCCGGCGCATGAGGGCCTGATCGCCGGCGTCGACGAGGCCGGCCGTGGTCCGTTGGCGGGGCCGGTGTATGCGGCCGCAGTGATCCTTCATCCGTCCAGGACCATCGTCGGACTCGACGACTCCAAGAAACTTTCCGCGCGGGTCCGCGAACGCCTCGCGGAAACGATCAAGGAGCGTGCCCTGGCTTGGGCGATCGCCAGCAGCAGCGTCGCCGAGATCGATGCCCTGAATATCCTCCAGGCCAGCCTGCTGGCGATGCGCAGGGCGGTCGAGGCGTTGCATGCGGTACCGGCTGGAATACTCGTCGATGGCCTGCATTGCCCGACGGTCCGCATGCAGGCGACAGCAATCGTCCGGGGCGATGCGACCGTTCCCAGCATCGCGGCCGCGTCGATCCTCGCCAAGACCGCACGGGACGACGAAATGCGGCGCCTGCACGCCATTTATCCGGAGTTCGGCCTGGATCGGCACAAGGGTTACCCGACGGCGGCCCATCTGGCGGCATTGCGCAGGCACGGGCCGAGCGTCATCCACCGGTGCGGCTTCGCACCGGTGCGCGAATTGCTCGACGCCGCGCGCGGCGGAATCCAGTGAAGCACATTACCTCGCGCGACAACCCGACATTCAAGGAACTCAAGGCGCTTGCCGAGGACGTCCGTGAACAGCGACGCCAGGGGCGCACGCTGCTCGACGGCGTCCACCCCGTCGCGGCCTATTGCGACAAGGTGGGGCTGCCGGATCAGTTGATATTGAGCGAACACGGCATCGCGCAGACCGAAGTCCAGTCCCTGCGCGAAATGTTCTCCGAATCCGGAATCATCTTGCTCAGGGACGCGCTGTTCGGCGAGTTAAGCGACCTGGCGACCCCGACCGGCGTGTGCGCCGTGATAAGAATTCCGCCCGTTCCGTCAAGCGCCATCAGCGGTTCCTGCATCCTCCTCGATGCACTGCAGGATCCCGGCAATGTCGGGTCGGTATTGCGGACCGCGGCCGCGGCGGGAATCGTCGACGTATTTCTCGGTCCAGGGTGCGCCGCGATTTGGTCGCCCCGGGTGCTGCGCGCGGGGCAAGGGGCGCATTTCGAATTGCGCCTCAGGGAGCAAGCCGATTTGCCTGCCGTCGTCAGGGAATTTCCGGGCACAGCGCTGGCCGCCGTGGCGCGCGGCGGCGAATCCTTGTATGACCAGGATCTCGGCGGAAGGCTCGCGTGGCTGTTCGGCAACGAAGGACGCGGTCTTTCGCCCGGGCTGGAATCCGTTGCCAGCAAGCGCGTGCGCATTCCCATGGCACCAGGCAACGAATCCTTGAATGTCGCGGCGGCTGCGGCGATATGCCTGTTCGAGGAAGTCAGGCAAAAGCGCGGGCGGATGCCGGACACTCAGTCCTGGCGTTGACGTCGGCTCATCCGTTCACGCGGTGCGATACTTCAGGAGCATACGAGTCGTCGCGAACAGGAGCAAGGAGACGCCCGCCGAGGTGACTGCCAGCGGCATCGGCGTGCCGTCGAAACTGACCCCTACCCAGGTTCCCGCGAGCAAGGCCGCCAGCATGGTCATGAAGCCCATCAGTCCCGCCGCCGCGCCTGCCTGGCGCTGGAAGGGTGCGACGGCGCCCATTTGGGCGCATGGATTGTTGATGCCGTGGGCGGCCATGGCCAGAAACATGGCGCCGAGCACCACCGACCAATGCTGTACGCCAGCTCCCACCAATCCGAGGAAAGTCAGCCCCCCGGACAACGAAAGTGTCGCACCGGCGGTTAATGTCCGCACCAGTCCAACCCTGCCGAGCAGCCGCCGACAGATGATCGTTCCGCTCAAGTAACCGAGAATGCTGAACGCATGGCAGTAGCCATAATATTCCGTCGGTACGCCCAATACCCGGATCAGCAACACGGAGGCGCCGGAGATGAAAACGAAGATCGACGCATAAGACAGGGCGCCGGGCAGGGTGTAGGCCCAAAATACGGGCGCAGCCGCGATCTCCGCGTAGCTGCGGAACAAGCCCGCGAATTCCGTCGCGCGGGGATTCTTGTGGATATTGGTTTCAACCAGCCAGCACCAGGAGGCCCAGATCAGGATCGAGCAGAACAGGATATTCAGCCCGAAGCTGGCGCGCCAGCCATAGGCCACCTGCAGGTAGCTGCCGGCCACCGGGCCCAGCAATGGCACCAGCGACATCAGGCTGCTGGCCTTGGCAAACATCCGCGCGCCGTCGGCGAGCGCATAGGAGTCGCGGATGATGCCACGCGTCACGACCACTGCCGTGCAGCAACCGACGGCCTGGGCAAACCGCGCCGCCACCAGCAGTTGCAGCGACGGCGCGAGCGCGCAGGCGACGCTGGCGGCAAGATAGACGGCCAAGCCTCCCATCAGCACCGGACGGCGGCCGAAACGGTCGGAAAGTGGGCCGCTGATCAGTTGCGCCGTGCCAAAACCGACCACGAACATCGACAGGGTCTGCTGCACTGCTGCCGGCGTGGCTGAGAAATACCCTGTCAGGTGTGGCAGTGAGGCGAGGTAAACATCGGTCGACAGCGGCTGCAGCATGATGCAGCCGGTGATCAACCAGAGCAGGGTGGCCGGTGTCACGGTCGGGAGCTACGCCTTTGCCCGCATCACGCGAGCCTTTTCCCTGACCCAGTCCTTGTCCTTTTCCGCCTCACGCTTGTCATGCTGCTTCTTGCCCTTGGCCAATCCGATGGAGAGCTTGACGCGGCCTTTCGAGTAGTGAAAGTCCAGCGGCACCAGGGCATAGCCGGCACGTTCCACTTTGCCGATGAGTTTCCTGATTTCCTCGGCATGCAGCAGCAACTTGCGGGTCCTCACCGGATCGGGATGAATATGGGTCGATGCGGTCGCCAGCGGGCTGATGTGCGCGCCGATCAGAAAGACCTCCTCGTTGCGCAGGATGACGTAGGCTTCCTTGATCTGGGCGCGGCCCGCGCGGATGGCCTTGACTTCCCAGCCTTCCAGCGCCAATCCGGCTTCGAAACGCTCCTCGACGAAGTAGTCGTGAAAGGCCTTGCGGTTTTCGACGATGCTCATGTTCTGACTGCGCGGGTACAATGCGGCATTCTAACGCAGCGGGTTGCGCAGCGAACCACGATGGCCGTCGTTGAGAAATCCGTCTTGATCGAACGCAGCGCGTCGCAGATGTTCGATCTCGTCGATCGTGTTGAGGACTACCCGAAATTCCTGCCCTGGTGCGGTGGCACCGAACTGATCGAACGAACGGATGTGAAGACCATTGCCCGCATCCACATCAACTACCACGGCGCCAAGGCGCATTTTTCGACCGAGAACGACAAGCAGTCGCCGCGCTGGATGCGCATTGCGCTGAGGGAAGGTCCGTTTCGGCACATGGACGGCGGCTGGGATTTCACGCCGCTGGGGGACAGCGCATGCAAGGTCGGATTCCGCCTGCACTACGAGTTTTCCAGCAAGTTGCTGGAAAAGGTACTGGGGCCGGTGTTCAGCCACATTGCTGGAACTTTCGTCGAATCCTTCGTCAAGCGGGCGCGGGAAATTCATGGCTGACGCCCCGGCCGCCCAGCCGGCAGTCGACCTCGACCGCATCGAGGTTGAAGTGATCTACGCCGAGCCGGGTCGCCACCTGGCGGTCCGGCTCAGGCTTGCGCCGGGATGCACGATCGAGCAGGCGGTCGAGGCTTCAGAAATCGCCCGGCAATTCCCCGAAATGGATCTGGCGAAATGCAGGCTGGGCATCTACGGCAAGCTTGCCCGCGACGATACCGTACTCGCCGCCCATGATCGCGTCGAAATCTACCGGCCGCTGCTTGGCGACCCCAAGGACATCCGCAAGCAGCGTGCGGTCGCAGGCGTCCAGTCGCGGCGCAAGGCGCGGTCATAGCGCCACGGATTGTCCGGCGTGGCGAGCAGGGGAAAGACCGGAGCGCACCTGTCGCGTATAATGCGTCTTTGGAAGAAAGGAAAGAAGATGCAAGTTCTCCACAAGGCGTTGACGTTCGACGATGTCCTCCTGATTCCCGCCCATTCTTCGATACTGCCCCGCGACGTCAGCCTTACCACCAAGCTCACGCGCAAGATCCAGTTGCACCTTCCGCTGGTGTCTGCGGCCATGGATACGGTCACGGAATCGCGGCTGGCCATCGCCCTGGCGCAGGAAGGCGGGATCGGCATCATCCACAAAAACCTTACGGCCCGTGCTCAGGCGGCGGAGGTCGCCAAGGTCAAGCGCTTCGAATCCGGCGTGCTGAAGGACCCGATCACCATCCCGCCGTCGATGACCGTGCGGGAGGTCCTGGCCTTGACGCGACTGCACAAGATTTCAGGCGTGCCGGTGGTTGAAGGCAAGCGCGTGGTGGGTATCGTCACCAATCGCGACCTGCGCTTCGAGACCAACCTCGACCAGCCCGTGATGAACATAATGACACCGCGGGAACGCCTGATTACGGTGAAGGAGGGCACTTCGACCGACGAGGCCAAGGCGTTGATGCACAAGCACCGCCTGGAGCGGGTGCTGGTCATCAACGGCGATTTCGAGTTGCGGGGACTGGTCACGGTCAAGGACATATTGAAATCATCCGAATATCCCTTCGCCTGCAAGGACGAACTCGGTCATCTGCGGGTCGGTGCCGCGATTGGCGTCGGAGAAGGGACGGAGGAGCGTGCCGCACTCCTCGCGGACGCCGGCGTCGACGTGCTGGTGGTCGATACTGCGCACGGTCATTCACAAGGCGTGCTGAAACGGGTCGAATGGGTCCGCAAGAATTTCCCGCTGGTTGAAGTCATCGGCGGCAACATTGCGACGGCCTCGGCGGCCAAGGCGCTGGTGGATCATGGCGCCGACGGCGTCAAGGTCGGCATCGGCCCGGGTTCCATCTGCACCACGCGCATCGTTGCCGGAGTGGGGGTGCCGCAGATCACGGCGATTGACAATGTTTCCAACGCACTTGCCGGCAGTGGCGTGCCGATGATAGCCGACGGCGGCATCCGCTATTCGGGAGACATCTCAAAAGCCATTGCCGCCGGTGCCAACACCGTGATGCTGGGCGGCCTTTTCGCGGGCACCGAGGAAGCCCCGGGTGAGACCGTGCTCTACCAGGGGCGCTCGTACAAGGCCTACCGCGGCATGGGAAGTCTTGGCGCGATGAAGGAAGGTGCAGCGGATCGCTACTTTCAGGACAGCGATGCCAACGTCGAGAAGCTGGTGCCGGAAGGGATCGAGGGCCGAGTACCCTACAAAGGGCCGGTCATCGCGGTGATTCACCAACTCATGGGCGGGCTGCGTTCGTCCATGGGCTACGTCGGCTGCACCACTATCGACGAAATGCGCGCCCGGGCTGAGTTCGTCGAGATCACCTCGGCCGGCATCCGTGAGTCTCACGTGCACGATGTCCAGATCACCAAGGAAGCACCGAATTACCATATCGATTGATCGTCCCGCAATCAAACGGGGCGGCGCGATGCCGCCCTTTTGACTTTTAGAGACTGCGCATGGCCCATCAGAAAATCCTCATCCTCGATTTCGGCGCCCAATATTCCCAGCTGATTGCGCGCCGCGTGCGTGAACAGCAGGTGTATTGCGAATTGCATCCCAACGATGTGTCCGAAGAATTCATCAAGGCGTTCGATCCGCAAGGGATAATCCTTTCCGGCGGACCGAATTCGGTTTACGAAAACGAGACGCCGCGTGCGCCGGACATTACGTTTAAGCTCGGGGTGCCGGTGCTGGGCATTTGCTACGGCATGCAGACCATGGCCGAACAGTTGGGAGGCAAGGTCGAAAATGCCCAGAAACGCGAGTTCGGCTATGCCGAGATCCGCGCCCAGGGACACTCGAAATTGCTCGAGGGCATCCAGGACCGGGTCAATGATGCCGGCCACGGCCTGCTCGACGTCTGGATGAGCCACGGCGACAAGGTCACCGAGATCCCGCCGGGGTTCAGGCTGATTGCCTCCAATCGCGCCACGCCAATCGCCGGCATGGCCGACGAGGGCAGGCATTTCTACGCGGTACAGTTCCACCCTGAAGTGACCCACACGTTGCGCGGCAGGGACATATTCTCGCGCTTCGTGCATGAAATCTGCGGTTGTCGCGGCGACTGGAAGATGCCCGAATACGTTAGCGAGGCGGTGGCCAAGGTGCGCTCACTGGTCGGCACCGACGAAGTGATCCTGGGATTGTCCGGCGGG
>Ga0163199_1002015_pt1 | contig 12571 bp, 12 predicted proteins | sample PL_2010_150m_FD_113537 | JGI IMG/M metagenome (GOLD analysis project Ga0163199, IMG submission 113537) | Freshwater microbial communities from Powell Lake, British Columbia, Canada to study Microbial Dark Matter (Phase II) - PL_2010_150m | ecosystem: Environmental > Aquatic > Freshwater > Lake ... | reverse complement strand
GCTATAGTAACTAAAAGGGGCCAGGCTCGATTATTCTTGCTAGAATCTTCGCATGCCTCGCCGTCCGCGCATCCATCTCGACCACGTGCCACTGCACATCGTTCAGCGCGGGCATAATCGCGAGCCGTGTTTTTTCTCCGAAGAAGACTATTTTTCCTACCTGCACTGGTTAAGTGTGGCGCTCAAGGAAACGGGCTGCGCTTTGCACGCTTATGTCCTGATGACCAACCATGTGCATCTGCTGATAACGCCAGAGCACGCCGAGCACGTGCCGAAGCTGATGATTTCGCTGGGACGGCGCTATGTGCAGTACATCAACACTACCTACCGGCGTACCGGAACACTTTGGGACAGCCGCTACAAGTCGTCGCTGATTCAGGTCGAGACCTATTTGCTGTCCTGCATGCGCTACATCGAACTGAACCCGGTACGCGCCGCGATGGTTGAGGACCCCGCCCATTACCGCTGGACCAGCTACCGCGCCAATGCGCTCGGTCAATCCGGTGCCTTGCTTACGCCGCACCCGGCCTACCTGGCGCTGGATGCCTCGGCGGAAGCCAGGCAGTCGGCTTATCGGGCCTTGTTTCGCCCGCATCTGGAAGGCGAGGTCATTGCCGATATCAGACTGGCGCTGAACCAGAGCCAGCCGCTTGGCGATCATCGCTTTCATGCGAAGATTGCACGCATCACCGGCGAGCCACGTCAGGCTCGCAGGCGCGGTCGGCCGCGCAAGAGTGGCGAGGGGCAAGGTATCGTTGCGGAACAGGAACAGCTGAATCTTTGAAATGCGAGCCTGGCCCCTTTAAAGGGAGGCGCCGTGCCTGGCCAATGCCCAGGCTACGTGCTCACGCACCAGCGCCGACCGATCCTCTTGCCGCGATCGTAGCGCCTTGATGGCCTCCGGCGTAACCGGCGCGTTTCCCAGGCCCACCGCGATATTCCTCAGCCAGCGTTCATAACCGATGCGATGAATCGCGGATCCCGCCATTTTCTGCTCGAATTCCACTTCGCTCCAGGCGAATAACTCCGACAGGCGGGCCTGGTCCAGCCCATGGCGCACGGCGAAGTCCTCTTCGCGCGTACGCGGTGCGGCGCCGTTCCACGGGCAACAAAGCTGACAATCGTCACAGCCGTATACCCGGTTACCGATCAAGGGACGAAATTCGAGCGGAATGCTCCCGTGCAACTCGATGGTCAGATACGAAATGCATCGTCGCGCGTCGACTCGGTAGGGGGCGACGATCGCGCCGGTGGGACAGGCGGCGATACAGGCGGTGCAGTTGCCGCAATGATCGGCCAGCGCGGTATCGGAGGGTAGTGGCAACGCGGTAAAGAGTTCACCGAGAAAGAATGTCGACCCGGCTTCGCGCGACAGCAGCAAGCTGTGCTTGCCGCGCCAGCCCAGACCGCTCTGCGCGGCGAGTTCCACCTCCAGTACCGGGGCCGAGTCCGAAAATACCCGGTGAACGTAGCCGCCGATCTCGTCCTCGATACGCCGGGCGAGCTTGCGCAAGCGGGTTCGCAGCAACTTGTGGTAATCGCGACCCAACGCGTAGCGGGAGACATAGGCGCGTTCGCCGTCCGCAAGGTTGTCCAATGCCGCGGCGGCATCGCTCGTCGCCGGCCAATAATCGAGGCGCGCCGTGATCACGCTCAGCGTGCCGGGCAGCAGTTCGTCGGGCCTGGCGCGCTTGACGCCGTGGCGTGCCATATAATCCATCTCGCCGTGGCAACCGGCGTCAAGCCAGGCCAGCAATCCGGCTTCCGCCTTGCCCAGGTTGGTGGTCGAGGCGATGCCGACCGCTGCAAACCCTAGATCCAGTCCCCACCGCTTGATGTCCGTGGCGAGCGCCTTCCAATCCGGAGAATGTTTCGAATGCATGAGGATCATGACCAGGTAGCGGATACCCCGCGGCAGGAGATATCCCAGGATGATGATAACGCCACAAGCCGCTTCCTGCCCGACGAGGCGGCGACCCTGGCGCTGGGGGGCGCTCTGGGGGCTGTCCTGGTTCAAGGACGGCCGGAAAGCGTCGTATACCTGGAAGGAGACCTCGGCGCGGGCAAGACCACCCTGGTGCGCGGCCTGCTTCGGGCGTTGGGTTATGCAGGCAAGGTCAAGAGCCCGACCTATACACTGGTTGAACTTTATGCTATTTCTAGATTAAACTTGTATCACTTTGATTTTTATCGATTCGAACAGCCGGAAGAATATCTCGATGCAGGTCTCGACGAATACTTTCAGGGCACGGGCATTTGTCTCGTCGAATGGCCGGACAAGGCGGGCCGGTATTTGCCGCCGGCTGACCTGCGCCTGCGGCTTTCCCTGGCGGACGCTGGAAGAAGAGTTGAAGTACTCGCGCAAAGCCTCAAGGGGCGTCTATGCCTGACGAGTTTGAATCTCCACCCGGCCGATACTCCCGCCGCGAAGTCCTCAGGTTCGCCGCCGCAACGCTGACGCTGCTGGTTACGTATCGCGGAGCGGGGGCGGCCACTGCAGCACTCTCCAGCATTCTGGCGGTGCGCGTATGGCCGGCCAGGGACTACACCCGCATAACGCTGGAACACAGCCAGCCGCTCAAGTTTTCACATATGCTGGTGCAGGATCCGGAGCGGCTGGTCCTCGACCTGGAAGGCGTCGAATTCAACTCGATATTGCAGAACATTCCCGGCAAGATTTCCGCGACCGACCCTTACATCAAGTTGATCCGCGCCGGCCGCAACACGCCTGAAGTCGTGCGCCTGGTGATCGAACTCAAAGGCGATCACGGATCGGTCAGGCCGCAAGTGTTTACACTGAAGCCGGTAGGCGAATATGCGCATCGCCTGGTCCTCGATCTTTATCCCAGCGAACCAGTCGATCCATTGATGGCACTGCTGGAAAAGAATGTGAGCCAGTCGCCCCAGGCCGACGCCGCGCGCGCGCCGCGCGACAAGCAGGAAAGGCTCGACATCGCGCGCCTTGTCACCATCGCCATAGATGCCGGTCATGGCGGTGAAGATCCCGGGGCGGTCGGCCGTGGCGGCAACCACGAGAAAGATGTCACGCTGTCCATTGCGCGACGGCTGAGAACCCGGATCGACGCCGAACCGAATATGCGATCGCTGTTGACGCGCGACGGCGATTACTTCATTCCGCTGAATCAGCGAGTCCAGAAGGCCCGGCGCGTGCAGGCCGACCTGTTCGTCTCGATTCATGCCGACGCCTTTATCAAGCCGACGGCGCGCGGCTCCAGCGTCTTCGTCCTGTCCGAGAATGGGGCTTCGTCCTCGGCGGCACGTTGGATGGCCCAGCGCGAGAATGCCGCCGACCTGATCGGCGGCGTCAATATCGGCGTCAAGGATCGCTACCTGGCGCGTACTCTGCTTGACTTGTCGCAGACGGCGACAAATAACGACAGCCTCAAGCTGGGCAAGGCCGTTCTGGGCGAACTCGCCGGCATCAACAGTTTGCATAAAGGGCAGGTCGAACTGGCTGGTTTTGCGGTGCTCAAGGCGCCGGATATTCCATCGATCCTGATCGAGACCGCGTTCATCTCCAATATTGAAGAAGAGAAAAAACTTGCCGACGAGGCCTACCAGGACCAAATGGCCGAAGCCATCCTGCGCGGCATCAGGCGCTATTTCTCCCGCAATCCGCCGCTCGCCAAATCCAAGCTCGCGCTGCTGAACTGAGACCCTCCGGGCCGGACTGATATAATCCGCGCTCTTTCGACCTGGCATAGCGGTGATGTTGGTTTATCGCAGTATTCCTGAACGGGCGACTACGTCCACGATACTGACCATCGGTAACTTTGATGGGGTGCATCGCGGGCATCAGGCGCTTCTCCAGCGACTGACCGCGCATGCGCGCAAACTCGGCTTGCCGGCGGCGGTGCTGACTTTCGAGCCGCATCCGCGCGAGTTTTTCGCGCCGGAACAGGCTCCTGCCCGACTCACCAGCCTGCGGGAAAAGCTCAACCTGCTTGAAGGCAGCGGCATTGACCAGGTCTATGTGTGTCGCTTCGACGCCCGCGTCGCGGCGCTCAGTGCCGAGACCTTTATCCGGAATGTGCTGGTGCGGGGGCTGTCGCCACGCCACCTGATGATCGGCGACGACTTTCGGTTCGGCAAGGGCCGCGCGGGTGATTTCGCTCTGCTGGAGCGCGCCGGCGTCGCGCATCGATTCGGCGTGGAGGCGATGCCGACCCTCGACTGGGAAGGCGAGCGAGTCTCCAGTTCCGCCGTTCGGGAAGCGCTGGAGGAGGGCGACATCGAGCATGCCGGACGGCTGCTGGGGCGTTCCTACTGCATCGCCGGCCGCGTCGTGGCGGGAGAAAGGATTGGACGCCAGCTCGGTTTTCCCACCGCCAATGTGCAGCTCAAGCGCAAGCGCGTGCCGCTGGCGGGCGTTTTCGCGGTGACGGTCGCCGGCATCCCGGGCGACGCGCAGGCTCGGCCGGGCGCTGCCAGCCTCGGCGTGCGACCGACACTGGGCGCCGGCCTGAAGCCGGTCCTGGAAGTGCATCTGCTGGATTTCGAACGAAACATCTACGGTGCCCATGTGACCGTGAACTTCCTCCACAGACTGCGCGACGAGGCCAAGTACAATAGCCTGGACGCGCTCAAGTCCCAGATCGCGCTGGATGTCGTGGACACCCGCAACTACTTCGCAAGACTGCAAAATGGCTGATTATCGCAAGACCCTGAACATGCCCGACACCCCTTTCCCGATGCGCGGCGATCTCGCCAGGCGGGAGCCGGATTGGGTCAAGGCGTGGCAGGAGGGGCAGCTCTACCGCAAGATCCGCAAAGCCTGCGCCGGGCGTCCGCGCTTCGTGTTGCACGATGGCCCGCCATATGCGAACGCCGACATTCACCTCGGTCACGCGGTCAACAAAATACTCAAGGACATCATCGTCCGCGCCAAGACCCTGGCCGGTTTCGACGCGCCGTATGTGCCGGGCTGGGACTGTCACGGCCTGCCGATCGAACACAAGATCGAGGTCCTGCATGGCAAGAACCTTCCCGCGGACAAAGTGCGCGAGCTTTGCCGGGCATTCGCCGCGGAGCAAGTGGAGATTCAGAAAAAGGGTTTCATTCGCCTCGGCATACTGGCCGATTGGGAGCATCCCTATCTGACCATGGCCTATCCCAACGAGGCCGGGGAAATTCGCGCGCTGGCGGAAATCGTCAGACGCGGCTGGGTGTTCAAGGGATTGAAGCCGGTGAACTGGTGCTTCGACTGCGGCTCTGCACTGGCCGAAGCGGAAGTTGAATATGCCGACAAGCCGAGTCCGGCCATCGACGTCGGGCTGGCCTGCGCCGAGCCGCAGAAACTCGCCGCGGCTTTCCGCCTGCCGGCATTTCAGGGCACAGCCTATGCCGTGATCTGGACCACCACGCCGTGGACAATTCCTTCCAACCAGGCCCTCAATGTTCATTCCGAGTTCGACTACGCGCTGGTCGAGACGTCGCGCGGGCTGCTGGTCCTGGCGGTCGAGTTGGTCGACAGCTGTCTCAGGCGTTACGGGCTCGAGGGCCGCACGCTGGCCACGGCGAAAGGCGCGGCGCTGGAGCGCATCGAATTCCGGCACCCGTTCTATGACCGCCGCTCGCCGGTGTTCTGCGCCGATTACGTGGCCCTCGATGCGGGCACCGGGATCGTGCACTCCGCGCCGGCGTACGGGGTGGAGGATTTCATTTCGTGCACCAGGAACGGCTTCAGCTTCGACGACATCCTGAACCCGGTGCAATCGAATGGGGTCTTTGCCGCGGACCTGCCGTTCTTCGGCGGCCTGCACATCTGGAAAGCCAATCCGGTGATCGTCGACAAGCTGGCCGAGGTCGGTGCGTTGTTTTCCCACGAAAAGATCAGCCACAGCTACATGCATTGCTGGCGGCACAAGACGCCGGTCATCTATCGCGCCACGGCGCAGTGGTTCATCGGCATGGACCTGCATCCGGACAATGGCACTCCGGGTCGCCCCAGCTTGCGCGAACTGGCGCTGGACGGCATCGCCACCACCGCCTTCTATCCCGCCTGGGGTCAGGCACGGCTCCAGGCCATGATCGCCAACCGGCCAGACTGGTGCATCTCGCGCCAACGCAATTGGGGTGTCCCGATCCCGTTCTTCCTGAATAAGGCCACGGGCGAACTGCATCCGCGTAGCGTAGAACTGATGGAGCAGGTCGCGCAACGCGTCGAGCGCGAGGGCATCGAAGCCTGGTTCAAGCTCGATCCGCCGGAACTGCTCGGTGACGAGGCGGCGCAATATGACAAGATCAGCGACACGCTCGACGTATGGTTCGATTCCGGCACCACGCATTGGCACGTGCTGAGAGGTTCTCATGCGGATGCTGCGGCCGACTCGGGAAGGCATGCCGATCTTTACCTCGAAGGGTCTGACCAGCATCGCGGCTGGTTCCATTCCTCGCTGCTGACCGGTTGCGCCATCGATGGCAAGCCCCCCTACCAGGCGTTGCTGACTCACGGCTTCACGGTCGACGCGCAAGGCCGCAAGATGAGCAAGTCGCTGGGCAACGGGATCGAGCCGCAGGAAGTCGGCGATCGCCTCGGCGTGGAAATCCTGCGCCTGTGGCTGGCGGCGACAGACACCTCGGGCGAATTGTCGATCTCCGACGAAATTCTCAAGCGGGTGGTCGAGTCCTACCGGCGGATCCGCAACACCCTGCGTTTTCTGCTGGCCAACACCGTCGACTTCGATGCTCGCGCCCAGATGCTGCCGGTCGCCGATTGGCTGGAAATCGACCGTTATGCGCTCGCCATGACCCGGCGCCTGCAGGCCCAGGTGACCGCCGACTACGCAGTCTACGAGTTTCACAAAGTGGTGCAGGCACTACAAAATTTCTGTTCGGAGGACCTTGGGGCCTTCTATCTCGACATCCTCAAGGATCGCTTGTATACCTCGGCTGCGGATTCGCGCGCACGTCGCTCCGCGCAGAGCGCTTTGTGGCACATTCTGCAGTCCGTGACCGGTCTGATGGCGCCGATACTGGCCTTCACGGCGGAGGAGATCTGGAGCGTGCTCGGCAACGACGATAGCGTGATGCTGACCACCTGGCACGAACTTCCGGCGCTTCCAGACGAGGAGGCATTGCTGCTGCGCTGGCAACAGCTTCGCGAGGTACGTGGCGACGCCAGCAAGGTGCTGGAGGAACTGCGTTCCGCCGGCAAGATCGGATCTTCCCTCCAGGCCGAGGTGGAGATACGCGCCAGCGGCGCGAAATACGAACTCCTTGCGTCGCTGGAAGACGATTTGCGCTTCGTGCTGATCTGCTCGAAGACCACGCTGGTGAAAGCCGCGGACGCCGGTGCCGAGGCAATTATCGCTACCCCGAGCGCCCACCCGAAATGCGCCCGTTGCTGGCACTGGCGTGAAGATATCGGCCAGGATCCGGAACATCCGGAGCTCTGCGGGCGCTGCACCGCCAACCTGTTTGGGGAGGGCGAGGCGCGTGCCGTTGCCTAACGCTTGGTTGAGGTGGTTGATTCTGAGTGGGGTGGTGATCGCCCTCGATCAATTCACCAAGGTGCTCCTGACCTCGACGTTTCGCCTTGGCGAGAGCCTCAAGCTGACGCCGTTTTTCGATCTGGTGCTGGTCCTCAACCGCGGCGCAGCCTTCAGTTTCCTGTCCGACGCAGGTGGCTGGCAGCGGTGGTTTTTCATCGCTCTGGCGCTGATTATTTCGATATGGATTGTGTTCCTGTTGAAAATCCATGCCGCGGAGAAGCTATTCCCGCTGGCGCTGTCGCTGGTTCTGGGCGGCGCGCTGGGAAACGTCATCGACCGCGTCAATCACGGTGCCGTCGTGGACTTCCTTTCCTTTCACCTTGCCGGCTACTATTGGCCTGCTTTCAACGTAGCGGATTCGGCCATCAGCGCGGGCGTTGTCCTGATTTTGTGGCAACAATTGACGCAGGGGAAGGGCTGAGATGGACATTCTGCTTGCCAATCCGCGCGGATTTTGTGCCGGCGTCGAACGCGCCATCGAGATCGTCGAGCGCGCGCTGAAGCTCCATGGCGCGCCGATTTATGTGCGCCACGAGGTGGTGCACAATCGCTATGTGGTCGAAGATCTGCGAGCCAAGGGCGCGGTATTCGTGGAGACCCTGGATGAGGTGCCGGGCGGGGCGACCGTGATTTTCAGCGCCCATGGCGTACCGCAATCGGTGCGGGCGGATGCGGCCACGCGTGGTTTGCGTGTGTTCGATGCCACCTGTCCGCTGGTCACCAAAGTCCATGTCGAGGTTTCCCGGTCGCGTCAGGCAGGGCGCGAGATCATCATGATCGGTCATCGCGGCCACCCCGAGGTCGAGGGAACCATGGGCCAGGCGACAGACGGAATGTACCTGGTCGAGAACGTCGAGGATGTCTTGCGACTGCAAGTTCGCAGCCCGGAGAGGCTGGCTTATGTGACCCAGACCACCCTGTCGATGGACGATGCATCGCTCATCGTCGCGGCCCTGGTGGCGCGTTTCCCGTCCGTCGTCGGGCCGAAGAAGAATGACATCTGTTACGCCACCCAGAATCGCCAGGACGCCGTCAAATTGCTGGCGCCGCAGTGCGACGTCGTCATCGTGGTGGGCTCGCCGAACAGCTCCAATTCAAATCGCTTGCGGGAGGTCGCGGAGAACCTGGGCGTACCGGCCTACCTGGTGGATCAGACCGAGCAGCTGGATCATGCATGGGTCGCCGGCAAGTCGCGGATCGGCGTGACGGCGGGAGCATCTGCCCCCGAACTGCTGGTCGGGCAGGTGATCGCCAGGCTCAAGGAATGGGGCGCCGGCGAAGTGCGCCAGATTGCCGCCGAACTGGAGACAACTACTTTCGCTTTGCCGAAAGAACTCAGCACCCCAGAAACAACGTCGGGCACTAGCACCCCAGAAACAACGTCGGGCACTAGCACCCCAGAAACAGCATCGGGCACTAGTACCCCAGAAACAGCATCGGGCACTAGTACCCCAGAAACAGCATCGAGCACTAGTACCCCAGAAACAGCATCGGGCACTGGCGGCGGTTAGGCTCAAGGGATGGAAGCCCGGCCGTCGTCGTAGTTCACCTCGATTCTCATCACACTGCCGACCCGCACGCCGCTGCGTTCACCCGGCGCGAACCGCAAGCCTTTGAAGGCCGCCACCGCTGTCCTGGAAAAGATGTCCGGCAGTGAGGTTTGCTCAATTGCGACTTCGATCACTGCACCGGATTCGTCGATCCATAATTGCAGGATCACGCTCCCCGACGCCACGATCGGACGGATTTCGGGCACATCCAGTTCGGCGGAGCCAAGCGGTTGTGGCCTCTTGCTGAGCTGGTCGGTGGTGTAGTAGGTCGGTGCCGAATATGGCAACCAGCCTGCTCCTTCGCGGTGTTCGACGGTTCCGCGAGATTCCCGCGGAAGTTCCGGCTCGGGTTGTCGCGCAATCCTCAGCGACGCCGTGAATGGGCGCAAGAACACCTTGTCCGGCGTCGCAACCGAAGGATAGTCCCTGGCCCTCTCGCCAAGATAAACGGCGCCCAGCAGCGCAATGTGCAACACGCAGGAAATCACCAGCGCGGCGGCGAATCGACGGTTGACGGGAGCATTTCCGCTGTGGCGGGAGGCCATGGATGGGTGAGTGGAATGACCGTTCATGCGAAGTAAGGCACCGTATGTCGGCTGAGCTTTACCGGAAGCGGAATTTGACTATCATTCAGTCTGTCATCGAAGAGTTCTGTTTCATACACTGCTATTAGGCACTTTGAATCAGTAAATCAACCAATGAGGTTCTCAATGAAAACACTGAAGACACGCTGCGGATTCACGCTGATCGAACTGATGATCGTGGTGGCGATAGTCGCCATCCTGGGAGCAATCTCCATGCCCGCCTATACCGATTATGTGATTAGGGGAAAAATTCCGGATGCAACCTCGAATCTTGCCACCAAGCGGGTGCAACTTGAGCAGTTTTTTCAAGACAACAGGACCTATGTCGGAGCCGCGCCCTGTACCGCGGATACGACTTCGAGCCAGTACTTCAATTTTTCCTGCCCGGTACAAACCGCGACAACGTACACCGTCCAGGCACTTGGCAAGGCGACCATGGCCGGATTTACGTACACCATCGACCAGAACAACTCGAAAGTGACGGTTGCGGTACCGACCGGCTGGACGACCAACGGGACTTGCTGGGTGACAAAGAAAGGCGGCGCGTGTTAAGCATTCCGCATCCTCACGAGGGCGCCACCCTGGTCGAGTTGTTGATCGGGTTGGCGATCGTTGGTTTGCTGTTCGCCCTGGGAACTCCGGCTTTCTTCAGCTGGATTCAGAACAGTCAAATCCGCACTTCGGCGGAAGCCATTCAGAACGGTCTCCATCTGGCCCGCAGCGAAGCGGTCCGGCGAAACACCCAGATTCGCTTTCAGCTGACCAGCGGTGTGACCGCCAGTTGTGCGCTGTCGACCACGGGAACCAGTTGGGTAGTCAGTCAGGATAGCCCTGCCGGCGCGTGCAACAGCACACCCTCGGATACGGTTGCGCCACGCATCATCCAGGTCCGCGCCACTGCCGAGGGATCGCCCAACGTGGCGCTGACGGCGGGCCAATCGACCATCATTTTCAACGGCCTGGGACGCCTAACTCCGGTGCCCGCCGGCGATATCGATATCGACGTCACCAATCCGATCGGCGGAGCTTGTGCGACGGCTACGGCGGACGGCATGCGCTGCCTGCGGATTCGCGTTTCGATCGGCGGACAAATTCGCATGTGCAATCCGATTATCGCCAGCACTGATCCACAAGGATGCTGACATGAATTGCCTCCGTCGTTCCCGCACCCGCCAAACCGGCTCCATGCTGCTGGAGTCGCTGATTGCCGTGCTGATCTTCTCCATGGGCATCCTCGCCATCGTCGGCATGCAAGCAGCCGCCGTCAAGGCGTCTAGCGACGCCAAATATCGTTCCGACGCCAGCATGGTGGCGAATCAGCTGATCGGGCAGATGTGGGTCAGCAATCGCACCGCCGCGACACTGCAAAACAATTTTCAAGGTGGCGGCGGTACCGATGGCCCACTCTATACGGCCTGGCTGGCCGATGTGCAGGCGGCCCTACCCGGTGCCATCACCAATCCGCCGATCGTCACCGTCAGTGCAGCAAATCTGGTCACCATCACGGTGTTCTGGCTCGCTCCGGGCGAGCCGAGCGGGACCGCGCCGCATAATTTCAACGTGGTCGCCCAGATCATTTAGGAGGCAAGTGTGCAGTTCCCCAGGCAGTCTCGCACCCGCGATTTACCCACACCACGCCGCGCAGGCGGCTTCAGCCTGGTCGAAATCATGGTGGGGATGGTGATTGGCATGCTCGGCATCATCGTCATGATGCAGGTATTCGCCTTGGCCGAAGGGCAGAAACGTGCCACCACCGGCGGCGGCGATGCCCAGAACAACGGGGCGATCGCCTTGTATGGGGTGCAACGGGACATCCGTCAGTCCGGATGGGGAAACAGTGAGCTGAAGTTGATCGGCTGCGACGTATTGCTGCCGTCGACACGAAGCGCCGCGGCGCCCCCTGCGGTTACGCTGAATCCGATGGCGCCCCTGACCATCAACCATCCCGCCATTCCTGCGGGAGATGCGAACACCGATACATTGCTGATTGTCTATGGCAATACCAACGGTACGCCGCAGGGCGACGGCTTCGTCGCGACAAATACGACGGCCAATATTTTCCAGGTCCAAACGCCGACCTCGTTCACGGTCAACGACTGGGTGATCGCCATAGCGCGCAATCGTCCCGCCCAACCTGCGTCTTGCGGCACCATACTCGATCGTGTGACTTGCGTCGGAAATGGCTGCGCTGTCGCCATCCCCAGTGCCGCAAACGTTATTGTGACGACCGGAGCCGCGGTCGGAACGCTGCTGGGCGGCGCTCCCTCCAGCACGCTGTATAACCTCGGCCAGGCGCCGAGGGTACTAGCGTATGCGATCCGGGGCGGAAACCTGACGCTGTGTGACTACATGACGAACGATTGCGGCAGTGGCGCCAATACCGGCAATTCGACGATCTGGGTGCCGATTGGCAGCAATATCGTCAGCCTGCGCGCCCAGTATGGACGCGATACGACCAATCAGGCCACCCTCGCCATGGATGGCATCGTGGACGTCTACGACCAGACCACGTCGGTATTGCAGACCGTCAATAACGTAGCTCCAACGCCCACGACGGCCTGCGGCTGGGCGAGAATCTCCGCCGTTCGCCTGGTGCTGGTGGCCCGCAGTGGCCAGTATGAGAAAACCCCGGTCACTACCTCGGCGCCCGCCTGGCTGGGAACCGCGACGACCCCAATCGTCTTGTCCAGCTATACGAATTGGCAGAATTACCGCTACAAGATCTTTCAGACGGTAGTTCCGTTGCGAAACATCGCCTGGCTGGGAGCGCAAACAGGATGCTGATTCGCCCAAAATTCTCGACGGGTCGAGAACCATCCCGATCCAGGCAGCGCGGTGTGGTGCTGATGATCGCGCTGATCGTATTGGTGGCGATGACGCTGGCCGGCATAGCGCTGGTTCGCTCGGTGGATACCTCCAACAT
>Ga0163199_1002014_pt1 | contig 12575 bp, 8 predicted proteins | sample PL_2010_150m_FD_113537 | JGI IMG/M metagenome (GOLD analysis project Ga0163199, IMG submission 113537) | Freshwater microbial communities from Powell Lake, British Columbia, Canada to study Microbial Dark Matter (Phase II) - PL_2010_150m | ecosystem: Environmental > Aquatic > Freshwater > Lake ... | reverse complement strand
CACGCCGTATTCGAACCTATCAGTACGATCATATCGGCCCGTTCAAAATCGGCGTAACAACCCGGCACGGTGTCCGAACCGAAAGCGCGTTTATGGCCTGCCACCGAAGATGACATGCACAAGCGGCTGTTGGTATCCATATTGCCGCTGCCGATGAAGCCTTTCATCAATTTATTCGCGACATAATAATCTTCGGTCAACAATTGCCCTGAGCCGTAAATGGCCACCGCATCCGGGCCGTACTGCCGGATGGTGCTGATAAAAGAATCGGCGACTATATCGAGCGCCTCTGTCCAGCCGGTTTCCCGTCCAAAAACAAGGGGCTGCAATAAACGGCCTTTAAGCTCGACGGTTTCGCCTAACGCCGAACCTTTGGAACACAGCCTGCCGAAATTGGCGGGATGGTTTTTGTCGCCCTGTATTTTAACGCGACGATTTTTTTCATCGGTCGTGGCGCTGATGCCGCAGCCTACGCCACAGTAGGGGCAGGTGGTTTGTATGGTTTTCGTCATGAGAAAAGCAATATAAGCAAAATAGGGTTGCCCACCTAACCTGGAAACAAGAAAACGTCCATTAAATGCCCGTCAACAAAAAATCCAATGCGCCGATAATCTCATCCCGATAAGCGGCAAGATTAACTACAGCATCGCCCAGCCCATTTTTCGCTATCCCGGCAAGCTGTGGAGTCAGCAATAAGTAATCCTGGTCATTGATTTTAAGGTGCGGGGTTAGTCGTACCATTGCCAATGGTTTTGCCTCGGTTGCCACACACAGAGGAATCACCACTGTGGTTGCTAAACCAGACAATAAGTCATTTTGTACATCCAGCAAAAAAGGCATCAATCGTCTGGTTTTTGGATTCCGGTTTTCGTAGACATCAAACTGGGCCATCAAAAACTCCGCAATTCATCAGAAAATACGCCGTGTTCTTCGACGTGCCGGTTATAGCCGGCTATCGCCTCCTGGTTTGATGACAACCAGGCGGCCGCTTGTTTTTCTCTGATCAGTTCAACAAGTTTCTGCTCCAGTGCGGCGGACATATTAATATCCAAGGCTTTTGCTTTTTTGAGTAAGTCAGTGTTGATACTGACATTAGTCGGCTTTTTTACCGCTGATAAATCATATAATAATTGCATGGCGAGGGTCTTTATACATTAATAATGCGTATACTATATACGCATAATAAGCACTTATCCAGCCATCGCATAAGACTTACCAAAAATCATCCCCTCCCGAATACCGGCAATATTCCGCTGTTGTTCGAGCAGTTCCTGATACCACAAACCATCAGCCGTATCGCCGTACAACACTACACCGACCAGTTTGTTCGCATTAACGACCAGCTTCTTGTAAATGCCCAATGCCGGGTCGGTAAAATGGATATGTTCACAATCGGCATCACCCACAAAATCGCCTACCGAAAACAGATTAATGCCGGTCACTTTCAGCTTGGTCGCCGTCGGCAGCGTGATATATTGCCCCGCGCCGTGAGCGCTCAAATGATTGGCGCAGACTTTCGCCTGTTCAAACAAAGGCGCAACCAGGCCGAACGTATCACCGCGGTGCTGGATGCATTCACCGACAGCATAAATGCTCGGGTCGTAGCTTTGCAAGGTGTCATTGACGACAATGCCGCGTTCGCAGTACAGCCCGGATTCCTGGGCTAAGCTTATATTCGGGCGTACGCCTACGGCCATGACAAACAAATCGCAATCCACTTGGCTGCCGTCGGCGAACTGTACCGCCTTGATATGGCCGTTGTCATCGCTGAGCAATGCTTCGGTTTTGGCAGCCATCTTGAATGTCAATCCGCGTTTTTCCAGCGAAGCCTGTAACAACTGCGCCGCGGGTTTGTCCATTTGCCGGTTCAACAAGATGTCATGGTTATGAATCACGGTGACATCCATGCCTCTTGATGCCAGGCCGTTAGCGGCTTCCAAGCCTAACAGTCCGCCGCCGAGCACCACGGCTTTGCTATGACTGCGGCTGTAGGCCAGCATTTTATTGACGTCGACGATGTCGCGAAAACTGATCACGCCATCTAAATCATGTCCTTGAATCGGGGGGATGACAGCTTTGGAGCCCGTGGCAATCAGCAAACGGTCATACGCGGCCACAGTGCCGTCTTGTGCATAGACTTTTTTACTGCCGCGCGTTATGCGCACAACGGTTTTATCCTCGCCCGCATAAAGACGGATGCCGTTATCGGCATACCACTGCCGGTCATTAATAACGATATCTTCAATGGTCTTCTCGCCGCACAGCACCGAAGACAGCATGATGCGGTTATAGTTGCCGTGAGGTTCGGCGCCGAATACGGTAATCTGATATTTATCCGGCGCGGCGCTCAGCAGTTCCTCTACGGTACGTATACCCGCCATGCCGTTACCAATAACAACTAATTGCTTTTTCACGTTCATACCCTGTGGGCAATCCAAACTATATTTATAATCAGTCAGGAACCGTTATCTTTCCTTCCGCCACCATCACCGCTTCACCGCCCACCCTGATAGTCAACGTGTCTGTGCCCTTATGATCCATCTCCAGATTCAGCACACTGCGGCGATGCTTTTCTTCGCCGCGGTCGACCGAAAACACATACGTGCCTTTCTGCAGGAATTCAAATGAACACAGGTACGAGGCAAATGCCGGCATCGCGCTGCCGACCGGCGGGTCTTCGTGTATACCGATACGCGGACCCAAGAGGCGCGCATGAAAATTGGCATCCGTTAACGCTGTTTTCGGCGAAAACAGCAGAATTTCCTGAGCGGCGGTTTGCGGCGCGCTGGACTGGCTCCAGCTTGCGTAATTAAAGCGTGCTTTTCTGACGGTTTCGTAGCTGAACACCGGCACTATCAGATACGGAAAGCCGCAGGACACCAAGCGTGCGGAATATTTTTTAGTATCGAAATCGCTGGACCGTAGGGATAAAAAGTCGGCGAGTTCTTCAAGCGTAGGCGCAAACCGGTCGATAACGGCCGTGACTTTATTGGTAAATTGCACAAACGTCGGTTTGCCGTTTGCCCCGGAAATATTGACCTCAATCGCGCCTGCGTTTTGCTCAAAAACCACCGGCGTAATCGCTTCGTTGAGTTCAATATCGCCGATGTCGGCTAATACAAACGCCGTCGCAATAATCGGGTGTCCGGCAAAATCGATTTCCCGTTGCGGTGAAAAAATACGCAACACACGCTTGCCGGTAAGCCTATCGCGTTTTTTAACAAATACGGTTTCAGACAAATTCAACTCTCCGGCGATAAGCTGCATCTGTTGTTTATTCAGATTCTCGGCATGAGGAACAACCGCTATCTGCGCACCGCTGAAAATCTGCCGCGTAAAAACATCGGCTATATAGTAGTCATATTTCATGAGCCTTCCCCGATGTTGACTTGAACCCTGCCGCCGGCAATACGCGCCGGATAGGCCGGTATGTGCACGGTTTCGTCTTCCAGGCACACACCTGTTTCCAGATTAAAATGTTGCTTGTATAAGGGTGAGGCGACTGTCGGCTGACCGGCTATATCGCCGATCAGTCCACGCGACAATACATTGGCCTTGCCAAAGGGGTCGTAATTATGGATGGCATACACCACCCCGTCTTTGGGCATATAGAAAACCGCCACTTGTTGCCCTGCAACCAGGGCGCAAACACCCGAATCCGGCTGTAAGTCGTCAACACTGCCTATATCGATCCACTCAGCCATTATGCCACCTCTACCAGCTTAAAATGTTTGCGCTCTTCTTCATTGGCGGGACGGATTTGCCCACGCTCTTCAACAAACACGACGTTTTCATCCGCTTGGTCACTGTTAATGAAATGCCGGAAGCGTTTCAGTTTTTCTTCGTTTTCAATCGTCGTTTTCCATTCGCATTGATAGGTATCAATGACATATTGCATCTGTTGTTCCAGTTGCCTGCACAGGCCGAGCTTGTCGTCAATGACGACGGCTTTAAGGTAATCGAGCCCGCCTTCCATGTTTTCCATCCATACTGATGTGCGTTGCAAGCGGTCGGCGGTGCGCACATAAAAACTCAAAAAGCGGTCTATGTATTTAATCAGTGTTTCCTTATCCAACCCCGTCGCAAATAAGTCGGCATGGCGCGGCTTCATGCCGCCGTTGCCGCAAACATAAAGATTCCAGCCGTTTTCGGTCGCGATCACGCCGACATCCTTGCCCTGTGCTTCGGCGCATTCGCGCGTGCAGCCCGACACGGCAAATTTGATTTTATGCGGCGAACGCAGGCCTTTATAGCGGTTTTCCAGCTCAATCGCCAAACCGACGCTGTCATCGACGCCATAGCGGCACCAGGTGCTGCCGACGCAGGATTTCACGGTGCGCAGGGATTTGCCGTAGGCATGGCCGGATTCAAAGCCGGCCGCTATCAGTTCCTTCCAGATATGCGGCAACTGGTCGACTCTTGCGCCGAATAAGTCCACGCGCTGACCGCCGGTAATCTTGGTATAGAGTTGGTATTTCTTGCCGACCTGTCCTAGAGCTATCAACATATCGGGGCTGATTTCACCGCCGGTGATGCGCGGTACGACCGAATAAGTGCCGTCTTTCTGCATATTCGCCAGAAAGGTATCATTCGTATCCTGCAAGCCCAGATGTTCGGTTTTAAGTACATATTCATTCCAGTGCGACGCCAGTATCGAGCCGACTGCAGGTTTACAAATCTCGCAGCCGCGCCCTTTGCCGTGTTTTTCCAGCAGCTCGGCAAAGGTCTTGATTTCTTCAACCCGGATCAGGTTATACAAATCCTGCCGTGTATATGCAAAATGCTCGCACAAGTCGGTATTGACTTCATAACCGTGCTTGGCGAGTTCAGAGTTCAGCACCGATTTCAATAGCGGTACACAGCCGCCGCAGCCGGTGCCCGCTTTGGTCTCGGCTTTTAACGCATTAACCGTCGTACAGCCGGCGTCAATCGCCGAGCAAATCGCGCCCTTATTGACATCGTAACAGGAGCAGATTTGCGCCGCTGCCGGTAGCGCATCGGGTCCCAAACCGACCGATTCATCGGAACGGTGCGGCAAAATCAGCGCATCGGGGTTTTCCGGCAATTCAATGCCGTTCAGGCAATATTGCAACAAGGTGCCGTAACCGGATGCCTCGCCGACCAGCACCGCACCGAGTAATTGTTTTTTATCGGCGCTGACGACCAGCCGTTTATACACTTCGCCGGCGCCGTTCTGGTAGGTATACACCATCGCCCCCGGCGTTTTCGCATGGGCATCGCCGATACTGGCGACATCCACGCCCATCAATTTGAGCTTGGTGCTCATGTCCGCACCGGTGAAACTCGCCGTTTCACCGGCCAAGCCTGCGACCACCGTTCGCGCCATTGCATAACCCGGCGCGACCAATCCGAAAATCATGCCGTTCCACAGCGCACATTCACCTATCGCATAAATATCCGGGTCAGACGTAAGACACTGGTTATCAATGACGATACCGCCGCGCTGACCGACGTCCAGGCCGCAGGCGCGGGCAATATCATCGCGCGGACGGATACCCGCCGAAAACAACACGACATCGGTTTCCAGTTCTTCGCCGTCGGCAAAACACATTTTATTCACGCAGCGCTCGCCGTCGGTAATCAGGCTGGTGTTCTTGCCGGTATGTACCGTCACGCCCAAGGCCTCAATCTTGCGTCTGAGCATCGCGCCGCCGGCCTCATCGATCTGTACCGCCATCAGGCGCGGCGCAAATTCGACAATATGCGTTTCCAAACCTAAGTCTCTCAGCGCCTTCGCCGCTTCCAGGCCCAGCAAACCGCCGCCGACCACGGCGCCGACTTTGCCGGTTTTCGCCGCGGCGGACATCGCCTCCAGGTCTTCAATCGTGCGATAAACCAGGCACTGCGGACGATCATGGCCCGGCACAGGCGGTACGAACGGGTAAGAGCCTGTTGCCAATACCAGCTTGTCGTAATGGACGATCAGTCCTTTCGCCGACGTGACGGTTTTATGTTCGCGGTCTATCGTTGCGGCTTTATCGCCTATATGAATCGTGATGTCGTTGGCTGCAAAAAAACCGTCTTCAACTAACGATAAGTCCTCCGCGGTTTTGCCGGCGAAAAATTCGGATAAATGCACACGGTCATAAGCCGCTCTGGGTTCTTCACAGAAGGTAATAATGTCATAGCTTGCTTTTGCAGGACTTGCGGCTAATCCGGCCAGAAAATTCTGGCCGACCATGCCGTTACCAATAACCACTAATGTTTGTTTCATAACCACCTCTACAGGTTTGTCTCAGGCAAAAAAAAAGGCGTCTATGAACCATAAGCAATGCTTATGTTCAAAAGACGCCTTTGTCTGATCAGTTCAGCTTTGAACTGGGGGGAATGACTCCTGCGTTGGAGTTTGAATATTAATAAGCAATTCGTATGCCTAATTAAATGTTCTTTGCGATAGTCGGTCAAAATACGCACATATATTATTGGCTTACTGACTCCTGCCTGTTTAAATAAAGATAATTTACAGCTATTACCGGCTTGGGTAATCCTACCTGCTCGCCGCTTTTTGGTGCAAATAAACACGATTTTAGTGCGCAGAAGGCTTGTTACGGTTACCCGGTCATGAATATCGAAAGATTTATTCAATTGAACGATAACTTTTCATTTGCGGTAGCGGCTAAAAAGTGTAAACGATCCGTTGCGGTCTCATGGCGTAAAAGTAGTGATGGATAAGAACGCTGCCAACTATGTCGGACTGGAGGCTATTCACTTCTTGTTAATGCTTGCAGGATTAATAAGCTTTATTAAAATCTGCCAAGTCAAAAATTTGAACAATCTGGGAACAGGACCATCGGTTCATTAAGAAAATCACCAAACCGATGATGGGTTTCAAAGCTTTTCATTCACCAAAGGCAACCATCGATGGGATCGAAACGGCTCATACGAGTCGAAAAGAGCATCTTTCCGAGGAAAATATTCCAGCTTATAAGCAGTTTATCGCTTTGGCAGGATAATTCTGTCCGCAGAATAGTTGCCGGCTTACCTTTTTAAATATTTGCGACGGAACCCTTTTAAAGCACGATCCAAGACAATAAAAAGACATTCATTATTCAGACGGCTATACTCGACTAAAATCCCTTCATATCCACACTTTGCTTTTCACGCCTTGATCCGAGCGGTGGCGCGACAATTGTAAACAGCATTTTGCCAGAGGAGTATAGCAATGAATACGCTCGATGTTCGCACGATGATGGTGATGATCTCCGTAATGACGCTGCTGTTTTCCGGCTTGTTGCTGCTGGCGGGATTGCATGCCGGTAATATTCGCGGGATGCGGCAGTGGGCGTTGGCCAGCCTGTGTATCAGTTTTGGTATGGGCCTGGCTTATACCCAGCGGGTGGCGCCCGGCAACGGCTGGGTTATTGCATGCGGCGCCGCGCTGGTGGCGGGGGGGATGAGTCTGCAATTAAACGGTATTAAGGCATTTAAGGAAGAGCGATCCAATTGGCGGATGTCGTCCTTATTTATAGGATTGATGTTTGCGCAGAGCGTCTGGTTTTCCGTTATCCATCCTGATGTGAATACGCGTGTCGTTGCCAATTCGCTGTTATTTGCAGTGATGAACGCGGTTTGCGCACGCACGTTGCTGGTTCGCATCGAATCGCCGTTACGGACTGCTTATTGGTTTACCGGTACGGCATTTGCCGTACAGGGCTTGCTGTTTATGATCAGGTCGGGCATGGTTTTGTTCGCGCCGACGGTTACCCATGGTCTTTATGAGCCGTCACCGATCAATCCGGTGTCGTTTTTTGTAGGCAGTGTTACCCAGTTATGCCTGACTTTCGGTTTTGTGCTGATGCTGAATTACCGGCTTGCTACCGATTTACATAAACTGGCGTCGCGTGATGTGCTGACCGGCGCATTGAACCGGCGCAGCCTCGAAGCAGAAGCTGCCGGTCTTCAGGCGCGTTATACGCGCACAGGCGATACACTCGCCGTTATGTTGCTTGATGTCGATCATTTCAAGTTGATTAACGATGATTACGGCCATCCGGTTGGCGATGCGGTGTTGCAAAGCCTGGCCGCTGTCGTACAGAACGCCATTCGCAACTGTGATTATTTCGCCCGTTACGGCGGCGAAGAATTCTGTATTTTGCTGCCGTCGACCACCGAGGCGCAGGCTCTGATAATGGCTGAGCGTTTGCGTCAGGCGTATGCTGCAATGACGATGGATGTCGGCGGTAAAATCCTGCGCAGCACTATCAGCATTGGTATCGCTGATTCGACACAGGTAGGATTGGCGTTTCCGGTGCTGGTAGCCGCCGCCGATCGGGCGATGTACCGGGCCAAACGGGACGGTCGCAACCGGGTGGTCAGGTATTCGGAATTGACCGAGTGACCGCAGCGGGAGGTCTTGGCTAGCGCAAAAATCAAGAAGCCGGCAACGTTGTACTTCCCATGCATGAGGTTGATTTCTTGGTGCTCGTCAATAGTGCTCAAATGCCCGGTGCGAATTTTGTCTGATAGGATGGTGAGCAGGCGGGACTTGCAGAACGAACATGTCGGGATACTTTCGGGCAGTTTAAAAGGATTTGCTGAAACGATCTGAATGACTTCGAGGAATGTAATTTTAGGGGTATGAAGTGGCGGGGGAATGCCCCCCGCCTCAACAGCCGGTTTCAAACCGATGCCGGCCAACCAGACTTGATAGCGTTATCGGCTATGCGGTCTTATTTATTGCGCACGATTTCCCAGGTGTTGTTGTCACCATGTTGTTGGGTCCAGAATATGCGCCAGCCATCTTTGAAAGGGGTTGGCTCTTGTGCGCCCAGCAGAGCCCAAGTCGCTGGATTGCCGTTTGAAACATGAATACCTGTGATTTCATTGTCGCCATTGGCATTTAATCCAGAAGTGGCTGAATCCAAGGTTGCCGAAGCATCACGGCCTTCTGCCAGGAAACGGACCGGCTGATTGGCCGCTACGCTGTAATCTTCGTTTACATTGAACATATAACCTGAATCAAGCGCATTTCTTTGAGTATGCAAAGTATCGCCGGCATCTTCAACAACTAGAAGCTGGTGCTTGGTCAAGAAAGCGATATTATCGAAACCGGAATGTACAGTATTACCCAAATATAGCATTCTTAAATTGCCGGTATCCGCTGAAGGGCCGGCTTGTGTCAAGCTAAAGACTGCCCCAAGGCCGCCGTATGCGCTGCCGGCTTGGGTATCGTTGTTGGTGTCGCCTGTTTCGGTAAAGAAAAACTGCTTGAACGGATTTGCAGTTGAAGGGCGGAAAACACCGTTTTCAGGGCGTTTAAATGGTGTGGCATTCGCTGCTTTGGCAGCCGCATTAGCATCAAAAGCTACGAAACCGTCTGTAGCCGTATCATGTATAGTCACCCAAGATGTTTTGAAAACCTTATTGTAAGTATGCAGGTCTTTTACATCATCAGACAGAATGTCGGCATCTGCTTGACCTTCGTGGAAAACGATAGGTCCGGTATGCGCGTGGCTTTTGACTTGCAATGCTTGTAATTTTCCGCCTAATGACAAATCGGTTTTATCTTTAGGCACGAAGCGATAAACAAAGCTGTTAGGTTGTTTGGCGTTGGTATTAACCGTGCCTTTTGAACCGCCTTGATCGGCTACCAGCCACAGGTTGCCGTCGGAATCAGCCTGAATGCCTTCCCAGCCGCCGTGACCGATTACGCCATCAAGCTTTGTTACTGTAGAGGGGTAATCTGGAGTCGCTTGTAATACTACGCCTTCGGCTACACCGCTAGTGGCGGCTTCTTCACCTGTGAACAACAATTTGCCGGCGAACGGATCCCAGGTTGAACCATCAATATCGGCAATAACGCTGCCGTCAGCAAGCGTATCGGCTAACAGCGTCACGCGATGCGCGCCGTCGGCATCCAGGTTAATACGAGTAATATAACCGTGGGCACCCGATTCATGACCTTGATACAAGAAATGTGTGCCGTAGTTATAGTTCGCATCGGCGCCATGTTGGCCTTCCATAACCAGATAAGTGTTTTTGTCCGGTTCAGTCTTGGATGCTTCGGTTGCAGGTGCAACAGGCGTGGCAGCACTGCCTAATACCGGCACCATCGTGTTGGCGGTGCCGTTGTTGATATAGCCGTAATATTGGGTGGTATCGGTAGCGCCATCCAATTTCATGGAACCGGTTGCGTGTAAACGCAAATCCAATTCAGGAGACAGAATATTGGGTGCCGCGAATCCTGGTGTTTTTGTATTGGCAGCAGGAACGTCGGTAAGGGTTAAAGCGTTGGCTGAGCCTGTCATCGCGGCCAGGGCTAGGCAGACATAATTCAGATGGAATTTCATGTAATCTCCTAAGATTTATAAAGTTAAAGAAGATGAAACAATAAATATCGCCAAATTTTGAGGCACTTGAATAAGGCTTTGAAATCTTTTAACTAAAAACGTGTGCATGCCCTCAAAAATAGCAATATGGAGGTCTCGGCCCGGCTTGTTTTTAGCGTTCTGAAAAACCGGGAGAAAGCGCTTTTTAGCACGATCTATTTTTGTCGCACAGATGACTAATAACGGGGCTAAAGCCGAGCATCAGAAGTCTAAGCCGATTTTGCTACGATAAGATGAAGGCAATATGGCAGGTAGATGACAGCTGTCATGGGTAATGGGAAAACCCATCACTAGGTCCGGGAGCCTGCGCGAACTACGGAGGATTGACAGGATGCCGCCCCGGACCAACGCGGAGTGTGAATTGTTTCAAAGTTTTTTGAATTGTCCAATGAGGTAGTGTATTGTAATCGCCTGCATTTTGTGGGGGAAATAGATGCTGCAAATCCAATATTGCCATGAACGCTGGTGTAACTCCACGGAATTCATAATGAGCCTTTAAAAATAATAAATCAATCGAGCCCGCCCTCAGATTGATGAAAATAATCGGAGTACCCACCATGGCGAATTACAAAAATATCGATCTGGAAGAAGGGCTAATAGGGATGGTACGGCACATGCAAGCCGTCGACGAATGCCGGGAAGAGCTGAATAATCTGCAAAGTGTCTGGGACTATTTGACATTGCTGGGGCAGTTGTCCGGGACGGGTACTGATATGAACGGTACACGTCAGTCCTTCCAAAAATTAACGGGATCACTACTTAACCAGCTTGCGAGTGAAACGCTGAGAAAATGCGTGTTGGAGATGACATCGAAGGCGCAGGTCGCAATCGATATTCTGGTCAGGAACCTGTTTGAACGTACCGCAGATATTGGTTTTTTGGCTACCGACGACGATATCTGCGCTGTATTGAAAGAAGCCAACAGTCTGAAGGGTAAGTATTCCAGAAAACAGGACATGGAAACTGGCTTGTCGCGGCTTCGGGATCGGTTTTCCGAATATTTGGCCAAATATTCGGTGTATTCCGATGTTGTTTTGTTGGATACCGATGGGGAGATCCTGCTGCGGCTAAAAGATCATGCCGGGGCGGAGCGAACCCGGCATGCGCTTTTACAGCTTTCCCTGGAGACCTCGGCGGGTTATGTGGAGACCTTTGATCGTGTCGATTTTTTGCCGGATGAAGCCTGTTCCCTGGTTTATTCGTTCCGCGTCGTGGACGGCGAAAATGAGGCGCTTGGCGTGCTTTGCCTATGTTTCCGGTTCGATAATGAATTGAAGGGCATTTTTGCCGATCTCGTTGCGCCGGAAGATTGGTCGGTCATTACACTGCTCGATAGCGAAGGGCAGGTCATTGCCAGTTCGGATAGTTATCATGTGCCGCTTGGCGCGTCGCTAGTGCCGGTGTTGGACCGCGAATACCGCGTGCTGCGATTTGCGGGGCAGGAGTATTTGGCGTCTACACGTTGCAGCAGCGGCTACCAGGGCTATGCAGGGCCGCGGTGGTATGCGCATGTCATGCTGCCCTTGCAGCACGCATTCAACCGGGATGCTTCCGGTTTGCTCAGGAATGTTCCCCAGGAGACGCTCGCCAGCATCATGGAGCGCTCACAATTGTTCGGTAAAAATTTGCGCAGTATTCCGCAGCAAGCCGACCGGATACAGCGTGAACTCAATCGTTCGGTCTGGAACGGAAATGTCCGGCAGTGCCGCTTCGGGCAAGGAAAAGATACAGGGTTCTCGAAGATTCTGTTGTGGGAAATCAGCAATACCGGTGCCCGTACCCAGTCGGTGTTTCAACGCTCCATCGCCAATCTGCATGAGACTGTCGTTTCTTCGGTGCTTGAAGACAGCCATTTTCAAGCCTCTCTGGCAATCGACATCATGGATCGCAATCTTTATGAGCGTGCCAACGATTGCCGATGGTGGGCGTTGACGTCATCCTTCCGCGAGTTGCTTGCCGAGGTCGAGGTTTCTGAAGCCGGCAGGCAACGCATTTCGAGCATCCTGGCTTACATCAATAGTCTGTATACCGTTTACACCAATCTGATTGTTTTCGATGCCGGCAGACGCATCGTCGCGCTCTCCAATGCCGCCGAGGCGTCTCTGGTAGGTCAGAGTGTCGGCGAAGAATGGCCGCGGCGCGTTCTGATGTTGCAGGTCTCGCAGGGATACGCGGTTTCGGATTTTATCGAGACCCGCTTCTATCAAGGCCGCCACACCTATATCT
>Ga0163199_1002013_pt1 | contig 12576 bp, 9 predicted proteins | sample PL_2010_150m_FD_113537 | JGI IMG/M metagenome (GOLD analysis project Ga0163199, IMG submission 113537) | Freshwater microbial communities from Powell Lake, British Columbia, Canada to study Microbial Dark Matter (Phase II) - PL_2010_150m | ecosystem: Environmental > Aquatic > Freshwater > Lake ... | reverse complement strand
TGCCGTGTGCGGCGTGGCGACGCGGTGTCCGAGCCGGTCATTCTCAACGCGCCCGATCCGTGGTGGTGGAACGGCGACGGCGGCGAGAGCGCCTCGCCCGGCGGGTGGCTGCGCGTGTTCGGCAAGTCGCTCAATGACGGGGGAACGAGCCGTGCGGTGTTGCGTGCTGGCGATGGACACACGCTGGCGCTGAAGCCGGCGGATGCCGACGCCTACGCATTGCGATTCAAGTTGCCCGTCGATTTGGCCGCTGGCGACTACGAGCTTTTCGTCCACAATGGCCTCGGCGGCGACGCGGCTTGGCGCAGCGCCGGCACGGTCGTTGTCCGGCCGCGCGCAGAGTGGAAGAGCGATGTTTTTAACGTGAAGGACTTTGGCCCCAAGCCGGCGGAGGCTTTGCTGGCGGCGCTGAAAAAGGCGGAGGAAAATGGCGGCGGCATCGTCTTCCTGCCGCGCGGCCGATATCCGGTCAAGCAGTCACTCGTCATTCCGCCCCGCACGGTCTTGCGCGGAGAAGCAATGGAGTTGGTGAGCCTCTATTGGCCGGACTCTGACGACCCGCCGAAGGAACTCGTCAGCGGCGCGGACTTCGGCATCGAATCACTCAGCCTCTACTGTCAGCACCACCGCAACGTCATCGCGGACACGCCGGCCTCGCAGCGGTTCTTTGCGCGGCGCGTCCGGATTCGGGCGAACTGCTTCTTCATGATCGAGGACGTGGGCAAGGAGTTCCGTGGCCGCCGCGGCCCCGCCAGCCACAAGGACTCCGGCGCGGCGCTGCTGCTGCGCGGGAACAATTACGAGATTGCCGACTGCGACATCTACGCGAGCAACTACGCCCTGCGCATCATGAAAGCCAAGACCGGCGTCATCGCCCGTAATCAAATCCGCTACGGCGGGCGCGGCTATAGCATTGAAAACACCGAGCGACTGATCTTCGAGGACAACCTCGTCTCGGGCAACAACCTGTTGGCCATCGGCAACGACATCACGACGTTCTGGAGCAACTACTGCCGTCACATCTACTACGCCCGCAACCGCGTCCAGCAGATGTTCGGTGCCGACCGCGAGATGATGACGCTTGACGCCGCGGGCGGGGCGTATTTCGGGAAGCTCGCCGCTGTTGATGGGACACAGCTCACGCTCGGCGCCGATCCGGTCTTCCGCGACTACGCGCCCAAGCCGCACACGAACTGGGTCGGTGCGGCCATGCAGGTTCTCGACGGCAAAGGCGCGGGCCAATACCGCTTCGTCACTTCTCACGCCGGCCGCGAATGGCACGTGGATCGGCCGTGGGCCGTTGCGCCCGACGCTACGTCGCGCATTTCCATCGCGCCGTTTCGCGGACGAAGTCTCTTCATCGGCAACCGCTTCGAGGACGGCGGGACGTTCCAACTCTACGGCGCGGCACACGATTCGATTGTGGCCGGCAATCGCGGCGCGCGCATGGACGGGTTTCTGGTGTGGGGCTTGAACCCGCACGGCTGGGGCCAGCAACCATCGTGGGGCTGTCAGTTCCTCGACAACGAGATCGTCGAGGGCAACGGCTACGGTCATCGCAGCGCGAGCTTCGGCATCGTGTCCGGTGATGACCCGAAGGTTTATGACGGCCCGCTGGTGCGCGGCGCGATTTTCCGGCGCAACACTCTGCACAATAACGCGCGCATCGTCATCGGCGGCGTGACCGAGGACGTGCTGGTCGAGCACTGCACTGTGCGCAACAGTGAAGTCGGTATCGAGGTCAAGCCAACCGCCCTCGGCGTGTTGTTGCGGGAGAACCGGTTTGAGAACGTCGCGGAACCTGTCCGCGGCCTGACAACCAAATGAAGGACATCACCATGAACATCACTATCGCAACCCTCACTGCTTTGCTGCTGGCCACGCTGCCAGCTTTGCACGCGCAACAGAAAACGCCGCCGAAAGGCGAGCCGACCAACGCCAAGGAAGCCGCCGCGCAGAAGGCCGCCGCTGACAAACTCGTTGACGAACGCTACGCCGCGCTTGTCGCCAAGCTGCCGCCCGACCAACAAGCCTGGGAGCGCGTCCTGCAAGAGAACCTCGGCGGCTTTTATCTGCCGCTCCACAAACGCGACAAGATCGCCGGCCGGTCGAATGCATGGGACTTCGTGCAGGACGACCCGAAGCTGCCGCGCGTGCTGCTCATCGGCGATTCGGTCTCGCGCGGCTACACCCAGGCTGTTCGCAAGGCTCTCGCCGGCAAGGTCAATGTCCATCGCGCCCCGGCCAACTGCGGCCCGACCGCCGCAGGCATCAAGAAGATGGATGTCTGGCTTGGCGACGGGAAGTGGGACGTCATCCACTTCAACTTTGGCATCCACGACCGCGCCACGCCGATTGCTGACTACACGCAGCGGTTGGAGCAACTCATCGAGCGCATGAAAAAGACCGGTGCGAAGCTCATCTGGGCCGCCACCACGCCGATCCCCGACGATCCGGCGCACAAACAAACCGCCGCCTCCATCGTCGAGCGCAACGCCGCCGCCGCCGAACTCATGAAGAAGCAAGGCGTCGCGATCAACGACCTCTTCAGCTTCATCACGCCACATCTCGCAAAGGTGCAGCCGCCGAAAGACGTTCACTTCAACGGCGAGGGCTACGACCTGTTCGGCAAGCAGGTCGCCGCAGCCATTCAAAGCGCCCTCAAGTAGCCGCCATCACTCGTTACTCATCACGGAGACACACACATGGGCATGTTCGACATGACACTGAAAGTTGCCGACACCACGTCGCGCAAAGAGAACACACTCAAGAAACTCGACCGCATGAACAAAACGCTGCGGCATCAGGAACCGGATCGCGTGCCGATCAGCGACTGGTTCTGGGGCAGCTTCACCAAACGCTGGCGCGAGGAACTCGGCCTCGCGGCGGACGCCAACCCCTACTACCACTACGACCTCGACTGGATCGTCACGATCCCGAACATGGACCCGTGGATTCGGCCGTTCGAGACGCTCAAGGAGACGCCGGAGGAAGTCACGGTGAAGACCGGCTTCGGCGCGATCATGCACAAACATTTCTCCTACCCGATGCCGGAGATGCGCGCGTGGGACACCGACACGTTCGAGAAACTCCAGCGCGCCGAGTTCGACCCGCCCGACGACCCGCGGCGGTTCTTCAGCGCGGGCGACAACCAGATCGCCGGCGTCGGCGACGGTTTCCAGCGCAACTCGCCGCCGTGGATCGAGACGGTGAAGTCGCTGCGGCCGGATTTCCCCGTCTATGGCAGCATGATGGAGGCGAGCGAGTGCCTCACGCGGCTCGTCGGCCAGGAGAACATGATGATGTGGATGGGCGAGTATCCCGACGAGATGGGCGAGGTCATCAACCGCATCGGCGCGTTCTACCTCGCAATGGCGAAGGCCGAGATCGCGGCGGGCGCGGGCTTGCTCGACGGCTTCGTGGTCTGGGGCGACGTGGCCTACAAGAAATGCACGTTCATGTCGCCGGCCTACTGGCGGAAATATTTCAAGCCGTGGGTGGCGCAGATGATCGCGCTGGCGCACGAGCACGGCCTGCCGACGATCTACCACGGTTGCGGCAACGTGAAGGCGATCTTGGAGGACTACATCGAGATCGGCCTCGACGCCTACAACCCGCTGGAGGTGAAGGCCGGCATGGACGCGGTCGAGTTGCGCCGCCAATACGGCCATCGCATCGGCTTCTGTGGCGGCATTGACGTGCAGACGTGGGAGAGCGGCGACCGCGACGCGATTAAGCGCGAGGTGTTGCGCAAGCTCAACGCGGCCAAAGGCGGCGGCCTGATTGTCCAGAGCGACCACTCCGTCACCAGTTCCGTCTCCGGCCAAGCCTACGACTACGTGGTGAAACTTGTGCGCGAGTATGGCCGCTATCCGCTGCAGCTTGGCGAGTTCGATGAGGATGTTACAGAATCATGATTACAGAATCATTTTTTCAGAGTCATGATTTTGTAACCATGATTCTGTAATCTCCGCCCATGCCCATCTTCACTTCAGCTCCGATCACCGTTTTTGACCAGGAGTCCTTCCATGTCGTGGACAAGATCGCGACGGGTTGCGCGTTCGACATCCATAACGGGATGGGCCGCTACCTTGACGAACGTCTATACCAAGCCGAGTTGGCGGCGCGGCTCAAGGACCGAAGACTGACCGTCCTGCGCGAAATGAAGATCACGCTGACACTCGACAGTTTCACCCGCGACTACTATGTGGACATCCTCGTCAACGGTGGCGTTATCATTGAAACCAAGACTGCCGAGGCTCTCGCTCCCGCGCATCGGGCGCAGGTGCTGAACTACCTTTATCTCTGCGGCCTTCATCACGCGACGCTGCTGAACTTCCGAACCGAGCGCGTTCAGCACGAGTTCGTTTCCAGCAGCCTCACGTTGGAGCAGCGCCGTCAAGTGTCGTGGAACCTGGGCGATTGGAAGCCTCTCAGCGCCGGGTGCGAGACACTTCACGGCACCATGCAGCGCGCTCTCGCGGATTGGGGCAGCGGCCTCGATCCTACACTCTATCGCGATGCTGTGACGCACTTCCTCGGCGGAGAAGCCAAGGTCATCCGCGAAGTCAAGGTCGCTTCCGAACACGGCCTTCTCGGCACGCAAAAAGTCCACCTTCTCGCTGACGACATTGCTTTCTCCGTCACAGCCTCCATTCACCGCCCTCAAGTCGTGCTGGAACACCATCGCCGTTTTCTCCAGCACACCCCGCTGCGCGCCATCCAATGGATCAATCTCAACCGCCACACCGTGACCTTGCACACCATCCAGAAATGATTCTGTAACCATGATTCTGTAAACCTATGGACTCAATAACCTCCAATCCCCTCCTCGGCGTCGCGATGCACGCGGTCGGCGCGACGTTTGCCGCGACTTGCTACACACCGGAGAAACGCGTGCGGGGGTGGTCGTGGCAGAGCTACTGGCTCACGCAGGCGTCGTTCTGCTGGTTCCTGCTGCCGCTGCTCGGCGCATGGTTGACGATCCCGGAACTTGGCTCGGTGCTGCGCGAAGCGCCTACGAGCGCGATGCTCGCTTCGTTCGGGCTGGGCGCGGCCTACGGCATCGGCGGCACGGCGTTCGGCATCTCCATCCGCCACATCGGTTTCTCGCTCACCTACGCTATTGCGGTCGGACTCTCCAGCGTGCTCGGCACCCTCATCCCGCTACTGGTCAAAGGCACGCTCGGCACCACGCTCAGCAAGCCGGGCGCGGAGTGGATCGTCGCGGGCATTGTCATCGGCACCCTCGGCATCGCTGGCGCGGGATGGGCGGGACGGTTGAAGGAGCGCGACCTCAGCGCGCAACAGCTCACTGGGCAGTTTTCGCTGATGAAAGGTCTGCTGCTCTCGCTGCTGGCGGGTGTGCTTTCGGCGGTGTATGGCTTCGCGTTGGAATCGGGCGAGCCGATTGCCGACGTGGCCAGCGCGCACGGCGCGGGCGTCTGGCGCGGCAACGTCGTCTATATCTTCTCCAACACCGGCGCGTTCCTGACGACTTCGATTTACTGCCTCTGGCTGCACGCGCGGCACAAGACGCTCGGCGAACTGGTGGAGTTGCCGGCTGGATCGGAGAAGGAAAGTCTGCCGCTGAACTGGGCGATGGCGGTGGTGACGGGCCTGTTCTGGTATGGGCAGTTCTTCTTCTACAACCTCGGCCACGTGCGGATGGGTCACTACAAGTTCACGAGCTGGGCCATCCACATGATCATGCTGGTGCTCATCAGCAACCTCGTCGGCATCCTACTGCGCGAGTGGCGCCAGTGCCGCCGCCTGACGCACCGCACCATCGGCATCGCACTCACCGTCCTGATCGGCGCGGTGCTGCTGCTGACCTATGGCAACTATCTCGGCGACATCGCCGCGAAGCATTAAAACACGAGCGGGACGATCAGCCCCCCCCGCGTGATGGTTCAGCGGACGCTTGTGCGGAACCCCGACGGCGATTGCCCAAAGTGTTTCTTGAACACGCGCGAGAAGTAGAACGGGCTGGCGAAACCGCACGCTTCGGCGATCTCGGCCACGCTTTGCTGCGTGCCGGCAAGTTGCTGACGGGCCTGTTGCAGGCGGCGCTGGTTGAGCCATTCCATCGGACGCAGTCCGGTCTCGCGCTTGAACGCGCGGCCGAAATAGACCGGAGTCAATCCCGCCGCTCGCGCCCAGTCGGTCAGCGTGATGACTTGCGACAGACGCGGCACAACCCACGCCTCGGCCGCCAAAATGCGATCCACGCTGTCGCGAGCGGCGTCCGCGGCGGGCAGCAGCGGCGGGCGCAGGCGATTGAGCAGACCGGCGAGCCATTCCAAGACGGCCCCGGCCATCTCCAGGTCGCGGAAGCGGGACTGGCCGGCTTTGATGCGGAGGACTTTTTCGAACTCACGCACAAACTCGGCCGGATCGCGCCAGGTGTATCGCCGCTTGAACCGGCGGTGCAGGAGCAGGTTTGCCACGCTGCCCTGACGCAGCGCCACCGACGCGCTCAGGCTGACGTGCGGCCGGGTGGCGTCGTGACCGAAGCTGGATTGTTCGCCGCCCCGAGTCACCAGCAGATCGCCCCGCCGCAGGACCATGCGCCGGCCGTTGACGATCGCCCAGCAGGATTGTTTCTCCACGAAGAAGAAGGAAACCATGTCGGCCGCCAGCCGCGCGGGCCTGACGCTCCACTTGGCGTAGCCGCCGTAGCGCCCAAACCAGTGGACGCGCAAACCCAGTTCGCCCTGAAAGAGCGGCTTCCAGTCGTGATGATAGGGCAGCCATGACATGGTTGAAATTATGCATGTTTTTTCCGTGCCCCGTCTATGTCAAATATGGCGGCGTTGGGTCAGAATCCGGCCCATGAACTCTGACGCCATGAATCCCAATTCACCTCACAGCCAACCAGACTCACCAAGCTCAAGCCTGCACTCACGTCGCAGTTTTCTTGGATTGACCGGCGCCTTGGCCGGCGCGGCGGCGCTGGCTTGGAAACAGACAGCTCACGCGGCGGAGAAGCCCATCCCCGGTTTCGAGAAGGTCGCCGCCGACCCGAACGCCTCCAAAGGATGGAAGCCGGTGTCCGACCGCAAGATTCGCGTGGGCATCGCCGGTTACGGCTTGTGCAAGTTCGGCGCGGCGTGGGGTTTTCAGGACCATCCGAACGTCCAGGTCGTGGCCGTCAGCGATCTCATTCCCGAACGCTGCGACGGACTGGCCAAGGCATGCCGTTGCGAAAAGACGTATCCGTCGCTCGAAGAGATGGTCAAAGACGACACCATCGAGGCGATCTTCGTGGCGACCGACGCCCCCAGCCATGCCCGGCATTGCATCGAGGTCCTGAAACACGGCAAGCACGTGGCCACGGCCGTGCCCGCGGTTTTTGGCTCTGTGGACGACGCCGATCCGCTCCTCCAGGCCGTCAAATCGAGCGGCAAGAAATACATGATGTTCGAGACTTCCTATTACCACGCCGACGTCCACGCGATGCGCCAGATTTACAAGGCCGGCGGTCTGGGCAAGCTGGTTTACGCGGAGGGCGAATACTACCACTACATGGACGGGCCGCTGCCCTCCTACAAAGACTGGCGCGTCGGCCTGCCGCCGCAGTTTTATCCGACGCACTCCAACGCCTACTACGTGGGCGTGACCGGCGGGAGTTTCACCGAAGTGTCGTGCATGGGCATGCCGAGCGCAGTCAAGCACCTGCAAGCGGCGAACAATCGCTACAAGAATCCGTTCGGCACGGAGATCGCGTTGCTCCGCACGAGCGAAGGCGGGATGGCGCGAATGGCGGTCAGTTGGGACACGCCCGGTGCCGGTGGGGAAATGGGCCGGATTCGCGGGCAGCGAGGATCCTTCTACGAGAAGTATGCCGGCTTGGAAAAGAAGCTGCCGCCGTTGGAGCGTCCGCCGTTGCCGCCCGGCGTGCAGCCCGGCGGACATGGCGGCTCGCACGGGCAACTGATGAACGAGTTCGTCACCGCGATTCTCCAAGACCGCAAGCCGCTGGTGGACGTTGTCGCGGCGCTGAACATGAGCGTCGCCGGCATTGTGGCGCATCAGTCCGCGTTGAAAGGCGGCGAACTGCTGAAGATTCCGCAGTTCAAATTGTGAAAACCATCTGGATCGAGGAGAAACAACTGTCCCTGGCGCTTCAGCGCAATGAAGCGTTCTGGAGGGGCGAGCTTGAGGAAGGCCCGTTGCTGTGGGTGACTGTGCCCGGAGCGAAGCCATCACGATCTGTGCCGGAGCCTGCCTCGGAAGATGAACTGTGGACGAACGTGGATTATGTGATGGCAGACGCCCTTCGCCCGTGGTGACCTAGAGCGTGTGAGCGAGGCTGCCCAAGGCGGGTTGCGCAAGCTTTTCACCCAGCAAACAGATAAGACAAACCAATTATGAAAAACACCACAGACACACCCCATCCGCTCACCCGCCGCCAGTTTATCACTCACGGTGCCGTCGCACTTGCACTGCCCGGCCTCGTCCACGCACAGAACGACACCTCTCCGAAGAAGCTCCGCGTCGGCATCGTCGGCGGGCGTTTTGGCCTTAGCTTCCAGTTTCACGAACATCCCGACTGCATCGTCGAGGCCGTGAGCGATCTGCGCCCCGAGAGGCGTGCGGCTTTGCAGAAGACCTACCGGTGTGGCAAGGCTTACGAATCGCTCGAAGAACTGGTCAAAGATCCGAAGGTCGAGGCTGTGTTCTTGGCCACTCCAATGCCGGACCATGCGCGCCACGTCCTGTTGTGCCTGGCGGCGGGCAAGCACGTTCTCTGCGCAGTGCCTGCTGCGATGACGGTGGAAGATTGCCGGCTTCTCATTGATGCCGTGAAGAAAACAGGACTGACCTACATGATGGCCGAGACCAGCTACTGGCAGCAGCTCACCATTTCCGCCCGCAAGTTCTATCAGGAGGGCGCGTTCGGTCACCTCTACTACACCGAATCGGAATACCATCATCCGGGTTTGGAGGAATTGTATTTCGAGAATGGCAAACGCACTTGGCGGCACGGCATGCCTCCCATGCAGTATCCCACACATTGCACCGCGCATCTGATCGGCGTTACAGGCGAGCGCCTGACGGAGGTCACATGTCACGGCTGGGGCGATGATCATCCCATCGTAAAGGACAACGTTTACAAGAACCCGTTCTGGAACGAGACGGCGCTCTTCAAGACCAACCACGGGAACTCCATGCGCGTGGCCGTCTGGTGGCGGGGTGCACAGCAAGGCGGCGAACGCGCCCGCTTTTTCGGGAACAAGATGAGCTTCTATTTCAATGGTCCCAACGGGGCCGCACCCTGCATCGTGCGCTCGCAGCTCAAGGCAAAGACAGAAAAGGACTCAGGCGGATTCGTGCGGACCGCTCAGGTCCTCGAGAAATACGAGGAGGTAAAATGGTGGAAGACCGACCTGCTGCCCGAACCCCTGCGGCATGACAGCGGGCACGAGGGATCGCACTGCTTCATCACCCATGAGTTCGTTGACGCCGTGCTCAAGCAGCGCAACCCCGCTGTGAACATCTACGAAGCCGTGGCCTATACCGCGCCGGGCATCGTGGCGCACCAATCCGCGCTGAAGGGCGGCGAACTGCTGAAGATTCCGCAGATCGGTTGAGCACAGCCGACTACCACTGGAACACCTTCATGTCAGCCGCAAATCCGAACAGTGTCCGCGCCCGTTTCGAGCGTGCCTTCGCCGGCGAACCGGTGGACTGGCCGGTCTATGCCGCCTACGACTGGTTTGTGAAGAACCGTCCGATTGACTGGCCGGCGCTGTTCGCGCAGGGGCTGGGGCAGATTGCCCACGTGGACCTCGTGCGCGTGGAACGGCCGCATCTGGAGATCGTGGAGACGAAGGAAAACGCCGGCGGCCAGGTTCGCCGCACCGTGCGCTGGATCACCGACATCGGCGAGGTGCGGGAAAGTCATCTCGGCGAATGGCAGCAGGAGCATTTTGTGAAAACGCCAGGGGATTATCGCGTTCTGCGGCGCGCGTTTGAAGACAGCCGCTACACGGCCACGGCGGAATTCTTCCGCCGGTCCGAAGCTGAACTCGGCGACGCCGGAATCACCGTGGGCGCGCTCGGCTGGACTCCGTTGCGCCGCACGCCGCTCCTGCAGGTGCTGGTGGACTTCGCCGGGCCGGAGCGGTTCGTGCTGGACATGGCCGACGAAGTTCCCGAATTGATGGAGTTGCTGGAACTCCTTACCGACCTCACGCTGCAAAAGTTCCGCGAAGCCGTGAAGACGCCCGCGCGCCACATCAAGCTCTGGGAAAACCTGACGATTGACATGCTCGGCACGACGAATTACCGACAGTGGCTCGTGCCGCTTTACCGGCGGATCCTCGACATCATGCGCCAGGCGAACAAGCGGCTGCTGGTGCATTACGACGGGAAACTGAAGGCCATCGCGCCGGACATCGCCGCGCTCGATCTCGAAATAGATTCGTTCACGCCGCCGCCCGATGGCGACATGCTCGTGCCCGAGGCGCGCGCCGCGTGGCCGGACAAATTCCTCTGGCTGCATCCGCCGCTCGACTGGTTTCGCGAACCGCAGGCGGTGCTGGTGGAACGCATCCGGCAGATGGCGCGGGACGCCGGCCCGCGCCGGTTTTGCCTCATGATCAGCGAGGAGATTCCGGACAACTGGCAGCAATACGTTCCCGCAGTTCTGGAATCGCTGGCCAAGCGGTGACAAACCAATGAATGGCTGCCAAATAAGCTCGAATGAAAATCAGGTGGCTGGTGCGCCGGCCAAAGGCCGCCGGGGCTATGTGTATTTGATTTCGCTTGTCGCGGCGGTGGGCGGTCTGTTGTTCGGCTTCGACATCGCGGTGATTGCCGGAGCGATTCCTTTCATCACGCGGCATTTTTCTTTGACGGCCGGACATCTCGGCATGGCGGTCAGCGCCGTGGCCTTGGGCTGCATGTTGGGGTCGAGCGTGGCCGGATTCATCAGCGACCGGATTGGCCGCAAGAAAGTTATGATCATGGCCGCGGCGTTGTTCGTGCTCTCCTCCATTTGGACGGCGATTCCCAGCACGCTGATCTATTTCATCGTCGCGAGATTTTTGAGCGGCGTTGCCATCGGCTTTGCCAGTCCGGTCTCGCCGGTCTATATCGCCGAGGTCGCACCCGCCCGCATTCGCGGCCGTCTGGTCACGTTAAACCAACTGGCCATCACCTTCGGCATGTTGCTGGCGTATGCCATCGGCTGGCTGCTGGCCAGTCATGGCACTGCCGAATGGCGCGACATGTATGCGTGGCGATGGATGTTCGCGTCGGGCGTTTTGCCGTCGGTGCTGTTTCTGGCCGCGTTGTTCCTCGTCCCTGAAAGTCCGCGCTGGCTGGCGAAACGCGGACTGACGGACAAGGCGCGGGCGATTCTGGCCAGCGTGGATGGCGAGGAACACGCCCGTCAGGAGATGATCGAAATTCAAGACGCCATCACGCACGAGGAGGCGTCGCTCGGCCAGTTGTTCAGAAAGCCGTTCGTCATGCCGATGATCATCGGCATCCTCATCATGGTGTTTTCCCAGGCTTGCGGGCTACAGGCCGTCACGCAGTATTGCCCGAAACTCCTGCTGGACCTCGGCTTCAAAAGCGAATCCAGCGCGATGCTCGGAATGGTCATGGTGGGGGTGGTGCTGTTCGGCTCAACCATCCTGACGATGCTCGTCATAGACAAGCTGGGCCGCCGAATCCTGCTGATGCTTTCCTCGATCGGCGTCATCGTCTCCCTCCTGCTGTTCGCGGTGGAATTTCAGTTTCACGTTTTCTCGAATGTCTTCGTGCTGATGATCGTGCTCTTCTCCGTCGTTTCCTACGCCATCGGCATCGGGCCGTGCGCCTGGCTGATCATCTCCGAAATTTTCCCCACGCGGGTGCGCGGACGGGCCACCTCCATCTGCACTTTCAGCAATTGGGCCACGGATTTTCTCATCCTCTTGGTTTTTCCCAAGCTCCAGGAATGGTCGCAGGTCGGGACATTTCTGGTCTTCGCGGCCGTCACCTTTGCGATCATGCTGGCACTGGCCAAACTCGTGCCGGAAACCAAGGGCAAGACGCTGGAGCAGATCGAAGCGCAGTGGCGGCATTAATACCCAGCATGCTATGCAGACATTGAACTTCACGCTCTTCGGGTTTTACCTCCTGCTGAATGTTTTCATCGGGCTGGCGGTGGCGCGGCGTCACACGGCCAACGCGCGGGAATACTTCCTCGCGGGCGAAGGTCTGCCTTGGTATGCGATCGGCGGCTCGATCATCGCCGCCAACATCAGCACCGAGCACTTCATTGGCATGGTGGGCATCGCCTACGCGGTGGGCTTCGTCGTGGCGCAATGGGAATGGGGCAACGTCATCACCTTCTCAGCGCTGATCTGGATTTTTCTGCCGTTTTACATCCGGGGCGGCCTTTACACGATGCCGGAGTTTCTGGAGCGCCGCTACAATTCGCATTGCCGGTATTTCTTCGCCGTCTGCTGCCTCGTGCTCTGGATCGTCGCGCAAATGGCGGTCGTGATGCTCGCGGGGGCGAAGGCGATGCGCGGGATGTTCGATGTCAACGAAACCGTCACCATCGTCGCGCTCGCG
>Ga0163199_1002012_pt1 | contig 12581 bp, 14 predicted proteins | sample PL_2010_150m_FD_113537 | JGI IMG/M metagenome (GOLD analysis project Ga0163199, IMG submission 113537) | Freshwater microbial communities from Powell Lake, British Columbia, Canada to study Microbial Dark Matter (Phase II) - PL_2010_150m | ecosystem: Environmental > Aquatic > Freshwater > Lake ... | reverse complement strand
CCGGTGGTCTGCCCTGAGGCAAGCGGGTTGGGCTGGCTCACGGTATTGTCTGCGGTCACCGTGACCGACAGATTGCCGTGCGCCACGGCGCAATTGTCCAGGGTCACGGACTGGTTCATCACCACCGATCCGGTACGGCCATTGACGATGATCTTGGCCGCCATCTGCGTCGGTTTCAGCTCGAGGCCTTCGATTCGTCCCAGAAACGCCACCCGGTCGTCAGGATTGACAGGGGCCTTTACCCGCACCTGCCGGCCATCGGCAGCGGTTGCAGAGCCCGGCACGGCTTGATTGATGACCTCGACCATTTTCTGCATGGTGCCGAAATCAGTGGTATTCAGGTCAAAATAGACATACTCGCCCTGGCCCAAGGGCATCGGGACTTCGCGCTCGACCGTGGCACCACCGGCGATGCGGCCAACCGACAGATGATTGATCACCGCGGTGCTCCCGGCGGCGGCGGCGCCGGCGCCGCCGACCAGTACGTTCCCCTGGGCGATGGCGTAGACGCTGCCATCCGCGCCTTTGAGCGGGGTCAGGATCAGCGTGCCGCCGCGCAAGGATTTGGCGTTGCCCATCGACGAAACGGTGATGTCGAGTTGCTGGCCGGGACGTGCAAACGGGGGCAGACTGGCAGTCACCATGACGGCGGCGACGTTCTTCAATTGCAGGTTGGTCCCCGGCGGCAAGGTGACGCCCATATTGGAGAGCATGCTGATGATGCTCTGGATGGTGAATGGGGTTTGCGTGGTCTGGTCACCGCTGCCGTCCAGGCCGACCACGATGCCGTAGCCGATCAACTGGTTGCTGCGCACGCCGGCGACCGAGGCGAGATCCTTGATGCGCTCGGCATGGGCGGGCTGACTCAGTACCAGTGCACTGAGCATGCACAGGATGGCAAGAATCACGTCAAACTTGTTCAGGCTCTTCATGTTCTGGTCCGCTCAGAAAGGAAGGTAGGTCAGGAAGAATCGTCCGAGCCAGCCCATCGCCTGGGCCGAATCGATGAAACCGTTGGCCTTGTACTCGATGCGGGCATCCGCCACCTGGGTCGATTGCACGGTATTTGTGGCGGTGATGGTGGTCGGATTGATCACCCCGGAAAATCGAATGAACTCCTCGCCTTCCTTGAGTCCGATCTGCTTTTCGCCCGACACCAGCAGATTGCCGTTGCCGAGCACTTCGATCACCGTGACCGTGATGGCGCTGGTGAAATCGTTGGCCGAGGTATTTTGGCCTTTGCCATCGAAGTCATTAGTGCTTGAGGCGGACAGGGCAGTCCCTTGTACTCCCTTGAACGGCAGGCCCGTCACCGTGGGCACCGAGGCCTCGATACTCTGGGAACGCGTCGTCTTGTTCTCTGAATTCTTCGATGCCGAGGTCTTTTCGGCGATGTTGATGGTGATGGTATCGCCGATGAAACGTGCGCGGCGGTCTTCGAACAACGGACGCATCGAAGCGATATTGTAGATGGCCCCGTGGAGCGGTGCGGCAACCATGCGCGGTTCCGGCCTGGCCGTCATCGGCTGGGCCACGCTGGTCGGCGGGGTGGTCGTGACGCAACCGCCAAGGATCGCTCCCGCCATGAGCGGCAACAAGATCTGCTGAATATTCTTCATGACGATCTTTCTCACAACTGACTCAATTTCGCCAACATCTGATCGGAGGTAGTGATGGCTTTCGAATTGATTTCATAGGCGCGCTGGGTCTGTATCATGTTTACCAGCTCCTCGGCAACGTTGACGTTGGAGGTCTCGACATATCCCTGATTCAGCAGGCCGCTGCCGTTGGTGCCCGGCGTATTGGGTGTCGGCGTGCCGCTCGAAGCGGTTTCGACGAAGAGGTTCTCGCCGACACTCTGCAGCCCGCCTGAATTGACGAAACCCGCCAGTTGGATGGTGCCGACCTGAGTCGCTGCCGTGGTCCCCGCCTGCAGTACGCTCACCACTCCGTCCCGACCTATGGTCACGGAAACGGCGTTGGACGGTATGGTCAGCGCCGGAGACAAGGGATAGCCACTGGAGGTGACCATCTGGCCGGTGCCGTCCTTCTGGAACGAACCGTCACGGGTGTAGGCGAGCGTTCCATCGGGCATCTGGATCTGAAAGAAGCCCTGACCATTGATGGCAATATCGAGCGGGTTGCTGGTCTGCGTCAGGCTGCCCTGGGTGAAGATCTTTTCCGTGGCCACCGGCCTCACCCCGGTACCGAGTTGCAGGCCTGACGGAATGGCGGTCTGTTGCGAAGATTGTGCTCCGGGCTGACGCAGGGTCTGATAGAGCAGGTCCTCAAACACGGCGCGTGCCCGCTTGAACCCGTTGGTGCTGACGTTGGCCAGGTTGTTGGAAATGACATCGAGTTGCGTTTGTTGCGCATCGAGACCGGTCTTGGCAATCCATAGCGAGCGGATCATTGCCTACTCCTAGAGGTTCGTGATGACCTGCGTTGCCGCGCGGTCGTTGGCATCTGCGGTGGTGAGCGCCTTCATCTGCATTTCGAAATGACGCGCCAGGGAAATCATGGTGACCATCTGTTCCACCGGATTGACATTGCTGCCTTCAAGGTAACCGCCGGCCAGCGTCACTTTGGGATCGTTCGCGGCCACGCCGCCACCGCGCTGGCGAAACAAGCCGTCAGCGCCACGCTCCAGATCCGCTTCGGCGGGATTGACCAGCTTGATGCGTCCGATCGCATTCACGGTATTCTGTGCGCCGCTCTCCGGGATGACGGATACCGTGCCATCGTTGGCGATGGACACCTTGACGTCGGGCGGAACCGTGATCGCCCCCCCGTCGCCCTGTACCGGTATGCCATTGCGGGTCTGCAGCAAGCCATTGACGCTGAGTTCGAAATTGCCGTTGCGGGTGTAGGCTTCGCTACCGTCCGGCATGGCGAGCGCGATCCAGCCCTGTCCCTGCACCGCGACATCGAGGGAACGCGCTGTCATCTGCAGCGGACCCGGCGTGTAATTGGTGTGGGTGCTCGCATCGACGACGAAGGCCCGGGTCGGCAGGGGGGCCGGAACCGAAGGATCGCTGGCGCCCGGGAGCACCTGAACGGCCCGCAGACGATGCTCTTCGGCACGGTAACCCGTGGAAGTGGCATTCGCCAGGTTGTGCGACACCGAGGCCTGCCGTCCCAGCGTCTGGGATGCCCCGCTCATCGCAGTGTAGATCAGGCGATCCATGCGGGCCTGGGATTAAGGTGAAACCCAGTTACGAAGCGCCCCGTACCCCAACCCCAAAGTCGGGCACCAGTAACCCATGAGCGCAGCGAACAGTTTGTAGCCCCCGCCCGGGCGGGGGGCGGGGGTGGGGACGTAAATTCCGTCTTTGACGATTTCATGGCACGGGGGGCGTCTGACGACTATGCGAGTTAACGCAGGTTGACCAGCGTCTGCAAGACCTGGTCGATGGTCTTGATGGTCTGGGCGCTGGCCTGATAGGCACGCTGCTGGGTGATCATCGACACCAGTTCGGCGGTCAGGTCGACATTGGACTCCTCGACGGCTCCGGATTGCACTGTGCCCAAGCTGCCTGAGCCCGGTGTGCCGGGGATCGGCTGACCCGAGGCTGCAGTTTCCACCCATTGGTTGCCGCCCATGGACTGAAGGCCGTTCGGGTTGGTGAATGTCGCCAGAACAAGCTGCCCCAGGTTGCGCGACTTGCCGTTGGAGTAATTGCCCTGCACGACGCCATCCGCCGAGATGCTCAGGCCGGAGATCTTGCCTGAGGTGTAACCGTCCTGCAGGAGTTGGTTGACCCCGAATCCGATGCCGTATTGAGTCGACCCGGCCAGGTCGACAGCGAATATCAGCGGGGAAGTAGCGCCAGTAGTCAAACTGAAACTCTCCGTCACCGGGGAGGTGGTCACCAGAGAGCCGTCCGGCTTGAACAATAGGGTGTCGACCTTGGCCGGGCCACCCGCCACCGAGCTCGGCAGTGCGCCGAAGATTGCTGTCTTTGTGGATCCGGTGATTCCGGCGGTGTCGGTAATGACGACCGAGGAGCCAACATTCACAGTATTGGATTCGACGATCAGCTTGCCGAATGAATCCAGTCGGGCGGTTGCCTTTATGTTGATGTTGTTTCCGCTGGCGATATCGACAGCCGTACTATTGTTGAAAGCCGTATTGATGGCGTTCACCAAAGCCGTCGGGTTGGCGTATGCGGCACCAAGATCGGGTATGGTGACAGTCGCCGGCCCGCCGCCGTCCACGTCGATGTCGAATTGATCGTTGGTACCGGCCACGATAGTCAGAGTGCTGGGAACGGCACCCAGTACGCTGCTGCCGGTCACGGCACCCGGCGCCGGCGCCGCGATGTTGTCGATGGTGGAATACATTTGCCAACTACCCGGTTGCCCGGTCTTCACGAAATACAGCGACAAGGTGTGCGGATTGCCGAGCGAGTCATAGATTGTTTGAGCCGTCGACGCGGTGAAGCTGTTGGTATCGGTGGAACTGAAATTGTCCACGCCCGAAGTTGCCACGGGGGGATTGGCCAGTCCATTGCCGACCGCCGTCGGGTCGTAGGTGCTGGCGCTGTCAACCAGTGCGGCGTCACGGCCCGGCAGGCCGCCGAAGAGGATCTCATAACCGGTGTTTATGACGGTAACTCCATCAGCCGGATCAAAGGTCGGTCCCAATACGACGGTTGAACCATTGCCCTGGGACCCGAATGATCCGACGCTGCGGGACGACACCACCAGTTGGCCGGCGGTGTTGCCGGTCACGTCCACTGCCATTGAGGTAGCGGACAGTTTTGTGTTGATAGCCAGCGTCAACGCCGTGGCAATGTCACCTACGGTCTGATAAGTTGCCGCAGGCAGCGTCACGGTATACGGTCCCAGGCCATCGACGGTGATATCGAAAGTGTCGTCAACTCCCGTTGTGATGGTCAGCGGAATCGGACTGGGCGCAATCCCGCCGGCGGTTGCGCCATGGGTCATTGCCGCCGGTGCCAGAGCCCGCGCATCCAGATTGGTCTGGATCTCACTAGACGTTGTCGCCACCGGCGGGATCGGCGCATTGTTCATTTGCAAGGGAACATAGTTGCCCGGAACGATCACGCCGGTGACCGGATCGGCTGCGTAACCGGTCAGGTTCTTGCCACCGCCATTGACGATGAATCCAGCCTTGTCGAGCAGGAACTGGCCGGTACGGGTATAAGAGATGGTGCCGTTGGTATCCAGGCGGAACATCCCCCCGCCGTTGATGGCGATATCCAGCGGATTGCCGCTGGTGGTGATGTTGCCCTGGGAGAACTGCTGGGCAACCTTGGATACGGAAACGCCGATACCCACCTGACTGGAGCCCCCTCCCGTCAATGAGGTCGCGTATACATCGGAGAACTGGGCGGAAGACGACTTGAAACCGACCGTGCCGCCGTTCGCGATGTTATTGCCGATTGCCTCAAGCGCCTTGGAGGCACCATTCAATCCGCTCAAAGCCTGTGCAAAACCCATATCTCTTCTCCCGTAATAATGTGAAGCTAAGCTGCGTTGCTACTTAAAGAATTTCCTTGACGTCCGTCATCTTGAAATTGCCCAGGGTCCCGACACTCAGACTCACGCCCTGGCTGCTGTTCATGATGCTGGTGACCATGCCGAATTGCAGTGCCGTGCTCTCCACGCTGTCACTGCCGCGCTTGGCGGCTACGTTGAAGGTGTAGGCACCATCGGCCACGACCGCCCCGTTGCCGGACTTGCCGTCCCACTGGAAGGGATGGACGCCCGCCGCCATCCCGCCCAGACTGAGGGTCCTGACAGTGATGCCATTCGCGTCGTTGATGGTCACCGTCGCGCCATCCGCCGGACCGGCCAGTTCGAAGCCGGCGACTGCCGCACCATCCGCGGCCTTCATGGCCATCCCGGTACCCGGTACCAGCACGCCCTTTCCGAGCAGGGTGGCGGCCTGCATGGTTTGGCTCTGCGAGTTACTGCTCATCAATGCCTGCAATGTCGCGTTGAGTCTTTCGATCCCGTTGACCGTGCTGATCTGCGCCATCTGCGAGGTCATCTGGGCGTTGTCCAGCGGGTTGAGTGGATCCTGGTTCTTGAGCTGAGTGATGAGCAGCTTCAGGAAGCGGTCCTCCATCTCGGTCGTCGAATTGGCGCTGGTCTTGGTACTGGGCTTGGCATTCAGCGCCGCAAAGGCGGAACTTGCCGGGTTGGTGTCGATGGTGTTGGTGGCGGTCATATCAGTTTTCCATTGAGCGACGCATTACTGGCCTATGGCCAGGGTCTTCAGCAGCAAGGTCTTGGAGGTATTCATTACTTCGGCATTGGTCTGATAGGAGCGCGAGGCCGAAATCATGTTGACCATTTCTTCGACCGGATTCACATTCGGCATGGATACATAGCCCTGTTCGTTGGCAAAGGGGCTGTTCGGCTCGTAATTCAGGCGCAGCGGCGCGGCGCTCTCCACCACCTGGGTCACCCTGACGCCTTGCCCGCCTTCGGCACCGATCGGCGTCGCGGCGAAAACTACCTGCTTGGCGCGATAGGGTTGTCCATTCGAGCCGGTAACGCTGTCGGCGTTGGCCAGATTGCTGGCCACCGCATTCAGCCGTGCTGATTGGGCACTGAGGGCGGATCCGGCGATGCTGAAGACGTTAAACACGCTCATGGTTCACCTCTATGGGCTCAAGGCGTTGGCCAGAGTCTTGAACCGGCCATTGACGAAGGTCAGCATGGCTTCCATCTGGATGGCGTTCTCGGCAAATGCTGCCCGTTCCACGTCCATGTTGACCGTATTGCCATCGACACTCGATTGCTGCTCGCTGCGATATTGCACTGCCGCACCGAAGCGGTTGGCGCCACCGGCAGGCAGATGACCCTCGGCCGTCTGCCTGAGTGCCAGAGCGCCGCTTTGGGCATTGCCCAGCGCGCCCGCCAGTGCCGTCTTGAAATCGATGTCGCGTGCCTTGTAATGGGGGGTATCGGCGTTGGCGATGTTCGAGGCGAGCAACTCCTGGCGATAGGCGCGAAGGTTTAGCGCCGTCTGACTGAAACCCAATTCCTGGTCGATGCGGTTGATCATGTTCGCCTCAAGTTTCTTATTCGTCTGTCGATATGCATCATTCGTGCCAACGTAACAAACCGGCTCCTTGAAAAGCCGATAACGCGCTGATGCCAGACTCTTGACGAATTTCCGACCAACCCGCTCGGCAAGCGCTTACCGCTTGAGGCAATATTTGCCGCATCCCGACAACCGCTCTTGTAGGGGTCGATTTCTCACTTGCCACAGCACCTCCGGCGTGATTGAATCGCGCCATGTTGCGTTCTTCACTACTCCGCCGGTTGCTGCCGCTGCTCCTGCTGTCAATGGCCTGGCCGCTCGCCGCGCGACAGGAAACAGGCCCGGTCAAGAAGGCCGTGGAGGAGTTCCTGCAAATTCAAACCAAGGGATTACCTGGGCAAGTCAGCTTCACCATCGGTCACATCGACCCGCAAAACAACCTGATGCCCTGCCCCGCCCTGGATGTCTCATTGCCGCCTGGTGCTCGCGCCTGGGGCAATACCAACGTCAATGTCCGTTGCCAGGCGGAAAATGCCTGGAGCATTTTCGTTCCGGTCCGGATTCGGATCATCAGCGAATACCTGGTGACGACCCGTCCGCTGAGTCAAGGCCAGGTGGTCGGCGAGACGGACTTGGCGAAGAGCCGTGGCGATCTGGCCAGCCTGCCGGCAGGCATCGTCACCGAAGCGGCCCAGGCGGTGGGAAAGAGCCTCGCCATGTCGGTCTCGGCGGGACAGCCATTGCGCAACGACATGCTCAAGCAAGCGCTGGTGGTTCAACAGGGACAGAGCGTAAAGGTATTGTCAAAAGGTCCCGGTTTCCAGGTGACCAGCGGCGATGGACGCGCCCTGAACAATGCCATCGAGGGCCAGGTGGTGCAGGTCAGAATAGGAAACGGCCACATTGTCAGCGGCATTGCCCGTCCCGGCGGTATAGTGGAGGTTACTTATTGAGACGGGAGCTGCATTTGGTGTGACAGGGCCGCAAAGCCACGTGCGAAAGCGGCCGGAGCCTTGCATGGCAGGCCGGGGGCGTGTGGCAGCGCCTTTTTTCGGGGAAATGGGATAGAATCGATCTTAAGTTTTCCCCTGTTTGGCCGTTAGTTTATGCAGAACTCCCATGTGGAAAGGATTGCAGCGTGAAGATCGAAGGCACGTCGAATACGCCAAAAAGCCCGGTTTCCAGGGCTGGGAAAGCTGCGGCCAAGCCGGAAGCCGGTGCCGGGGCTACGGCGAGTGCCCCGCAAGTCGAATTGTCACCTCTTTCCGCCAGAATTCAGGAAATCGAAAGTACCATCGCCAATACCCCGGCGATCAATAGCGAGCGAGTGGCTGAGATCCGCCTGGCGATTTCTCAAGGCAACTTCAAGATCGACGCCAGCAGAATCGCCGATGGCCTGATCGATAGCGTGCGCCAGATGTTGGCGGCAAAGAAGCCACAGCCATAAGGCAAGCTGCCCGCTTTCGTCATCCAGGATAGTAGATAGTGTCTACGGGCGGCGCCGTCAATCAGCCAGCATCCCGATTCAGCGACAGCCTGAAACACGAACTCGCCGCATTGGGCGACTTCGCCGCCGTGCTTCAGCAAGAGCAGCAAGCGCTGGTGGCTGGTGACATTGACAAGTTAGTGCCCATCGTAGAAGACAAGACCCGCCTCGCCGCCAGCCTGAATCGGTTCGCCGAACAACGTCAGCGCTTGATAAAGGCAGCGGGTTTGCCGAATGATCGAAAAGGATTGGAAGCCTGGCTGGCCGGGCAACCGTTAAAGGCCCAGGACCGCGCCGACTGGAAGAAACTGCTGGCGCTGACCGCCGAAGCGCAATCATTGAATGACAGCAATGGCAAATTGATTGCCATGCGCATCCAGCACAATCAGCAGGCGCTGAATGTGCTGCTCTCGGCGGCGAATCAGACAACCCTCTATGGTCCCGACGGGCAAACCAAGCCAAGCGGCGGCGGCCACTTGTTCGGCAAGGCCTGACAACAAACCGATCCGCGGAACCTGCCGCCGAGTTCGCCCGCGGCGGCTACTGCTCCTGCGGTTTCGGCGCCACCGGCACATCGGCCACAGTATCCGGCGTTTTCGATTCGATGTTGATGGCGACCCGCCGATTGCGTTGCCGGTTTTCCGGTGAATTATTGTCTGCCACGGGCCGCTGATCGGCATATCCGGTGGCGGTCAGGCGCGAGGGCGCCACACGGTTATCGATGAACAACCGCACCACGCTCGACGCTCGCGCGCCTGACAACTCCCAGTTGGAAGGAAATTGCTCGGTTCGGATGGGAACGTTATCGGTGTGCCCCTCGACGACAATCGGGAAATCGATCGGCGACAGCAATTGCGCCACGGCACTCAGGGCGTTCACGGCCATCGGGGCAAGCTTGGCCTCGCCCGGTGAAAACAATACGCTGGCATTGATTTCTATGGTGATGCCGAGGAGCCCTTCGGTCACCCGGACCTGACCATCCTTCGCCAAGGGGCCAAGTGCATCGATGACCTCGCGGGCAATGTTGCGCATCTTTCCCTTGGTCTGACGCTTTTCTTCTTCATACTTGGGATTGATGGCGATCGAAGGCTTGTTCAGCATGATCTGCGGCACGCCCTGCGATGCGATGGGCGTCACATCAACCGTGATGACGGACTTGTTGAAGGCGGCGACGATCGAATTGGATAGCAACCGGTACTTTCCTTCGTTGACCACCGAAAGGGCGTACATCACCACGAAGAAGGCAAACAGCAGGGTAATGAAATCCGCATAGGAGACCAGCCAGCGCTCGAGGTTCTCGTGTTCCTCCTCATGATTCTTATTTCGCCGCGACATGATCTTCGGGCGATCAGCTCAAGCGTTTGCCGGGGGCGTTCGCAGCGCGGTTCTTCACGCGATGTACCCCTGCATCCGGCTCTCGATGACGTGCGGGTTGTCGCCATTGGCGATTCCGATGATGCCGTCGATATACATGTCGCGCAGCACCACCAGCTGGCCGATATTCGCCAGGAGTTTCTTGGCGACCGGCAGGAAGATCAGGTTGGCCATGCCTACCCCATAGATCGTCGCGACAAAGGCGACCGCGATGCCGCTGCCCAGTTTGCTCGGATCGGAAAGATTTTCCATGACCTGGATCAGGCCCATCACCGCGCCGAGAATCCCGATGGTCGGGGAATAGCCGCCCGCCGCCTCCCACACCTTGGCGGAGAGCTTCAAGTGCGCTTCGTAGGCGTCTGTCTCGATTTCCAGCAAGTCCCGGAGGCGATCCGGTTCGATGCCGTCCACCAGCATCTGCAGCCCCCTGCGCGCGAACTCATCATCCAGCACATCCACTTGGGCCTCCAACGACAGCAACCCCTCCTTGCGCGCGATATGGCTCCATTTGACGATCTGATTGATGAGCTCCGCGTGGGCCAAGTCCGGCGGCGCGATCACCCACCGCGTCATCTTCATGCCGGCACTGAATACCTCCCAGGAGCTTTGCAGGATCACCGCGCCGAAAGTGCCCCCGAAGACGATGACGAAGGCCGCCGGTTGCACCAGCGAGGAGACATGGCCGCCTTCGACGAGTTGCCCGCCGACGATGGCGCCGACGCCGAGCAGGAGGCCGAAGAGGCTGAGTTTGTCCATAATGTCTACCCAGGCGTGGTGGATTTACTTTTCTTAGTGCCCGTACGTGTTTCTGGGGTACTGGTGCCCGTACGTGTTTCTGGGGTACTACCGCGCTTGACACCCTCGGCGGGAACATCGCTGTCGAGGATGCGAGCCCTCAGACGAGCAATTGCCTGCGTATGCATCTGGCAGACCCGGGATTCGGTGACACCGAGTACCTCGCCGATTTCGCGCAGATTAAGCTCTTCGTCATAATACAACGCCATCATCATCTTTTCACGTTCCGGCAGGTCCTCGATGGCGCGCACCAGCACATCGCGTCTGTCTTGATCGAGCAGCACAGTCAGCGGATCAAGATGGGAAGATGCGAGGTGGCGTTCCAGATAGCCATCTTCGTCAGCGCCGTTGAGGTCCTCGAGATACACCAACTGGTGCCCGCGCGCGTCCTGGAGCAATTTCTGATAATCCGCCAGGGGCATGTCGAGCGACTCGGCCAGTTCGCCCTCATGCGGCGGGCGGCCATGCTTCTGCTCGAGCGCCTGGATGGCCGCCTCGACGCGGCGCATGTCGCGACGCAAGCCCCGCGGCAGCCAGTCATTCTCCCTCAGCCCGTCGAGCATGGCCCCGCGTATGCGCTGCACCGCGTAGGTCTCGAACTGTGCGCCCAAGCCTTCCTCGTAGCGGCCAATGGCGTCGAGCAGCCCGATCATGCCGTTCTGGATCAGATCGTCGACCTGCACGCTCGGTGGCAGCTTCGCCATCAAATGGTAGGCGATGCGCTTCACCAGGGGAGCGTATTGCAGGACCAGTTGATCCTTGTCTGGGACGCCCTGCGCGTTGTACATCGTCAATATCTGTAAGGGCTTAGGTGCTCAAACTATAACACCGAATCGAGCACCGCTGAACCGATCAACCCCTCCCTGGGACGGGCAGCGCCGCGTATTCTGAGGGTTCTCGCCAGGCCCGCCGTCGGCAGCGAAAATCCGTTGCTCCGGTCGATGGAGGGTGGCAGGCGCTGCAACAGCGCTTCTGCAAGATTTTCCGTCACCGGCACCAACGAAGCCCCGAGATAATCCAGTTTCACCTCGAGGTGCTCGTGAGCGACGCGCCGCATGTTCTCGAAAATGGCACGTGCTTCAGCCCTGCTGCGAGCCCGGGTGATGACGATCTGGAATCCGTCCCTGCCACGTTCCTGGGCAATGCGTTTGATCAGCGCATAGGCATGCGTGATGGATGCCCCTTGGGCAGCGACCACGATGGTCATGTGACGTGCCGCCAAGGCCAGCGGCGAGAGGTGCCCGCCGCGGCGAGTGGTGGTGTCTATCAAAATGAAGTCCACGTCCTGCTGCATTTCCATCAGGCACGAAGCCAGGTTCAGGCGTGCCGCCGCCGCGATGCGATTGGCGTGGTCCAGTTCCCGGGCAGCACGTGCAGCAGGAAGGATGCGCACCAGGGGCGCAGCCGCAAGCAGGGCCTGGCGCAGGCTGCGTTCGCCTTGCAGGACCTGGAACAGGTCACTGCGCGCAGTCAGGCCAAACGCCGATACGGCGTTATTCGGTGCGGGGTTCTCGTCGATGATGATCACCCCGTGGCCCGCCGCTGCCAATGCCGCGGCACTTTGAACCAGCAGGGTAGTGCGTCCGCAAGCCGCATGACCCGAGGCGAAAGCCACTACCTGCGGCGAGTGTCCGCCGAACAGCCGGCGCAACCCTGACGCCTGGTCACGCGGCGAGGCGGTGAATCCGTCCGCGGCGAAGCCCGGTTGATCCCAATCAGACAAGCGCCGCTCCTACACCTCGTTCCGACGGCCCTGGTGCAGGTGCTGCCCGCGCCGCCAGCATCAAGCCGGCCTCGTCGCCGAGCAGATGATGCGGCGATTCCTCGTTCGGCAGTTTGAGGGCGCGGTGCATCAGGTAATTGCGGTTGGGTAGATGAAGATCCTCCGGCACCCGCTGACCATTG
>Ga0163199_1002011_pt1 | contig 12584 bp, 9 predicted proteins | sample PL_2010_150m_FD_113537 | JGI IMG/M metagenome (GOLD analysis project Ga0163199, IMG submission 113537) | Freshwater microbial communities from Powell Lake, British Columbia, Canada to study Microbial Dark Matter (Phase II) - PL_2010_150m | ecosystem: Environmental > Aquatic > Freshwater > Lake ... | reverse complement strand
GGTGCGGAAATGCCACTGGATGCTTCGCTCCGCTCAGAATGACCGATTAGCATGGATAGACGCTCTTAATGAAAATCTCCACCGTTCGCCGTCTGTCCGTTTTCGTTTTCGTGGTCGCCGTCCTTTGCACCACCCGCGCCGCCGACGCACCCACGCGCCGCGAGTGGATCGTCGACGGCGTCACACGCGAAGCACTTGTCTACGTGCCGCCGCGGGCGACCACGCAGCTCACGCCCGTCATCTTCGCGTTTCACGGTCATGGCGGTAACATGCGCAACACCGCGCGCAACTGGGCCTATCACACGCTCTGGCCCGAGGCGCTCGTCGTTTACGCGCAAGGCCTCAACACCCCCGGCCGTCTCACCGATCCCGAGGGCAAGAAGCCCGGCTGGCAGCACTCCGTCGGCGCCGAGGGCGACCGCGACCTCAAGTTCTTCGACACGATGCTGGCCAGCCTGCGCAAGGATTGCCGCATCGACACCCGCCGCATCTATTCCACGGGCCATTCCAACGGCGGCGGTTTCACCTACGTGCTCTGGGCCGAGCGCGGCGAGCTATTCGCCGCCTTTGCCCCCTGTGCCGCGGCCGCGGCGCAATCGCTACCCAGACTGAAACCCAAGCCCGTCTGGCACCTCGCCGGCGAAAACGATCCGCTCGTGAAATTCGCCTGGCAGCAGGAGACGATCGCCGCGGTCCGCCGCGTCAACCAGTGCGGCCCAGCGCTGCCCGCGGAAAAAGGCTGTGTCACGTATCCCTCAAAAATTGGCGCGCCCGTCGTGACCTACATTCACGCCGGTGGCCACGAGTTTCCCGCCGCGGCACGCCCGCTCATCATCGAATTCTTCAAGCAGCACGCAAAACCATAGCGTGTTCGCGACCCTGCGCCGCGCAACGCGTCCCCGGATCGCGCGTCAATCATCCCATGCGCCACTCTCCGCTCGTTCGCGCCACATCCGCCGCTCTTTTCGCTGGCGTTTTGATCTCGGCTGCCCTCGCCCAGCCCGCGCCGCTCCCGTTCAAGCCCGACCTCACCGTCGCCGCCGATGGCTCCGGCGATTTCAGAACGATCCAAGCCGCCGTCGCCTCCATGCCGAAGGACAACCGCGAGCGGCGCTTCGTCTTCGTGAAGGACGGTGTTTACCACGAAAAAGTCCGCGTCGACGCCTCCTTCGTCACGCTCCGCGGCCAGAGCCGGGCCGGCACCCGCCTCGAATTTGCCCAAGGCATGAACGAGTATCGCGGTGCCGCGCGCGACAACCTCGGCCAGGCCGTCCTCAACATCAACGGCGACGACTTCGTGCTCGAAAACTTCACCGTGGAAAACACCCACGGCGTCATCGGCACGCACGCCTTCGCCATCTACGGTCGCGGCGATCGCACCGTCATCCAGGACTGCGACGTGTTCAGCCAAGGCAATGACACGCTCTCGCTCTGGCGCACGAGCAGCGGCATGTTTTCCGAAGACGCCGCCTCCCACGCCAACCCCAACGGCCGCTATTATCACGCGCGCCTGAAAGTCCGCGGCTCCGTCGATTTCATCTGCCCGCGCGGCTGGTGCTACCTGGCCGACTCCGAGCTGTTCGAGGTCAACCCGAACGCCGAGGCCGCCATGTGGCATGACGGTAGCCGCGACCAGGACATGAAGTTCGTCATGCGCAACTGCCGCTTCGACGGCGTCGAAGGCTGGCGTTTCGCGCGCCACCACCACGACGCGATGCTCTTCCTCCTCGACTGCACGTTCGCCAAAACGATGCGTGACACGCAGCCCAAGCGCGTCATCTACCCGCTCAAAGGCGGCACGCCGACCGAGGCCGACCTCAAGCGCAACAAGGACGCCGACCCGACCAACATCTGGGGCGAACGTTTCTATTACTTCAACGTGCACCGCGATGGCGGCGACTACGCGTGGCACAAGGACAATCTCGCCACGGCTCCAGGCGCCCCGACGCCCGCGCAAATCACCGCCAAGTGGACCTTCGCCGGCAAATGGGACCCGGAAAACAGAACTGGTCCGTCGGTGAAGAAAGTCGCCATGGACGGCACCCAACTCACCGTCACCTTCAGCGAAAACGTCACCGTCAAGGGCCGCCCCCGCCTCGCCCTGCGCAACGGCGCCTTCGCCGCCTACACCAGCGGCAGCGGCACCGACACGCTCAACTTTACAGCCTCCGCCGCGAACGCCACCGCCCCCAAACTCGATTTCAACAGTGGCGCCATCCTCGCGACTGAAGCCGCGGCCTCGCTTCGGTTGGCGACGGTAGCAACACCTTGATGCTCGGGGCCGCCTAATTGTCCGGCCAGTGCTGCCGCAGTTTCGCCCGCACGAAACGTGCACTCTCGGCGAGTTGCTCCATGCCATCGACGCCGTCTTCGATGCTCACCCAACCGTCGAAGCCTGCGCCGCGCAGTGTCGAGAAGATCGCGTCGTAGTCGTTGAGGCCCTTGCCGATCTCACCGTGGCGCAGCCGCTTCGCGTAGCCCTCCGCGCCGCCTTCCTCACGGCGCAAGTCTTCCAGCGTGCCCTCGGCCAGATAGCGGTCGCTCGCGTGCATCGTCACCACGCGGTGCTTCACGCGCCGCAACAGCTCTAGCGGATCGTCGCCGGCGAGAAACGCGTTGCTTGGATCGTAGTTCACCCCAAAGCGCGGATGCCGGATGCGGTCCACGAGTTCGCAAAACACATCCATCTTCTGCGCGAACTCCGGGAAGCTCCAGAAATCGTCCTTGTAGTGATTTTCGATGATCAGCGTGACGCCGCATGCCTCCGCCTCCGGCAGGCACGCCTCGATGCTCGCCGTAACGAGTGAGAGGCCTTGCTCGCGCGTCAGCTCCGGCCTACGCTGACCGGACAACACGCGGCAGAATTTCGCGCCGAGCGCCGCCGCCATCCGAATCCAGTTCTTCTCCTTCTCAATCTCGCGCTGGCGAAAGTCGGCGTCGGGATGCGAAAAATCCGGCGAGCAGCACAGCATCGGAATCACCATCCCACGGCTCTCGACGGTGCGCCGCGCCTCGACCCAGCGCGCGGAGTCGGCCAGTTCGAGCATACCGCTGTAGTATTCAAGCCCGTCGAGTCCGAGTGGCGCGGCGAGATCCACCCACTCGCGCAGCGTCATCGTGCCGTCCTTGCAGAGCTGGCGCATGAACGCCTTCGGAAATGCCGCGAGTTTGGGCATGTCAGACGGGGTCACAGAGGACACAGAGCCCGAAGCAAAGCGCACAGGGGATTTGGATTTCTCCGTGATCTCTTTCCATCCTCCGTGCCCTCTGTGTCGAAGATTAACATTTACGTTTTGGCCGGGTTGCGGCCATAAACCGAGAACTGCTCCAGTTCGAGCACGCTGCCGGAGATCGGCCGCGACTCGTCGCTCAGCCAGTAGATCGCCGCCGCCGCGATTGTCTCGGGCTGGATCAGGCGGCCCGAGGGGGCGTAGAGCGGCGGCACGTGCTCCGGCCAGTCGCGCGGCTGACCCTCCGACACCTGCTTCGCATACTCGTTATCGGTCAGCACCCAGCCGACGTTGAAGTGCGTGAAGCGCACCTTCTCCTTGGCGTGGGCGTTGGCGAGATTGCGCGACAGTGTCTGCAGCGCCCCCTTCGAGGTGGCATAGTGCAAGAACGTTGGCTCCCCGCTGTGCGCATTGATCGAGCCGATGTTGAGCACGCTGCCTTCGTTCGCCTTGAGCTGCGGAAAAGCCGCCTGAATAAGAAACAGCGGGGCCCGCACGTTGATTGCCATCGTGTAGTCAAACGCCGCCACCGTGGCGGTGTGAATCGTCGTGCGCGGCACGATGGCCGCGTTGTTCACCACGCAGTCAATTCGGCCGAACGCGGTCATCGCCGCGGCGGCGATGCGCGCGGGACAGGCCGGGTCCGCCAAATCGTCAAGGTGCAGCACCGCCGCCCCACCGAGGCTCGCCACGACCGCTTCGCCGTGCGCGCGGTCGCGGCCGTGCACCAGCACGCGTGCGCCCTCGGCGACGCAACGCCCGGCAATCGCCCGCCCGATCCCGGTGGTGCTGCCGGTCACAATGATGACTTTGTCGCGCAGTCTCATGGTTTCAAAACTGCTTTCACGATTTCGCCACCATGCATTTTTTCAAACGCCTCGTGCCAGGACTCCAGCGCCCACACGCCGCCAAGAATCGGCCGCACGTCGAGCTGACCCGACGCCAGCAGGGCGAGCACGCGCTCCCAGATCGGCCAGTTGTGGCTAAAGCTGCCCTGCAGCGTGATGTTCTTCTGCACAAGCGGGTCAAGGGAGAACCCGAGCGGCTGCGGGCCCCAGCCGACCTTGCTGATCCAGCCGGCGGGTCGCACGAGTTCGAGCGCGATTTTCAGCGCCGCCGATGCCCCAGCCGCGTCGATCACCCCATCCACGCCAAGTCCATCGCGCGCCGTGGCCCAGGCCGTGGCGTCGCCGACGATTGTTTCGCAGCCGTAGGCCTTCGCCACGTCGAGCCGCGCGCGGTCGCGCTCGAGGCCCACGAGCGCAACCTCCGCTCCGGCGAGTCGCGCCATCGCGGCGCACAGGATTCCAATCGGCCCCGGCCCGAGCACAATCACGCGGTCGCCCGGCGTGATGCGGGCATTGTGAATCACGGTGTTGTAGGCCACGCAGCATGGTTCGGTGAGCGCGGCGTGCTCCATCGGCAGTTTTTCCGGCACGCGGTGCAGACAGCGGGCGGGCACGCGCACGAAGCGCGTCATCGCGCCGTCGACCCCGTAACCGAAACCGCGCCGCGTCGGGTCGAGATTGTAGAGCCCCGCGCGCGACATCGGGTTGTTCGCATCGATCACGGCGGCGGTTTCGCTCACGACCCGATCGCCCTCGCTCCAGCCCCGCACGGCCGCGCCAACCGCGGCGATGCGCCCGCCGAATTCGTGGCCGAGCACGACGGGATAATTCACCTTCCAGCTGTGCGAACCCGTCCACTGGTGCAGATCGCTGCCGCAGACGCCGACCGCCTCGACGGTGAGAATGACATCATCGGCGCCCGGCTCGGGTCGCGCGAATTCACGCAGCTCCACGCTGTGCGGCGCGGAGGAAAAATTGACGACGGCGGCGTTTTTCATCGGATGGCCTTTTTCACGGGCACATCGCCGTGTCCATGCACCCGCTCGCAGATGATCCGCAGCGTGCCCTCGAGGTTGCCGTCGGCGGTGCGAAACGCGTCCGCATCCACCGCCAGCGGTGCACCGATGACGACGAGCGGTGCGCCGTATTCCGGCGTGCGCACGGCCTGCTCCAGCGTGAGCCCGCCGACGGCCTGCACTGGCACACTCACGGCGGCGACGATCTCACGCAGTTGGTCGAGCGGGCTCGGCATTCGCAGCCCCGCCGCGGCGATGCCCCGGCGCTCGTCGTAGCCGATGTGGTGAATCACGTAGTCGCACCCGAAATCCTCAATCATCCGTGCACCGGCCACCATGTCGGGGCAGCCAAGGTTGTCGCCCATGACTTTGACGCCGTGGTCGCGACCGGCCTTCACCACGACCTTGAGCGTTTCCTCGTGCGCGCGGGCCATCACGACCACGTGCGTCGCCCCCGCCTTCGCCATCATCTCGGCCTCGAGGTAGCCGCCGTCCATCGTCTTCAAATCCGCCACGATCGGCACACCGGGAAAGCGCTCGCGCAGCGCGCGCACGCCGTGCAGGCCCTCCGCGAGGATCAGCGGCGTGCCGGCCTCGAGCCAGTCGACGCCCGCGCGGCGCGCAAGAGTGGCGGTGGCGAGCGCCTCGTTGAGATTGGTGAGGTCGAGCGAGATCTGGACGATCGGTAGCATGGGATTCCGGTTGAACATTGTGGCCGGCTCCGGCGCATCACGTCAACGCGCGACGCGCCAACCTGCGCAGTGCGCAGCGAAAAAAATCTCAGCCGGCTCAACTCGCGGCCGCAATCGACTGGGAGCAGCTGAGCAGGCGGCCGCTGGCCGCATCGAGCCGCACCATTGCGCCCGACGCCGACACGGCCACCAGCACGCCGTCGCTCTCGTCGAGAATGCCCGCGCACGGATCGTCCGCGTTCGGCCACTCCGCCATCCACTGCAACCGGTGCGCGCCGTCGAGGCAGTAGAGGTTGGGCAGGCCGGGCAGCAGTCCGTAGGTGTGCTCGCGCACGAAGGTCCGAAACGGCCCGCGCCGAAACTCGACAACCGCGCTCGCGATGGGCCGATGCCAGACCGCGCGTCCGCCGAAACGGCCGACGCGACAGAGCGCTCCTTCGAGCACGACGAGTGCCTGATTGGGGGTAGTCACAAGCTGGGCCGGATACGCAAACAACCCGACCCGCCCGCCGCGATACTTTTTTTCGCCTCCAACTTGCGCTTCAGCGCACCTGCAGCGTATCGCCTCCGAAGGTGAGGCCGAGCGCCGGCACGACGACCGCCTTGCGCGCACCATCCTTGTGCGCGTGGCCCGCCAGCCACGCATCGTAGCCCGCGGCCTTTGCGGCGGTGAGGGTCGCGTCGACATCGCGCGGCGCCACATAGGCGGCAAAGCCGACCCCCATGTTGAAGGTGGCGTAGGCTTCGCGCTGGTCGACCGGGCCGGACTCCATGATGAACTGGAAAATCGCCGGCGCGCCGCGGGGGTTCGTGATTTCGTAAACAAACGGCTCCTCGAGCCGCATCAGCTTGCGCCAGCCGTGGCCGGTGACGTGCGAGACATAGTTCAACTTCACCCCGCGCCGCTGGCACTCGCGCACGAACGCCACGTAGATCACCGAGGGTGCCAGCAGCGCCGCGCCGTAATCGCGGGTGTCGCCGTGGCGGATGGGCGTCTCGTAGCCATGCGGAAGTTTCTCGGCGATCTTGCGGCAGAGCGTGAGCCCGTTCGTCTGCACGCCGGACGAAGCGAGGAAGATGATCGCATCGCCGTCACTCACGTCACCGGTGATCCGGAAACTCTTCGGCGAGATCTTTCCGATCGCGGAGCCGGCGAGCACGATGGTCTTCGGATCGACGACCCCGCGCAGGGTCGGCGTTTCGCCACCGCCCCACACCGCCCCCGCCTGCCGACAGCCCTCGGCGAAACCAGCGACGAGTCCGTTGGTCCGCTTCTCGTCGGCGAACCACAACGAGTCGCCGACCGCCGCGTGCATCGCCACCGCCATGGGCAGCGCGCCGCAGGTGACGAGGTCGTTCACGATCGTGGCCACGAGATCGATGCCGATCTCGCGGTAAAAGCCGCGACCGCTCGCCGCGTAATAGGCGTCGGCCACGAGGTTTTTCGTGCCGAGCCCCTCCTCAACGTGCGCCAGAAAATGATCCGCCGCCTCGATGAGGTAGGCGCTTTCGCCGCGCGTGGTCGCGGGTTCGTGGTAACCGTGCGCCGCGAGCAAGCCGGCGGTCGAACTCGCCGCCTGCTGGCACGCGCGCTTGAAGGCATCGAGTTCGTCGTAGCGGACGCCGGAGGATTCGTAGCTCAGTGACATGTCAATAACTCCGCCCGTCGTTCTTCTCGTAGTAATTCACGTAGGCCTGGTTCACGACCTGATAGCCGCCCGGCGTGGGATATTTCCCCGTGAAATACCAATCGCCGCGATGATTGGGGACCGCGGCGTGCAGGCTCTCGATGCTCTGGAAAATGATCTCGATCTCGCCCTTCCACGTGAGGTTCTTCGGGCGGACCAGTTCGACGATTTTCGCGGAGATCTCCTGCGGCGTGAACGGCTTGTAGATCCGCCGGACCTGATTCACCGTGCCGCCCCGTTTCGCCTCGTCACGGCAGAGTTCGTAAACCTCATCGAGCAACTGCGCCTGCCCGCGCTCGCGGATGAGCGTGACCGCCGCCTCGAACGCGACAAACTTGCCGAGCTCCGACATGTCGATGCCGTAGCAGTCCGGGTAGCGGATTTGCGGCGCCGTCGAGACGATGATGATCTTCCTGGGGCCCAGCCGCGCGAGGATGCGCAGGATCGAGCGCCGCAGCGTCGTGCCGCGCACGATCGAGTCGTCGATGCACACGAGGTTGTCCACCCCGGCCCGCACCGAGCCGTAGGTGATGTCGTAGACGTGGCTCGCGAGCTGGTTGCGGAGGTTTTCCTGGCCGATGAAGGTGCGGATCTTGATGTCCTTGCTCACGACCTTCTCGCCGCGGGGCCAGTTGCGCAGGATGAGTTCGTCGAGCAGCGGCTCCGTGAGTTTCCCCTCGCGGCTAGCCTTCAGAATCGCCGCCTTCACTTCGTCGCGGCGGCGCGAACGCAGCGCGGACAACAGGCCGTAATACGCCACCTCCGCGGTGTTGGGGATGAAACTGAACACCGTGTTGCCCCAGTCGTGATCGATGGCGCGGATCACCTGATCGGCGAGCTGGCCGCCGAGCGCCTGACGCTCGCGGTAAATGTCGACGTCGTTGCCGCGCGAGAAATAGATGCGCTCGAACGAGCACGACGCGCGCGGCATCGGCGCCGTGAACGCGTTTTCCGTCACCGTGCCGCGGCGCTTGAGGACCACGACGTGCCCCGGCGCAATCTCCTTCACCTCGCCCGCATCGAGGTCGAACACCGTCATCAGCGGCGCGCGCTCGGAGGCAAACGCGACGACCTCGTCGTTTTGGAACCAAAAACACGGCCGGATGCCCGACGGATCGCGCGCGACAAACGCATCGCCGTTGCCGATGAGGCCCGCGAGCACGTAGCCACCGTCCCACCGCTGCGAGGCGCGCGTCATCACGCGCGTGACGTCGAGTTCCTCGCTGATCCGGCGTGACATGTCCGCGCCGCTGAGGTCGCGCTTGCGCAGGAAGCGGTAGATGTCCTCGTGTTCCTCATCCAAGAAGAACCCGATTTTCTCGAGGATGGCCTGCGTGTCCGTCGCGAAGATCGGGTGCTGGCCCATCGCGATGAGGGAGCGGTTGAGCTCGGCGGTGTTGGTGAGGTTGAAATTGCCGCAGAGCGCGAGATTGCGCGTCGGCCACGGGCTGCGCCGGAAAAACGGATGGCAGGAGGAGAGGTTGTAGCCGCCGCTCGTGCCGTAGCGCAGGTGCCCCATCAGCAGCTCGCCGCCGAAGTCGAAATTTTTCTTCACCGTGTCAGTGAACTCGGGGTGAATGACGCCCGTCCGGACGTGCTCGTTATATTGGCCGAGGAGCGCCTTGAAGATCTTGTCGAGCGGGTTGGACTTCACGTTGCGCTCGCGGAACATGAACGGCTCGCCCGCCGCCGCATCGAGCTTCACGCACGCGACGCCCGCCCCGTCCTGCCCGCGGTTGTGCTGCTTCTCCATCAGGAGGAAAAGCTTGGTAAAGCCCCAGAGCGGTGAGCCGTATTTCTCCTGGTAGTAGGAGAGCGGCTTGAGCAATCGCACGAGCGCGACGCCGCATTCGTGGCCGATGTGGTCGCTCATGGAAGATGGATCACCGAAAATTCCGCCATTGGAAACTGCTGATTCCGCGCAGCAGGTGCCAATGGTCAACGGCTTTCTCGCGCCGCCGCGTCTTAATGCCGGCCGGCATGACCGTCAGCTCCCTTGACCGCGCCGGTGATGCTGTTGAAGTCGGCTATTCTTGACCATGCTGATCCTTCGCGGCTCACCGGCCCTTTCGCCTTTCCGCCTCCAGAAACTCCTCCAGGACCTCATCGCCGCCGGGCTGCCCGCGCGCGCCATCAGCGCCGAGTTTGTCCACGTCGCCGAGTTGGCCGGCGAACTGACCGACGACGAGCGCCACGTCCTCGAAAAACTCCTCACCTACGGCCCGAGCCGCGCCGCCGCGCCGGTGGTCGGGCTCCTGCAGGTCGTGGCACCGCGTCCCGGCACGATTTCCCCGTGGTCCTCGAAGGCGACCGACATCGCCCACATCTGCGAACTTGAAAAAGTGAAGCGCATCGAGCGCGTCGTCGCCTACACCATCGACCTCGGCGAGACGGTCATTCCCTTCCCCCTCACCCGGCTCGATGCCGCCCAGTCGCAGACGCTGCGCGCCAAGCTCCACGACCGGATGACGCAGGCCGTGTTCGGCGACATTGCCGCCTGCGCGGTCCTCTTCCGTCACGAGACGCCCTGCCCGATGAACACCGTGCCGGTCCTCGCCGCCGGCCGCGCCGCGCTCGTCGCCGCCAACGCCGATCTCGGCCTCGCGCTCGCCGACGACGAGATCGACTATCTCGTCAAGAATTTCACGGCACTGGGCCGCGACCCGCACGACATCGAACTGATGATGTTTGCGCAGGCCAACTCCGAGCACTGCCGCCACAAAATCTTCAACGCCACCTGGGAAATCGACGGCGCCACCAAGGACCGCTCGCTGTTCCAGATGATCAAGAACACCTACGAGCTGCACCGCGACGGCATCCTGTCCGCCTACAAGGACAACGCCGCCGTCCTCGCCGGCACCCGCGGCGGCCGCTTCTTCGTCGACCCGCGCACGCAAGAATACGCCGCGCACGACGAGGCCATCCGCCTCCTCTGCAAGGTCGAAACCCACAACCACCCCACCGCCATCTCGCCCTACCCCGGTGCCGCGACCGGCTCCGGTGGCGAAATCCGCGACGAGGGCGCCACCGGCCGCGGCGCGAAACCGAAGGCCGGTCTCGTCGGCTTCAGCGTCTCCAACCTGAAACTCCCCGGCGCCATCCAGCCGTGGGAAAAGGAAAACGGCAAACCCGGCCGCATCGTCTCCGCGCTCGACATCATGATCGAGGGCCCGCTCGGCGGCGCCGCGTTCAACAACGAATTCGGCCGCCCCGCCATCAACGGCTACTTCCGCACCTTCGAGGCCACCGTCCCGGGCGCCAACGGCCCCGAGCTCCGCGGCTACCACAAGCCCATCATGGTCGCTGGCGGTCTCGGCAACATCCGCGCCGATCACGTCAAGAAGGGCGCGATCAATCCCGGCGACAAACTCGTCGTCCTCGGCGGACCCGCGATGCTCATCGGCCTCGGCGGCGGCGCCGCCAGCTCGATGGCCAGCGGCCACGGCGACGAGAATCTCGATTTCGCCAGCGTGCAGCGCGACAACGCCGAGATGCAGCGGCGCTGTCAGGAAGTCATCGACCGCTGCTGGGCGCTCGGCGACGAAAACCCGATTTCGTTCATCCATGACGTCGGCGCCGGCGGCGTTTCCAACGCGCTCCCCGAGCTCGTCAACGACGGCGGCCGCGGCGGACGTTTCAATCTCCGCAAGCTCCCCAACGATGAGCCCGGCATGAGCCCGCTCGAGCTCTGGTGCAACGAGTCGCAGGAACGCTACGTCCTCGCCGTCCCCGCCGCGCGCATCGAGACGTTCCAAGAACTTTGCGAGCGCGAGCGCTGCCCCTTCGCGATCGTCGGCGAAGCCACCGAGGAGAAACGCCTCGTCGTCGAAGACCCGCAGTTCAAGAACACACCCATCGACATGCCGCTCGAAGTGCTGCTCGGGAAACCGCCGCGCATGCATCGCAAGGAACAGTCGCTGGAGCGCCCGCTCCGCCCGCTCAACCTCGGCTCGCTCGATCTGAAGGAAGCCGTCCGCCGCGTCCTCTCGCACCCGACCGTCGCCGACAAGACCTTTCTCATCTCCATCGGCGACCGCACGCTCGGCGGCCTCATCGCCCGCGACCAGATGGTCGGACCGTGGCAGGTCCCCGTTGCCGACTGCGCCGTCACCGCCGCGGCGTTCGACGTCTACACCGGCGAGGCGATGGCGATGGGCGAGCGCACGCCCGTCGCCGTCAACAACGCCGCCGCCTCCGCCCGCCTCGCGGTCGGCGAGGCTCTCACCAATCTCGCCGCCGCGCAAATCGGCGACCTCGGCAAGGTCAACCTCTCCGCCAACTGGATGGCCGCGCCCGCCGTCCCCGGCGACGCCGCCGATCTCTACGCTGCCGTGCAAGCCGTCGGCATGGAACTCTGCCCCGCGCTCGGCATCACGATTCCCGTCGGCAAGGACTCGATGAGCATGAGCACGGTCTGGGCGGACATCGAGAACGGCGCTGAAAAGCAAAAGCGCATGACCGCGCCTGTCTCGCTCGTCGTCTCGGCGTTTGCGCCCGTGACCGACATCCGCCTGTCGCTCACTCCGCAGCTGCGCTACGACGAGCCGCAATCCGCCGTAGGGGCGCAGTCTTGCTGCGCCCTCCCTGTCGAAGCCGAAGGGCGCAGCAAGCCTGCGCCCCTACAAAACCAATCCGCCGAACGCATTGCCGACACCGTCCTGCTCCTCATCGACCTCGGCCGCGGCCAGAACCGCCTCGGCGGCTCCATCCTCGCGCAGGTGGTTTCGCAGACGGGAGAAGCCGCTCCCGACGTCGACCAGCCCGCCGATCTGAAGAATTTCTGGAACGTCATCCAGCAACTTGGCCGCGAGAAGAAAATCCTCGCCTACCACGACCGCTCCGACGGCGGCCTGTTCGCGACCGTGGTCGAGATGGCCTTCGCCGGCCATGTCGGCGTCGATCTCGAGATTCCCGCCGGCCACAACGCGTTCGCCGCCCTCTTTAGCGAAGAGCTCGGCGCCGTCATCCAAGTGCGCGAGTCCGATCTCGATGACGTTTACCTCCTCCTGCGGCAGCACGGCTTCAAGGCCTGCACCACGCGCGTCGGCAAACTCAACTCGCGTTTTTCGCTGCGCGTCACGCGCACCACCCAGACGCTGCTCGACGAAAG
>Ga0163199_1002010_pt1 | contig 12592 bp, 14 predicted proteins | sample PL_2010_150m_FD_113537 | JGI IMG/M metagenome (GOLD analysis project Ga0163199, IMG submission 113537) | Freshwater microbial communities from Powell Lake, British Columbia, Canada to study Microbial Dark Matter (Phase II) - PL_2010_150m | ecosystem: Environmental > Aquatic > Freshwater > Lake ... | reverse complement strand
TCTTAGGGATGTGTACTTTTATCGCTGTTTCCAAGAAAATTTCTACAGCAATGGGATTGGGAATTGCAGTCATGGTTGTACAAGCCATTACTGTCCCGGCAAACAATCTTGTTTATCACACTTTGCTAAAAGAAAATGCTCTGTCGTGGCTAGGGATTACTGGCGTAGATTTAAGTTTTTTGGCTTTGTTAAGCTGTATCGGCATGATTGCGGCATTGGTACAGATTTTGGAAATGATTTTAGATAAATTCTTTCCGGCTTTGTATCATGCCTTAGGCGTATTCCTTCCTTTGATCACTGTCAACTGCGCTATCTTAGGTGGTAGCTTGTTTATGATTGAGCGTGATTATAGCTTTGGAGAAAGCGTCACTTATGGGGTCGGTAGTGGTTTAGGCTGGGCTTTGGCTATTACCGTCATGGCCGGTGTGCGCGAAAAACTCAAATACAGTGATATACCGGTCGGTTTGCAAGGCCTGGGCATCACTTTTATAACTGCGGGTCTGATGTCACTTGGCTTCATGGCTTTCTCTGGAATCCAACTTTAGGAAGGTATCGTAATGCTGGAAATCTTATTAGGCATTATCATTTTCACAGGTCTAGTGATTGCACTGGTCTTCATGATTATCGGTGCTAAAAGTAAACTGGTCGCCGAGGGAGATGTTGAGATTCTGATCAATGATGAAAAGAAAATCCATGTACCCGTAGGATCGAAATTATTAACCGCGTTGGCAGACAACGGCTTGTTTGTCTCCTCGGCCTGCGGAGGCGGCGGTACTTGCGGACAATGCAAGGTAAAAATCCATTCAGGCGGCGGTGAAATCCTGCCGACTGAATTAAGCCATATTACCAAGCGTGAAGCGGCTGAAGGCGAGCGCCTTTCCTGTCAGGTATCTGTCAAGCACGATATGAATATCGAGGTTGAAGACAGTGTTTTTGGTGTCAAAAAATGGGAATGTACCGTTAAATCGAACAATAACGTCGCTACGTTTATCAAGGAACTGGTGCTCGATTTACCGGAAGGTGAAGCGATTAACTACCGTGCCGGTGGCTATATCCAGATCGAATGCCCTCCGCATGTTGTTAAGTACAGCGATTTTAATGTAGAAGAACGCTTCCGTGACGACTGGGATAAATTTAACCTGTGGCGTTATGTGTCCGATGTTAAAGAACCTACCTTGCGTGCATACTCGATGGCTTCCTATCCTGAAGAAAAGGAAATCATGCTGAACGTGCGTATTGCGACACCGCCGCCTCGTGCGCCGGAGGATGTGCCGCCCGGCATCATGTCATCCTATATTTTCAGCCTGAAACCGGGCGACAAATGTATAATTTCAGGGCCTTATGGTGAGTTCTTTGCCAAAGAGACCGATGCGGAAATGGTTTTCGTCGGTGGTGGCGCCGGTATGGCGCCGATGCGTTCACACATTTTCGATCAATTGCGCCGGTTGAAGTCCAAACGCAAAATGACGTTCTGGTATGGTGCGCGCAGCAAACGTGAAATGTTCTACGTTGAAGATTTCGATATGCTGGCAAGAGAAAATGAAAATTTTGAATGGCATGTCGCATTATCCGATCCGTTGCCCGATGACAACTGGGAAGGCTACACCGGCTTCATTCATAATGTTCTTTATGAAGAATATTTAAAGAACCATCCCGCTCCTGAAGATTGCGAATTCTACATGTGCGGACCTCCAATGATGAACTCTGCGGTTATCAAGATGTTGCTCGATAATGGTGTTGAGCCGGAAAACATCATGCTGGATGATTTTGGCGGTTAAAACAATCAAGACAGTGTTTCTTCTCCTGTAAGCGTTTCAGTTTCCTGTGAGAAGAAACATCTTCTAGTGGGATGCGTTTCAAGCCTCCCGTATTCTTATAGAATCACCCCCTGGTCACTCCAGATATTTTGCAGTATCCCTCTCATTCCGCTGGACATCAGATGAAACACATTCAATTATTGGTTTTATTGTTAGGGATAGCTGTTTCCAATGCTGCTTTTGCGCTCAGATGCGGACATACCGTCGTTGAAGTGGGTAATCATAAGAATGAGGTCTATGATAAATGCGGGGAACCTGCATCAATCGAGACGCGCAAAAAACTGATAGGAAGAACGTTTCAGAATTCCGGCAGAACCTTAGGGTTACAGGAATACGAAGAAATTGAGATTGAAGAATGGATTTATGACTTTGGCCCCAGACGTTTGAAGCAATATTTGCGTTTTGAAAATGGCGAGCTTAGGGAAATAAAAAGTTTAGGGCGAGGAGATTAATTTGACACTTTGGGTCATAACTGAGTATAAAAAGCTCTAGCTCTATGCAGTATTAACAAGGTGATATTATGAATTATTTTTTAGTGACTTTTGTCTTTATGCTGATTGTTGTCGGCATTATGGCTATAGGTGTGATATTCGGCAGACGTGCGATCAAAGGATCCTGTGGTGGTGCAAACAATGCAGACTGCGTTTGTGTTGAAAAATGTGATAAAAGAAAGAAAATGGAAGCTGAAGGCGGCATAAGTTAAAGAACCGCTGGAGTATTACAAAAAACATAAGGGGATTAATTTATGCTGGCGAAAATTACTGTTGCCGATTACATGACAAAAAGATTGGTTACGCTGACTCCGGACATGAATGTCATCGATGCCGTAGAAAAATTACTGGCTCATAAAATTACCTGCGCTCCCGTTATTAATCAAAAGGGACATTTGCTGGGTATGTTTTCCGAAAAAGACGGCATGAGAGTTTTTTTGGAAAGCGTTTACAACCAGGGGATGAGTGGAAAAGTCGATGAGTACATGACGATCGACGTGGTCAGTGTTGATGCGGAATCGAGTATTGTAGACCTGGCGGAAAAATTCCAGCCTTCTTCAGTCAGGAGCTTTCCTGTTTTTCAGGATAGTGAACTCGTCGGCATTATCAGTCGTACCGATATTCTAAGAGCGTTGGTTACTGTCGCCGCACACGGTTAGCCGTATTGCGGCGTGGAGTAGTCATGACAGACAAAACCTTTTACTGGCATGACTATGAAACCTTCGGTATTGATCCGGCGCTCGACAGACCTGCCCAATTTGCAGGAATCCGTGCCGACGGCGAACTCAATATAATAGATGCTCCCCAGGTTGTTTATTGCCGGTTGGCGGCAGACAGCCTGCCCCATCCTGATGCCTGCTTAATTACCGGCATTACCCCTCAACTGGCAGACCAAAAAGGCGTTTGCGAAGCGGAATTTATCGCTTTGATTCATGAACAATTGGCCAGGCCCAATACCTGCACAGCCGGCTACAATAATATTCGTTTTGATGACGAAGTAACCCGTAACTGCCTTTACCGGAATTTTTATGATCCTTATGCGCGTGAATGGCAGCACGGAAATTCACGCTGGGATCTGATTGATGTCGTCAGGGCGACGAGAGCGCTGAGGCCTGAAGGCATACAATGGCCAAATACCGTACAAGATAACGGCGAAGAAGCCAGGGCCAGTTTTAGACTGGATCAACTGACTGCGGCGAACGGCATTGCTCATGAAGCCGCGCATGATGCGCTTTCAGATGTTTATGCGACAATAGGTTTGGCCGGACTAATCAAGCAGGTACAGCCTAAACTCTATCAATTCCTGCTGCAGCACCGCCTTAAAGCCGAGGCGGCCGGGTTACTTCAGTTAGGCAGCTTCAAGCCGGTAGTCCATGTCTCGGGTAAATATCCGGTTTCTAAAAACTGCCTGGCCGTCGTGTTGCCTGTTTGCAAACATCCTACGAATACCAACGGCATAATTGTTTATGATTTATCGATTGATCCTGAGACTATGCTCTCTTTATCGGTGGAAGAGATTAAACAAAGAATCTTTACTGCAACAAATGATTTGCCGGAAAACGTCATTAGGATACCGTTAAAAACAGTTCATCTTAATAAATGCCCGGTACTGGCGCCGACAAGCGTTATCAGGCCCAATGATGCAGAGCGCCTGCAAATTGACCTGGACATGTGTCATGCCAATATCAATAAAATTAAATCCGCAGCCGATTTGCCGGAAAAATTGGCCGCAGTTTTCAGTCCTCCTGTACATTCAACGGAACCTGTTGACCCGGATATTGCTATTTACAGCGGCGGTTTTTTTTCTTATGCCGATAAACAGAAAATGGCAAAAATCAGGGTGAGTTCGCCTGAACAGTTGGCTAAAGCAAAAATTACGTTTACTGATGCCCGATTGCCGGAAATGCTGTTTAGATATAGGGCGCGTAATTATCCCGAAACATTAAGCAAGGATGAGAAACGTAAATGGGATGAATTTTGTGTCAAGCGATTAACCGGTAAACAGCCGGGCGCAGGTATTACACTCGATAATTATTTTGCCCGGTTACAGGAACTGAGACGAACTGAAAAAAATGCTAATGTCGAAATTATTAACACATTGGAGGCGTATGCGGTCGATAAAATGCAGGCGTTGAATATTTAGGCAACGTGCAGAAAATAGACCGCCACAGATTCACAGAATAAATATGTTGTGCTGTGAATCTGTGGCAAGTGACAAGGGGCCTAGTTGCCTTAGTCGAGCAACAGGCTCAGAGTTTTAGCGGTTAACGCTATCGATTCCTTGAATTGCATCTTCCACGCGCCACTATTCGATAACACCGGCTTTTTGCAATTGCGCGCGCAATGCTTCTATACGTTTGCGGTTAACGCCAAAATCACTGTGGCCAACGCGCGAGGCGGAGCGAATATGGATGAGTTGCGCATCGGCATCCAGAATCGCATTGATATCATCAATAAAGCGAAATACCAGACTGGTCGCTTCGGCGTGCAAAGCATCATGTGTTTCATGCGTAATCACCATACGGCTTTGCCTGATGATCGCATCTTTTAATGCGGCCCACGCTTGTTCGGGATCACCTTTTATTTCAAAAGGCGCAATATAATGTTGTTTATCGGCTATTTTGGCCTGACTGGAAACGCAGTTTGGACTATTGTTGCAAAGCGGCAATTTTTTTTCAGTCGCCGCTGCAGCAGCAGGCGTTGAGGTCATGAGTGTCATAAGGAAAATATAAAAAAAGAATACGTACTTCATAAATAATTTTAACAAAAAGGCTCTGCTGTATAAGTTGTCAGGTCAATGTGACATAAAACTAAGCAGTGTCAATATTATATAGCCGGATCAGCGTATGCAAACTGTTGCATGCGACTCATTTTGATCGCTCGGGAATGATGGGTTCGACGGTAATTTTGCCATGCCGTACGCATTTGGCATAAGCATCATCAGGGTTTGATGAATCACGGGCTTGCTGCAGGCATGCGCGCGAGACATTCAGATACCCTTCAGGATCCGGCTTGGTGACCGGATGTCCCGCTTGCTCCATGCACTGGCCAAAAACGTTCGCATCATTGCCGGTCGGAACTTCGATAACCGTCATGGTTCCAGCCGTAGGCACTTTTACAGACTCTTTTCGTTCGGAAGATCGAAAACAGCTCGAAGCATCCGAAAAATAGCCGGTATCCTGTTTGGAAAGATAGTCTGAACAGCTTTGCAGCAGTAAAGACAGTAAAATAACAGCGAACTTGAACATTTCGGCCTCCTTCAGCGTTAATCGGACTGTAATGCTTTCTCGGTTTTTGTGTCGCTTCGCCAACAGGACGGAGATCAGCGGCGTCGTTGTTGATGATCTGTAATGGATATAGTTGAAATTATCGCATTAATCATCGTATTTGATGATAATTAGTTTGCCCTGTCCCCGCGATTAGCGCGGTTAAATATTATTGAATTTACCTGATCCATGAGTTCTCCGGTTATTCCCGAATACATCCTGATTATTGCAAGTTCAGTACGCATGTCGGCACAGGCGGCCGACAACGCCGGTCTGAAACCTTTAGTGATTGATTTGTTCGCCGATCTCGATACGCAACACTGTGCGGAAGCTTTTCGTCAAATACCGTCATTGGCGGTAGCGCATCTGATACCTGCAGTTGATTTTTTTATCGAGCGCTATGCCGTCACGCATGTCATTTACGGTAGCGGCTTTGAATGTTACCCGGAAAGCCTGTTTTACCTGAATAATCGATTGATCTTGCTGGGCAATTCGCCTGATACCTTTACCAGGCTGCAAAACAAACCGGGTTTTTTCGCTGTATTGTCCGATCAGGACATTCCATATCCTGAGGTTTCATTTAATGCACCTGAATGTGCCGGCCATTGGCTGGTTAAGCCGATGCAGGGGCAAGGCGGCATAGGCATAAAATACTATCGACATGACAGTGCAGAAGCATTGGTTTACTGGCAGAAATATCAACAGGGTTCAGCCCAGTCCGTATTGTTTCTGGCCGATGGACAAGCTGCACAGGTCATCGGCTTTAATACGCAATGGACGGTCAAATCCGGTGCAGACGAAGCCTTTATATTTTCGGGTGTTATTAACAGCAGCGGATTATCGATTAAACACAAAATATTGATAAGCGACTGGCTGGCGAGACTGGTGCCGACATTCGGGCTAAAAGGCTTGAATTCTCTGGATTTCATACAGAATGGCAATGAACTCTATGTACTGGAAATTAATCCGCGATTATCTGCGAGCATGCAGCTCTATGATACCGACTTACTGATCCGGCACATCCTGGCGAGTCAAGGCGCCATGCCCTTGAACACTATCGTGCAAGTCGGCTGTACAGGCTATCAAATTATTTATGCTGCGCAGGATGTCTTTATTCCTGAAGCATTCGAATGGCCTGAGGATTGTATGGATTTGCCTCCAGCCGGTGTTAACTATCGCAAAGGACAGCCGATTTGCAGTATTATTGCGCGCCATAATACACCCCGGCATGTTTTCGAACAGCTGCAACTTAAACAACAACAACTTTTTAACCAACTACAGAAAGGTTCAACCTCATGGAATACACAGCCAGCGTCAATAAACTTTCCCGGCCTTTAGTAAAGGAATTACTCGACAATGCCGACAAACTGCGGCTTAGCGTGCATAAACTGGACAACGGCTGCACGATTATTGATGCCGGCATCAAGGCGGCAGGCGGTCTGGAAGCGGGACGGATTATCACCGAAATCTGCCTGGGCGGTATGGGAACGGTCACCCTTTCGCAAAGTGCGTATACCGAGAAGTGGCCGCTGTCGGTCAATGTCCATGCCAGCAATCCTGTGTTGGCGTGTCTGGGCAGTCAATATGCCGGCTGGAGCCTGTCGCACGAAAAATATTACGCGCTGGGTTCCGGTCCTGCGCGCGCGATGGCGACTAAAACCAAGGATGGCGTGACCGGTCCCGTTGAAGAACTCTATAAAGAGCTGGGCTATCAGGATCAGGGGGAACAAACCGTACTGGTTATTGAAAATGACAAGGTGCCGCCCGTAGAAATCGTAGAAAAAGTAGCGTCTGCATGCGGCGTGTCGCCTGACAATCTGACCATTATCGTTACACCAACCAGCAGTTTGGCCGGGTGCGTGCAAGTTGTCGGTCGCGTATTGGAAGTTGCGATGCACAAGGCCCATGCCTTGCATTTCCCGCTGGAAAATATCGTAGACGGCAGCGGCAGCGCGCCGATTTGCCCGCCGCACCCCGATTTTGTGCAGGCTATGGGGCGTACAAACGATGCGATTTTGTTTGCAGGTTTAGTGCAACTGTTTGTAAAAGGCACAGACGAAGCGGCCGAAAAATTAGCCAATGAATTGCCCAGTTCCACATCCAAAGATTACGGCAAACCGTTTGCGCAGATATTCAAAGAATATCAATACGATTTCTTCAAAATTGATGCGATGCTGTTCAGCCCCGCCAGCGTTATTGTCACGGCGGTAGAGTCCGGCAACAGCTTCCGTGCCGGACGTCTGGATAATGAGTTGCTGAATTTATCGTTCGGCGGCTGAAACAGCGGCCGGGCCGATAGGTTCGGCGCGACGTGATACTGCTTTTGTCTTAAGTCGTGGTAGCCCGTCATGACATCGGGTAAGATACCAACAAAGGCGGGTAAGCATTTTTTGCTTGCCTGCCGATTATACGCCGGGTAGCGTTCTACCTTAACTAAGCAGGGAATATAACAATGTCTATCAGTGAGTTTTGCAATCGCGAAGTCGTGTTCGCGACAAGAGAAATGGATCTTCCGGAAGCGACGCAGCTCATGCGCAAGTACCATGTAGGCGATCTGGTGGTTGTCGATGAGATTGACGGTAAGCGGGTGCCGGTCGGCATTGTTACAGACCGCGATATGGTCGTCGAAGTTATTGCCCAATCCCTGGATGTCAAGGGGTTTAGCGTGGGCGACATCATGAGCCGGCAACTTTTCAGTGTGCAGGAAAATGAAGGTGTATTTGAAACGATAAGGCTGATGCGCGCCAAGGGAGCCCGCCGCATCCCGGTTGTTAATCAGCAGGGCGGGCTTGTAGGCATTGTATCGGCGGACGATATACTGGATCTTTTGGCCGAGGAGATGGCGGAACTGGCCAAGGTCGCTCCACGTCAACAGCAGCGTGAAGCAAAAACAAGGACTTAATCCACGTAGGACTCTAGGCTATATTGGAGCCTATCGGGTGCCGTATAACAACAGGCTGCACAGGCATCGGTTAGCCGTGCCGGACTTTCAAATGCACACGAAAGGGTCGGCGCGCGGGTGGCTGGAAGCCGGGATAAAATTAAAAAATGACTGACATAAGGCATAAGGATTCACAAGAAAAATATAGCAGCCACCCGGTAGTGGAGCAAAATGCAGCAGGCAGAAATCCCACTATCGACATCTTGCGCGGCATTGCCATTTTCACGATGGTTGCCGCAAATCTGAGTTCTTCATTACTCCAGGCTGATGATAAAGTTTTAATCTTCCGTTTGTACGGTACGTTCGCTGCGCCGTTGTTTGTTATGTTAGCCGGCATGATGGTGGTTATAACCGGGGTAAAACATGCAAGTTTCCGGCATTACCTCAATCGCGGTTTGTTAATTGTCTTTTGCGGATGTTTGCTGGATGTGCTGGTCTGGCGGATTTACCCTTTTCTGGGCTGCGATGTCCTGTACCTGACAGGTTTGTGTATTCCCGTTGTCTATCTATTATCGAAATACTGCACGATAATCACCCGGATTATTATCGTAAGCCTTCTGGTCGCGCTGACGCCCGTCTTGCAAGCACTGTTTAATTACCGCGAAGAATTGACAAGCCTTGACATTTCCACGCTGAGCTTCAGTAATTATCTGGCGCTGTTGTTATCCCAATCGACAGCGCAACGCTTTCTGCTTGACGGCTGGTTTCCGGTCATGCCCTGGTTAAGCTTTGCTGTCACCGGCAGTGTCCTGGGTACGCTTTACCTGCAAGGCTATTCATTTGTTGCAAAACGTTTCCTGGCAACCGGTATCGCACTGTTCAGCGTCGGCGTCGCGCTATGGCTGGCGCTAAACCCGCAGCTGGTAATACGCGAAGGTTATTCGGAACTGTTTTACCCGTCCACAACAGGCTATTTGTTTACCGCAACGGGCCTTATTTTCCTTGGCTTTTACGGTGTTGAAGCGACTAAACAGCTCGTTGTCCATACTGTTTTTCTAAAACTGGGACATGCCAGTTTATTCATGTACCTGTTTCATCAGTTGGTGCTGGTTTTTATCCTACAGCCCATCGGATTTTTGAATAATCAGCCACTATCGATGTTTATCCTGACGTATTTGGCTGTCATTGCTATGATGATAGCGACCGGCTATATTCTGGTCGGTATCAAGAAAAACCATAAAAATTTGCCGTTTATCGTACGTTTTATTATAGGTAGTTAGCATTTCACAATGCTGTCCAAGTTGAACACTTAGGGTTTGAATAAAAACAGCTTTTTGATTTTGCCGCCTGCGGCGCGCAATAGCCAAGCCCAGGCCGACACAGTCTTGCTTCTGTCCCCGCCTATACCCGCCGTTCAACTCCGAAGTACAATAAATAATCATACGATGTCTTATAATAATTAATCAGAAAAACACGAGATGAAGTTCTTAGCGTGGACGCTCTTTTGAAAGCCTTGTTTTTTTACTTGTCGTCGTTTCAAATCAGATGTCTGGGCACCGCCCAAACGGGGCTGTACCGGCAATAAACTGACTGATAACCTATCCTGCAGGAGCCCAGCAATGGTATTTAACAACTCGTCGGCTGAAGGGTGTACCCCTTTTTCCGATTGCATTATTCTGGTTGTCGATGACCAACCTGAAAACCTGACCGTCATTGGTGAGTTGTTGCGCCCGTTTTACCGGATTCGCGTGGCCAATTCCGGCGCGGCCGCGCTTCGGGTAGCCGCTACTGAACCCCGCCCCGACCTGATTCTGCTTGATGTCATGATGCCCGACATGGATGGCTATAAGGTACTCTACAGACTGAAAGAAAACCCTGTTACCGCAGGCGTTCCGGTCATTTTTGTCACGGCCTTAGGTGCGGAAAAAGATGAGGAACGCGGTTTTAAACTGGGTGCGGTGGACTATATCACCAAGCCGATAAAGCCCATTGTGCTGCTCGCACGCGTGCGCAGCCAGCTGGGGCTCAAACGCGTCCGCGACTGGCTGACCGACCAGAATGCCTTTCTGGAAACCGAAATCATCCGGCGCATGCACGATAATCTGCTGGCTCAGGATGCCAGTTTATGTGCGCTGGCAGGGTTGGCGGAAACGCGCGACGCCGATACCGGCAATCATATCTTGCGAACACAAACCTATGTGGATATTTTAGGCAAACAGTTGCAGCAAAGCCATGTCCGCTATGCACAGGAACTGAGCAATGCCCGCCTGGCGATGATTGTTAATGCCGCGCCCTTACATGACATCGGCAAGATCGGCATTCCTGACCATATCCTGCTCAAACCGGGCAAGCACACGGAAGAAGAGTTTGAGATTATGAAGACCCACGCCCGTCTCGGCGGCGAAGCGCTGGAAAAAGCCATTCAGCGGGCGCTTAAACACAATGGCTTGTCACAACATGAAGCCAACCTGCCGGCCCTGGCTTTTCTCGACGCGGCGCGGGAAATCGCCGCCTGCCATCATGAAAAATGGGATGGTTCAGGTTACCCGGATCAATTGGCCGGAGAGTCCATCCCGCTCTCTGCCCGCCTGATGGCGCTGGCCGATGTGTTCGATGCGCTGGTGTCAGTGCGTGTCTATAAGCCTGCGATGCCGTTTGCCCAGGCCCGCGACATTATTATTGCCGGGCGGGGGCGCCATTTTGATCCAGATGTGGCCGATGCCTTTATTATCCGCTACGACGAATTTACCGAAATTGCCCGGCGTTACAAAGACAAGGTTGCCGATGAGTAGTCATCCCCGGCGCGCGCTGTTGCTGGCCTGCATTTTGGCAGGCGGTTGCAGCCAAGCTGATAAAGAAAGCTACCAGCCTCGGTACGGCGACCAACCGCCGTCGGATTCATTCAAACAGAACTATCTGCTGGGTGTTCATCCCCTGCATAACCCGGTGCATTTGTTTGAAGTTTACGGGCCGCTGGTTGATCTGCTCAATGCCCGTATCCCTGAAGCGCACTTTACGCTGGAAGCCTCGCGCAATTACCAGGAATACGACAAAAAACTCTATGCCCGCCATTTCGACCTGGCATTGCCGAATCCCTACCAGACCATTAATGCGTTGGAACACGGCTATCGCGTGTTTGGGAAAATGGCCGATGACGCGCTTTTTTACGGCATTTTACTGGTGCGCAAAGACAGCGGCATACGCGATGCAGCCGACCTGAAAGGCAAAGCAGTGAGCTTCCCGGCGACCACCGCACTCGCCGCGACGATGATGCCGCAACAGTATCTTTACGACCACGGTTTGCCGATGGCGGCCTATCAATCGCATTATGTCGGCTCGCAGGAATCCTCGATCATGAACGTCTATCTCGGCATCACTGCCGCCGGCGCAACCTGGCCGCCGCCGTGGCAGGCCTTTCAGCACGATCATCCCGAACAGGCCGTGCAATTGAACGTGCAGTGGCGGACGCAATCCCTCCCTAACAACGGCCTGGTTGCACGCGATGATTTTCCGCCGGCATTGCTCAAACAAGTCGCCGATATTGTGTTTAACCTGCAAAGCAGACGGGAAGGCCGGGAGATATTGGCACGCATGCCGCTTTCACATTTTGAAGCGGCAACAGCGGAAACCTATCGTCCGGTGCGTTTGTTTGTTGCGCATTTCGATAAGTCCGTACGCCGTTTACAGGAGTAACAGATGTTTGGCTGCTTTCGACATTTTCGCAACCTGTCTATCCGTTACCAGTTGACCAGCGTTGTCGCATCGGCGACGGTCTTGCTGATATTGCCGATCCTGATCGGCCTGACCATCAGGCAGCAGGCGTTTTTGCAGCAGCAACACCGTGAAGCCGCCATCACGTTGGCAAGGACTTTGGCGGTCAATAGCGCTTCATGGGTTATGGCCAATGACGTCGTCGGCTTACAGGAAGTCATCCAGTCGATAGCGGATGAACCCAGGGTCAACTATGCGATGTTGGTTGCGCCTGACGGCAGGGTATTGGCGCACAGCCGGCCCGACCGTATCGGCCAATATCTTCAGGATACGATCAGCCGTAGCTTGCAGCAAGCCGCCCTGCAGTCCGTTGTCCTGTTCGAAAATAATCTCGCAGTCGATGTGGCGGCTCCGGTCATGACCGGA
>Ga0163199_1002009_pt1 | contig 12596 bp, 11 predicted proteins | sample PL_2010_150m_FD_113537 | JGI IMG/M metagenome (GOLD analysis project Ga0163199, IMG submission 113537) | Freshwater microbial communities from Powell Lake, British Columbia, Canada to study Microbial Dark Matter (Phase II) - PL_2010_150m | ecosystem: Environmental > Aquatic > Freshwater > Lake ... | reverse complement strand
CTTGCCGCTCTTCCAGGTCACCTGCAGCACCGCGCTGAAAAAGACGCCCGGCCGCACGGAATTCCTGCGCGGCGTGCTTTACCAGGACCAAGGCTCCTGGCAGGTCCGGCCGACCGGGGCCCAAGGCTCAGGCATTCTGCGCTCGATGTCTGACGCCAACTGCTTCATCGTTCTCGAGCATGAGCGCGCAAATGTCGCAGCGGGTGAGTTGGTAAACGTTCAATCCATGGAAGGATTGATTTGATCTCCGCGGGCGAGCGAATCAGGGTTCGGACCTCCGCAGTGCCACGTGACAGCGAAATCCGCAAGTACCTCGCGGGCGCCGACCTGTACGACGCATTTGAGTTGTGTACGGGCGAAAGGAACCGGTCGGCGCTTGAACTCTACATCGACATCATCGGGCAGACTCCGGGTTGGATCAACTGCCTGATGGCCGCGAGAAACAAGGCCGTTGCCCTGTTTGGCATCAAGGATCTCGGACAACTGGATAATGTTGACTCCAGCAAAGAGCCTCAGGCGTACCGGGTCGGAGATCGAATCGGAATATTCTTGATTCTGTTCCTCTCGGAACGCGAAGTCATTCTTGTCGAATCCGACCGGCATCTCGACGCCAAGGTCTCGCTATGCAAGACCGATGCCGGTGACGGTGGCTGCGTGGTGATGTCCACGGTCATCAACATTCACAACATCCTCGGCCGCGCGTACATCTTGCTCGTATGGCCGGTGCACAAATTCATGGTGCCGTCACTGCTGGGTCGTTTCCCACAAACACTGCGCCGCGACTGAGGTCCGATCGACCGGTACCGGAGGAAGATCGCGACGCCCGGTGTCAGGGTCGGCTGTAGGTCCATTAAGCGGGGATCTGAGAGTCTGGGCGGCGGCAGGGAATCAAACGCCCGCCAGATCGCCACGTATATGATAAATTACGGGTTTTCGGCCCTCTTGAAATTGCCGCTTTTCGCCCCACGCTTGTCTTGGTTGGCTACGGGCCGAAATTTGACAACCGTCAACTTGAGAAGGAGTTCGATATGCAGGTTGCCAATTTCTTCGATACCAGCAATAACCCAGTCATTAACACTATTGTGGCAACTACAGCGGATGAAGAACAACTTCTCGCCCTCTTCGAGGACCTCACCGATGCCGACAAGGGGATGGTGTTGAAATTGGTCGAAAGGCTGCTGTCCGGCTACGAATCAAGGCACTGATAACATAGGAGACAATCGTCATGGCGGAAGATACAAAGAAGGTTGATTACTATTATGCGATGGTCGAAGAAGCATGGACGGTCAGCGATGCAGCACGGGAATATGTCAAGAACGCTGCGCGCGAGGTTCCCAATCAGGAAATATTCGACAAGGTATTCCTGCCAAGCGGCCTCATAGATTTGGAGAAGACCCAGAAGGAAAGCGGCAACCCGCCAAAGGTATTCTTCAAGAACCCGTACGGCCTGTACTACCGGCCTGAGCACAAAGATTGGATTCCCTTTCGCCATGGACCCGTCAGCTTCACCGATTGATCCGCGGCAACCGTTTGGCAATCCGATCCAGCGAACACCGAGCTGGTCGACAAGCGGCCAGCCGGCGCGAAGCGGTCGCCAGGCGATCGGCAGCGCCGCTACGGCTGAGTCACGCTGATGCTATTCACCTTGATCGGGTTCGCGAAAGAGCGAAACGCTATTCCGAAGGGTTCCCCGAAGCCGGTCGCAAAAGGCAGGTCGCCGATCTTGGCACCGTTGAAATACGACGTAACGATCTGGTTACGCCATTCCAGCTTGAAGTCGCCGCAGATCGCTTGATAGTCGTAGGAAGTCCTGCCAGGGACGCTGCTTCCGGGCGTCACGTTGGTCGTGCCAAGATTGGCGACGCTCACCGTTGATCCGCTGCTGGTTCCCACCACCAGCGAGGCCGCGCTGGCACTGCCCGATTGGTACTCCATGTAGATTTCCTGCGGCATCGGATCAGGTGAATTCGCCTTGTTGGTGAAGGCGGCGTTCTTGCGACCCAGGATGAATCTATTGTTGGGACCGCCGTATGAGAGGCACCCGTTCCACAGCACCGTGAGCGGAGCGGTATATGTTCCCTTGGACACCGCCCAGTCAATATCCATGCCGAAGCCGGAACTATCAGAGACCGATCCGCTGCTCCAGACATTGGCGGGATTGCCATCCTTGTCGGCGTCCGATAAATCGCCCCCGATCTCGTCCCCGAATTCCATTGCAGTCCCCTCCATCTGCCCGCTCCCATAGAAATCCCAGAGCGCCAGGCCCTGAAGGTTGGTGGCGCCGCCGGCGACGGCGGTGATGGTGTACAACTGGACGTACTTCTGTTTACCGAGCATGTCGGACAGGGCAGCCGGATCGCTTCCATTACCGTAGCCGAAGAAGAATGAAGTTCCTACGAGTCCGGACAGGTCCAGCGAACTCAACAGAGCGACCGAACCAGGTACCACCTTTACGCCGGACTGGTAGGCCACGATTTGAGTGGTCCAGCCGCTTGGCCCAAATGTCACGATGGTATTGCCGACGAGCGCCACGATGTAGATCGATACGCCGCCGGCGAGATCGGCGCTGGGAATCTGGATATTCTGCAGCGTCAAGGTTTGCTGGGTCAGCGGACCGGCGGCGCTGATCGAAGCCGACGGCGGTTGAATGGCAGTCGACGTGGTTGTGGTGGATGTCGACGTAGTGGTAATGGTAGTGGTAGTCGTTGTCGTAGACGTTGCAGCGGAAGTAAAGTCGGCGCGCAACGTATACGCACCATAGCCGTTCGAGTAATGAACCTGAATATAGTGGGCCCCTGCCCTCATCAGGTCACCGGGATTGAAGCCATCCCAGGTCATATCGGCCACAGCCTGAGTTAGCGTGGCATCCTTCTGCAAGGTGATATTCAAGTAGCCGTCGGCCGGCAGCGTAACCGTCCAGTAATCCGAGGTATCGTAAGATGCCCCGCTATTACTATCAAAATAGCCGAGGTGTCCCGTTATGCTGGTATTGATCGACATCGGCGACGCGGTTTGCGCCGTATCGTTGGGCTCCGTGTCGTTGGCAAGGGGATTGCCAGCAATGGTAACGTTTGACGTCATGGTTCCAACGCTGAGCGCCGCTCCGTCGCTCGATAGCTTCAAGTAGTAGCTGCCTGCCTTCAGGGGATAGGGTCCGTTGCTATATCCAGCGGTGACGCCTGTGCTAACAACCACCGTGGACTGATCAGATCTCGTAATCGTGACATTCGAGTTGGACGTTCCGAGAGTCCCCGTCGGGCTATTCACCACAGTCACCGCGCTGTCTTCCGAAAGCGTTAGCGGGAAATACTCGCTGGTATGCGATGGCGACAGGTTGGCGGAAAACGTCAGTGCGAACGCGTTCGACACGAATTGCGCCAGTGCGAGGCAAAGGATCAAGCCCCTGATCGTTGTATGCATGAAAGTTCTCCGCTCAAGTTCCAGTCAACTTGCGCCCCGGATGGGCTCGGCGCCACAGCGGAACTGTTGGCCAAGACCCCCGAAACACCTGATTGCACCAAATGCCGCGGAAATGGCGACAACCATACCCACTACCGTGACGATGTCTTTACAGGCTAGGTGTGATCTTGCGGAACGGTATTGATCTTGGTCAAAGCACTCGCGAAACCTCGGCTACCTCAGCCGAAAGTGGCAGCCGGTCGCCCACCAGTCCTAATCGCCGCGCAGGCTCTCGAGCGCCGGTCGCTTCAGCACCGGGGCGGTCCCCAGCCACCCGGCCAAGGCGATTCCGAGCCCGCCGAGCGCGACGCCGAGCGGCAACATGCCGCCATCGGGAATATAGTTCAGGCGGAACACCCAGCGCGCCAAAGCCCAACTGATGCCGGCGGCGCCCATCCCCGCGAGCAGCCCCGCGATTCCGCCAAGGATGGCGAATTCGGCCAGTAGCGCACCGCGCAATTGCCGGCCCCTGGCGCCGAGCGCGCGCAGCAGCGCCAGTTCATAGCGGCGCTCGTCGTAACTCGCCTGCAACGCCGCATAAAGCACCATCAGACCCGCCACGAGCGCAAACCCGAACACGACCTGGACAGCACGTGCGACCTGATCTAGCGTTGCCTGCAATTGACGCACGAGCACGCCGACATCGATCACGGTGAGGTTGGGAAAATCCCGCACCAGTTCGCTGATGACGCTCGCTCGGTCCGCCGGAAGATGAAATGCAGTGATATCGGTGCCAGGAAAGCGATTCAGCACCAACGGCGGCGTTATGACGAAGAAATTGACGCGCATCGAGTCCCAATCCAGCTTGCGCAGGGAGGTGATGTTTCCTTCCAGGCGCTGTCCGGCGATCTCGTAGGACAACCGGTCACCGAGTGCCAGGCGCAGGGTTTCCGCCAGACCCTGTTCGACTGAAAATTCCGTCACGTCGCCACCCGTCCCGGCACCGTGCCAGCGCCCGGCGGTGAGCGTGTTGCCTTCCGGCAGAAGTTCCGACCAGGAGAGGTTGAACTCGCGGTCCACCAGACGCTGGGCGCGTTCGTCTTCATACGATTTGGCGCTGATCGGCCGACCATTCACTGCCACCAGGCGGCCGCGTACCATCGGCTCCAGGCGCGGTGGAGGAAGACGCCGGGCGCGGAAAAAATCCGCCAATGGCTGGCGCTGCTCGGGCTGTATATTGATGATGAACCGGTTGGGCGCATCCGCCGGCACCTTGGCGCGCCAGCTTTCCAGCAGATCCTGGCGCGCCACCGTGAGCAACAGCAAGGCCGTCATGCCGAGTCCCAGGGCAATCGCCTGCAGCACGCTTGCGTCTGCATGGCGGCGCAGGTTGGCAAGCCCCAGGCGCAACGCCGGAAATCGCGAGATGGCAGGACTCAGTCCGACACGTCCAAGCAGGATCAGCATCAATCTGGCCAGCAGCGCGTAAAGACCAAGCGCCATTGCAAATCCGACGATCACGGTCGTGCCCAGCAATAGTTCTCCGGCAATCCACATCATCAGCGCGGCCAGGGCCGCGCATCCAATGGCGTATGCCGTCAGGGACAGTGGCTCGACCGCCGCCCACTCGCGACGTAGCACGCGCAAAGTGGAAACGGTCCGCAGGCGCAGCAGAGGCGGTGCCGCGAAACCCGCGACCAGCACCAGGCCTACCATCAACCCATGCCCCCAGGGCAGCCAGGACGGCGCCGGAAGGTCGGCGAGCAGCAGTCCTGCCAACAGTCCTTGCAATCCCCATTGTGCTGCGTAACCGATGAGGCAGCCGCACAAGGTAGCGCTCAGGCCGAACAGCAGGAACTCGCCGCCATGCACCGCCAGAACTTGCGATGAACGCGCGCCAAGACAACGCATCACGGCGCAGGCATCGAGATGGCGGCGCATGTATCGGTCGGCGGCAAATCCCACTGCCACGGCCGCGAGGACCACCGCCAGCAACGCCGCCAGGCGCAGAAAGCGCTGGGCGCGCTCGAGCATGGTGCGAATCTCGGGCCTGGAATTGCTCAGATCCTCGAGTCGCTCGCCGCGTCCGAGTTGCGGTCGGGCCCAATCGCTGAACGTGGCGACGCGGGCGACGTCTCCTGCAAGGTGCAGCCGATAAGAAACGCGACTGCCGGGTTGTATCAGGGCCGTCTCCGGGAGGTCGTCGAGATGCATCAACAGGCGCGGAGCAATCGCGAAGACATTCACCCCGCGATCCGGTTCCAGGGTCAGGACGGCGGTGACGCGGAAGCGGCGGACGCCCAGGACGATCTCGTCGCCGCTCTTGACATTCAACGCCGCAGTCAGTCTCTCGTCGAGCCAGACCGTGCCGCGCGCAGGGATGCCGCGGACCTCCGCATCGGTCTGGTTCAGCGCCGGCGCGATACGCAACGCCCCGCGCAGCGGATAGCCGGCGCTGACGGCTTTCACTTCGGCCAGGTGGGTAGCGCCGGCAACACTGACCATGCTCGGGAAACTGGCGCTGTCGGCCGTGTTCAGCCCGCCTTGCACCGCTTCGCGGCGGATGGCCTGGCTCCAGGGATGGTCGGCGGTCAGCAGCAAATCTCCGCCGAGCAGTTGGTGGGACTCCTGCACCAGTGCCTGGCCGACGCGATCCGTCAGGAAGCCGACGCTGGTCAGGCTTGCCACTGCCACCGCCAGCGCCAGACCGAGCACGGTCAACTCCCCCGCACGCCAGTCACGCCTTAGCATCCGCAGCATCAATCGAAATGTATGCATGATCAGAAATTGCGCAACTGGTCGATGGCCTGTTCGACCCGATCCAATGCCAGTACCTCGATGCCCTTGATGGCGTGTTTCGGAGCATTGGCCTTGGGGATCAGCGCATGGGTGAAGCCGAGCTTGGCGGCTTCCTTGAGGCGCTCCTGGCCGCGCGGTGCGGGACGGATTTCGCCAGCCAGGCCAATCTCGCCAAAAGCGACGAGTTTGGCGGGCAAGGGCTTATTCCGGAACGATGAAACGATCGCCAGCAGCACCGGCAGATCGGCCGCCGGCTCAGTGATGCGCACGCCACCGACGGCGTTGACAAAAACGTCCTGATCGAAACAGACGATGCCCGCATGACGATGCATCACGGCAAGGAGCATCGCCAGACGATTCTGTTCCAGGCCGACTGTCAGCCGCCTGGGATTGGGCGCGTGGGTGGCGTCTACCAGCGCCTGGATCTCCACCAGCAGCGGACGCGTCCCTTCTTGTGTCACCATCACGCAACTGCCCGAAACCTCCTGCGCATGCTGCGACAGGAACAGCGCCGACGGGTTCGACACGCCACGCAAACCCTTGTCGGTCATCGCAAAGACGCCCAACTCGTTAACTGCGCCGAAACGGTTCTTGACGGCCCGCACCAGGCGGAAGGAGGAATGCGTCTCCCCTTCGAAGTACAGCACGGTATCGACAATGTGCTCCAGCACGCGCGGCCCGGCCAGTGCGCCCTCCTTGGTGACATGCCCGACGAGGATGATGCAGGTGCCGGACTGTTTGGCATAGCGCGTGAGATGCGCCGCGCATTCGCGCACCTGCGCCACCGAACCCGGCGCTGACTGCAAGGCTTCGGAATACAAGGTCTGGATCGAATCCATCACTGCCACGGCCGGCTTCTCACGCGCCAGCGTGGCGAGGATTTTCTCCAGGCTGATCTCGGCCAGCAGCGCCAGGCCTTCAGTCGGCAATTGCAGGCGCCGTGCGCGCAACGCAACCTGTTCGCCGGATTCCTCGCCCGTGACATAGAGCACCTGCTGGCGGGTTTCGGCCAGCCGGCACAACGCCTGCAGCAACAGTGTCGACTTGCCGATACCGGGGTCGCCGCCGATCAGCACCACGCCACCGGCGACAAGCCCGCCGCCGAGCACCCGGTCGAACTCCTCGATGCCGGTCGGGGTGCGCGGCTCCGCGCGCGGCCGAATCTCCGACAGTTGCTGCAGCTTGCTCGACCCGGCGAGGCCGGCGAAGCGGCTGTTCGGATTCGCGGACGAAGGTTCGGCGATGGCCTCAACCAAAGTGTTCCAAAGCCCGCAACCCGGGCATTGCCCCTGCCACTTCGGGGCGCTGGCGCCGCATTCCGTGCAGCAATAGATGGACCTGGGCTTGGCCAAGGCTAGACCTCCACGACGGGCACGCGCGGCGCCAAGGCACAGAACAACTCATAGCTGATCGTGCCGGCGGAAGCCGCGACCTCATCGGCCGGCAGGCCTCTGCCCCACAACACTGCCGGCGATCCGATGTCGGCAGCCGGTACATTGGTGAGGTCCACGCAGATCTTGTCCATCGACACTCGCCCCAGGGTACTGCAGCGCCGCTCCGCAACCAGCACCGGCGTTCCCGTCGGCGCATGGCGCGGATAGCCGTCCGCGTAGCCGCATGCAATCACGCCGACCTTCATCGGGGCCTCGGCGACGAAGGTCCCGCCGTAGCCGATGCGATCGCCCGGCACCAGATCGCGCACCGCGATCAATTCACTCGTCAGCGTCATCACTGGCCGGAGATCGAGTTCGGCGGCGGTGGTCATCTCGGGGAAAGGCGAACTACCGTAAAGCATGATCCCCGCACGTGCCCAATCCTCGCCGCCGCCCAGGCTTTCCGGATGGCGCAGCAGCGCGGCCGAGTTCGCCAGGCTCGCAGGATGGGTCAAGCCCGACCGCATCACATTGAGACGTCCCATCTGTTCGCCGATTCCCCTTCCTTGCGGACCGCAATCGGCGTCGGCGAAATGTGTCATCAAGGTAATCTGCCCGACATGCCGCGCGGCGTTCAGCGCGCGCAGGGCAGGGTCCAGTTCGCTGGGGTTAAGGCCCAGCCTGTTCATGCCGGTATTGAGCTTCAGGTAGACATGCATTCTGGCATCCGCTGCCGGAATTGATCGAATCAGCATGTCCACCTGATGCATCGAGTGAACGACCGGCGTCAGCGCGTGGGCAAAGATCAACGGAATTTCATTCGCTGCATAGAAGCCTTCGAGCAGCAGGATCGGTTGCCGCAGTCCGGCCTCCCGCACGGCGATGGCGCCCTCGATTTCGATCAGGGCATAGCCGTCGGCGCTGCCGCCCAGTGCCAGCGCGGCTCGCAACAGGCCGTGACCGTACGCGTTGGCCTTAAGGACTGCCCAGACACGGGTGTTGCCTGCGTAGCGGCGCGTAACGGAATAGTTGTGGCGCAGGGCGGCCAGATCGACGCGGGCTTGTATCGGGCGGGTCATGGGGGATTTCAAACACAATCGACAACCGTATGATAGCCTTCATCCACGCCAGACAACCACCGGAGGTTCGTGTTATAAACCGCGTCAGTCACGCGCCACCCATTCCTTAAGACCGGACCACCGACATCCCCAACGCGGATGAATCTAGGCTTCTACCTCATCATGGCGGCGCAGTTCTTTTCAGCGCTTGCCGACAACGCCCTGCTCATCGCCGCCATCGCCATCCTTCGCGACTTGCAGGAGCCGACGAGCTATGAACCGCTGCTAAAGACCTTCTTTACCCTGTCGTATGTCTTGCTGGCAGCCTTCGTCGGGGCTTTCGCCGATTCGATGCCGAAGTGGCGGGTCATGTTCATCAGCAATGGCATCAAGATTGCCGGCTGCGCGCTGATGTTCCTAAACGTGCATCCCCTCGTCGCCTATGCCTTGGTCGGCCTTGGTGCCGCGGCGTATTCCCCGGCCAAGTACGGCATCCTCACCGAATATCTGCCGCCACGGCTGCTGGTTGTGGCAAACGGCTGGATCGAAGGCTTGACGGTGATGGCGATTATTTTGGGCACCGTCGTTGGTGGCATGCTGATCAAGCCCGAGATCGCCCAGACGTTGCTGGCCTTCGACCTTCCTTACGTCGATACCGGCATCGACACGGTTGCCGAGATGAACCTGACGATCATCGGCGCGATCTACGTCATCGCGGCATTCTTCAACTTGCACATCCCTGATACGGGCGTGGATCACAAGGCGCTCAAGAGGAATCCCTTATACCTGCTGCATGATTTCAACCATTGCCTGCGATTGCTGTGGCGCGACAAACTTGGGCAAATCTCCCTGGCCGTCACGACCCTGTTCTGGGGTGCGGGAGCAACCTTGCAGTTCATCGTCATCGAATGGTCGAAGGCAGCGCTCGGCCTGGACTTGTCGAAAGCCAGCATGCTCCAGGGCGTGGTTGCGGTCGGCGTGGCCCTGGGCGCGATTCTGGCCGCGAAACTGGTCACCCTGCGCAGGTCGATCAGCGTCATTCCGCTCGGCATCGCCATGGGCCTGGTGGTCATTACCATGGTGCTCGTCCGCGACACCACCATCGCCATGGGGTTGCTGGTTCTGGTGGGGATACTATCGGGCTTCTTCGTGGTGCCGATGAATGCGTTGCTGCAGCACCGGGGCCACGTCCTGATGGGCGCCGGGCACTCCATCGCCGTGCAGAACTTCAACGAGAACCTGTCCATCCTCATAATGACCGGCATCTATTCAGTGATGATCATGGCCCGATTGCCGATCGACGTCATCATCGTACTCTTCGGTTTGTTCGTCTCGGCCCTGATGCTGATGGTCAAGCGCCACCACGAGATGAATCAGCGCCAGTTCGACTCGGTGGCCCTGCTGGACGACGTATCGCACTAGCGCCTCTGCTTCTCGAATACGGGTGCCCGCGTCGGATCTCGGACGGGGGATCGGACTCATGCGCGCGCAGGCGCGGGGACAGGCAATCGCCGATCCCGCAATCCCTTCTTCGATGTGCTTGCATTCCTAAATGCGAATGGTTATCATTCGTGTACAACACATTTGGGAGATTCGTGTGAAGACTGTCTTGAAGAGCCTGTCGCGTTGTTCCGGTTTTATTCCAATCCTCTTGATTTTAATGGTTCCTTCTCAAGTTCTCGGCGCTGATGGCGAGTACTCCCTGGTGATTCAGGACCATCGCTTTCAGCCGGAAGAACTAAAGATTCCGGCCGGAAAGAAGATCAAGCTGATCATCGAAAACCGCGATGCGACTCCTGAGGAGTTCGAAAGACATGCCCTCAATCGCGAGAAGGTCATCCCCGGCAAGAGTTCCGCCTCGATCTTCGTCGGCCCCCTCAAGCCGGGGCGTTATCCGTTCGTGGGCGAATTCAATGAAAAGACCGCCAAAGGCGTCATCAACGTCGAATAGCCTCGCAACCAAAGGAACGTCATGTTCGGTACCGCTGTCATCGTTTTTCGCGAAGTGCTGGAGGCCGCCGTCCTGGTCGGTATCGTCGCGGCGGCGACACGCGCGATTCCGGGTCGCAACCGCTGGCTGATCGGCGGCCTGCTGGCCGGCCTGGGCGGCGCCGCGATGGTGGCGTTATTTGCCGATGCCATCGGCTCACTCGCCAGTGGAATCGGGCAGGAAATATTCAATGCCCTCGTGCTCGGCGTCGCCGTCCTGATGCTGGCCTGGCACAATATCTGGATGGCGTCTCACGGCGCCGAACTGGCTGCCGGCGCCCGCGCCGTGGGCGGCGCCATCCGCGACGGGAAACGCGAATGCTCCATATTGCTGGTCGTGGTCGGCCTCGCGGTCTTGCGCGAAGGTTCGGAGACGGTACTGTTCATCTACGGCATCGCCGCATCGCAGGGCAACGGCGCATCTTCGATGCTGGCCGGTGGTTTGGCGGGGCTGGTCCTCGGCATATCGGTCGGGTATGCGATTTACGCGGGCCTGCTGCGGGTACCCATGCGCTGGTTCTTCACGGCCACCGGCGCGCTGGTGCTGCTGCTGGCCGCAGGCATGGCTTCGCAGGCGGCGCGATTCCTGATCCAGGCCGACCTGCTGCCGAGCCTGGCTTCGCCGCTGTGGGACACCTCGACCGCCATTCCAGAGACTTCCATCCCGGGGATGCTGCTGCACAGCCTCATTGGCTATGACGCGCGCCCCAGCGGAATGCAGATGGTCTTCTATGTGACTGTATTCGTGGTAATCGCCATCGGCATGAAGTTGGCAAATCGTCCCATTGCTGGCATTCCGCGCGGACAGAACTCTCCTCATCCGCAGGCGCCGTCGTGAACCCAAAGCAGGTCGCCCTATTCCTGGGAGTACTCTGTTCCGGAAACACACTTGCCGGCCCCTCCGACTACGTTACTACACCGCACGTCGAACACGGCGAACGCGAGGTCGACTTCAAGTTCGGTTCCGCGCGGGACGGCACCGGCGACCGGCAACAGGCGTGGAGCGTCGGTTATGGCTACGGTGCAAGCGACCGGTGGTTTACGGAGATCTACGCAAAACTCCAGGCGGGAGGCGGCGAGGGAGACCGTCTCGACGCCTGGGAATGGGAAAACAAGTTTCAACTCGTCGAAACCGGCGAATACCCCGTCGATATCGGGTTTCTAACCGAATTGGAAAGACCCCACCGAAAAGGCGAGCCCGCCTACGAATTCAAGTTCGGTCCCTTGTTCCAGACGGAATTCGGAAAGCTTCAGTTGAATGCCAACCTGTTCCTTGAAAGAAAATTCCGCGGCAGCTCCGAGGACCCCGCAGCGCAACATGACACCGAGTTTGGCTATCAGTGGCAGGTCAAGTACCGCTGGCAGCCCGCCTTCGAGTTCGGATTGCAGGGATTCGGCGAGATGGGCAAGTGGAACGACTGGGACCCGCGCGACCAGCAGAATCATCGCGCCGGACCGGCGATCTTCGGAAAATTGGCGCTCGGCAACCGGCACGCGATTCGCTACAACGCAGCCTGGCTGGTCGGCGCGAACCAGGCGGCGCCCGATCACACGCTCCGGATCCAGATCGAATACGAGTACTAGAAAGTTGGTTCTGGGGAATTAGAGGATCAATGGTCGATCCGCCAACTCATTGACGTTCGCCGATCCTGGCGCGGCGGGAAAGTTCATGGCGAGTAGCCTGCCGGCGCTGTCCACAGCGTCCACCGACCCCCTGGCGTAGGCACCAGCGCTGAACGCCTGCTCCATGGCGCGGCAAATGCCGTCCCAATCGGACTGGTCGACTTTGGCACTGATGCCTCGGTCCGCAACGACTTCCACGCGGCGATCGATCAATTGCACATAGATCAGCACTCCGCTGTTTTGCGCGGTATCCCAGACGCGCAGACGCGAGAAAACCTCGACGGCCCGATCGCGGGCCGACCGGTCATGCCACAAGTCCTCAACCGGCAGGCCGGCCTCGACCACAAATCTAAGT
>Ga0163199_1002008_pt1 | contig 12597 bp, 18 predicted proteins | sample PL_2010_150m_FD_113537 | JGI IMG/M metagenome (GOLD analysis project Ga0163199, IMG submission 113537) | Freshwater microbial communities from Powell Lake, British Columbia, Canada to study Microbial Dark Matter (Phase II) - PL_2010_150m | ecosystem: Environmental > Aquatic > Freshwater > Lake ... | reverse complement strand
GTTTTTCTATTTTATTCCAATACTGTGTTCGATTAAATGGACATATTACACACTGATGAATATATGGCCCTAATTTAACTCCACCCTCTCACCCGTCACCATGAAAACCACGCTTTCACAGAGATTCGTTATGTGATCCCCAATCCTCTCAAGATACCTTGCTACAAAGGTCAGATGCTGGGCGCCTGTTATCTTTTTTGGATCTTCGATCATAAATGAGATCAGTTCTCTTCTCACCTGATCAAAGAGCGCATCGATCTCATCATCTCTCATGGCGACCTGTTCTGCGAGCTCTACATCCTTGTTTTCAAATGCGATCATGGTGTTCTTAAGCATATCCTGACATATCTCTGCCATTCTGGGTATGTCTATTAGGGGCTTTATGGGGGGCACACTGGCTGTCATTTTCGTAATGACCGCTATTTCCAGGGCAAGGTCGCCCATCCTTTCAAGGTCTATGGACATTTTCAATACTGAGATGATAAGTCTCAAATCTCTCGCCATGGGCTGCTGGAGCGCAAGTAGCCGCATGCAGTTCTCCTCAATGCTGTGATCAAGGGCATCGATCTCTTTATCCATGTCAATGACCTTCTGAGCCATCTCAACATCGCGATTTTTAAGGGAGAGTACAGCCTCTCCGATCATCATGCCTACACGGCTTCCCATGTTAAGTATTTCTTCCTTCAATTTGTGAAGGTCTTTGTGATACGCTTCCCGTACCATATTATCCAAACCTCCCGATTATGTAATCTTCTGTACTCTTTTCCTTTGGCTTCTTAAATATTTGATTTGTTTCTCCAAACTCTATCAGCTTTCCATAAAGAAAATAGGCAGTGTGGTCGCTTACCCTTGCAGCCTGCTGCATGTTATGCGTGACTATTACTAAAGTATATTCCTTCTTTAACTCCAGCATCAAATCCTCTATCTTGCTTGTGGAAATTGGATCAAGAGCAGAGCACGGCTCATCGAACAGTATTATCTCCGGCTTTACTGCAAGAGCCCTTGCAATGCATAATCTTTGCTGCTGTCCTCCGCTCAATTCCAGGGCATTATCATTTAACCTGTCCTTGACCTCGTCCCAGAGCGCTGCTTTTTTCAAACTCTCCTCAACTATTATATCAAGCCTGTTTTCATTAATTCCATGAATTTTCGGTCCATAGGCTACGTTTTCGTAAATGCTCTTAGGAAATGGATTTGGCTTCTGGAACACCATGCCCACGTTTTTTCTCAGTTCAACAGGGTCTTCTTTATTTATTTCCTTCCCGAATATCAGGATTTCGCCCTCGGTCCTGAAATTCTCAATAAGATCATTCATCCGATTCAGGCATCTTATGAACGTTGACTTCCCGCAGCCGCTCGGACCTATTATTGCAGTTATCCTGTTTTCCTCTATAGTCATGCTCACGTTTTCCAACGCTTGCTTGCTGCCATACCATATGCTTAAACTAGTAGTCTGTATAGCTGTTACCATTTTATGTACCTCTGGTATTTGTTTCTAATTATTATGGCTGCTGCGTTCATCGCTATAAGCAAACCAAGAAGCACAAGTATTCCTGCTGCAGCCAGGTACTGAAACTCCACTTTAGGTCTTGAAGCCCAGTTGAAAATCTGGATCGGTAAAGCGGTGAATGGGTCAAAAGGGCTCTGCGGCGTGAAGGCTATAAAAGTTAATGCGCCAATCATGATAAGAGGCGCTGCTTCGCCCATTGCCCTTGAAAGAGCAAGTATGTTTCCTGTGAGTATCCCGGGCAAAGCTGCAGGCAGGACATGATGCTTGATAGTCTGCCACCTGGTTGCCCCTAAAGCATAGGAGGCTTCTCTAATGGAAGATGGCACAGCCCGTATGGCTTCCTGGCTTGAGATTATAATTATAGGCAGGATAAGCAGCGCCATTGTGAGCGCGCCTGCTATGACGCTTCTTCCAAGAGCCATTCCTCTCACGAATAGCGCAAGACCAAGAATGCCGTAAACAATGCTCGGCACTCCTGCGAGGTTGGAGATGTTTATCTCTATTATCCTTGTGAACTTAGTTCTTCCCGCGTATTCTTCCAGGTATATCGCTGCTCCTACGCCAAGAGGTATTGCAATTAAAGCTGTGAGGAGCATGAGCCATATCGAGCCCCATAGCGCGGATTTTATGCCAGCCTGCTCAGGGAAGCGAGATGGGAAGCTGTCCAGGAATCTGAAACTCAGCCATGAAGCGCCTTTATTCCATGCATCAAAGAGCAACAGTGCAAGCAGTATGAGAGCAATTACAGTTGCTGAGATACAAAGGTATTCAAAGACTTTGCCTTTAATTTTCCTCACGAATACACCTCCCTGTACTTCTCTTTTATCCACATGCTTGCGATGTTCATCACCAAAGTCATAACAAAAAGCACCATGCCGACAGCGAATATTGTCTTGTATTCAATGCTGCCGTAAGGCGTATCTCCCATGCTCACCTGTACTATATATGCGGTCATCGTCTGGATGCTCTCGAAAAAATTTAAGGTCATCTTCGGAGTAGCGCCCGCAGCTAAGGTAACAGCCATCGTCTCGCCAACAGCCCTTGATATGGCAAGGATGAAGGAGGCAAGGATGCCTGAGAGCGCAGCCGGAACTACAATCTTTGTGGATACCTCGAATTTCGTTGAACCAAGAGCATATGCACCTTCCCGCAAGCTTCGGGGAACAGCACGCATGGCATCTTCGCTTAAACTTGAGACCATTGGTAGAATCATGATGCCAACTACAATGCTCGCAGAGGCTGCATTGAATATGTTTGCATCGGGCACAAACTCTCGAAGGAGCGGGGTTATGAAGCTTATAGCAAAATAACCATAGACAACGGTAGGTATGCCAGCCAGAATCTCAAGCACAGGTTTCACCGTCTGGCGCACTTTTGCACTGGCGTATTCGCTCAGGTATATGGCGCCAGCTATGCCCAGAGGAATTGCGATTATGGCTGCGCCCACAGCAATCATCAGAGTGCCGTTTATCAAAGGCAGTACGCCGAAATGCTGGGGACGGTATGTGGGAGCCCATGTTGTGCCTGTGAGAAAATCAAGTATAGGAACTTCCTCAAAAAATGAGAGCGTCTCAAAAATTAGGACAAGGACTATTCCGAGGGTAGTTAAAATAGAAGCAAGGGCGCAGAGAAAGAGAGCCTTCTCGATGGCAAGTTCCCTGATTCTCTGCATCCTCAGCCTGTCCAACTTATACCTCAAATAAATAACTGAATATTTGCTTATATTCCTTGCGTTTTTATCCGAGCCTGCTAAGCCCTTCCTCGTACACCGAGTCCGGCATCTTCACATAACCAACCTGAGACACAAGCTCTTTCCCTTCTGTGAGATAGTATTTCACGAACTCTTTCACTTCAGGACGCTTCATGGATTCTTTTTTAACGTAAATGAAGAGCGGTCTTGACAAAGGTTTGTAGGTGCCGTCATTGATGGTTTGCTCAGACGGAAGAACCTGCCCTTTACCGCTGTCTATTGCCACCAGTTTCAACTTGCCAGGATTTTCAACATAGTACGCATAGCCGAAGTATCCGAGGGCATATTTTTCACCCGCAATAGCCTGTACAAGCATATTATCGTCCGCGCTTGCGGTGTAGTCAGACCTGCTGGATTTCTCCTTACCAACTATTACTTCCGTGAAATAGTCAAAAGTGCCTGAGTCAGTATCCGCGCCTACAAGGATTATTTTCTCATTGGGGAAGTTGGAGCGCACGTCTTTCCATGTCTTAACAGTGCTGTTAGGCTCCCATATCTTCTTTAGCTCCGCCACGGTCATGCTTTCTGCCCAGGTATTCAGGGGATTTACCATCACGGAAAGCCCGTCAAAAGCCACTTTGAATTCCTCGTATGTTATGCCATTCTTGGCGCAGAGTTCTTTCTCAGAATCTTTTATCGCTCTTGAGGCATCGCTGATATCTGTCTCACCTGCGCAGAACTTCTTGAAGCCTCCACCGGTACCGCTTATTCCCACGGTTACTCTGACATTTGGATATTTCTTCTGGAACTCCTCTCCCACTGCTTCGCTTATCGGGAATACCGTGCTTGAGCCGTCTGCCTTAACAGTGCCTGAAAGTGGGGCTGCTGTCGGCGCAGCCGTTGGCTGTGCTGTAGGCTGCACGCTGGCTGGCTGTTCCACGCATCCTGCTAAGAACACGCCTGCCAGAATCAAAATTAGTATTGTCTTTAATCGATTCATTTTATTTAATCACCAGCAGGAGTTTTAGCATCAAATAATATATAGTTTCTCCCAAGAATCTATATATACTATAGAAAATCAGTAGAATATTGATGGAAACAAGAAAAGTCTATGTAAGCGGTGGCTCAACGTACGTAATCTCCCTTCCGAAGAAATGGGTGAAGAAGGTAAATTTGAAAGCGGGCGATTCACTTGTAGTAACCGAGCAGGGCGGTTCATTGCTCATCGAGACAAGCATCGCTGAAAGGGGGTCTCAGGTGAAGGAGATTAAAATCTCTCAACTCACATCAAGCGATGCGCTTGAGAGAATGATTATTGCCTTTTACCTTGTGGGCTACGATACCATAAAAATCAAGCTAGACAGGAAAGACCACCTGCCCTATAGAGAAAGCATACGCAGGGTTCTGGATTATTTGATAGGCATAGAAATAGTAGAGGATACGAACGATGCGATGACGCTTGAGATAATGGTGGACTACAAGCGCATGAGCACAATGCAGATACTTCAGAGGATGTATGCGATCAACCGCTCTATGCTTCTCGATTTAAGCAAAGCTTTAAAAAATAGCGACATAGGGCTTGCAAAGGATGTGATAATAAGGGAGCAGGAAATAGACAGGCTTTACTTCCTTGTCGTGAGGCAGCTCAAGAGCGCAGTGGAATACCAGCAAATAGCGGAGAAATTGGGAATAGAGCACCAGAGGGACTGCCTTGGCTACAGGATAACGGTAAAAGTGCTTGAGCGAATAGCCGACCATATAGAGAACATAGCTAAAAGCTATATACAGCTGCTTGAAGTCCAGAAAAGTGTGTCGCTGGATGATTTCATCAGGCTTAATAACAGCACAGTAACGATCTTTGAAAAATCTATGAACGCGCTTTTCACAAGAGACCTCGATAAAGCTGAGAAGATATTCATGGAACTCAAGGATATCAGGAAAGCCCATACCGATCTATCCGCCGAACTGCTCCAGCCGGGCAATGTCCAGTCAGCCATACTGCAAAAGACCATGCTTGACAGCTTCGGGAGAATAGCAAGTTACAGCGGGGATATTGCCGAGATAGCTATCAACATGTCAGTTGATACATTTGGAGATGAATGATTTTATGGTCTTCATGGAAAAAGAAAGGACTTTCAGCCCTTTCTTCCAAGCTTATATGCAAGACCTGCGCCCAACAGTACAATTGCGATCTCAAACCCAGGCGCTGCGGGCGTAGGAACCGGAGTCTTTCCAGAAGTTTCGGCAGAGGTTGGAGCCGGTGTGGATTCATCCTCAACCACGACATCAACTACGCGTTCAGAGAAATTTGCAATATACATCATCGCCTGCATGCGTTTCTCGCCTGACATTGTAAGCCAGAATGATGATTCTTTAGCACCATACAATTCATCTGCGGTCATGACCTGTTTCATAGGCATATTGTCAATATAGAGGCGTATTTTCTGTCCCTGCGACCACATCATGGAACTGTTATCCATGTTCATCATGATGAATTTGCCTGCCGGGTCAGTGGAATTAATTGTCATCTTCATGCGGTTATTTCCCACTGATCTTATCATGAGGTTCATATTCTCAGAATAATTGACAATAGAATATTTATCTGATAAACCGACTGATACCTCAGCGCCTGCCCTGTTCTTCATCATTTCTCCCATGAATTTCTGATGCATGCCGTCCATAGGCATGTTCACTGGCACAGCCCTGAAAACAGCATTTCCCTTGCTGGATTCGATAATGATTCCTCCTCCAACAATATTAATAGATGAATCATTTGTTGAAACAATGAACGCTGTCAGGTTGCCGTCTTCTATTTTAACTATATTATTCTCCTTCGAAGCTGTTACGCCGTCTGCAAGATCAAAGGTGATCGTCGCGGCTGCTTTTGTCTTGATGTTTATCACAGCGGCAGGATTTTCATGCATTTTTACGGCGTAAGACCATACCATTTATTATCCATGAAAGGCATATAAACACAGGAGGGACGTGCATGATAGACTATACGAACGAATCAAAACTTAATGTCAATTCAGCGGTTGAAAAACTCAAAAAAGATCTCATGGATAACAAATGGGGTGTGCTGAGCATTATTGATGCAAAAAAGATACTTGCAGAAAAGCTCAAAGTAGAGTTTGATGATTACATCATTCTTGACGTCTGCAATCCCGGTCTTGCGCATAAGGGTCTTGCAATAAATAAGCAGGCAGGTCTCATTCTGCCGTGCAAGATCGTAGTTTATTCCGATAAAGGTAAGACTAAGGTATCCCTGTACAGACCAACAATTGCCCTGAGTACCGCAAGTTCCCTGCCGGGGTATGATAAATTAAGTGCTCTTGCAGTTGAAGCTGAAGATGCGCTAAAGAAAATAATCGATATGCAGGGATAAGCATGCAAATAATCGAGATCATGGAAAAGATTCTTTCAAAATTACAGGAAAAGGATTAAATCAACTATGAACAATGTTACTATGGGAGAATATACATGGAACCAAAGAAAGTAATTAAAAGCATAGACGATAAAATGGGATTTACCCCTGAAATATTGAATATGATGGGCGAAATGAATCCCGAACTCTTTGAGCATTATAAAAAATGCGAAGAAATCATACAGGAAGACGGAGCACTCTCTTCCAAAGTCAAAGTTCTGATGGCACTTGCAGTCATGGCTTCCCAGCGGTGCGATGCCTGCTGTGAATCCCAGATGAGAAGCGCCATCAATCACGGCGCCACAAAGGAAGAGATCATGGAGACGATAAATGTTATTTTCATCACATCAGGAGCTCCAGGAGTGGCAACTTGCAGGAAAGCCCTCAAGATGCTTGAAGGAAAGGAAGAGCATGGCGGTCACGGCTGCATGCCGCGGAGAATGAAGCGCTAATAAAATTAAAGGAGGACAAAATATGAGCCAGAAATTAATAGATGCATTGAACAAGGACAGGGAAGGCGAGCTTAGCGCCATAGTACAATACATGAAACATCATTACGAGGGAGAGGGAATGGAAAGCCCTGCCGTGCTTGAAATATTCAAGTCAACAGCAAAAGACGAAATGGGACATGCAGAAAAGCTTGGCGAGCGTATCGTTTACCTTGGCGGGACACCCACAAAGAAACCAGAACCGATAATAGAAGGTGGCGATCTCAAGAAGATGATCCAGGACGACCTTGCAAAAGAGAACTCAGCTATCAAGCAGTATAAAGAACACATAAAACTTGCGATCGAGGAGAACGACCCGACTACAAGGCTCATGCTCGAAGAGATACTTTCGGATGAGGAAGAGCATGCTGATACATGGGAGACTACTTTATCAATTAAGAAATAGAAATGTTCGGAAGAGATACTCAGTTAGTCGATTGCAGGGAAGCAATGGGATTAGGTCGCGGGGGCGGAATAGCCCAGCGCGGAACGATCTCAGAAGCTGCAAGACCTGACGTGGTTGCGATAGCAATGACGCCAGGCAGGCGGCATATCACAAAACCCGTTTGCGAAATAACATATGGGCTAAGGAGAGAAGGCATACAGGTAAGCGTTCTTGTATTTGAGGCAGGAGCCGGTATCCCAATGGAGGAAATGGGAGCATCAATAACCGCAAGAGGTTATGGACCGAAGTTCGGCATCACTGCAAAAGAGATTGAACAGATAGCTCGCCATAAGCTTGTGCTTATACACATGGGAAATGTTAACTCACATATCGTTTTGAAAACAAGGAAAATACTGAGATACGTCAATATTCCTGCAGTCATTGCATGCGAGTATCCCATAGATTATGAGGATTTCGCAAAAGCAGGTATAAAGACAAAATTCGTGAAGCCAAAAGTCCCTGAAACAGAAGGCACTGTGGTGGCGATCGTTAGCGGAATAACAAGAGGAGAGACCTGCTCACGAAACGTTCTGAACGAACTTGTAAAAGAGATCCGGAAGATTCTTGGCGAGTATGTCGAACAGACCCATGCGGTCAGGAGCGACCTCTTGATAAATGAAGGTCTGATGCTTGGTGAAGATCAAAAGGAGAGTGAATGATTTGAAATGCTATATTTGCGCGAAAATGGGAAAAGATACAGATGCAGTGGCTGTATGTATCGTTTGCGGGATGGGTGTGTGCATGAAGCATGCTATCAGGGAAGAGACCCCTGTATGGAAAGGCGACTATCCTGTCAGGCTTGAAAAGGATATTGAAAACATCAAACGGATATTGTGCCAGCCGTGTCATGAAGCTCTCAAGGAGAACTGGTGATAACCATGTTGAAATGTTATGAATGCGCGGAAAATGGAACTGATGAAGAAGCAGTTTCTGTATGTATAATGTGCGGCATGGGATTGTGCATGGAACATGCAAAGCGGATCGACCTGCCGATATGGGAAGGGGGATATCCTGCCGAGGTTAAGATACTGAAAAAAGGTCTTCCAAGGTTTGTCTGCAAGGATTGCGGTAATATTCTTTTGCCTGGATCATGTGAATAACAGGGCATACTATGTTCGAACTTCGGTTCCACGGCAGAGGCGGTCAGGGGGCGGTCATGGCAGCTCAAAGTATTGCAGAGGCTGCCGTAATTGAAGGCAAATACGCAGTAGCTTTCCCGTTCTTCGGAGCAGAAAGACGCGGCGCGCCTGTTCTTGCATTTGCAAGGATCGACGACAAAAAGATATACAGCAAGACGCAGGTCTATTCCCCGGACTGCGTTGTTGTGCTGGACGATTCACTTCTGGATACCATTGATGTGGTTTCAGGTCTAAAGCCAGATGGAATTGTGGTTATTAATTCAAAGGAAAAACCTGATGATATAGACCTTGGAAAAGAAATAAAAACAGGAGCTGTGGATGCAACATCAGTAGCGCTTGAAATATTGAAAGCTCCTATAACCAACACTGCAATACTGGGGGCGCTGGCAAAGGCTACAGGGATCGTGAAGATCGAGTCCATAGAAGAAGCGATAAAGCGAAGGTTCGGTGAAAAACTTGGTGCAAGAGTTGGGGAACGAAATGCCCTTGCTGCCAGGACTGCTTATGATAGAACCATTGTCGGGAAAAGCAAAGGAATAAAAAAACTCGAAACAAAGAAACAATGGCTTCCATCATATCAAGAACTCCCTGTGGGTGGCGTGCTTGTGGAGAGCAGGACTGAAGCAGGGTTAATAGGTCCAGGCAGTTTTGTTGAGAACAAGGTCTTTGGGTGGGCGACTTTCCGTCCGGTACGCGATAAGGCAAAATGCACAATGTGCCTTCTGTGCTGGTTTTACTGCCCTGAAGGGACGATAGTGCGAATTTCTGATAGGGGCGACCTTATGACAAATTATGATTACTGCAAGGGCTGTGGCATCTGCGCCAATGAATGCCCTGTGGATGCAATAAAGATGGTGAGGGGGAAAACATGAAGAAAGTAATTACAGGCGACCATGCAGTGGCAATTGGCGCAAAACTTTCACGCGTCGAAGTAGTCCCTGCATTCCCCATCACCCCGCAGACGCTTATAATCGAACATATCGCAGATTTCGTGAACGACGGAGAGATGGATGCAAAGTTCCTCACGATGGAATCAGAACACAGCGTGATGAGCGCAGCCGCGGCGGCTGAAGCTGCAGGAGCAAGGGTTTTCACAGCAACTTCATCACAGGGGCTGGCGTTCATGCACGAAATGGTATATGCCACTGCGCCGCTTCGGCTTCCTGTTGTGATGGCGAACGCGAACAGAACGCTTGGCGGTCCTCCAGGTATCTGGTGCGAATATAATGATTCGATGGGCGTCCGTGACTCAGGATGGCTCCAGGTGTATGTAGAGGATAACCAGGAGGCTCTGGACATGGTCATCCAGGCATACAGGATAGGTGAAGATAAACGTGTCCTGCTTCCCATAATGCCCTGTCTTGACGGCTTCGTGCTCACGCATACAGTCGAACCAGTCGAGATCCCGGAGCAGGAGGATGTTGATTCATTCCTTCCACCGTATGAGCCAGATGTTATACTTGACCCTGCAAGACCAGCAATGATTGGCACGTTCATGCCTGCTGAATATATCATGGAACTGCGCAGGCAGACAGCAGGCGCCGTGGAATCCGCAAAAGAAGTCATACAGGAAATAAATGATGATTTTGCAAAGCGATTTGGCAGGGATTACGGCGGGCTAATCGACACATACAGGATGGATGATGCAGAAGCCGTGCTTGTAACCATGGGCACTGTCACGAGTACATCGAGGCAGGTTGTGGATGAACTGCGGCAGGAAGGGAAAAAGGTTGGACTTATCAAACTTCGCTTCTTCAGACCTTTCCCGTCAGAGGAATTGAAGAACATATTACAAAATACCGGGGCAGTAGGTGTTGTAGATCGCTCTTTATCATTTATTGGCGGGGGACAGGCGTTCAATGAAACGAGGTCGGCGCTGTATGGTCTCAGTATCCCTATTATTAATCATCTTGCTGGACTGGGTGGAAGGGATGTGACCGAGATGCAGATAAGAAAGATGTTCGAATTGACGCTTCGGGCGGCAAAAGGTGAAAAAGTGAAAACTGTAAACTGGCATAATACAAGGGGTGAAACAGTATGAGGATCAAGGACCTACCTGATGAAGACCTGTTCGTATGCGGGCATACAGCATGTCCTGGCTGCGGTGTTGCTGTGTCAATACGCAACGCCATAAAGACACTTGGAAAAGATACGTCTGTGTATGTCCCTGCCAGTTGCGCAGTGGTGTTCGGCAGCACATACCCCTACGGGGCATGGAAAGTGCCATTTTTCCATACTGCATTCGAGAACACGGGTGCATGTTTGACCGGGATGCAGGCGGCTTTTGAGAAGAAAGGGAAAAAAGTGATATCTGTCGGATTCGCTGGCGATGGCGGAACGTATGATATCGGTCTTCAGAGCATGTCGGGAGCAGCTGAACGCAACGACGATATACTTTACATATGCGTGGATAACGAGGCTTACATGAACACAGGCATCCAGCGAAGCGGCGGGACGCCATTCGGGGCATGGACGACAACGACACCAGTTGGTTCGAAGGTACAGGGGAACCGCACATTCAAGAAGAACCTGGGTGAGATTGTAGCGGCTCATGAAATTCCCTATTATGCAACATTGTCCATCGGTCATCCCATGGATTTCATAAAGAAGGTGGAAAAAGCAAAGGAAATAAAGGGATTCCGATTCCTCCATATGTTCACGCCATGTGTTCCTGGCTGGAAGATAGATCCTGCAAAGACCATTGAGGTCACAAAGCGGGCTGTAGAGAGCGGGATGTGGACGCTGTATGAAGTCGAGAACGGCGAGAAGAGGATCACGCATAAACCAGGAAAGATGAAATCGGTGAAAGATTACCTGATGATGCAGGGCAGGTTCCGCCACATGAGCCCGGAGGATATCAGGACGCTTCAGGGCTGGGTGTGCAAGAAATGGAATTTGCACTATAAGGAGAAGGGTGCACCTGAAATATGCGAAATAGAATTGCCTGAAGAGCACCACGCAGTTACAGAAGAGCACAGGGAGATGCACGGACCTTGAAGAATAACATAAGACCGAAGCTCTATACGCTCAGCACATGTGTTCATTGCAGGGCTACAAAGCGGTTCTTGAAGGAACACGGCATCGATTATGACTCTGTTGATGTTGATCAGCTGGAGGGTGAGGAAGAAGAGAAGATCCGGGATGAAATTGTAAAAGTTAGCGGCGGGTTCAGGTTCCCAACGATAGTGGTTGGGAAAAAGGTGATAATTGGGTTCGTTGAGGATAAGCTGAGAGAGGCGCTGGGATTGTGAAAACCATTGCCTATATGTTCGACGAGATGAAAATGATAGCAGACGAGGAAGGCTATCAGTTCAACCCTCTTCAGAAAGACCTTGACGACATCCTTCAAGGGCTGTGGGATAACGAGCACAGGTACGGCTACTCCTCATGTCCGTGCAGGATGGCAAGCGGCAAGCTGGCTGATGACATGGACATGATCTGTCCGTGTAACTACAGGGACGCTGATATCGTGGAGTACGGATGCTGCCTGTGCACTCTTTATGTTAACGATGACTGGATAAGCGGGAAGAAGAAACATGACCCTATACCGGAGCGGCGACCGCAGGAGTATTATGAGAAGGGTTATCCGGTGATAATGGAACAGAAAGGAGATGGAGGAAAAGAAATGGCACAAGTTTACAGATGTAAGGTATGTGGATATCTCTGCGCGAGGGAAGAACCGCCTGACCTCTGCCCGATTTGCAGGGCGAAGAAGGAGAGGTTCGAAAAGTTTGAGATGAAGTGATCATGAAAAGAGCATATATAGGCCTCGTACATCGTACGGGGTATACCGTGCTGTGACAAGAAGCTGCATCATGAATTGCTATGTGCTACCCCTTCCGTTTGGGGTAATCCTACTGAGATATGCGTCAGTGGTAACGCTGGGGTGTAAAGCTCTCAG
>Ga0163199_1002006_pt1 | contig 12598 bp, 14 predicted proteins | sample PL_2010_150m_FD_113537 | JGI IMG/M metagenome (GOLD analysis project Ga0163199, IMG submission 113537) | Freshwater microbial communities from Powell Lake, British Columbia, Canada to study Microbial Dark Matter (Phase II) - PL_2010_150m | ecosystem: Environmental > Aquatic > Freshwater > Lake ... | reverse complement strand
GGTTGGTTCCTTAAGGAGCGGTAACCCCATTGTAAGGCATTTGTCAAAACGGCCTGTTTCCAACTCAATGGAAACCAAATTAACAGGGATCTGATACCGTAATTCCTCACTACCCGGTTTAAAAAAACCCTGGGCTAACATGAGAGAGTTCCTTGCAAGACTGACGTCACCCTGCTGCTTCGCTGCTTCTGCCAAATAAATATACATGTACCCAATGTAGGTTTCAGAGCCAGGAAAGTCCTTGTATGCATTTAGTACCGAATCGCATAAAACAATAACCTTCAATGCTTTACCTTGTTTGCTTAGTTGATATATTCGCGAGGTGTGTTGGTAAAGATCCGCGGTGGAATGCCTTGTTTCCTGCGCATGGACAGAAAGGAATGAAAATAAAAGCAGATTCCAGATTAAGGTTTTCATCATTTCGGACATAATACGAATGTAGTTTAAACCATTAATTTTTAACGTATGTTAACAAGCACTGAAGAACAAAAAAAATCCACATTCTCTATGCATTGGGAATTGAGGAAATGCTTCATGTACGAGGCGGAGATGGAGATGGTAATCCAGTTATATTACCACCACCCCCTCCACCACCACCTGATCCTGATCCAAACCATGGTGGGTAAGGAAACTCTTGAATGACCCCATCATCAATTCCGAACAAAAAGATTGGATTGGTGGTGGGGTTTATCAGGGATTGGATACTTTTACTGCACCTTAAAAGAAGAAGATGTCCGAAACCTTTGATTCAGAAATTTTAAACAAGATCAAACATGGTGATCAACAGGCTATTGATAAGATTTTTAATTGTTTAAAGGCGATGGCACACAATATTTTGAGACAGTATGACATCAAAAACTATGATTTGGCCAAGGAAATCGCACATGATGTTATCGCTGAAATTGTGATGAGCAAGAGAATTTTCACCGAACCCTTTAATGTAATGGGTTATCTTCGCCATATAACTAAGAGCCTTATTTGCAGGCACCTACGGAATAGTATTCCCTTGGCTGGTCGTGAGGTGGACACAGAAAACCTGATAGACATGAATCCCCAGCTTGATGCGGATATTTCTAAGTATGAAATAAATGATGCTTTTGACATCTGTTTGGGGTTTATGAGCGAAAATGAAGTGCAATTGATTGAAAAGATAAAGAGTGGAGAATCTGCAGAAAACCTTACCCAGCAACTTGGGTATAAGAATAAGGAGGTTTTCCAAGTTCGGAAAAGCGTAGTGATAGCAAAATTCCGGGGACTTTTGCGCAAAAACGGTGTTGATATTTAGAAATACTAATGTTTATGACTAAGCAAAGACTGACTGATGATGAATTCATGGAATTATACAGGGAGTTACGTGAATGGAAGGAGCGTGATGCCGCACGCACTATTAAATATCAGAGGCTGATCCGCATATCCAATAGAAAAAGAAAGATTCGACATGCGGTTATTTTAATGACCGGAGTTGCAGCAGTTGCCCTGATATTATTCAAGATTCCGTGGACAGGTGTAAAGTCACCGAAAAACCCGGATTCCTTATATTCCCAATTCTATGAGCCTTATCGTTTCGCCACTGACTATAGAGATGGCAGTGAAAACACCAAAGACTTGTTCCAGAGTGCTGTTATTGCATACCGAAACCTTAATTTTGGAGAGGCCGAAATACTCTCTGATTCCCTAACAGGAAAAGATAGCGCTAACCCAGATTATATGTTTCTAAGCGGCCTGGTCAAGCAAGCTTCTGGTAAATACGATATTGCCATTACCCAGTACTTGAAATTAATACCGATGGGGGGTTCCTATTCTCAACATGCACGATGGTATCTGGCACTGATTTACCTTAAGCTGGGTAAACTTATGGAATGCAACGAACAATTGGATAGCCTTAAACTTCAAAGTGGTACATTTTATCGAGAAAAATCGGATCGTCTTAAAAAGCTAATTAAGTTGAAGGAATCTTAAGGTTTGAAGGTGACCAACCAATGACCACTTTTCATTTGTTTTCTAGGAATTCTACCAGCTTCATGTAGGAGTCTTCTTCCTTCCCTCCCCCAATCAGCCTTTCCCGCTCCGAACTCTCACCAAAAGAATGCGCCACCCTCAGCATTTCCTGTTCATCCACATTCCTTAGCAGCCGGCGCCGACGAAGCGACCGGCTCATGAGCTCGCTGGGATTGAACTTCAGTATCCTGGTAACGAAATTCAGCTTCATGTTAAGTAATCATTGAGTTAACCAATCAAATCGGGTGATCTGCGTGAGCCGGCAGGCGGTTATCCTTTTTGCTCCCGGCAAAAAGATAGTAGCCGGACAGCGGCCCGCCGGGACACGCCCGAATAAAAGCCGCTACTATTCTTTAAAATGGATGGTCTCAGGTAGTGCCTCAAGAATATCGCCCTCGATGGTTTCAACTATGCCGGTTAATTCATCAAAGATCACCACCCACTGATGAAAATACATCTCCACCGGAACCACTAGTATCCTGAAATCAGGCGCCGTTTGTCTTTCAACGTCAACTATTACCTTTCGTAAACCTTTCATATCTAATGTATTGTGTTATTATTCAGCAACATTGGCTTCAATGTTCAGATCGTACCAGGTAACCTTCCTCGGAGCCTTCAATTCCATAATCGGATCAGGCTCACTGATAATAAGCGTGTTATAGTCATTTGAAAAACTGACATCCAGCAACCATTCTCCATCAATCAGAGACTTCACGGCATCCTTAAACTTTTCAGGCTCCCGTAGACCGGCTAAAGGATATTTTCCCGGCAGGCGTTGTTTGAGATCCACATATACGGTATCGATGTAATCCATGTCTGAAGCATTAATATTGATTGGGTGTTTTCCAAATGACCCTACGTATCCTGGAACAAGCGGAACAGATTTCTAACTATCTTATATATATTGTTTTAACTAAAATTTTCTGTTCTATAAGGGCCCGATTCTGTTCCAACCTGTTCCAAATCTTTCGCAACCTCTCCGACCTTGTTCCAACTTGTTCCATCTGGTTCCAAAATGAATAAAGATTAAGGCGTTGATTGACTGACTGTTCCATTTGTTCCATTTGTTCCAAGAGTAAAAAAGATTTCAAAACTTATCGCCCAAAGTTTGTTGCTCATATTCCTGGGGTGGTACCAGCTTTGAAGGCCGGCCAGGCTTTACGTCAGTTTCCGTGGTTACCTGCTCGATATCCAGCTCATTCTTATCCACAATGATTGTCGAGGTGCTAAGGTCAATGCCCAGGTCCTTGTACTCAAACACGAATGCCCATTCCGGTTTTGTGCTCCAGATTCCTTCCACTGAAGCTGTACGGTCCAGGAACCGGAACCTTTGACGCTTCTTACCGAGGAACCGACTATCGTTCCGGAGGTAATGCTCTATGGAGTCAATCGGCTGGATCTTCTCACTGGCCATTTTCCCGTGCTTTCGATACAGCTGGAATATTCTTATAACGAGGTTATAAAACCTTACCACCAAACGGAACATTTTGCTACCACCCTTTTGAGTTGTTGATCTGCTGCGGGGTACAGAGGGTTAATGTCTTGAGGATTCCGGTGGAAGTTTTCATGTTCGATTTTCGATTTAAAACAAGCGGTTAAACCGACAATCATCAATGGAGGCAATATAAATGATAACATTGATAAAATAACAGGACAAACCCGGTTTAAAACTGAATATATTTATATGATTGTTCGCTAAGATTAACCTAAAATGTCCAACAATATGATATACATGCAATTAACAGTCTTCCAAATAGTTTCTCCCCAAAGTACCGTCGATTGAGCCGGTAGGTAAATTCATCCAGGTAGTTTTGTAAATAGGTGTCATCAACATGGTGAAAGTTATTCAAAAGGTTTCTCTTAGCGTTACTGATTGCAATGTGAACCCAGGGCAGTTCCGTACCTGCTTGGTCAGAGGGAACTATTTTGGCAACGTGCTTCTTAACCACCTCATTGAGCTTATTATAGCTCGAATAGCTATCGGTTTTAACTTTGGTTTCAGGGCTCAAACTATCCTTAACAATTCTGTTGATGGTTTTGTAAGTAAGATCAGGCATGACCCTCATTTTAAAATATTTACAACGAGAGGACAGGCGATGGTTTTTAGGATCCTTGACTTTCTCGGTCTCCGCCATCACCAGCACCGGAGATTGTTTTTCGCTGCCACGTCCCCGTTTCAATTTTTTCTTTTTACCGCCTTTCGTAGTAGAATCAACCGTTTTAAAGAATCCTTCATCCATCTCCGTAAATCCGGAAAGTTCATAGCGCTCATCACGGGCTCCCATCGCCACTCTGATCTTTTGCATCATATACCAAACCGCCTCATAGCGCTTACGACCAAGCTGCCGTTGCATTTCCTTCGCAGAAATGCCTTTCTTGGTAGAGGTCATCAGATGCATAGCTGTGAACCAATCACTGAAGGAAAGATTAGAAGATTCCATTACTGTTCCACTTCGCAAGGTGGTGCGGGTTCTGCACTCTTTACACTGAAATTGTTCAATCGTTTTCATCCAACAATGAGAAGTTCCTTTGCAATTTCTACAGATAATGCCCTCTTTTTGACGTTGTTCCCGAAAATAATCTCTGCAAGATTGCTCGTCGGGATACCGTTTGAAAAAATCTATAAGCTTCATATTCGTAATTTTGAATCGAAGCTACTGCGGCTGAACGTAACCTATTTACGTTTTGGTACATGATTAATGACAATCATATAATTTTACCTGTATTTTATATAATTTATTAAAAATTAAAATGTTATGGGAAAATCGTTTAAGATAATATTACTTTTTACAACACTGATACTGGCCGTTTCAGGGTGTTCTTCAACAGATAAAAACTATATCAGAACCTCAGGACCGGAGGTTGTATTGTTCAGTGTTTTGCCATTCGCACTTACTGATATTAAGCTTCTTGACGGACCATTCCTTCATGCCACAGAACTTAATGTTAAAGCTCTTCTTAATTATGAGCCAGACCGTCTTCTTTCCAAGTTTTATTCTGAAGCCGGCCTGAAACCGAAAGCCGATCATTATATGGGTTGGGAGGACGAAACAGTTGCAGGTCATAGCCTTGGTCATTACCTGAGCGCTTGTGCAATGATATATCAAACAACAGGAGATAATCGTTTTCTTGAAAGAGTAAACTATATAGTTGACGAACTTAAATTCCTTCAGGATGCCGATGGTGACGGGTATATCGGGGCTTTTCCAAAAGGGAAAAAGATCCTGGAAGAGGAGGTCGCAAAAGGAGATATCCGTTCAAAAGGATTTGATCTCAACGGAATCTGGGTTCCGTTTTACACACAGCATAAAATGATGGCAGGATTAAGGGATGCTTATCGCTTATGCGGAAATACTACAGCTCTTGATGTTGAAAAACGTTTCGCCGATTGGCTCGACGGTATTGTTTCTCCCCTAAACGATGAAGAAGTTCAGAAAATGCTACTTTGCGAACATGGCGGAATAAGCGAAACTCTCGCCGATTTATATGCAGATACTAAAGATGAAAAATATCTCCGAATTTCAAAAATATTTTATCACAAAGCTATTCTCGACTCCTTGAAAGAAGGTCTAGATATTCTTCCGGGAAAACACTGCAACACCAATATTCCAAAACTTATTGCATTATCCAGGATTTATGAACTTACAGGAGATACATCTGACCGGAAGGCAGTTGTATTTTTCTGGCAGACAGTTGTTAATCATCATTCATACGTTACAGGCGGCAACGGGAATAACGAATATTTTGGTCCGGCAGATTTACTCAGGGACCGGCTTGGTGAAGGCACCACAGAATCGTGCAATGTTTATAATATTCTTAAGCTAACTGAGCATCTTTTTGAATGGGAAGCTTCAGCACATGTCGCAGATTTTTATGAAAGAGCTCTATTTAATCACATCCTTTCCACTCAGAACCCTGAAACCGGAAATGTCACATACAATCTTTCACTTGAAATGGGCGGATTTAAAAGTTTTCAGAATCCTTTCTGGTTTACATGTTGTATCGGTACCGGAATGGAGAACCACTCGAAATACGGGAAAAATATTTTCTACCATAATGATAATGAATTATATGCATTTCAATATATAGCATCTGAACTTACATGGAAGGAAAAAGGGGTCGTTCTTACACAAAAAACATCCTATCCTGAAGAACAGGGTTCTCTCTTTGAATTCAGGTGTGAAAAACCTGTAAAATTTACAATTCAGATTCGATATCCTATATGGGCACAGAAAGGGATTGAGATTAAAGTGAACGGAAACCGGAAACGGGTAACTCAACAACCCGGCAGCTTCGTTGCAATTGAAAGGACATGGAAGTCTGGTGACAAAGTAGAGGTAAAAATTCCTTTCTCATTAAGACTGGAAGCAATGCCAGACGACAGCAACAGGGTAGCAGTTATGTACGGCCCGCTTGTAATGGCGGGAGATCTTGGTCCTGTAGATGATTCTTCATCAAGGGTTGCAATGTATGTCCCTGTTATGATGACAAAAAACAGGGATCCTTCAACATGGATGAAGCCTGTTGAAGGGAAACCGAATACTTTTAAAACAGTAAACACAGGCAACCCACGCGATGTGGAGATGAAACCGTTTTATGCAACCTACAACAGGAGATATTCAATCTACTGGGATCTTTTCAATGAGGAGGGATGGAAAGCCAAACAAGAAGAATATTATGCAGAACAGGAAAGGATTAAAAAACTAAAAGAGGCAGAAATTGATTTTGTCCAACCAGGTGAAATGCAATCCGAGCGTAATCATAATTTCAAAGGCGAAAAAACTTCCTCGGGAGCTTTTAGTCAAAGGGCTAACCGCATGTCTAAAGGAGGTTGGTTTTCATTTGAGCTTAAAGTTAATCCAGATGGAGCCAGTGCACTTGTAATTGATTATTGGGGAGGTCTTTCCGGCTCCAGAACATTTGACATACTTGTTAACAACAAAGTAATTGCAACAGAAAATATCTCTAACAAAAAAGACGGTCAGTTTATCAGTATTCAGTATGATATTCCGGATGAGATTTCCAGAGGAAGGTTCAAAGTCATTGTCAAATTCCAGGCTCACCCTGACAATATAGCTGGACCTGTTTTCGGAATAAGGACTATAAGAAAATAATTTTAGAATTTTACGGTAGAGTAGAGCGGGAAGGGCAAAAGCCCTTCCCTGCCCCCTCATCAATCCGTACGTGCGGTTTTCCCGCATACGGCTTTCCTACAAACTTCGTCATTGGCATTCACAATTGAGTTTAACGGATTGCGTAATTTGTAGGGTCAATCAAACCATATTTGGTTGTCAGAACCTCAAAGGCATTTTGTCCATAAAGCCTGCTTTTCCGTTGGCTCTTGCTCCCATAATACCGAAGTAACCTTTGAAAAAGGTAAAACCGGAGTCGTCTTTTGCTCATTGCCGGATAGCTAACCCCCTTTATCTCAAAGAAGTTGAGCCATCCCCGGATTATCGTATTTAATTCCTTGGCAACATCCTGCGCTTTATAATGTCCGTGTGACAACAGGTACTCCTTTACTTTATCCCGGATTTTCTGTTCCGACTTTTTACTAGGCATAATGTTCCAGTACTTTGTTTTCCTGCCTTTTATGTCTCTGTCGTAGCATAGTGATAAAACAAGTTTGTGTAACAATAAGAGATGCAAGATAGGTTTTTCGATTGCTGGTTTCTTTCGTAATATTTTCAAATCATAATGGTATATTACCTTGAAAAATTAACGAAAAATGGACAATAGTAAAATTCCGGAAATTGTCTTTGATTTTCAATATCGATCGAAAAGGAAGGAATCTGTAACAAAAAGTCTTTATCCCGCCAATCGCGTCCTCAAATTACATCCTGAGCTTGCAAACGAAACATATCTTGGTATGTGGAAGGGCTCATATTGGAAGATTTCTTAAACTGCTCAATAAAATTGGAATAATTGTTAAATCCGACCTCCATACTTATCGTGGATATTTTCATTTTCCCTTCTATCAAAAGTTGCCTTGCGCGCCCGATGCGCAGGTCATTTAAATATTGAACGAAAGTCTTCTGGGTACGTTCCTTAAAATACCGGCAAAAAGCAGTGGGGGTTAAACCTACAAGATCAGCAACTTGGTCTAACTTAATAGGGGAAGTGAAATTATTGACAAGATACTGGTAAACTTTATTAAAGCGCTCAAAATCAGCAGAATTTACAGACTCAACAAATCCAATGCTGCTCAACAGTTCATATTCGTCTGTATCAGTCATCATTTCCAGCAGCATCAAAAGATTGACAATCTTTGGCACCCCCTCCTTATTAAATATCTCTTTAATAAAATTTCCAATGCGGGTTTGGGAGTTCCCTGTAAATTTTATTCCCCTTCTCGATCTCTCTATCAAATGCCTGATCTTAGTCATCTCTGGCAGGCAAATGATGTTACCATCAAATAGCTCTTTTCTGAAATACAGGCAATAACAAACTGCGCGACGTCCTGATAGAGAGTATTCATTGCAGAGGTTCCTTGTTTTATTGTAACCCTAAAAAAATTGATGGTTATAAGGTAAGATTCATATACCTGTTGAATGTGCCGGTCATGCCTTCCAGAACTGCTTCAGAACAGGGTACAACTGCTTATAGGATTCGAATTTTTTGTCGTAAAATCTTGCATTTTCCGGATTCGGAGAGAAAACTTCATTTTCGGTCCTGCTATGCCTTAACAACTGCTCAACTGGAATTTTCTCAATGGCGCTGCGGGCAAGCAGGGTTGCTCCATAGCACCCGGCTTCCTTAATGTCACGTACGATGATCTTTTTGTTCAGCACATCTGCTTTCAGTTGGGTCCAGTCATTGTTGCGGGTGCCTCCTCCTGTGGCAATGAAAGTATTGATCTTCATCCCTGATTTCTCCATCAGCTGAAGGTTAAGTTTCATTTCCAGAGCAACTCCTTCGAGGAGTGCCTTGGTAATTTCGCCTTTGGTTGTCGTAAGTTGAATTCCGATAATAACTCCTTTAGCCCTGGTATCAAAATAGGGAGTCCCGGTGGCTGAGAAATAAGGCAGCACAAGCAATTCAGTAGGTGATGACGGCATTGCATCCAGGAGCAGGGAATAAGGGTTTTGTCCCGTTTTTACCGCCCGGGCAATTTCTGACTGTCCGAGTTCATCGCGCATCCAGCGAAGGATGTTGCCCCCTGTTAAGCTGTAGGCAACATTAGTATACTTGCCCTTTATTGTATAATCGTAGCAGCAAAGGTTATTCCGTTGCAACTCATCAGAAAAGCTTGGTTTATCCAGCACCGGACAGAAACATTCCACCGTACCGGTGGCATACATACACATACCCGGTTCAATCACTCCTGCTCCCAGTGCCGCACAGGTTTGATCATGTCCCCCGGCCACAAGCATAACGGGGTTTTTAAATCCGATCTTACTGCCTGTCTCCAACCCGATGGTTCCGGTTATTTCTCCGGGTGCTACCGGAAATGCCAGTTTATCAGCCGGCAGTCCGGCAGCTTCAAGTATTTCATTGCTCCACTGATGCCTGATCACATCAAACAGCATGGTGCGGCCTGCCATCGACCAGCTGATCTTTGGTTCAAGCCCTACCTTATAATGAAACAGATCTTCAAAACACAGGAAATACCTGGTATTTTTCCATACATCCGGTTGATTTTCTTTTATCCATAGTATCTTATAAAGGGTGAAAAGCGGGTGGGGGGTATGACCTGTGATGTAATAAATCTTTTTTGTCCCGAAATCTTTGCTCCAATTCCATGCGATATCCCTGGCCCTGGCATCGAAAGAAACCATGGCATGTCCCAGTGTTTTTCCGTTCTTTCCAATGGGTGTAAATGCTTCACCCTGACTGGAAATGCTCATGGAAACAACCGGATCGGAGATACAGGAATTTACCTCGGCTATCACCTCAAAACACTTGTTGATCACTTCATCCGGATTGAGCTCTGACCAGTCCGGGTGAGGATGTAAAACAGTGTATTCCAGGAATGAGGAGGCAAGTTCCTTCCCTTCGGTGTTGAATACAACTGCTTTACATCCACCTGTTCCGATATCTAAACCCAGATAACTCAATGCATTCGTTTTTAAAGTTCAGTAATTTCATACCCAAGATAGCGGGTACATGCTTCGCGCAGGGCTATAGCAACCTGACCTGGTGTTACACTCACATGATGGCGGTAACCGTTGTATCCGATTTTATAGAGTTTTTCCTGCAACCGGTCAATTTTAGCCACGCCTCCGCAGCCGAAAAATCCTTCCTGAATGGGATCGCTCGTGAATTCCCCTTCGCCCATGTAAATATGGAGTTTGCCGTCCTGTGTTTTGGAACTGGCAAAGGTGAGTTTATTCGGAGCTATTCGTCCGACATTACAGCCGAAACCACATCCGGCACCCAGTGCCTTGGCAAACATGGGATGATCAATAACCTCACCTTTGGCAGTCATCAGACTTTGTGGCACCGGTCCGCAATGGAAGAGTATGCATTTTTCAGGATCTTCACCATAATTGTTATTCCAGTCGAGACAGGTTGCGGGTTTGCCCGATGCCAGGTTGAGCGCATACATGGTGATGGCATTGCAAATATCCAGCTCGCAGGCGGCTGGGAATCCACGATCGTTAATTTCACTCAGTAGAACACAGGGCGCCACACCAAATTCTTTTTCCATTTCAATCCAGCAACGCAAGGCAAGCGTATTGAGGCCGTACTCAGCGATGATCTCATCAATAACAACACCAAAACGTACCAGGTTTTCAAATGATTTCTCAGGAACTTTTTTGAAGTTTGTATAATTCCTGAGTCTCTCGGCCTTTTCTTTTGCCGTGGCGGAGGCTATGTCAAGCTTCCGTACGCGGCTGAATACCTCTGAAAGATCGAGTACTTCAGTAGTAATACCATATTTCTGCAGTGCCAGCTCGTCATAACGGACGGTTTTGAATGCAGTGGTTCTTGCTCCTATTGCTCCCACTGTCATTCTTTTCATACCATTAACAATTTTACAAACCTTGTCAAAGGCATCAATATGTCTCTCGAATTCTTCTGAAAAAGGATGCACCGTATGCGGCGGAAAAACGGTATACGGCAATTGATACTGATAGAAAACATCCATAATGGAGAATTTGCCGCAGAAAGCATCACGGCGCTGGTGGAATCCCATTTTATCAAGCTCATCCGGATAGGCCAGGACATAAATAGGTACTCCGGCATCCTGCAGCGCTGAAACAGCACCGGTTTCATCGCCAAAATTGGGGAGGCACAGGATCACGCCATCGAATTTACCACGGTTATCATCCAGAAATTTTGCGTATTTGCGGCCTTCTTCAGGACTTTCAACTGCTCCGAAACGGGTCAGGTTGCTGTCCATTATCAGAAAGTCATGGCCAAGTTTTTTCAGGATTTCACTTAATTCTATGCGGGCCTCGCCAATGAGTGATTCCGGGAAGAATCCACGGTTACCGAAAAAGAGCGCAAAAGTTGATTTCTGTTTTTTCATAAGAGTGGCATTTTGGTATTTACAGTTATTTGACATTGAAATACCTTGTATGAAAATAAATTAATACTGAAAAATTCGGCTCGCCGATCCGGCAATTTCAAGCTGGTTGTTGATTATGTCGAGCATTTCGTTATATACGGCTTCCTGAGCTGCCTTTGCCGAATCATTCATCAGTCTTTCGTAGGGTTGCCTTATGGCTGTTGCAATGTTGATTTTGGCAATACCCTTTTTAAATGACTGCATAAGGTATTCTTTGGCAATTCCAGTTCCCCCATGCAATACAAGCGGAATATGCACAGCATCATTGATTTTCTCAAGCTGGGGAATAGCAAGGCGGGCTTCAATCTTTTTTTCGGTTCGGGTGGCAGCGGATATGGCACCATGAATATTGCCTATGGCTACTGATAACCAGTCGGTTCGGGTCTCCCGGACAAACCGTTTCGCTTCTGCAGCTGAAGTAAATCCTTTTCCTGAGGCAAAAAGATCTTCATACGGAGGTAAAGGACCTGATTCATGACCCATTACAGCTCCCAGCTCAGCTTCAACCGGTATTCCAGCCTGGTGGGCCAGTTCAATCACAACGCGGGTTTTTTCGATATTTTCTTCAAGCGATAGCCTTGATCCGTCGATCATTACCGAATTATATCCCAAGTCAATGGCCTCAGTGACAATTCTCTCAAAATCAGTCAGGAGGTTGTCCTCATCAATTACCGGTACATGATCAAGGTGAAGTCGCGTAAACCGTATATCTTTCAGTTTCTCATATTCATCCCGGATGGATTTCATACTGCCTGATTTGAATTTTATCCATTCGAGCCGGGCAACCATAATGAGCCCGAAAGTATCAGTATCTCGTAAAGCCCTCACCACGGGTTCCATCATAGGCAGGTAGGGGATATTGAATCCGGGAATGACAATACCTTTTTTCAATGCATCGTTTAAAATCATTCCAGTGCCGGCATCAGAATTTAACATATACAAACAAATTAATTGTGAATACAGGGTAATGTCATCCAACTATATGCGGGAGACTCTTATAACTATAGCGAATTTATATTGTAAAAAACTCAGATTGTAGCAGTTGATTTGCCGTATAACGAACTATATTTACATGATGCTAATTAT
>Ga0163199_1002005_pt1 | contig 12599 bp, 10 predicted proteins | sample PL_2010_150m_FD_113537 | JGI IMG/M metagenome (GOLD analysis project Ga0163199, IMG submission 113537) | Freshwater microbial communities from Powell Lake, British Columbia, Canada to study Microbial Dark Matter (Phase II) - PL_2010_150m | ecosystem: Environmental > Aquatic > Freshwater > Lake ... | reverse complement strand
TCCGACGGAGGATGCTTCCATCGCCACGCCCTGCGCGCCGGCCCGTAGCAATTCGGCCAGGCGGCGATGCAGCTCGGTCGCGTCCGGCGTCGTATTGAGCATGGGTGCCAGTGCAGCCGCCGGCTCGCTCGCCGGCGATACGGGGAAGCCGCTCCCGAGCGTGCCGATCACCGCTGTGCTGCGACCAAGCGCACTGAGCGCCTGCGCGATCCATTGACTGCAGGAAGTCTTGCCGTTGGTTCCGGTAACGGCCGCCAGCCACAGCTTTTCCGAAGGCCGGCCATAGACTTCGTGCGCGAGATGCCCGGCGAGGCCACGCAAACCGTCAAGCGCAATGTTGGGCACGCTCCAGCCGTCGTTCCAGGAAAAACCGTCGCGCTCCCACAGTACCGCTGCGGCGCCGCGTGCAAGGGCATCGCCAATGTAACGCCTGCCGTCGGCGCTCGCGCCCGGATAGGCGACGAAAACGTCGCCCGGGCGCAGTCCCCGGCTGTCGGCGCTCAGCCCACCGACGGTCACTTTCCGTTGGCGCAACTGGTTCAGGATGTCGATGGCGGTCTGATTGCTCATTGCAATTTGAGGGGTTACGCCCCCTCACGCCCCCTTGCTTCGTTGCTGCTGCGCCCATCCGGTGCCCATCGCGCTCAAACTGTTTCCTTTATTTCGGAGCCATCAGACGGCAGTTCCAGCGGTTTGAGCGGTGCATCCGGCGGCACACCCAGCATGCGCAATGCCCCGCCCATCACTGCGGAAAACACTGGCGCCGCCACTGCGCCGCCGTAGTACTGACCGGCCGAGGGTTCGTCCAGCATTACCGCGATAACCAATCTGGGAGCGGAGGCCGGCGCGAGCCCGACGAAGGAGGACACGTACTTGTGTTTGGCGTAGCCGCCGTTCTCCTCTTTGTGCGCGGTGCCGGTCTTGCCTGCGACGCGATAGCCCATCACGCGCGCCGCGGGCGCGGTGCCGCCGGGCTGCACCGCAAGTTCGAGCATGTCGCGCAGCTTGTGCGCAGTCGCCGGGGAAATCACCTGGCGGCCGGGAAGCGGCGTTTCGACGCGCAGCAGCGACAAAGGAATCAGTTCGCCGTCGCTCGCAAAAATGGTGTAAGCGTGCGCGAGTTGCAGCAGCGACACCGAGATGCCATGGCCGTAGGACATGGTCGCCTGTTCGATCGGACGCCAGTTCTTGAACGCGCGCAATTTGCCGCTGGCTTCGCCCGGAAATCCCAGGCGCGGCGCGCTGCCGAAACCGACTTTGTCGAACATGCCCCACATCGCCTCGGTCGGCAGGCTGAGCGCGATCCTGGCCGCGCCGACATTGCTCGAGCGCTGAATCACTTGTGCCGCGGTCATGTCGCCGAAGTGGTGCGCGTCATGAATGGTCGCTTTGCCGATGGCGAGGCTGCCGCTCGCGGTTGCGATCATTGTTTCCGGTGTGATCCTTCCCAGATCCACCGCCAGCGCCACGGTAAAGGGCTTTAGCGTAGAGCCCGGCTCGAACGTATCGGTGATCACGCGGTTGCGCAGTTGCGCGCCCGAAAGGCGGCTGCGGTTGTTCGGGTTGTAGCTCGGAAGATTGGCAAGCGCCAGCACCTCGCCGGTCCTGGCATCGAGCACGACGATGGCGCCCGCCCTGGCTTTGTGCTTGTCCAGCGCAAGCTTCAGCTGCGAAAAAGCGAGATTCTGCAGCTTCGCGTCCAGCGACAGCGCCAGGTCGCGGCCGTTCTGTGCTTCGCGGATCGATTCCGTGTCCTCGACGATCTGCCCCAGGCGATCCTTGATCACCCGCCGGCTGCCGGACTTGCCGGCCAGCGTCGACTGAAACGCGAGTTCGATGCCGTCCTGCCCTGCATCGTCGGCGCCGGTGAAACCAAGCACCTGCGCCATCACTTCACCGCCGGGGTAATAGCGGCGGTATTCCCGGTTCTGAAACAGACCCGCTATGCGCAGCTCACTCACGCGCTCGGCCACATCCGGCGAAATCTGACGCTTGAGGTAGACGAAACCGGTCGCATCGTTCAGTCGTTTGTCGATTTCGCGCGGCGGCATTTCCAGCAACGCCGCGAGCTTGGCGCGCTGCTGCGAGGAAAACTGCACCTCCTCCGGTATCGCCCACACTGATTTGACCGGGGTGCTGATGGCGAGCGCCTCGCCGCGGCGGTCGGTGATCTTGCCGCGATTGGCGCTGATCTCAAGCACGCGGCTATAGCGCGACTGGCCTTTCTGCTGCAGGAAATCGTTGTTCAGGCCCTGCAGGTACACGGCGCGCCCGGCGAGCACCAGAAAACCGCCGGCGATCAGCACCAGCAGCAGGCGCGAGCGCCACAGCGGCAGGTGCGGTGCGAGCACCGGACTGGCGGCGTAATTCATCGCTCCGCCTCCGTCGCGGCGGGCAGCACCACCTGGGTACGCTTCGCATCGGGCACGCTCATATGCAGGCGGTCGCGCGCAATTTTCTCGATCCGCGCATGCATCGCCCAGGTGCTCTGCTCGAGTTGCAGCTGCCCCCATTCCACATCGAGCTTTTTGGCCTGTTCCTGCTCGCGTTCGAGCTCGGCAAAAAGCTTTCGCGCCTGGTGCTGCGAGGTCACCAGGCCAAGGGCGCAGGCGGTGAGCAGGGCCAGCAGAATGAGATTGAGCCGCGCCAAATCAGACCTCGGTGCGTTCGGCGACGCGCAGGGTCGCGCTGCGCGCGCGCGGATTGGCCGCCACCTCCCCGACCGATGCGCGCAGCGCCTTGCCGATCAGACGCAGTCTGGGCTGCGGCAGCTCGCGCTCGCGTAACGGCAGTCGGATCGGCACATTGGCGTAGGCCGCGTCGCGCATGAATCGCTTGACGATGCGATCCTCGAGCGAATGAAAGCTGATTACCGCCAGACGTGCGCCCGGATTCAACAGCTCGAGGATTTGCGGCAGTGCTAACGACAAGTGCGCAAGCTCCTGATTGATGTAAATCCGTATAGCCTGGAAGGTGCGCGTCGCCGGGTCCTTATTTTGTTCCCGCGTGCGGACGGCCGCACCCACGACAGCGGCAAGTTGCCCTGTGGAGACGACAGGGTCTCTTTGCCGAGCAGCAACAATCGCCTTTGCAATCTGTTTAGCAAACCGTTCTTCACCATAATCGCGGATCACCTCCCTGATCTCGGCTTCACTGGCCGATTCCAACCACTGTGCGGCGGTTTGCCCCCGGCTCGTGTCCATGCGCATATCGAGCGGGCCGTCGCGGCGAAAACTGAAACCGCGTGCGGCGTCGTCGAGCTGCGGCGAGGACACACCCAGGTCGAGCAGCACTCCATCCACACCCTCCAAGCCGAGGCGCTCGAGCACGCCGGCCAGTTCGTCGAAGCTCGCATGGACCACGCAAAAGCGAGCGTCGCTTATTCTTGTTGCGGCCGCGACCGCCTGGGCATCGCAGTCGAGCGCGATCAGGCGCCCGCGCGCACCCAGCCGCTCGAGGATCCGCCGGCTGTGTCCGCCGCGGCCGAAGGTCGCATCAACGTAGCAACCTTGCGCACGCTTCGAATCCGCGTGTATTGCCAAAGCATCGACCGCCTCCTGCAGCAACACCGTCTTGTGCGCGTCCTGCGCCACCAGATCGCGCGCATTGTTAGCCGCTATGCCGGTCACAGAGCAAAATCTTCCATCCCCGGCGGCAGCTGGGTCTGTGCCGTCAACTGCTGCAATTGTTTTTCCCAGGTGTCCTGATTCCAGATCTCGAAATGACTGCCCTGGCCAACCAGCATCACCGCTTTTTCAAGACTGGCGAAGCGGCGCAGTTCGGGCGAAATGAGTACGCGCCAGGCCGCGTCGATTTCGACTTCTCCGGCGAAACCGACGAGCAGGCGCTTCCATACGGAGAAACGTGCGTCGAGCGAGGGGAACGCCATGACGCGCTCGCGTACCGGCCCCCAGTCGTTTGCCGGATAGAGCAGCAGGCAACCGTCGGGGTGCGCGGTGAGTACCAGATTGGAAGACGCGGAATTTTTCTGCAGTGCGTCGCGATGGCGCGACGGAACGGTCAGGCGTCCTTTGGCATCCAGGCTTAAGGCCGCCGCACCCTGAAACATGTTCTCCCTTTATCGTGTGTGAGTAATCTCGGTGAGAAATCCCATAATTTCCCACTAAAAACTACTATTTCCCACTTTAGAGAGGTTGTTTGGCCAAGTCAAGGGCTAAATTAAAGATTTATCCAATTGAGACAAAGGCTTAATAGCGATTGTCGTGAGTATTTCTAGAAAGATAAAGTCTTTTTAAACAATTAGATAAAATACATATCGAAAGTAACATCTTAATATAACCGCGGCAAATCGCCTGCGCTACTCCCACCTTGGGGGTCGCACGCGCCGCTGCCAGGCGACGGTCGCCTATAATCGGCTTTCCCCTAGAAACTGGACAACGACGATGAAATTGAGTGCTGAAGGCATGGATCTGATTTTTCGCAACGCCCGCTCGAACAACGGCTGGCGGGCGGAGCCGGTCAGCGACGCGCAGCTGCGTGAACTGTACGAGTTGATGCAATGGGCGCCGACGACGATGAACACCAACCCGGCGCGCATCCTGTTCCTGCGCAGCGCCGAAGCGAAGGCGCGGCTGCAGCCCGCTCTGAGTCCAGGCAATCTGGACAAGACCATGGCGGCACCGGTGACAGCCATCATCGGTTATGACACGCAGTTCTACGAGCTGCTGCCGAAACTGTTTCCGCATAATCAAAATGCACGCGGCCTGTTCGCCGGCGAAGAGAAGAAAGCGCACGCCGAGACCGCCGCATTTCGCAACGGCTCGATGCAGGGCGGCTATTTCATTCTTGCCGCGCGCTCCATTGGTCTTGATTGCGGCCCGATGTCCGGATTCAACAATGCCAAAGTGGATGCCGAGTTTTTCGCCGGCACCGGCATCAAGTCGAATTTTCTGTGCAACCTCGGTTACGGCGATCCGGCAAAAGTGATGCCGCGCAACCCGCGGCCCGCATTCGACGAGGTGTGCAAGCTGCTGTAGCGCTCAGCCAGCGGATTGCGTGTCGCCCGCCGCGCTTGAGCGGCGCATGCTGCCTCCGCCTTCGGGTTCACCGCGACCATGGGATATAGGCTCGGCCAGCGCCGCCGGCACCGGCAGATCGATCAGGCGATAAAGGTGGGCGAGCTTCATCCGGAATAACTGATCGAAGCTCGCCACCGACGCGCCGGGGTTGTAGTCGCCGAACCACCAGAACCAGTCCGAACTTTCGCAATCGGCCAGTTGCCGCACTGCCTCTGCGCTGCGCCCGGCATCGAGACGGCCGCTTGCGCTGACCAGATCGAAGCTCTGTTTGGCTGCGCACAACAGATCCCAGGCGCGGTTCTTGTCGCCCGATCCGATCCAGGTGGCGAAGTTGCCATGGACCCAGCTTCCGGCGACCAGACGCTCAAGTTCATGCGTGGCAGCGTAGGACACCGCAGCTGCGGCGCCGCCTTTCGCAGTCTCCTGCAGAAACGCGGCATAGGTAGTCGGTCGAATCGACGGGTGCGACTGCAGCGCCTGATACAGTGCTTCCAGAAAGTAAAAACCGTTGTACGGGTAATGCTCCCAGGCGTTTTCACCGTCGAGAATCACGCTCACCAGCGGTCGCTCGTGCGGCGGCGCCTGTGCCGCGATGCGCTCCAGCTCGCCGACAAAATTTGCGGCAGCGTCGCTGCCGTACCACTTCTGGTATTCGAAACCGATCTGATCCGATAGCCGGTCATCACGGAAGAACACGCTCAATTCCGGCGCCGCTCCGACGCGGTAGGGGCGATACAGATAGCCTGACCGGTCCTCAGCCGGACGCCCCGCCGCACGCAGGCTGTTGGCTAGCACCTGTTCGCCGCTTGCCACCCAGCCCAGGCCGCTGCCGCCAAGCACGCGCAGCAGCGAATCGGACACCGAACCCTCGGCCGGCCACAGACCGCGCGGGTTCGCGCCGAAACGCAGTGCATGGCTGTCGAGCGCGGCGCGCAACTGCGCCAATACGCGTGCGCGGCCTCCCGGATACTCTTCTGACTCGGGCAGCGGCGCGTTCGGCTGTGCCTCGCGTGCCGAGGAAAAATCAAGCAGCAGCGGCGCCAGCGGATGGGTGTGCGGGGTGGTCGAAAGTTCGATCCGTCCAGCGGCGGCGAGACGCGCGTAGCGACCGACCACGCCGCACAGCAGATCACCGATAAGGCGAAACAGTTCGCCGCGGTGCTGTGGCGTGAAGTGTTCGCCGATGGCCATCAGCCGCGTCACCAGCTCGGACTCGCGCCTTACCGTCTCGCCGGTCCAGGCAAGGTGATACCAGATCAGCGCATCGTAGAACACCTGGTCCGACAGGTAGGCAAGCGCTGCCTGGCCCCGCGCTTCGAATAGGCGCAGCAGATCGTACAGGTGCTTGTATCGTGGATAGTGCCGGATGATCGCCAGGTAGTCCACGCTCAGGCAGCGATCTGAAATTAGCGCGCGCTCGGGCGCACTCAGGGCGTGCGCGGCGTCGTGCGCCAGCAGCCGCAGCAGCGGATCGCGCGGCTTTCCGCTGGTAATCTGGTCGGCGTAGTCGTCCAGCTGATCGACCAGCACCGGCACCAGGTTGACCACCGCGCGCATGCCCGGGTGATGCTCCAGGTGCCACGCCATGTCGGTGTAATCCTTGATCGCGTGCAGATACACCCAGGGCAGCACGAATTCGCCGCTGGCGTGGTCGCGATAATCCGGCTGGTGCAGGTGCCATACCAGTACCAGATCGAGGGGACGGGGGGATGTCATCTGAGGTGATGCACTTGCTGGCCCAGGCTCTCCGGAACTATTACCGTCACGCCGCCCTCGGTGACATGAAACCGCTTGCGGTCGGCCTCCGCATCGACACCGACGGTCAGCCCGTCGGGCAGCCGGCACCGCTTGTCCACGACCGCCCGCCGCAGGGTCACATTATTGCCGATTTCGACGTTGGGCAGGATCACGCTGTCCTCGATGTCGCAGAAATCCTTCACGTGCACGTTGGAGAACAACACCGAGCGCCGCACCTTGGAGCCGCTGACAATGCAACCGCCGGATACCAGCGAGTCGATCGCCATGCCGCGCCGGCCGTCGTTGTCGAACACGAACTTTGCCGGCGGCAGCTGCTCCTGATAGCTCCAGATCGGCCAGTCGATATCGTACATGTTGAGGTCCGGCACCACGCGTGTCAGTTCCATGTTCGCCTCCCAATAGGCATCGAGCGTGCCGACGTCGCGCCAGTAGGGCATGCCGTTACTCATGTTGACGCAGCTGTCACGGAAGCGATGCGCGTGAAGCGGCAGACCCGATGAGATCAGCCAGGGAATGATGTCCTTGCCGAAGTCGTGACTGGAGCCGCAGTCTTCTGCGTCGCGGATCAACTGCTCGTAGAGGAAGGCCTCGTCAAACACATAGATGCCCATGCTGGCGAGCACGCGATCGGAGCTGCCCGTCATCGGCGCCGGCTGCGCCGGCTTCTCGTCGAACGCCGTAATACGCATGTTCGCGTCCGCCGTCATTACGCCGAACTGGTTCGCGCCGGCGAGCGGAACCTCGGCACAGGCGACAGTCATGGGAGCGCGGCTCGCCACATGATCGGCGAGCACGCGGGCGTAATTCATTTTGTAGATATGATCCCCGGCGAGAATCAGCACATATTTTCGCCGCTGCCGGCGCAGAATGTCTATGTTCTGGTACACCGCATCGGCCGTGCCGCGATACCAGTCGGCGGTTACGCGTTGCTGCGCCGGCAGCAATTCGACGAACTCCTCAAAGCGCCCTTCAAGAAAACTCCAGCCGCGCTGCACGTGACGGATCAGGCTCTGCGCCTTGTATTGGGTGCAGATGCCGATGCGCCGGATGCCGGAATTGACGCAGTTGGACAGCGCAAAATCGATGATGCGGAACTTGCCGCCAAAGGGCACCGCCGGCTTGGCGCGCCAGTCGGTAAGCACACCCAGACGCGCGCCGCGACCGCCGGCGAGGATGATGGCGAGTGTGTCATGCGCAAGATCCCTTAGCTCGAAGCGCTGCTGCGCAGCGTTGCCGGGACGATCGACCGCCTGACCCGCCTCATCGAAGCCATCCATATGTGCTCTGATGCCAAATTCGACCGAATTCATCGCCCGCGGGCTCCTGAAGATCGAATTGAAGAATAGATCGCCGCGGCGCGATCGGCATCGCGCCGCGCGACGCTAGGCGCTGCCGATCAGCCGCAGCACTTCGGCCTCGGCCTCGACCCAGTCCTGCAGTTCGAAGCCCCGGGCGAAGCCGCGTTTTTCGGCGCGGAAATACGCCGCGCGCTCTACCAGTCGCTGGCGTTCCTCGGCACTGATCGCCGGAGCGTCAACCTTGCTGCTGCCGGTCACCGGCGCGCTCTTGCGTGGGCGCTCCGTCGGAACCACGTTGGCTGACTTCGATATCGCCTTGCTTTTCAGGGTAGTTTGTTTTGCGGCTGGCATAGCGCACCTCCCTTTTTGCATTGGCATGCATGAATTGAGAATAGCCGGGGCAGTCACATCCGAATTGACATTTGTCAAACACCCCGCGGCCCTCAGCGCTGGAGCGCGATCAGCGCGGCACCGAGCAAACCCTGGCGCCCGGTCATTAGCCCTTGGACCGGGACCCTGCGCGTAGGTTCCGCCTGCGTCCTCCTCGCGTTGAACGCCGTCATTAAGCCGCCGGCACCGGTCCGCCTGGCGATTTTCTGCGCGATGCCGCCGGCGAGGTTCATTGGTGCGCGCGCCCTGCAACACCTGGCGCCGCAACACGAAGCCCTGCTAACATTGACCGCGTGATCTGCACACTTCTGCTGCGCCGCGCCCCCAATCCGTGACCCGATTCTCTTCCGCACGAGCCGCGAAACGCGATCAACTGCGTGTGCTGTTCGCCACCTCGGAGTGCGCCCCGATGATCAAGACCGGTGGCCTGGCCGATGTCAGTGCCGCCCTGCCCGCGGCGCTGAAGGCGCTGGGACTGGACATCAGGATCTTGCTGCCCGGCTACCGCCAGGTGCTGGCGCAGCTGCCCGCCTGCAGCGAAATCGCGCGCATCGCTCCGCTTGCAGATCTTCCGCCTGCGCGCCTGCTCGAAAGCAAGACGGCGGCGAGCGTACCGCTGCTCGTGCTCGACTGCCCCGCGCTGTACGACCGTCCGGGCGGCCCGTATCAGGATGAGGCCGGGCGGGACTGGAACGACAATGCGCTGCGCTTCGGCCTGCTGTCGCGCGTCGCCGCGCTGCTTGGCGGCGCCGACACGCCGCTTGACTGGCTACCCCAGGTGCTTCACTGCAACGAATGGCAGACCGGCCTTGCCCCCGCCTACCTGCGCTACGCCGCCGGCGCGCGCGCCACGACGCTTCTGACCGTACACAATCTTGCGTTTCAGGGAATCTTCGAACCCGGCCTGGTCGCGGCGCTCGGCCTGCCGCCGGATTGCTTCAATCCGGACGGGGTCGAGTACTACGGCAAGCTTTCGTATCTCAAGGCAGGCCTGCAGCTTGCGGATGCGATCACCACGGTCAGCCCGGGCTACGCGCGCGAGATTCAGGGCGAGGCCCTGGGCTTCGGCCTGCACGGACTGCTTGCCGCGCGCAAGGACAGCCTCCACGGCATACTCAACGGCATCGATACCACGCTGTGGAACCCGGCAACCGATCCCCTGATTCCCTGCCGTTTCAGTGCAAAGACGCTGGCAAACAAGGCCGGCAACAAACAAGCGTTGCAGCGGCGCCTCGGGCTCGCTGACACGCCCGCGGTGCCGCTGTTCGCGGTGGTAAGCCGGCTCACCGAGCAAAAAGGCCTGGACTGGCTGCTCGCGATCGCGCCGCAGCTGCTGGCGCTGCCGGCGCAACTGGCGCTGCTCGGCGGCGGTGAGCCGCAGCTCGAGCGCGGTTTCGCCGCACTGGCGCAGCGCTATCCGCGTGAGGTGAGCGCGACCATTGGCTTTGACGAGACGCTGGCGCATCAGATCGAAGCCGGCGCCGACGCCTTTCTCATGCCCTCGCGTTTCGAGCCCTGCGGCATGAATCAGATGTACAGCCAGCGCTACGGTACGCCGCCCATCGTGCGCGCCACCGGCGGCCTCGCCGACACCGTGATCGACTGCACTGCGGTTACGCTCGCGGATGGCAGCGCCAGCGGATTCGTGTTTGACGAGGCCGGCGCGCCAGCGCTATTCGCCGCGATCGAGCGCGCCGCCGTTGCCTGGCGCGACCTCCCCACCTGGCGCGCGCTGCAGATCAACGGCATGGCGAGGGATTTCGGCTGGGGCTCGAGCGCGCGCCGCTATGCACAGCTTTATGCCGGGCTGTCAAAGCCGCGCTAGGAAATACCCGGAAGCGACTGGTTTCACGCGGCCGGATCCGACAGCCGCAGCCGGTTCAAACCCAGACCATCAATCCCAGTTCGAGCGGATGGGTCAGCGACTCATGCCATGGAAAGGCGCGGATGCGCAGATCCAGTCTACCGCAGGACTCGGGCGCAAGATCCAGCGCATACAGCTGCTCGCCGCCGGTCTCGGCGCCGTGCGCGATCAGCCGGTGGCAGATCCTCCCGTTCCTGCCCGGCGTGCCTGCCGGACTCAGCAGCAATTCGACTGCCAGGTCTTCGGAATTCAGGCCGTTCAGCCTGACCACCGTTTCAATGCGCACGCTGTCGCCGAACTGGATCCGCGTCGCCGGGGTGTCGAGCCGGCGCAGCGTCACCCCTGGCCATGCCTCCCGCACCCGCGCCTTCCATGCCGCGATCGCGCGCGCGACCTCGAACTGGTTGCCGCTGTAGCGCCGGCCCTGCTGTGCCGCAGGCAGGTAGCAGTTGGCGACGTACTCGCCCAGCATGCGCATGGAATTGAAGCGTGGCATGAGACTGGAGATGGAGCACTTCGCCAGCTTCACCCATTCGGGCGAGTAGCCGCTGCTTCCGTGCTTGTAATAAAGCGGAATGACATGATCCTGCAGGATTTCGTACAGGGTGCGCGATTCCTCACGATCGCGGCTCGCCTCGTCCAGTCCGGCTGCAGCAGGTTTGATCGCCCAGCCGTTGCAGCCGTCGTAGCCTTCGCCCCACCAGCCGTCGAGCACCGACAGGTTGACCACGCCGTTCATCGCCGCCTTCATGCCCGACGTACCGGAGGCTTCGAGCGGATATACGGGATTATTGAGCCAGACGTCGACGCCGGATACCATGCGCCGGCTCAAGCGCAGGTCATAGCCTTCAATCAGCAGGATCTTGCCTTCGAACTCCGGCATTTGCGCCACCTGCATCACGCGCCGGATCAAATCCTGCCCGGGCACGTCGGCCGGGTGTGCTTTGCCGGCAAACAAGAATAGTACCGGTCGCAGCGGATCGCCCAATAGCTGGCGCAGCCAGTCGAGGTCCTGGAACAACAGCGCGGCGCGCTTGTAGGTGGCGAAGCGCCGGCCGAAGCCGATGATCAGCACCGTCGGGTTGTCCGGATTGCAATACTTGAGCAGCCGGTCCAGATGCGCCTCGCTGCCCTGATTGCGCGCGTTCTGTTCGCTCAGGCGATAGCGCACCAGATGCAGCAACTGCGACTTCAGGTGCTGGCGTGTGCTCCAGAACACATGATCCGGCACTTCGCTGACCTGATCCCAGCATTCCTGTTCGCCCAGCCTGCGGCTCCAGCCGTAGCCGAGAAAGTGGTCGAACGCTTCGGCCCACTCCGGCGATAGGAAGGTCGGCACGTGTACGCCGTTGGTAATTGAAGTGATCGGGTTTTCCGCGGCCGGAATCTGCGGCCACAGATCCTGCAATATGCGCGCGGACACGTCGCCGTGGATTTTGGAAACGCCATTGTGAAAACGCGAGCCACGGACGGCGAGCGTGGTCATGTTGAATTCGGTCGCGCCCGGTCCCAGACCGAGCGCGAGCAGCCGCTCGCCCGGAATTCCCAGCTCGTTGCAGCAGCCCTGGAAATAACGCAGCACGCTCTCGGTGGAGAAGTGATCGTGCCCGGCGGGTACCGGCGTGTGGGTGGTAAACACCGTGTTGACGGCAACCGCCTCGAGCGCGCTCGCGAAATCCAGTCCGCGATGCACCTTCGAGCGCAGGCGTTCCAGGATCATGAATGCCGCGTGACCTTCGTTGATATGCCAGACCGTAGGCTTCAGCCCGAGCGCGGCAAGCGCGAGCACCCCGCCCACGCCGAGCACGATCTCCTGCTCGATGCGGGTAGTGCGATCGCCGCCGTAGAGCTGGTGCGTGATGTTTCGATCCTGCGCGGCGTTGTCTTCGATGTCGGTGTCGAGCAGGTACAGATTCACGTTGCCGACCTGCACCCGCCACACTTTCACCTTGACCTCACGTCCGGGAAAGGCGATGGCGATCTTCAGTTCCGAACCGTCCTCGCGCTTCACAGAGGAAACCGGCAGATCGTCAAAATCCGAAGCCATGTGTGTGGCCTTCTGATTGCCGTGGCTGTCTATGGTCTGAACGAAATACCCCTGCCGAAACAGCAGGCCGACACCGACGAAAGGCAGGCGCATGTCGCTCGCCGTCTTGCAGTGATCGCCGGCAAGTATCCCCAGGCCGCCGGAGTAGATCGGCAGGCTTTCATGGAAACCGAATTCGAAGCAGAAATAGGCGACCAGCTCGG
>Ga0163199_1002002_pt1 | contig 12603 bp, 12 predicted proteins | sample PL_2010_150m_FD_113537 | JGI IMG/M metagenome (GOLD analysis project Ga0163199, IMG submission 113537) | Freshwater microbial communities from Powell Lake, British Columbia, Canada to study Microbial Dark Matter (Phase II) - PL_2010_150m | ecosystem: Environmental > Aquatic > Freshwater > Lake ... | reverse complement strand
GGCACCGTAATCTTGACGATCCTGTATGCCCTCATCCTGCCCGGTTGCGTTCTGCTGCAACCCACCAAACCTTTTAGCCCAGTGCCGGTTACTGAGGCTACCCGGATAACGGCGCCGGCGCCGGCCCAACCCTCCCCGGCCAAGGAGGAGGTTGTCCCGGAGGCTTTGACCCTGGAGCGCTCACTAGACATCGCCTTGAAGAACAATCCGGAAGTGGCCGCTACCCTCTGGGATGTCTCGGCGGCGGGGGCCAAACTAGATCAGGCCAAAGCGGCCCGCTGGCCCACGTTAACTTACGAGGGTGGATATACCAAATACCTCAACTCCCGGCCGCTGTATGAAGCCCGGTTCAACAATCAAAGAAGGCTGTTCACCAAACAGCAAAGCCTGGGTAATGTCATTCTGAAGCTGCCGTTGTTCACCGGCGGCCGCATTATCAATGAAATCAAGGCGGCCGAATTGTTCCGCCTGGCAGAGCAGAACCGGCTCTCCCGGACCCGGGATGAGCTGGTCTATAACGTCTCCAGCACCTTTTACGCCATTCTCAGCCAGGAAAGAGTGATCGACTCGGTGAAGTTTTCCCTGCAGGCCATGCAGGAGCAGAGACAGAAGATGGCAAAGATGGTGGAAGTGGCCAAGGCGGCCCGGGTGGACCTGCTGCGTACGGAGGTGCGGGTGGCCGACCTGGAGCAGAGCCTGGAGAAAGAGACCAACCTCCTGGAGATCCAAAAACGCCTCCTGGCCAACCTGATGGGCCTGGATTTCGATAAGGCGCAGTTGAAATTTGCGGGTAAGCTCATTTTTGAGAAAGTGAGCTACCGGCCGGACCAATTAGTGCCCAAGGCGCTGGAGCAGCGCCCGGATTTCACGGCGGCGAAAGAGCGGCTGGCAAGCCAGGCCCGGCGGGTGGACGTAGCCCGGGCCGGACATTATCCCAACCTCAACCTGGTAGGCTCTTATGGGTATCGGGGCACCGGCGTATACGGAGTATTTGATGATCGGGGCACGCCCGGAAAGGTCCCGACCGCACAAAATCGCGGGCCCTTTTATGATGACGACGGGCAGATCGGGGTGGTGGCCACTCTGCCCCTCTTTGAGGGCGGCCGCATTGACGCCAAGGTGCGGGAAGAGATTGCCGCCTTGGCCGCGGCCCAGGAGCGGCTACGCAAGCTCAACCTGCAGGTTCGCCAGGAGGTGGAGACCGCCATCCTGGACGTGGACTCCAGCAGCGAGCGGGTCAAGGCCACGGCAAAGGCCATCGAACAGGCCCGGGAAAGCCTGCGCATCGAGACCCTGAAATACAACCTGGGGGCCGGCGTCATCACCGATGTGCTGGATGCGCAGACGGCCCTGTTGCTGACCGAAACCACCTATTACCGCGTCCTGGCGGACTTTTACACCGCCCTGGCCCGGCTCAAACTGGCAGTGGGGGGGAATCTTTCATGAACAAGCCGTTCTTGGTTCTGGCAAGCCTGTTAGCTGCGACAATAACCTTTTTGGGTCCTTGGCAGACATACGGTCAGGAAAAAGGGAAAGAGGAGGCGCAAAAGGCCAAACCGGTTCCCGTGGTGGCTGTCCAGAAGGCGCAAGTTGCGCCTATTTCCCGCACCCTGGAGCTGACGGGCACGGCGACTCCCACCCGCCAGGCGCGCCTGGCCTCCCCCGGCGAAGGGCCCATCCAGAATTGTCGGGTCCGGGAAGGGGATCAGGTGAAACGGGGGGAGCGGGTGCTCACCATCGGCCGGTCGGGAGCGGCGGCGGCGCAGGTGACCGCGATGGCGGAGTCCGTGAAAGAGCAGGCAGCCGAGCTGAACCGCACCAAAATTCTGGTGCAGAGCGGCGCCATCCCGGGCTCCCAGCTGGACACCGCCCGGGCTAAATATGAGGGCGCCCGGGCGCTCATGGCCAAGGCCCGGGAGAGCGCCGGCGACTATTCGGTGGCAGCCCCCTGGGATGGGGTGGTCTCCAAGGTGCTGGTCAAGGACGGGGATTTTGTGGCCCCTCGGGCTCCCCTGGTGGAAATGTACGACCCCAACAGCCTGGTGATCCGTCTGGCCGTACCTGAGGCCCAGTCCACCCTGGTGTTGAAGGGCATGCCGGTTAAGGTTCAGATGGACGCCTATCCGGGCAAGACCTTTGAGGGGAAAATCAGCCTGGTGTACCCGGATCTGGACACCCGGATGCGCACCCGCACTGCGGAAGTGAAACTGGATTACCCGGTGGCCCTCATCCCAGGCATGTTCGCCCGCCTCCAGGTTGGGCTCGAAACCGCGACCGACGCAGTGGTCGTTCCCGGCGATGCGGTGTTGGTCATGCCCAACGGCGATAAGGTCGCTTTTATCCTCAAAGACGGCAAAGCTCAACGCCGGGTAGTGCAAACCGGCCTCGAAGCGGGCGGCCAGGTCCAGATCGTCTCCGGTATTCAACCGGGAGAAACGGTGGTCACCGCCGGCAATGAAAAGCTCAAAGACGGCATGGAAGTGAAGGCCCAGGGGGGGGCAGGCAAATGAAAGTCACCACCTACGCCGTACGGCGGCGTATCGCCGCGGGCGTCATCAGCATCGCCCTGGTGGTCCTGGGAATCTATAGCTTTATGCTCATGCCGGTGAATTTCCTACCCGACGTCACCTACCCCCTGATCAAGGTGCACATCTGGTGGCGAGGCGCCACACCGGAGGAGATCAGCACCAATATCGCCGACCCTTTAGAGCGCCAGATGGCCATGGTGGACAACCTGGACTACCTGGAATCGTCCTCCATTGAAGGCATGTACACCCTCATGGCCAACTTCAAATATGGGGTTAACGTGGACGTAGCCTACCAGGACGCCCTGGCGGCCATGGCCCGGGTAGCCCGGTTGCTTCCTAAAGATATCGACCCGCCCCTGATCATGAAAGCGGACCCTTCCCAACTGCCGGTGGTGCAGCTCACTATCAGCTCCGATGCCTGGGATTTGACCAAGCTGCGCACCTGGACGGAAAACTGGCTGCAGTATCAATTGCAGGCGGTTCCCGGGGTAGCGGGCACCGACATCGTCGGCGGTCTGAAGCGAGAGATCAGGGTGCACCTGGACCCCAACGCGGTGGAAAAATATGCCCTCACCCTGCCGGGGGTGACGAAAAGGCTCCAGGAGGAGAACATTGAGCAGTTCGGCGGCCGGGTGACCGTGGGCCGCCGGGAATTCATCGCCCGCACCATGGGCGAATACCGCTCCCTGGACGACATCCGCAACGTGGTCCTGGCCAACGGCGCCGCCGGCAAGATCTATCTCAAAGACGTGGCCCGGGTGGAAGACGCCCACGAGGAGGTCCGGGTGGTCACGCGCCGGGGGGGCACGCCCACCGTCAAGTTGAGCGTCCTCAAGCAGGCGGACGCCAACACGGTGGAAGTGGCCCGGGCGGTGAACAAAAGAATCGAGCAGCTCACGCCCTCCTTGCCGCCCGGCGTCCGGATGGGGATGGTGGAAAATCAGGCGGACTACGTTACCGCCGCCTTGAACGGGGTGCGCAACGCCGGCATCGAAGCCTCGATTCTGGTCATCGTTATCGTCTATCTGTTTCTGGGAAGCTGGCGCCATGCCCTGGTGATGCTGGTGGCGCTCCCCATCACCTTGATTATCAACTTCGCCCTGATGCAGCTCATGGGTTTCTCCCTCAATATCTTTTCTCTGGGCGGCCTGGTGGTGGCCATCGGCGTGGTACTGGACAATTCCATCGTGGTGCTGGAAAACATCACCCGCTTGCGACATCTCCACCCCGATCAGCCGCCCGAAGAAGTGGCCGAGATCGGCACCGCCGAAGTGGGGTCCGCCATCCTGGCCGCCACCCTCTCCTTTCTGGCCCTCTTTGTGCCCTTCCTCCTGGTGCCGGGGCTTACCAGCCTCCTCTTTCGGGAACTGATCATGGTGATCGCCGGCATCGTTTGCGTCAGCCTGCTGGTGGCCATCACCCTGACCCCACTGCTTACCGCCATGCTCACGGGGAAGCAGGCAGAATCGCATGGAGAAGGCCGCTTCGCCCGGTTCTTCGCCTGGATAACGGACGGGTACGGGCGCCTGCTGGAGTTAGCCCTGCGGCGCCGCCTGGCCGTAATCGGAACTTTTATCTTCCTGCTGGTGGGGGCCGTAGTCTTGTTCCCTTATCTGGGCAGCGAGTTTCTGCCCCGCATGGATGACGGCCGGGTCATGGTGAAGGTCAAGCTCCCCACCGGCGCGGCCCTCACTGAGACCACCAATATTTTGAGCCGGGTAGAAGAAAAACTTACACGCGACCCCCAGGTCGAAAGCTACGTCACCATGGCGGGCGGCAAGGTCTGGGGCCTGGCCACTTATGAAATCGCCAACGAGGGCCAGGTGGATATCCAACTGGTACCCCGGCACATGCGAAAAATCGGCACCAAGGCATATATTGAACGCCTGAAAAAGACCCTGGCTCCCATCTCCATTCCCGGGGCCAAACCCATGGTCATGCAGCCGCCGGTCAAGGGCATCCGCAAACTGGGGGAAGCGGACATCGAAGTCAAGATCAAGGGCCAGAAGTTGGACAAGCTGTTCGATTTGGCCCGCAAGACATCGGAGTCAATGAACCAGCTGGCTCATTTTACCAATGTATACGTGTCCATGGATATGACCAAGCCCGAGTACCAGGTGATAGTGGACCGGGTCCGGGCCGCCGAACTGGGAATCTCCGTGGTGGATGTGGCCGGCACGGTACGCTCCCTGATCAGCGGCGCGGTGGCCACCCGCTATCGAGAAGGCGACTATTTTTACAACATCCGGGTGATGATTCCCGAGCAGCATTTTACCTCCAAGCAGGAGGTGGAGAACCTGGTGTTGAGCGGCAACCAGGGTGGATATCTGCGGCTGAAGGACGTGGCTCAGGTGATCCCCGCAGTGGGGCCGGTGGAAATCGCCCGTGAAGACCAGGTAAATGAGGTGATCGTCCGGGGGGACGCCGCCGGAGTGAGCGTGGGGCAGGCCCTAAGCGAACTGAAAGGGGCCGTCAGCAAAATGACCATGCCGGTGGGCTACGAAGTCTCCTATGGCGGCCAGGCCCAGATGATGGCGGAAATGCAGCGCTCCGTGCTGCTCATTATGGTTTTCGCCCTGTTCTTTGCCTTTGTGGTGCTGGCGGTGCAGTTCAACAGTTTGAAGTTGCCGGCGTTGATTCTCGGGTCCGTGCCCTTTTGCCTGGCCGGCATGGTTTATACCCTGTTCCTGACGGGGCTGCCCGTGGGCGCCACGGTGATCATCGGTGTCCTCATCGTGGTGGCCGCCACCGTCAATGAAGGAGTACTCCTCCTCACCTTTGCCGAGGAACTGCGGCAGCACGATAATCTCACCCCCCTGCAGGCGGTGATCAACGCCGCCAAGATCCGCCTCCGGCCCCGGCTGATGATCGCTTTGGCCATCATTTTCGGGTTTATTCCCCTGGCCCTGAACCTGGAGGAAGGCGGTGAGATGCTCCAGCCCATGGCCGCCGGGGCCATCGGCGGACTCGCCCTGGGCCTGTTCGTGGCCCTTTTCCTGATGCCGTGTTTTTATGTGCTCTTCCAGCGCCGGGATATTCATAAACCGGTTCAAGTTAGCAAGGGCGCAGAGTGAAACCGGGGCGATAAATACAATCTCAAGACAATATTTGGCAAATTGCCCCAAGGAACGGCAATGGTGATGACTCGGGTAACGTGGCGCCGGGAACTGGCCTGGGCAATCGGCTTTCTGGGCCTGGCCGTGATTCTGGGGTTCATGTTCCATTGGCCCCTGGTGCAGGCGTCCTTGAGAGGAAATCTGACGGCGCTGCTTGACCAAAAGCGCCAGGAGCGGCGGGAAGTGCAATTCCAGGGAGTAAGAACTTTAGATCTGGCGCAGGCTTACCAGATCTGGCAAGAAAAGAGAGCCATCTTCATGGATGCCCGCAAGGCCGAAGAATATCAAGAGTTGCACGTGCAGGGAGCCGTAAATGTTTCTCCGGAAACCTGGACAGAGCTTTTATCTTCGGAATTGATGAAAATGGATAGAACGCAGGAATTGGTGGTCTACTGCAGCCAGGAAAGTTGCGATGACGCCCTCAAATTGGCCAAAAAACTGCGGGCGGCCGGTTTTGCCCGGGTGATGGCATTTACCGGGGGCTTCCGAGCCTGGGACGAAGCCGGCTACCCGGCGGATACCAGTCGATAACGAGAGAAGGGGGGGATTTGTCAGTCTCGGTTATGCGGTTCGTTTCCTCGGGGGTGGGTATAGTTCTGGGCGGGCTTTTCGTCTATGCGGGCGTCCAGAAGCACCTGGCCCCCTATGAGTTCGCCGAATCCATCCTGGCCTACCAACTGCTACCCTCAGGCCTGGTGGGGCTGGTGACCGCAACCCTGCCATGGGTGGAGATGGTTTCCGGGTTTTCCTTGATCCTGGGGTGCCTCATGCGAAGCCGTCGGTTCTCCAACCCATCCCCGGTGGGAGGCATTCTCCGGCGCAGCGCCCTCCTGCTGATCTTGGGCCAATCGCTGCTGTTTGTCGCCGTGCTACTCATCACCATGGCCCGGGGGCTGAAAATTGATTGCGGCTGCGGCCTGTTCTTCCAGCGCCAGGTGGGGTTAGAGTCCATCCTGGAAGACGCCCTGCTTTTGGGGGTGGCGGGTTGGCTCTATTGGCGGGAATGGCCAGCCGGGGGCCGGGAAGAGGGATCGCTCTCCCCTGTTCAGTCCAAATTATAACGTCAACGGCCCGATATGGAGCAGGCGAACCGAGGCGGCTCTATCCCAGGTGCGACTTCAAGCCCCGGTTTTTCTGTTCCTTCAGGCGTTTGACGAATTTCTTGAGGAGGCGCAAAGCCTCACCCCCGTCGCCGTCCAGCACGGCGCTCTGCATCTGCTGAAATTCTTCCGGGGCAATGGTCAGGATCTCGGGAGTCCCCTTGTTCTCGGATAACATCTTCATCCCTCCGCAGGAATAAATTGCCGCAGTGACCGGAGGCGGCAATGAACCTCATCACCGCCCCCTGGCTTAAATTAACCAAGGACTTCGGCGAACTTCATTTCCAGGCGGCGTGGTTATTCCCCGAAGGGATTAACCAGGTGCACCGGCACCGGGGAAGTGCGAATGACTTTTTCCGCAACGCTGCCGAAGAGCGGGCTTTTCTTTTCCATTTTGTCATGGCTGAGGCCATGGGTGGTGATGACCACCAGGTCGGCCTTTTCTGCCTGAACCGCCTTGAGAATTTCGCTGGCGGCGTCGCCCTGGACCAGCCGTATCTCCATATTCGGGCAGGTTTTCAGTTCGGTCTCACAGAGGTGTTGCATTTTGCTTTTGGCCTGTTTCAATTCCCATTCCTGAAAATGTTGGAGATGATGTTCGCCAGGTTCATGAGCATAGCCGCCAAACATGGAAGTCAAATCCGTGGCCACATACAGCATGATGATTTTCGCCTGGTACTTTTCCGCCAGCGACACTACGTGTTTGGCGGATTTCAGCGAGTTCTTGGATAAATCGGTGGGCCAGAGAATTGTCCGGATCATAACGAACCTCCTGATTTATTACATCGAACCTTTTCAGCAGCGAGCCGGTCGGTGATAAATTTCGGCCTCCTCTTAGCCGGCAATTTTCCGGGAGCAAACCGGAGAGCCGGAAACCTGGTGGTCCACCTGCGAATCCGCCGGAACCTGTAACTGGGGGCTGCTCGACCGCAGTCCCTGGGCTCCGCCTCAGCAGCCGTAAATGAAGAAAAGTCCGCCGATACAAATGCATAAGCCCAATTTTTTCATCATTTTTCTCTCCTTTTATAAGATGGGACGGCGGGCCGCCGCCAATGCTCACCGACACCATGCCCCGGCTTCAGAGGCAATAGTGCAGATTATGCGGCAACCTTAGCCACCGCAGTCAAAAATTGGTTTTTGGGACCTCTTGGCCCGAGGAAAATTCCCCAAACGATCCTCTTCTCGAAGCCAGGAAATCGATCATGATGACCCGGTTAAAATCCGGCCGGATTACCTCTTTCTGGCTTTCACCAATATCGAGCATCTTTGATACCCTCGACTTACTAATTATTCATCCTTATATCCGAGCCGATCGGTGATAAATTCCGGCGTCTTGCCTCGTTCCAGTTCAAAGACCGGGCGGCAATGAGGCTTGCTGGCGGCATCCGCCTTCTTCTTGATCACGGTGGCCAGGAAATCCAGGGCCGCGTCTCTGTCTTCATCCAGCAAGATAGCATGAAGGCGGAACATATCTTCCGGATGGAGGGTGATGACGGTGTTTTCCTTCAGCATGGAGACCCCTCCTCTTACCGGCCGTGAACAAGATGATTTCCCGGCCCAAAGGGGGACAAAATTTCCTTGCCGCACGCCGTGGAAGCCTTATCCCGGTCCGCTCCGGTCAGGTCTGCCGGCAGCCGCAGGTTGCCGTCCCCGGTCCCCCGGGCTGGGCTGGTTCACCAGCATCAGCCTAAAGCCGGCGCACCGCCTCTTTGACCCGGTCGATTTCCTCTCGCTTGAGATTCATATCTTTGTTTTTGTCAATGCCCAGATCGGTGATCACCAGGTAGGCCCGCAGCGGCACCTCCGCCTGCTCCAGCACGCCTTTGGCGCAGCCGACCTCGCAACCGTCAATAACCACCAGTTCGGTGATATCTCTGGCCGACTGGACAAAGCCGCTTAAATGGGCGCCCACCCCGGCCAGGCAAGAAAGCTTGCCGAAGCCTTCCTGGGTGAGTTCCACCGCCGCCTGGTTGGACAACTGCCCGACATTGGAGCCTCCCGAGCAAGCCAGAATCATGGTTGTGACCTTGGGCTGGCAGCAATCCTGGGACATGGTTTATCCTCCCTAAGGAAAAAATCGAATTGGGGCTTGATCTGGTTTGACAAATTTATATATAGTAATATAGTATTTTTACGGGAGAGCAAGTGAAAATTTTACTGAAGTCGTTGAAGGCCCTGGCGGACGGCAATCGTCTGCGCATCCTGCGGCTCCTGATGGACCGGCCGCGCTGCGTCTGCGAACTTCAGGCCGCCCTGGGGATCGCCCAGCCCACCGTCTCCAAGCACTTGAGCATTCTGGAAGAAGCGGGGTGGGTGGATAAACAGCGTCAGGGAAAAAATTTTATTTTTTACGAACTTATCGAGGGGTTAGCCCCAGAAGATCACCGCGCCGCACTGCTGTCCCTGTTGAGTCATTGGCTGCTTGAAGACCCCGACCTGACAGCCCTCAGCCGTCTGGCGCAGGATCTCAACCCCCAGGAGATTCTCAAAAAGACGGGAAGTCCACAGTCCGGCCACTGCCGGGAGTGCGGCGCCGAAATTACCCAGAATGAGCGGTAAGAGAAAACAAAATACTCCTTGAGGTGACGTGCTATCATGTTCATATCTCGCGGCAACTGCGGAATCTGCGTGTTGGCCTTGGCTCTGGCCCTGACCCTGGTGGGAACCGGCTGGACCCAAACCGCCAAACCCACTTTTTCACCTGACCATGCCATCCTCTATAAGCGGGCGGTTGGTCTCCTGGACCAAGCCGAACAGAAATTAAAGGCCGGTGATCTTGCCGCGGCTAAGTCACTGGTAAAGCAGTCCAATTCCTTATTTACGCTCCTGCAGAAAGAATACGCCTCGGTACTGGCGGAGCGCGAGCTTTCCCCCCAGGAGGATGAGCAACTGGCTATCGACCAAAAGCTGGCCGACGACACCCACGCCCAGGCGGATCGCCTGATGGCAACCGCCGCCGCCCAGGAGAAGAAGGCCCAAGGGCTTGAGGCGCAGGGACGGGAGTTGGACTCCAAAGCTTCCTATCGGCAGTCCAGGGACGGATACAATCGGGCCCAAAATCTCTATGTCAGGTCGGAACTTCACGCCCTGCGCAATCAGCAGAGGATCTTTCGTTTCCTGGCGCCATGATGTGGTCAGGTGGTATAGACTTAGGTAGACGGTAATCTCACGCTCGGCCCTCTATGACCGAGGACTTTCGGTAAGGCCCCTAACTGACGCGCCTTCCAAAGCCGGATAGCTCTAACATTGGGCATCAAGGGGATCGATGGAAGACCCACCCTATTCCGAAGACAGGTTCTGCGCTTCAACCGCAATTATGAGCCCTGACTCAGGGTCCCTTGCTGACACCGTCGATTTTGCGCTTCTTCGTTTCAGATTGGGCAAGGACGTCGAGTCTGCCCTCCAAGCTGCGTTATCGGGCGAGGCGGTTTTCGCAAACGGGCACGATGCTCTTGTCATCTTTCGCCAAGCGCTCACTGCTTCCATCCGCGACATCGAGTCGCACCCACGGGGTAAGCTTTTCCAGGAGTTCCTGCTTAAAGGCCCTTACGATGATGTTGGGGAGATCCCAACGACTTTGGTCGATCAGCGACTCTCTGACGCTGACGTCGCCTCCGCCATCACTTTCATTTCCTCGCACATGGCCAACTGCTTCAAAGGCGCAGTCACGGAATTACTTGCGGCCAAACCTTGCTTGAACCTGATGAGGAGGCTTCAGCAAGCCGGCAGACTCCCCCGAAGTGCCCGGCTGTATGTCGGTGATTCGGTGGGGATTCACAGATCTAGAGGAAAGGGCCTTCTCAAGGGCGCCGACCTACACATCCTGATCGAAGAACATACACCAGGTTCGTCTTCGCGTATTGTCGTAGCAGGCGTGGCAGAGGTTAAGTCATACATCCGATCTGAAAGTCGTCTGCGTGACCAGCTCGACCGGCATCTTCTACGGGCAACGCGAGGCCTCCAGGTTGGCGGGGTGGACTATCCCACCGGAAAGGTCACCGTGGGCTATGGAACGAACCAGCGGGTTGTACGCATTACCGTTTTGCCAAGCAACTGGAAACTCCCTCGCTCATTCCGGTTCGAAGACTTGGAAGGCGCCCGCTTGCTTCACGTAGACCCAGGTGAACCTCCACGAACAGACGACGAGACCACCCAAATCGGGGATAACGAATGGCGTATTACCTTGAGATGGTCGAAGGAGGCACTGGCCGAAGCTGCCTACGAGATGACTTTCTGGTACATGGGAAAGATTGGCGAGGTTATCTACTCGAAGTCCGTTCCGAAGGGCCGCAAAGAAATGACGCCAGCTGACGCCGGACGAAACGCGGCCAAGATGATGCTCTACTATGCGATTCTGCGTGCCCGGACTGTGCGGGAGGAACAACGGGCCATTGCTCTCTACAACAGTTACGGGTACGGCTATGCACTTGGGATGAACTACAAGAACGCAAAGGGAAGGCGCGAGATGTTATGGCCCCAGGATCTCGATGAGATCTTCTCTGCGGGCAAGACTAGAAATGGGTGCGTTATCCGCTAAACTCAAATGTCAGAACTCCGAGGCCGAATTGCATCTAACAAGCGGCGGCAGCGGATGGCGTTCCGCTGGTTGATGAGACTGTTATGTCTGCCGGCAATTTTTAAAAAGTTATCAGGGCGCGGAAAATTTAACATATCCAAATCAAAATTTCCCCCCGCTAAAGCGATAATATCCAGTCATAGCAAGCTATATTGCTCTTTTCCGCTCAAATTCCCGTTATCCGTTGGTGCTTCCCGGGATTCCTAAGTCAAAAATCCATTTTGCATCTGTTCCCAACGTTTGGGATAGGTTCCAAACGATTTTAAAGAAAATTTGATTTTAAGGGCTTGAGGCCGCAGACTTCATAACGGCAATAAAAGCCCTGGCGGTCCTCAATATGGTAGAATTCGAATAGGACTTTGGGAGAGGGGGCCAGGGGAAGATGGCCTCTGCCTCCGCTCCCAGGCCCGCTTACCACACTCCGTCCCGCGGGGTGCCGGGGGATCTTGAGGAATGACTTAGGCGGACGCCTTCTACTCGCCTCGCATTTCTCAATGCCGGAACCGGGACTGTACGGTCGTTACCTCAGGATAGTGGGCAGGAGCCGGGCTCAATGGCTCGCCCCAGCCTCAATCGCCAGGGTAGCATAGGAAAAACTTGTGTCCAGAAAATCGGGTGAGGTACACTTTTTTGTCCGCGTTTTGTCCGCGCGGACGCGGACAAATTGGGCAATTTTAGGTGATTTTGGTTATTCATCCCGACTTGACAAAATATCTGAAGGCCAGTATATATAAGCACATCAAGCCTTCGGGCCGTTAGCTCAATTGGGAGAGCAAGTGACTCTTAATCATGCGTCCTTGCTCTATTTTATTGGTCTTCAGGGAGGGGATGGTTCACAGAATGAAGTGTCACCCGCGGATCCGGGCATCAAAGTCTTGCGGTTCTCCCTTTTAGCCTCCACTCAATTAGCGAAGGACCTTACCAATCCTCAGATGGACGGGAGGTGGGCGAGAATTCCGGTGAGGAGGTAAAATTTCCCTCCCAAAAGCGGGTACGATTTCCTTCCGACCGCGGAATGGGTGTGTGGGTGCTCGTGTGGTTTTTCTTCCGCGTGTGGGTTCTTAAGACCTTTTCTGTCCTATACCCCACGTCAGCCATGCGCCTTTTGAGGCTGCCGGAATTAGATTCACGCCCTCTCACGGCGGAGACACGGGTTCGATTCCCGTTGGGACTACCATGAAAAACCGCATAAAATCTGGCCTGCTTCTCGAATTCGCTTAAAAAATTAAGAAAAATAGCGTCACCCTGAATGGTGCGGATCCGATGCCGCCTATAAGGGAGAG
>Ga0163199_1002001_pt1 | contig 12603 bp, 10 predicted proteins | sample PL_2010_150m_FD_113537 | JGI IMG/M metagenome (GOLD analysis project Ga0163199, IMG submission 113537) | Freshwater microbial communities from Powell Lake, British Columbia, Canada to study Microbial Dark Matter (Phase II) - PL_2010_150m | ecosystem: Environmental > Aquatic > Freshwater > Lake ... | reverse complement strand
GCTTTAGAATTGGTGAAATAATCAAGCTCGATAAAAATAGCCCCGATTTTAAAAGAAATTTTTATAGAATATTTGAGATATGCTCAAAAGAGCTTATAAGTTTGGGATTTTTTAAACAAAATAAAGACTATCTATGGCTTAGTCTAGGAGTTGGTATATATTACGATGGATTCAACGAAAAGGTTCTTAAGGATGCCGCGGCCACATTAAAAAGCGCTGCTGATAAGATAAAGACATTCTTAAAACCTAAAACCAGGGATACATTTCTTTAAACTATGATTGTGAAGCGTTCTTGGATTCAGCTGCGAGACCTAAAAAATGCACGAACGTTACTAATTCTTCCTTGTAATGCTGCTGCTTGCATAGGCAATTATTTCCGTGCAGAGACTTATAGCAAGAATGGATGGAATACTTGGCGTGAAGCCGATATGCTCCTTCGGGAACTAAGGGAAAAAGGAGAAGTGGCATTTGCAGCAATAGACAGCTCAACATTAGAAACTGAGCCAGGAGGTTCTAAAGGCGCTATTGTTTTTGAAACAGAAATGAATCGTGCAAAAAATCCTACCGGTAAAGACTGGGGAGCTCCTAATTGGCGATGGTTTAAACCTTCAAAAGCCGGTAAGTGTGAATATTTAGAGACATTGACGGAATCAATTGTAAAAGGAATTCGTAGGGTTGAGAAAATGGGTTTCTCGCATATATTTGCCCTGGTTAATCCTCGGGGGTATTTTCTTTCCTTGGCAGCGGCTGTGGATAGGTGTAGATTGTTGAATGACTGGCTATTGTTTCGCGTGCCATTTCATCCACGGCATCTAATATCGGCTGTTCGTCAGATAATTCCTTTTGTGCGCGTCACAGCTGAAGGTAGAAGATTAAAAGGGGGCTTTTATCCAAGATTTATATTCGTTTATGCAAAAAGAGAGTAGAATATATAAAGATTCTCTTCCGCAACCTTGGCAAAAATACAGCGGCTTGCTTGGTATCAATGAAGTTAGAACTCAATGGCAGGTATTAAAAAGGAAGTAAAAAGATAAGGAGAGGATGTGATGACCAAGACAAGTGAAAAAGAAATAGTTAAAATCGCTGAAGGAGAGATAAAGAAATTTGTTAAAAAGTGGATTAAGACTCCCTATGCTTGGGAATCTGAAACCGATGTTCATGCTGAGCTTTACATGAGAATAAAATCATCCCTTTATAAAAAAGGATTTAAACTGAATAAATGTAAATATAAAAATATAGTAGATGCTGAATATTTTGATGGGGTTTATTGTAAGCCAACGACTTATTTTAAAAAGGCAAATTATCCAGATATTGTTATTTACAAAGGTGCTAATAAAAAATACGAGCTTGGGGACAGAGAGAATGAGGCAATGTTGTGGGTATGCGAAATTAAATATTTTACCGACTGGAGTAGTACGTTATACAAGGAAGGTGTAGAAAATGACATCAGGAAATTGAAACGTCTACTTAGCCTGAAGGAAAAAGGGGCAGATTATGCGGCTTATTTAATTTTGCAAAGAACGAAAAAATGTAAAAGTGGTTTGAATAGAGTCCTTTATCGTGATCTACAGCTAAATAAAAATAATAAAATTCGGGAAATCTTAAAAAAGGCAGAGGATAAAAATAGCAAATTGAAGCTGTATCGTTATAGTACTGGTTACAAATGAAAGATAAGCCATCTCCATTCTTATCCAAAACCAAATACCTCGATGGGCTTAAATGCCATAAGTTGCTTTGGTATGAGTATAACCGCAAGGAAGACTTGCCGGAGATTGATGTTGCTACACAGGCTATAATGGATCAAGGGAAAGCCGTTGGAGAGATGGCGCAGACACTTTTCCCGGGTGGGATAGCACTTCAAAGAGATTATATGCCGGATAAGCAGGCAGAAAAGTCGTTAGAGGCCGCCAAGCTTCGCAAACCGCTATTTGAGGCAGGTTTTGTTTTTAAACAGGCCTATGCTTTGGCTGATATCTTTAATCCAGTCGTTAAGGATGCCTGGGATCTTATCGAAGTCAAAAGCTCAAGCAGTGTAAAAGATGAACATTACTACGATGTAGCATTCCAGAAGTATACATATGAGGGCGCAGGGCTAAAGATTCGCAAATGTTATCTCATGTATATTAATAACCAATACGTTCGCAAAGGACAGATAGAACCTGAGAAGTTATTCGCGACTGAAGATGTTACGAAACAATCCGATGAGCTTATTCCGGAAATCGAAGCAAACATAGCTGATATGCTTGAGGCGATACAGAAAAAGGATGCGCCGTCGATAAAAGTTGGTCAGCATTGTAGCAGTTCTTATCCTTGTCCTATTGAAGATATATGTTGGAGCTTTCTGCCTGAAAAAGGGGATATCTTTTGTTTGTATTCTGGTAAAAAGAAGGCCTATGAGCTATTAGAGCGCGGGGTATTGAGTATTGCCGATATCACAGAGGACGTTAAACTGAGTGATAAGCAGAGTATTCAAGTCGAATGTCATAAAACAAATCTCCCTTACGTTGATAAGAAAGGGATAAAGGACTTTCTAGACACGTTAGAATATCCTCTTTATCTCCTTGATTTCGAAACGATGAATCCGGCGATACCTGCTTATGATAATTCGAGGCCGTTTGAAGCAATTCCTTTCCAATATTCGTTATATATAGTCAAAGATAAAGGTATGAAAGCCGAGCACCACTCATATCTTGCGCCGGGGGATAAAGATCCAAGACCTGAGATTCTGAAGCAATTAAAAGCGTTGTTAGGAAGTTCAGGATCAATTATTGCCTACAACGCTACATTTGAGAAGACAACGCTTCGGCATGCAAGCGAGGCATATCCTGAGTATCAGGGATGGGTGACATCGGCGGAAGAGCGTGTTATTGATTTGCTTACACCTTTCCGGAGTTTTCTTTATTACCATCCAGACCAGGCAGGGAGCGCTTCGCTCAAGAACGTTCTCCCTGTAATGACAAAATCGAACTACGATAATATGGAAATAGCTGATGGTGGCATGGCGAGTATTGAGTATTGTCGGGTAACCTTTGGGAAAGACGTTACCGAAAAGGAGCGCCAGCGCGTTCGCGCCGCTCTTGAAAAGTATTGTGATTTGGATACGAAGGGCATGATTGGGGTATTGGAAGAATTGAGTAGGATATGCGAATAGGGGTAACTAGTATGAAAAAAGTTTTCAATTACTTCAGCGATTTGATTCAACGGAGATTCAGCAAAAGTATACCTACTACCGAAGATTCTATGCGATATACATTTTTTCATTCATTAATTGTTAAGGGTGGCTATAGACCAGAAGATATTGTGCTAGAGCAATCCTATACTAATCCCAAGTTTAAAGGCAGTAAGTTAGATCTTTATGCTGTTTCAAAGAATAAGACTATGAGTGCGGCCTTTGAATTTAAATATCACAGAGGTAATGTTGCGGGATATACGAGCAAGGCCGGAGAATTGTTTTGGGATATTGCTAAGCTTGCGAATTTCAAAGCTAAAAGTAAGTTTATTGTTTACCTAACAGATGAGAATATGAAGAAATATTTAACTAATCCCCGCAACAAGCATGATTGGTTTAGTCTTGCTGTTGACAATAGTGTGATTATAGATAATGATTATGCGTGCAAATATCCTAAATCACTCACTATCTGGATTGACGGTGATAATTATATTAATAAATGTAGACTGCGTCTATGTTTTCAGTCGGTATTACCGAAATCTCACTGCTTGAAGATCTATGAAATTGAGGATTAAGTCGTGTATTACGACCGAAAATTAGAAAAGCTCGCATATTTGATCGAAAAGGGTGGCCCGCTTCGTTGGCTATTCGATTATGTCAAAAATAATGAAGAGTTAGATTTCTTGGTTGGTAAAAACAATCAAAAAGAGTGGATATCTGTATATAGGGGCCTTTCGAGAATACTGACTATATTGCCATGCAGGGAGGCTGGGAAGATAAACGTAGACGCCGCCGTTGCGTATAAATCTTTGGCAGCAAAGAAACGGGTCGACATTTATGGTAAAAAAGAAACATCTGATTTAGTAATCGGTAAGCTGAATAATCTTGTAGAAATTGTAAAAAACAATCCAGAATTTAATCGTTACTACCAGAACAAGAAGGAAGGCTATTATCAGAACATCCTATCGCGAAGATACGGAATATGCGGGGCTCCTAATGATGAATTTGCGATCATTGATAAAGAAGCCGTAATTGGCTATGCGAGTGAAAAAGAAAAGGAAATAGAGTGTTCATTCTTTCATGCTCGGCATAAAAATCTGCTTAGAGTAATATCGGCGAAAGATCCACAACGGTATGGTAGTAATTTAAGAAAAAAACCGATTGGGAATGAGGTTGATTTCCTGGCGTTAGATAAGAATGGCAATTTGCTTATCATCGAATATAAGCATGGCACGAATACTTCAGGCATATATCTCAGCCCAATACAAATCGGATTGTACTATGATTTGTACAATGATTTTTATACCAAGAAAACAGAACTTTTCCGTGATTCCATATTTTCGATGCTGAAACAGAAGCAAAAAATTGGCTTAATTAATCCCGCGTGGCCAAAACCACATGGAGTCAAAAACTTAATTCCGGTGCTAATTATCTCAGAGTTTAACAAGAATAGCGCAGCAAAAGATAACTTCTTGGGGGTTATGGATATTGCCAGAAAAGAGCTGGGCGATCAGGCGTTTCTAAAAAACCTAAGAATTTATGATTATACATCGGATACAGGGCTAGTGGCCCTAAACTGGTAAATTAAATATTGATGCAACTCATAATTCATCGTGGCACTCATGAAATAGGCGGAAGTTGTGTTGAGCTAAAGGTGGGCAATAATAGGATATTGATTGATTTCGGTATTCCCTTGGTAACTCGTGACCGTAAACCATTTGATGCGGATTTGCTAAAAGGTAAGACAATCCAGGATCTCAGGGCACAAGGTATTCTCCCCGACATAAAAGGGCTCTATAAGGATGAGAAAAAGGGCATAGACGGAATACTGATTTCTCATTCCCACCTCGATCACTACGGTTTTCTTCAATATGTTAATCCGGAAATACCGATTTATTTAAGCCAGGGCGCCGACCTACTTATTGAAGTTTCGAATATCTTTGTTCCTACTAAAGTTGGCAAGCTAAATACAAGGGTAATTAGTAATAAAAAGCAGCTAAGCATAGGTGATTACACTATTACGCCCTTTCTGGTTGACCATTCTGCCTTTGATGCGCTTGCGTTCCTAATTGAGGCAGAAGGCAAGAGGCTATTTTATTCAGGAGATTTTAGAGCCCATGGGAGAAAAGCAATATTATTTAAGCAGATGGCTAAGAAACCGCCTCAAAATATAGACTGTCTGCTTATGGAAGGTTCAACTCTTGGCAGAGAGGATGTCCAGTATAAAACTGAAGAAGACGTTGAAGAGCGCCTTGGAGAAATTCTATCGGAAAGAAAAAATATAACCTTTCTATTTGTCTCATCACAAAACATTGACCGGATAGTGTCTGCGTATAGGGCATGCCTCAAGACGGACTCAATCTTTGTTATCGATATCTATACCGCCTTTATTTTGGATAAACTCAAACAAGTCTCTGAGCGAATTCCTCAGTTTAATTGGAAGAATATAAGGGTTAAGTTTCTTAATACCCATGCGAAGGCGCTTGAAAAGGCGGGCCACATAGACTTACTCTATACCTACAACAAAAGAAAGATTGAAATGCCCGAAATTAGTAGGGACAAGAATAGAATACTTATGCTTGCACGTGATAATTCTGTCTTTCCATTGCTTTTAAATAAAATTAAGGATGTGGCAGGTGCTAAGATAGCATACTCTATGTGGGATGGATATCTTTCCGAAGGATTTAGAGCGTTTTGTAAAAGCAATGAACTGACCCTAGAATATATTCATACAAGCGGCCATGCCACAAAAGAAGACCTTAAATCATTTGCTAGCGCCATAAATCCTAAGACGCTTATACCAATACATACTTTTGATGCTGACAAATACCCATTGTTCTTTAAAAATGTGCTGGTACTAAAAGATAGTGAGGAATTTTCTCTATAATGAGGTATAATGTGAACTAATGTGTAATAACATTAGAGAGGGGTTATGACTATAAAAGATTACCTTACAGTCAGACAGGTTGCTAAACAATTAGGCCTTACTGAGTATAGAATCCGTGAGCTTATCCGGGAGAAGCAAATTCGAGCAACAAAGATAGGGCAATGGCGGATTAAGCCTCAGGATTTGGAGGAGTTTATTCGAAATCGAAGTAATATGTAATAATACAAGCATAAGAGGTTTATGGAAGGCGTTTATAAGGCAAACATAACTGCAGGTGCGTTATTAGTGCCTGAAAGCCGAAAGATCGCAGATTTGATGCTTCGTAATGTTTCTCCAGCCGAATGGAAAGATGCCATTGAGCAGAAAAACATTCTACAGAAGCTGAGTGCATCTTCATCAAAGCGCGTGGCAGCTCATATCCGTTCGCGTTTAGAACTTATGAAGCCGGATCTATGGCAGATGGTTCGAGATGGGGATGCTGTTCTTGCGACTCAGGCGATTTTTGCCGCAGCTATCAAACATTGCCGAGTATTGGGCGATTATCTTGATCTTGTCGTACGTGAGCAGTTTAGGAAATTGGAAGACAAATTGACTCCTGCCTTATGGGATGAGTTTGTTTTGTCTTGTAAACAGAGGGATCCTTCAATGGAGGATTTTCCACCTTCGACTGCAAAAAAGATGCGCAGCGTGGTGCATAAAATTTTAGTTGAAGTAGGATATCTCCAGAGTGCTCATAATTGGACTTTGAAGAAGATCGAGATTATGCCTGAAATTACAGACTATTTGGTTCGGCATAATGAGGAATATGTAAAAAAATGCATACAGGTGAGCAAATGACGTTTGAAGATCGGTTAAATGCTATTTTTCCGGAAATCACAAGTGATAAATTCCTGAAAAAGAATAATGTCGCAGGAGAAATTCCTTTTTATGTATTCGATTATCCTCCTGAGGAAGAGCTTCGAGTCCGTGCGCATATTTCATTTATGGAAGACCGTATGACAAAACAATGTTCCCATATTCGTCTTAAGCATATCAAGCTATTTAATCTGATGGTTGACTATTTGGCAGAGCGAGGCAATCTGGAAAAATCATATTCCCTCGAAGCGGAGAAGGGGGCAGAGGCATTATGGAATGCTCTCTCAGCGACAGTTAAGCCGGAAAGGTTCGTTAATATCATCGCCGAGAAATGCAATCTGGCGTCCTGTGACCTTATATTTATAAGTGGAGTAGGCACAGTTTGGCCGTGGGTGAGGGCTCATTCACTGCTCAACAATCTTCAAAGCGTTACAGGCAATGCTTCAGTGGTTTTATTTTATCCGGGTAAATACACAGGACAATCATTTCAATTGTTTGCTCGACTTGAAGAGAACAATTATTACAGGGCATTTCGATTAGTGCCATAAAACTAAGGAGTTATTATGAAAATAAAAGAACTTTTCAAGAAAGACATTTTTCGCGCAATTAACGGAGTTATAAAGGCAGAACAAAAAGATGATGCCTCCGTATGGCAGGAGCTTGATGAGCTGGTTTTGACTAAAGAGCTGTCAGGTCATCTTGATCGCTTCTTTTCCGTCTATTCGGACACGGTAGACAATCCGAAACATTCGGATGCGACCGGGAAGGTCGGCGTCTGGGTATCGGGGTTCTTTGGGTCAGGTAAATCGCATTTTATCAAAGCTTTATATTATCTTTTTGCGAATACCTCTGTTACAAAAGACGGCCAAACGAAAACCGCCATCAAATTTTTTGAAGAGAAAATAAGCGATGCGATGCTGGCCGGGACAGTAAAACGCGTTGCTGGGAAAGATGTCGACGCTATTCTTTTTAATATTGATAGCAAAGCTGATCAATCGCGCGGGCGAGATGCGATATTAGCTGTGTTTTTAAAAGTATTGAATGAGCTTCAAGGATATAGCTCTGATCATCCGCATATCGCGCACATGGAACGTTATCTTGATAAAAAGAAACAGCTAGATGATTTTAAGCGGGAATATCGCGCCCTGACTAATGAAGATTGGAATGATAGGAGGATGGACTGGCAGTTTAACCAGGATGCCATTATCAAAGCACTTGCTAAAGTCTTAGATCAAAGTGAACAGGCATGCCATCGCTGGATAGACCATGCGGAAACTGATTTTTCATTGACTGTAGAGAATTTCTCGCGTTGGGTCAAAGAATACCTTGATACTAAAGGTTCATCACATAGGATTTTCTTTTTTGTCGATGAGGTCGGCCAGTTTATTGGCAGCGACGGTCATTTGATGCTGAGTCTTCAAACAATAGTCGAAAATTTAGGAGTGGTGTGTAACGGTAGGGCCTGGATTGTTGTGACTTCACAAGAGGATATCGACACAGTATTGGGATCGTTGAGTAATGCCAGAACAAATGATTTCTCAAAAATACAGGGAAGATTCAAAACCCGTCTTTCCTTATCCAGTTCCAATACCGATGAGGTTATCCAACGGCGACTTTTGGAAAAGAAAGATGAGTGTGTTTCTGAACTTAAAAAATTATATATGCCTAATGCTGATATCTTGAAGAATCAACTCACCTTTACTCCCGATACAGGAATGACTCTGCCTTCGTATAGTAGCCCTGAGGAATTTGTAAGTAATTATCCTTTTATTTCATATCAGTTTAAATTGCTTCAGAAAGTTTTTGAGACAATCCGCCGCGCGGGTGCGACCGGGCTTCATCTTTCCCGTGGAGAACGCTCTATGCTCGATGCATTCCAATTTGCAGCTCAGCAGGCGGCCTCAAAAGAAGCAAATATCCTAGTCCCGCTTTATTGGTTTTATCCATCTATCGAAAGCTTTCTCGATACGGCAGTTAAGCGGACAATAGACCAGGCGGGCCAAAACAAGACATTGCATGAATTCGATGTATCCATGCTCAAGGCTCTTTTTATGGTCCGCTATGTTGATGAAATAAAGGGAAACATTGATAATCTCGTCACCTTATGTATCGAGAGTATTGACGAAGACAGGATTAAGCTACGTAAAAAGATTGAAGATTCACTCCTGAGGTTGGAAAAGGAAACACTTATTGCCAGAAGCGGAGAGAATTTCTATTTTCTTACCAATGAAGAGCAAGATATTAGCCGCGAGATTAAAAATGTAGAGCTGGGTTTCGGCGATGAAAGCCGAGCTCTGAGTAAAATCATCTTTGAAGATATTTATCGGGATGAGAGAAAACACCGTTACGCCAAAACAGGAAAAGATTTTGAGTTATTAAGGATGTGTGATCTTCAGGTCTGTGGGGGGCGCGTGGAGAAAGGTCTAACTGTTTCTGTTATTTCTCCGTTTTATGATGAGTATGGTCTTTTTGGCCAGCATCGATGTATTGGTGAGAGCACCAATGATAATGGTTGTGTGATCATTAAGCTGCCAGATAATGAACGTTTGGGTAAAGAGATTCAGATGTTCTTGAAGACCGATAAATATATTGCTCGTAAAAATGAAGGAAATCCTGAGGTCAAACGGATTTTGGATGAGCGAAAGGCGGAAAATCGCGAGAGAAAAATACGCATTGTAGAAAACGTTAGAGAGTTATTGACCCGCGCTGAATTCTATATCAATGGGCAAGTATGGCGAGATGAATCGGAAGACCCGCTAACGATGCGCATAAAGGCATTGGATTACCTTGTAGATAACACTTTTTCAAAAATGGGATACATTGAGCATCCATGCGCGAATCCACAAGGAGAGATTCAGTCGGTATTGCGGCACGATGATACTGCGCAGAGAATATTTGATTTAACTGTCGCGGAAAATAACCCACGGGCCGTGAAGGAAGTGCGTGAATATATCTCATTATGCGCACTACAAAGTAAACAAATGGTCGTTGGTGAGGTTATTGAGCGTTTTGCCGCTAGGCCTTATGGCTGGAACGAATGGGAAACCGCTCTAATACTGGTTAAACTTTTTTGTCTTGGGGAAATACAGTTTGTCCTTAGCGGGGGGATATTGGAACGAGGACGCGCGGGAGAGGTGGTTTTACGTACGAGCAACTGGAAAAAGATAACAGTCCGCCAGCGTAAAGTTGTTGACCTTGCGCATATTGAAAAAGCGCGCAAACTTGGCCAGGAAATCTTTGGGGAGATGGGGCCTGATAAAGAATTGCCTCTGTATCAATTTATGATTCAGAAATTCAGTGATTGGAAAGAGGTGATAAATCAGCATAGGACTCTTGCGGAGACAGGGAAATATCCCGGGTTATCGGATATCAAAGAAATCGCCAGGCTTGCTGAGGTGATTTTAGAAGCAAATGACAGTTTTGATTTCATCGAGCGGATGATTGAAAATCGAGATGGTCTTATAAGTGCGGCCAATTCTTTCTCTGATATACACGGGTTTTATACAAAACAACGTTCGCAATGGGATGAATTACGAGATGCCATCGCTCGTTTTGAAATGAATAGATTTGATCTTGAGAAAAACGAAGACATAAAAACCGCTTTGATTCGAATGCGGGATATCTTGGGTGCACAGGCGCCGTATAGCATCATCCGTGAAGCCGACGCCCTTATTCAAAAGGTCAATGAGGCTAATGAAAGACTTCTTATAGATGCCCGAGATAAAACAAATTCGAGTCTATCTGCCTTGATGGAAAGACTCGAAAAAGAGGCGCAGGACATTAAGGCCTCTCAAAAAGATATCGAAAGAGCTAAATCTGTTTTCACCGCGATTGCCGAACGTCTAAAGAGCGAACAGAGTATCGCTAATATCAATCGGATTGCGGAGGAGATAAAGAATATTTTTGAAACAGAAATGAATCGTTTAGCCAAATCTTCTCCTCAAGGCGCTGGCAGTGCACAGATCAAAGAGGTTCAGATTGTCCATGCGCGTAATGAGGCGAGTAAACCATATCTCGAAACAGATAAAGATGTGGATGAGTTTATTGAGAATTTAGGCAATAAATTAAAGAAAGCAATCAAAGACGGTAAGCGCATACGAGTGGAGTAATGAATAAAAATAAGTTAAAAACATACGCTCCAAAGGCAAGAGAAGAGTTTATCAAAGCAGTCACCGAAAGAGCTCATTTTTACGGGATCGCTAAAGACTCCGTAGAGCCGTGTACTATTAAAGGTGATTTTGCTTTTATCGCTGGGCGTCCATTTCCCAAGAAACTTGCAGATACCCGCAAAATCCTTATTGATCGCCTTGAAAAGTCCTCTTTCACTCAAGTAATGGAAGAGGTCGCTTATACCTGGTTTAACCGTATTGCGGCTATACGCTTTATGGAGATAAACGGTTATCTTTCGCATGGATACAGGGTTTTAAGCCATCCTGACGGTCATGCAGAGCCTGAGATATTAGAAAAAGCGCAGTTCATTGATAAGCTGGATGGCCTTGAGAAAGAAGAGATTCTTCGGCTTAAAATGGCAGCCGATAAAGACAAAGAGCTTTATCAAAGGCTCCTTGTTGCTCAGTGTAATGAGCTTTCGAATGCGATGCCGTTTCTCTTTGAAAAAGTCGATGATCCGACCGAATTGCTGCTTCCTGATAATCTTCTTAATACCGATTCTGTTGTCCGGCAAATGGTCAATGAAATACCTGAAGAAGACTGGAAAGAGGTTGAAATTATTGGTTGGTTGTATCAGTTTTATATCTCCGAGAAAAAAGACGCGTTAATGAAGGCGAAGAAAGCATATAAAACAGAAGATATCCCCGCCGTCACCCAGCTTTTCACGCCGAATTGGATCGTTAAATACCTTGTGCAAAATTCATTAGGGGCAAAATGGCTTGTTACTTATCCTGCTTCAGGGATAAAGGAAAAGATGGAATACTACATTACTCCGGCTGAACAGTCAGAGGATGTCAAAGCCAAGCTGAAGGAGATTACACCAACGTCGCTCAATCCTGAAGAATTGACCATTTTAGATCCTGCCTGTGGCTCAGGGCATATTTTAGTTGAGGCACATGACCTTTTAAAAGAGATTTATCTTGAGAGGGGATATAGAGCCAAAGACATTCCTGGGTTAATTCTTACTAAGAACCTGTATGGGCTTGAAATCGATGATCGTGCGGCACAGCTATCTGGATTTGCCTTGATGATGAAGGCGAGGCAAGATGACAGGGAGATATTTAAAAAAAATATTAGACCGAATATTGTCTCTCTTAAGAGCGCCAATTATTCCGGCAGTTTTAAAGAGGCAAAAGAGCTTGTTGAGCTTTTTGAAAACGCCAAAACTTTCGGGTCTCTTATTCGCGTGTCTGAAGAGATTGTTCTCAAATTGCCGGATATTAAGCGTAAAGTTCAGGAAAAGCGGAACGATTTGAATAGTCATCTGCTTGGAGAAGGAGTGGACTATTATGATAATTTATTGGCTCTAGTCCAACAAGCAGAGTTATTGTCGAAACGCTATGATTGTGTGATCGCCAATCCGCCATATATGGGTGGGAAGGGAATGAATGGGACACTTAAAGAGTTTGCCAAGACACAATACCCTTCTACTAAATCCGACCTGTTTGCTATATTTATCGAGCGTGGTTTTGAGTTGGCTAAAGATTCCACCGGTTATAACGCAATGGTTACGATGCAGAGT
>Ga0163199_1002000_pt1 | contig 12604 bp, 7 predicted proteins | sample PL_2010_150m_FD_113537 | JGI IMG/M metagenome (GOLD analysis project Ga0163199, IMG submission 113537) | Freshwater microbial communities from Powell Lake, British Columbia, Canada to study Microbial Dark Matter (Phase II) - PL_2010_150m | ecosystem: Environmental > Aquatic > Freshwater > Lake ... | reverse complement strand
GAATAAAAACTGTATCATTCAATGTGCCTGCAGAAGCAAGGTAGCGAGGGTTAAAAATATCTCCGCCCGGATTCAATACTTCCCAGGAATCATTGCCAAGAACCGCTTTCCGAACTGTATTATTATATTCGTGCTGACCGTAACCGGCAAAAACAAACAATGATTTTTGTAAAGTTGAATAATATTGGTTATGATGCAAAAAGACGGTGGCATTGGTTGTTGGAGGAACTTCCTGTTTCCAATCCAGCGTGTTGCGATCGAATTCAGCAACCATTTTCTGGTCAATATCATAGGTGAAGATTGATTTCGAGTCAGGACAATAAATTGCCTGTCTGCCTGGCAAAAGGTTTTTGAGTTTGTTCTTATAGGTTAAAGTTTCGCTCGAACCATTTTTCACGGCATAAACAATCATTTTGTCTTCTCCGATAAAATAAATTTTTTCATCGGCGGAGTTAAAAGCTATCTGGCACATTCCGCCCAATATGGAGGAAAATATTTTTTGCCATTTGGTATTTTCATCCTTTAACCACAACGGATTTCTAACGCCTGCAACTTTCCCGGCCAGATGATCCCTCGCCTGGCCGCCTTCCGTTTCATCAAGTGGCCAGTTGTATTTTAGTTTGCCTTTGTCAAAAATTGAGATGTCCTTGATTTTCATCGAGGGTAAATCTGAAGTTTTGAAATGGCTGAAATCGTTTGCACCAAAAAGGATTTTAATTTTGCCGGATAGATTCATCTCTGACTCCTGAGATAGAAAACCAATTTCCGGCAACGATAAACTGACAGTTTTTTTCTTGTAATTTAATTTCAGTCTGAACTCAGTCCATTTGTTGCGCATCCCATTTAAATCAGCCGTGATTGAAATTCCTGAGAGATTTTGACCGGTAACCACTTCAATAGTACTTGCATCAATTGATCTGAAGTTGAATACCAAATCGACATTCTGCCCCTTGTCATCAATTATCCTGACAATGAACCCAAAGTACATCTTCAAACTTGGTCGGAGGGAAATTTTAAACCTTACTTCAGAATCATCCTGAAATGAAAGGAACCCATTAGGTGAAAGATCCAAACCAGTCCGCAGGTCTTTTGAATAATCCTGCCCGTTGAATCCAAGACCATATGACTGGGAAAATGATTTAGAAGACGTAAGAAGTAAGATCCATAGAACTACAACAAAGAATTGAACGTATTTTTTTACCATGAAAGTCATATCCAATAAGTTCATCTTCGTTTTAAGGATTCAATGGAATTCATACAAATGTAAAATTAATTGGTTTTATATCTGTTGTGAATAAATCAGCTCTGTTTTTTTATTTAATCTGAAGTTTTTTACAATGCTGCTTATGTGGAATGAGTATAAATATCAATTGTATCTTAATGTTTTTCAGTTATTAAGAATTACAACTGCAATTATGAAGATCCTGTTAATCGTTTATTAATGAAAAATTTATCTGTCCCAAATACCTTTACTACCATCCAGAACTGGTTAACCATCAAACAAACCATTAGCATGGCTAAAATATCAGGCAATTTTATATTGGCAGCCTCCCTGGCGGGAATAGGAATACCTTTGATCAGTTCCGGTCTTCCTGGCCCCATGAAAAGACCGAATGTAGTGATCATCCTTACCGACGACATGGGATACGGTGACATTTCATGCTACAATAGGAATCAGGTCCAAACGACAAATATTGACCAGCTGGCTGCCGAAGGAGTTCGTTTCACCGATTTTTATGTACCAACACCATATTGTGCCCCATCAAGGGCAACCTTGTTAACCGGGCGATTTCCCCTTCGGCACGGGTTGATTCAAAATCCAGCACCTGATGCCGGCATCAGTGATATTGGCATTGATGCACGTGAAGTAACTTTGGGAAACCTTTTTCAAAGTGCCGGATACCATACCAAATGCATCGGGAAATGGCATTTGGGACATAAACCGGAGTATTTTCCGGTGAACCACGGTTTTGATGAGTATTACGGAATTCTCTATTCAAACGACATGCGACCCGTTCAGCTAATCGAAAACATGGATACCGTTGAATATCCGGTTGATCAGCGTTTCCTGACGCAAAAATACACTGCCAAGGCCCTGGATTTTATCGGGCGCAATCAAAATTCACCCTTCTTCCTGTATCTGGCCCATGCCATGCCTCATAAACCACTGGCGGCTTCTCCTGATTTTTACTCGAAAGGCGACCATGTTGAATTGTACAAAAGCGCCATACGTGAATTGGACTGGTCAACCGGTAAGGTGATCAATCAATTGAAGGAGCTGGGAATTCTGGAGAATACCATCGTTATATTCATGTCGGACAATGGCCCGTGGTACGGGGGAAGTACCGGAGGGCTAAAAGGCATGAAAGCGACAAACTGGGAAGGAGGCACCCGTGTTCCTTTTATTATTCGTTATCCAAGCCATTTCCCACGAAATAAAACAGTATCAACACCTTGCTGGTCACCCGATATCCTGCCAACCCTGATGAAATTAACCAACATTAAATCGGATCCCAAGATAAAATTGGACGGTACGGATATTTCAGAAATTATCAAGGGAAAATCAACCGGCCATGCACCCATTTTTACCATGAAAAATTCAGAGATTCAGACCATCCGCGATGGAAAATGGAAACTATTTATTAAACAGCAACCATTCTATAAAGAAGTTGACCTGACAAACTGGAAGGACCCCCGTGGGCCAGATGGAAAAACAATCATTGCCCCAACCGAACAAGCGACACCTGCCGATTATCCAGGAATTAAACCTGAAAAAACAGAAGGGGAAATGCTTTTGTTCAATCTTGAAGATGATCCGGCTGAAAGTAAAAATCTGATAGCATCTTTCCCGGAAATCAAAGAAAAATTGCTAAGAGAATATTCACAATTCCTGAAGACTCTTCCAACACCTCCAATAAAAACTCAAACTACAACGCGATGAATTCCAATTTATTAAACAAATCTTTGTTTTGCCTTACCGGAACAGCGCTCATGTTGCCAGGGATGGCATTCGGAGCAAATATGGCTGATCAGAAGAAAAAAACAATGCTTCCAAATATTGTGATATTGCTTGCAGATGACCAGGGGTTTGCGGATGTAAGTTATCATGAGCACCCAACCGAAGTATCAACACCTGCGATAGACCAGTTGGCAAAAGCCGGCGTGGTATTTACGAATGGTTATGTCAGCGCATATGTATGTGCCCCAACAAGAGCCGGACTACTATCCGGCCGGTACCAGCAACGCAGCGGTTTTTACACGGCATCCGATTCGCGCCAGGGATTCTCTTTAAATGAAAAACTCCTGCCCGAATTACTCAAAGCCAAAGGTTACATAACAGGTATGTTTGGGAAATGGCACCTCGGACTGCAAAAACCATATTATCCAACCAGCCGGGGCTTTGATACATTTTATGGCTTTTTAGGACACGGCGCACATGATTATTTCGCCTTGAATTGTGAACCAGGGAATGAGCAAACCTGTCTTTACAGGAATGATCAACCTATTAGTGATACAGGGTACCTGACCGATAATCTGGCAAGGGAAGCTTGTCAATTTATTTCTGATAATGCAAAAAAAGATTCTCCTTTCTTTTTGTACCTCCCGTTCAATGCAGTACATGCACCGCTGGAAGCGCCTGAAGAGGACATCAAAAAATTCAATACAGGCGACAAAGACCGTGATATTCAGATGGCCATGTTGTACCGGATGGATCTCGCGATCGGTCAGGTCGTCAGGAAATTAAAAGACTCAGGAGCATATGACAATACCCTTTTCTTCTATTGCAGTGATAACGGAGGAGCAAAAGTAACCAAGGCCGTCAATACCCCGCTTCGTGATTACAAGCACAGTGTTTATGAAGGGGGCATCCGTGTGCCTTTTTTCATCACCTGGCCGGGAAAACTAACCCCCGGAACCTGTGATGAACCGGTGATCTCACTGGATTTTTTACCCACAATTTGCGCTGCTTTGGGTATTGAACTTCCTTCTGATAAGATTTATGACGGACGGAATATTCTTCCGGTAATCAAAGGGGGTCAAAAAAATCCGCTTCATGAGACGTTGTTCTGGGATGGCAATGATGGAATATGGGCTGTAAGGCACGGCAAATGGAAACTCATTCAGAACAAGGCAGGAAATCTTGAACTATATGATCTTTTGGCAGATATCAGTGAAAAAACAGACCTTTCCAAACAAAATCCGAAGATAGTGGAGCAACTCAACAGTGAATTTAAACAGTGGAGATCGCAAATGGCCACTCCGATGGGTGATTCAAAAGTAAAAAATGTAAACAGAGTCAAAAAAGATAAAAAGAAGAAGAGTGATGATGAAAGTTAGAACTAAAAGTATCGCCGTACTTGCTTTGGTGTCAATTTTACCTCAATTTGTTTCTGGTCAACAAAAGAGAGCTAATTTACTTTTTATCATGACCGATCAGCAAAGGTCAGATGCGTTGGCCATCGTTGGGAAATATCCATTTTTGAAGACTCCAAATTTAGACAGGTTAGCCAAAGAAGGGGTGATTTTTGAAAAGGCCTACACCCAGTGTGCTGTTTGTGCTCCGGCCAGAGGAACGCTGTTTACAGGATGCAGTGTTGAATATCATGGCATTTATACCAACGCCTTTGATAAGCTTTCATCGATCCCGATGAAAACCTTCGACGAGATTTTGGTTGAAAAAGGCTATTATGCAGAATATCACGGGAAATTCCACTCGCCAGATGCATTGAAAAAATGTTACACTCATTTCTCTGATATTTCGGACTATAAATCCTTTTTGGCCAATGCACTTCCGGCACCGGCCGCACCAGGAAAAGGGGAACAGATCAATCCGGACTTTAAGCAACTATACCGGATGAATCCAATCGATGCCTTCTTTGATGGAAAACTTAAAACAACCGATGAAAAAGGAAGACCAGTAAAGTTCGTCCAGACAGAATACCACGGAGAGTTGCTGATACCGGCCAAATACACCATGACGGCTTTCCAGGCCAACCAGGCCATTGATGCCATCAACAGGGCAAAAAGTGTTGGGAAGCCTTTTTCAATCACATGTTCCTTCACCTTCCCGCATGCGCCGATGCTGCCAGCCAAACCCTATGCGGGAATGTACGCCGTTGATCAAATGCCCGTGCCTGCATCGATCAAAGATGACATGAAAAATAATCCTTATCTGGATGCCAACGGCAGGCTGGGGAAGTCTGAATACAGCGACCCTGTTAAAATCAGATACATGATGGCCGACTATTTTGCACTGGTAACCGAAATCGACGCTTATGTCGGTGAAATACTAGCGGCCTTGAAGCAAAACGGATTGGATAAAAATACCCTGGTGATTTTTACTTCCGATCATGGCGAAATGCTGGGATCACATGGCATGCGTGAAAAAAATGTCTTTCTTGAAGAATCTGCCCGGATACCTTTGCTGATCCGATTTCCCCAGGCCATCAAAGCAGGTGCCAGGGTCAGTCAGCCAATTTCAAATATGAATCTTTTTGCCACCATTCTCGACTACCTGGGAATCGATGGGCAAAGATCTGACGGCGCTTCACTTCGTCCGCTGATAGAAAGCGCTAAATCCGATAAATTCGATTTCGTGGTAACGGAATGGAATTTCAGACTGAACGATTTGGTTCCGAATTACATGATTGTAAAATACGGGTGGAAAATGTTTATCCCATACTCAGCCACTTCTAAAGTTATTGATGCTCTTTACGATCTGGAAAAAGACCCATTTGAAATGAACAACTTATTGGGCAATAACCCTGACAAAGTAAAGTATTCAGCAAAAGCAAATGAGTTGAAAGCTGATCTTCTTAAATGGCTGAAAGTAACCCATTCATCCCATTACGAAGGTGTGCTCGCCCGTCAGTTGTAAGAAAAGTTGATCAAATTATATAAGTTAACGTGAAATCTCCCGGCATTCAATTTTTAACCCCCTTACTGCTGGCATCTCCCTTGCTGCAAACAACCACCTGTCTGGCCCTACAAAAACCTGAGAGGCCAAATATCATTTTTGTGCTGGTGGACGATATGGCGTGGTACAGCACATCGGTGCCCATGGACCAGAATTTGCCGGCATCTGGCATGGCTTTCTGTTCTATGCCAAATGTCCAAAAACTGGCAGATCAGGGGATCGTTTTCAGCAGTGCACGTGCGGCGGCCGCGATGTGCGGTCCCTCGCGCTGTTCAATCCAGACCGGCATGACAGCGGCACATCATTTGTATACCGGCAACGGTGGCTTTGGTCCGAAAACGGATGGAAATGTGAAATATATTGCCGAGCGCGGTGCCCCCCCACTCCTTACTCCTGAGCCGCAGGGTAACATCCGCTTCACCTCCATCGGTGATGTGCTGAAATCCAACGGATATGCAACAGCGCATTTCGGCAAGTGGCATCTTTATGGCGGAGGTCCTGAAAAGCACGGATATGATGAGAGCAATGGAGAGACAGATAACAAAAGTGTCAATGATGTTCCGCCGGGTGATAAAACGGAGAACCCCAAACAAATTTTCAGCATCACACAATCAGGAATTTCGTTTATGGAGCGTCAGCATAAGGCCGGGAAATCGTTCTTTCTCCAACTCTCGCACTATGCGACCCACGCCAGGTATGAGGCCCGTCCCGCAACGTTGAAAAAATATGAGAGCAATCCTGTCTTCAATAAGATCACGGATAAACGTGTGGCGAAAAACGCCATTGAACTGGCAGCGATGTCTGAGGATCTTGACACTTCGATAGGCTTGATCATGAAGACAATAGATGAGCTAGGCATCGCCTCCAACACCTATGTCATCTATACTTCCGATAACGGATTCCGCAGTTGGAACGAAGGGACGGAACCGCTGCGCGGAGGCAAATGGTGGAACTGGGATGGGGGTCTGCGTGTCCCCTTGATCGTTCGCGGTCCAGGCATCAAACCCCTTTCACATTGCAAAGTAAATGTAGTCGGCTACGACTGGCTGCCAACCTTCGCCGATCTGGCCGGCGTTTCCGCATCTGTACCCAAAACTGCAGACGGAATAAGCTTTAAGCCTTTGCTGTTTGGCAAGACTGTTCCTGAGAGCTATATCAACCGCAAACTTTATTTCCACTATCCGCATTACCGCGAGTCGGCACCCAGTTCTGCCCTGGTTGTTGGCCAGATGAAACTGTTGTATTTCTATGACCATCCCGATCAGTATTTCCAGTACGATTTGAGCAAAGATCTTGGCGAAAAAAAGAATATTTCCACGATCCATCCTGAAATGGCCAAATTGATGTACAGCCAGTTGATGGAGGGATTGAAAGCTTTTGGCGCCTGGTTTCCAAAACCAAATCCCAATGCAGACCCAAACGCAAAGGTATACGATCCGAACAACCTGACGGAAACAACCTTGGGCAAAGATGATTGAGAAGTAGATAACATGGCTATAGTTAACCTTAAAGTTGAAAAAATTAAATTGAAATTTTCATCAAATGATCAAAACAGAATGTTTAAAAATTGGCATCCTTACATTTGGAGGATTGCTTTTTGCGCACGGAGCAAATGCTAAAACAGGACAACGGCCCAATGTATTAATTATCATGACCGACCAGCAGCGTTGGGACGCGATGGGTTGTGCCGGGAACATGGAGGTAAAAACCCCTAATATGGATCGCCTGGCAAAGGAGGGTGTTCGTTTTTCAAATGCCTATTCGTTGTGCCCTGTATGTGTTCCTGCAAGGACATCCATCCTGACAGGACGAACCATCTTTAATACAAAAGTGTTGGGAAATAACGACATTGACAATGAAGATGTACCCAATCTGTCAACATTTGACCAGATACTCTCCTCAAACGGATATCACACAGAATATTACGGAAAATGGCATTCTCCTTATCAATTTGCCTCCAAATACAACAACATCGTCAAAACAACCGGAAAATCGAAGGAAGCGAATGTGCCTACAACAGTTGAAGGATTTCGCAAATATTTGGACGAAATAGGCTTTCCTGCAAGGAAGCCCAGGGAGAATGAACTGAGTGACAAAATGCGTCGCCGGCCTTATATTCCTTTGCCGATAGATGGTCATTACGGAATAAAAGAAGAAGAAACGCAGGCCGGGAAAAAGGCAAAAGGTGGAGCAAGGGATCCATTGGATTCCCAGGCCTCGAATTTTGGCACTTTACAAGGACCACCAAATGGATCCCTGGCAGCATACGAAGGGTCTGAGGCTTTGGAAGCCTTGAAAAAAATGGAACCCGGAAAACCGTTTTCACTGACCTGTTCGTTTGGCCCCCCTCACCCGCCGTTTGTTGTTCCTGAAAAATATTCAACCTTGTACAAGATTGATCAACTTTCTGTTCCGGGCAGCATATCTGACAGTTTGCTGAATGCTCCCTATCAAAGAGGTAAAACCCCATTTGACAAGCGGTTCCAAAATCCGGAAATGGTACAGCAGATGAAGTCGGTCTATTACGGGATGGTTTCCCAGGTGGATGAATGGGTTGGGAAGCTGCTCGATGAGTTGGACCGCAAGGGACTAAGCAAAAATACCCTGGTAATTTTTGTCAGCGATCATGGTGAAATGATGGGCGATCATGGATTGAACAGCAAAATGAAAATGTATGAAGGTTCAGTTCATGTACCTTTAATCATGCGCTTTCCGGGGGTGATGCCCGCCGGAACAGTTGTCAACACACCAGTGTCACATCACGATCTTTTTGCATCCATTCTGGATTACACCGGGATGAAGGTCCCTGAAAGTGATGGCAGAAGCCTGCGAATGTTGATTGATGGTAAAAATGATCCTGTCAACTATGCTGTATCTGTTTGGGGAGCAATCAACAATGGCGGCCCGTTTATGATCCGGAAAGGTGACTGGAAACTGATTACATTTCTGCAAATGCCTGACAAAAAGCAAAATTCAACCAATGCACTCTACAATCTAAAATCTGATCCTTTGGAAATAAACAACCTGATAGGTTCAAATCCCGATAAGGCAAAATACAAAAAGATATCGGACGAACTGAAGGCTACACTGAAAGATTGGATGATCAAGACAAAAACGCCGTATACCAATGAATTGGAGAATACAATACTTTAATTAACGTGCGTTCGATGTAAGAAAGGGTAAAAAAATGTAGGGATATTTTGAAAATATCAAGGTTTTGTATCTATTTAAGTATCTAAAATTCAAATTAAATCAAACAAAATGCAAAAGAAAATCCTGTTTACGATTTTAGTTCTTCTTGTTAGTTTCGGCATGTTAGCCGCGCAGCTTCCTCAGTTATCAAAAAAAGAAATAAAAGATGGCTGGGTCCTTTTATTTGATGGTAAGACTACAAATGGCTGGACTACTCCTGACAATAAACCTGTTCCCGCCGGTTGGGTGGTGAAAGATGGCTCCATTTCCACCGTTAAAGGAGCCAAAGGTGGTGATATCGTAACGATTGAAGAATACAAAGATTTCGATTTTTCTGTCGATTACAACATTGAACCTGGCTGCAACAGCGGGATCAAGTACTTTTACACCAAATATCCTACCGGTGGAAATTTGGGCATGGAATACCAGATCCTCGACGATCAGCTGGCAGAAGACAACAAATTAGCGACCCACCTGTGCGGCTCGTTCTATGATGCGATCACACCGGATGCCTCTGTGAAAAAAGTCAATGCCCCGGGTCAGTGGAATACCATTCGCATCGTTTGCAAAGGAAAAAATGTGGAACACTGGTTGAATGGCAGGAAAATACTGGAATTCACCAGAGGAAGTGATACTTACAAAGAAGCTGTCGCAAAAAGTAAATTCAGTAAAACAGTGCCCGCTTTCGGCATGGTGGAAAAAGGAAAGATACTTCTGCAGGAACATGGAGGTCTGGTATCGTTTAGAAATATCAAAATCAAATTATTATAAACAGAATGGAAAACAGGCGTAATTTTATCAGGAAGGCAACAGCCTCCTCGGCAGGTATTGCCATTGGCAGTGCTGCATTTGGATTCAGTGCAAAAAGCTATGGAAAAATCATGGGTGCAAATGACAGGATCCATGTAGCCATGATCGGTCTGAATGGTCGTGGAACCAGTATGTCCGGGACATTTGCCAAACAAAAGAATGCAGAGATAGCTTGTGTTTGCGATGTTGACTCAAGAGCCATGCCCAAAGCGATTGATGCCATTAAAAAGGCTGGTCAGACAACGACACCGAAATCAAACAAGGATTGCCGCAAAGTACTGGAAGACAAATCACTTGATGCAATCTATATTGCAACTCCCGATCATTGGCACGCCCCGCTCACCATCATGGGCTGTCAGGCAGGCAAACATGTTTATGTCGAAAAACCTTTGAGTCATAACCCGCGTGAAGGGGAACTAGCAGTTGAAGCAGCACGCAAATACGACCGGGTCGTACAGATGGGCGCACAGCGCCGGTCTGCGCCTATCCTCACCCAGGGAATTCAAAAATTGCACGATGGAATTATCGGTCGGGTCTACCTGGCTAAGACCTGGTATACCAATGCTCGCAAAGCCAATTTTCTCAAACCCGGCACCGTTCCTGAGTGGCTGGATTATGATCTGTGGCAGGGTCCGGCGCCCCGAGTTCCTTATAAAGACGGACTGATTCATTACAACTGGCACTGGTTCTGGCATTGGGGAACCGGCGAGGCGTTGAACAACGGTACGCATGAAGTGGATGTTGCGCGTTGGGGACTTGGCGTTGACTTCCCTACCCGGGTGACCTCTGTTGGTGGGCGATACAATTACAAGGATGACTGGGAAACTCCTGATACCCAAATCGTAACCATGGATTATCCGGGCCGCGTTTCATTGATGTGGGAAAACAGAAGTTCAAATGGCCGGAAAATCGAAGGACTGGACCGGGGTATCATTTTCTACGGTGAAAACGGAAGCCTCGACACCGGTGGAGATAGTTACCAGGTTTACGACCTGAACGGAAAACTGATCGAAGAGGTGAAATCACAAAATGTTGAAGGTCCGGTTGAAGGCAGGAATTTAGCAAGTCCGAGCCTGCAAATGGATAGCCTCCACGTGGCCGACTTTTTGGATGCCATCCGCAACAACCGCCGTCCAAATTGCGATGTTGAACTCGGATTCAAGAGTATTCTGGCCATGCAGTTGGGAAATATCTCTCACCGTGTAGGACGGGACCTTCACCTCGATCCGAAAAACGGACATATCGTAGGTGACAAAGAAGCGCAAAAACTCTGGAGCAGAAGCTACGAAAAAGGATGGGAACCAAAAATTTAAAACAGTTTGCATAAATAATATGCCACTATTTTTCATTTTGATGCTGCTGTTAATGTTTTATTAATCATAAATTATACCTGCACAATTACTTTTGTGAGACCAAACTAAAAAAGCTTATTGAATTGAAAGATTATACATTGGAATTTATATTTCAGCGTGTGTCAACGTACCTGTGCGGAGGGGTTATCATGTTTTCCCAGCCCGTTTCAGGTCAGGGGAATAGCGTTTCGCCCAATATACTGATCATTATGACCGATCAACAGGCGTGGAACGCTGTGGGATATTCCGGAAATAAGCTGATTAAAACCCCCAACCTCGACCGACTCGCCAGCCAGGGTGTGAATTTTTCACAGGCAGTAACACCCTGCCCGGTTTGTTGTCCGGCCCGCACTTCCATCTTAACAGGCCGGTTAGCAGAAACGACAACCATCCGCGACAACAATGATGTCAATAAGAATGATTGCTATTACCCGACTTTTGATGAAATACTTGCAAAGAGAGGGTATTTGGCAGAATGCCACGGCAAATTTCATTCTCCCGGGCACATGGCAGCCGTCTATTCCAATCCGCCAATTGATGGAGTGTCAGGTATAGAACTGATTACAAAGTGGGAACCCCTTTACAAGAAATACCTGAACCGGACCATTGCAAAACGACCGCTTAAAGCTGGGGAACTTTATGAGACAACTTTTTATGGTGGCATCGTTCCTTACAAACCGGATCCGATCGACCGGAGGTATCCGTATCTTCCATCCGGGGAAATCCCTGAAGAGAGTCTGAAAATGAAAAAATATGGACAGGATGATGTTCACGGCGTGTTGGATCTACCAGCTGATTATACGATTACAGCCATCCAGGGCAAGGAGACTCTTGATGCTATTGAACGTCTGAAAGACAAGAAGTTTGTCATTACTTGTTCATTCCATTGTCCCCATGTGCCTATCACTCCATCGGAGCCATATGCTTCGATGTACAGAGGCCAAAAGATGATGGTCCCTCAGTCAATTCAAGACAACAGGGCCAACTCCCCTTACAAACCCAATCAACTTGAGAAGGTTTATACCGAACAGGATAAGATTCAATACATGACCGCCAATTATTACGCTTTTGTCAGCGAGATTGATGATTGGACCGGTAAAATCCTCGCGAAACTGGAAGAGCTGAAATTGGCCGAGAACACGTTGGTGGTATTTGTATCCGATCATGGTGAAATGTTGGGGGCACACGGTATGCGAGGGAAATTTTGTTTCTATGAAGAGTCCGTCAGGGTTCCTTGTATCATCCGGTATCCCGGAAAAATAAAACCCGGACAGCAAATTGAAACGCCTGTTTCAACTATGAATATTTTTCCCACAATTCTTGATTATGCTGG
>Ga0163199_1001999_pt1 | contig 12604 bp, 7 predicted proteins | sample PL_2010_150m_FD_113537 | JGI IMG/M metagenome (GOLD analysis project Ga0163199, IMG submission 113537) | Freshwater microbial communities from Powell Lake, British Columbia, Canada to study Microbial Dark Matter (Phase II) - PL_2010_150m | ecosystem: Environmental > Aquatic > Freshwater > Lake ... | reverse complement strand
GACTTGCGCGGGGAGTTGGTCCGCAAGCAGCGCGATGTGGAGCGCCAGATGCGCGATCTGGAGAAGAACGGCAAGCGTGCGCCTGCGGTCGAGGAGCCTGAGCCGGTGGAGCAGGTGTTGCCGCCGCAGAACATCACCATCCGCGATCACTCGCAGCCGACGCCAACGGTGAAGCAGGCCACCATTCCGACTGTGACGCCAGCCGGCGAGAAGGCGGCTGCGAAGGCGTTGGCCAGTGCCGCCGCCGCGCCACCGCTGGTGATGCCGATGTTCGAGCCGCTGCCGGAACCGAAGCCTGCCCCGAAGCCCGCGCCCAAACCGCCGGCCGCGCCGCCGCCACCGCCGCCCAAGAAACCTGAACCGCAGGAAGCGCTCGCCGTCAGCGCGCCGGAGCCGGATTTGTCGCCCGCGCCGCGTCCACTGGCTCCGCGCAAACCCGCCGCTGCGCCACCTGCCGCGCCGGTTTCCTACAAGAACTGGCAGTTTCCAAGCCACGACGTTTTGGTGCGGCCCACGCAGGACAGTCCGGCCGCGCAGGTGGTCGAGGACCTCAAGCAGAGCGCCGCGGTTCTCCAGGCGACGCTGGCCGACTTCGGCCTCGACGTGCGCATCGGCGAGGTGACGAAGGGGCCGGTCATCACGCGCTACGAGATTCATCCCGCGCCGGGCGTGAAGGTGGAGAGGATCACGACGTTGCACAACAACATCGCGCTGGCGATGCGGGCCACCAGCGTCCGCATCATCGCGCCGATTCCCGGCAAGGCCGCCGTTGGCATCGAGGTGCCCAATCACACGACCACGACGGTGTTCCTGCGCGACGTGCTGGAGTCCGACGCATGGAAGAACAGCAAGGCCCGTTTGCCGCTGGCGCTCGGCAAGGACATCGGCGGCAACGTCATCATTGGCGACCTCGCCGACATGCCGCACCTGCTGGTGGCCGGCGCGACCGGCTCCGGCAAGACCGTCTGCATCAACGCGGTCATCACCGGGCTGCTGTTCCGCATGTCGCCGGAGGAACTCAAGTTCGTGTTCGTGGACCCGAAGATCGTCGAGATGCAGATGTTCAGCGCGTTGCCGCATCTGGCGCTGCCGATCGTCACCGACTCGAAGAAGGTGCTGCTCGCGCTGCGCTGGCTGATCACCGAGATGGAGCGGCGCTACCAGATTTTCGCCAAGGCCGGCGTCCGCAACATCCACGGGTTCAACACGCGCGACCGCAAACGCGACCCGAAGCCCGAGCCGGCGGAGAAGGCCAACGGCGAGCAGATGGAGCTGTCGGTGCCGCGAGATTTCGAACTGAAGATTCCCGACAAGCTGCCCTACATCGTGTTCGTGGTGGACGAACTGGCGGACCTGATGATGACCGCGCCCGCCGACGTGGAGATGGCCATCACGCGGCTGGCGCAACTGGCGCGCGCCACCGGCATCCACATGATTCTGGCGACGCAGCGGCCCAGCGTGGACGTCATCACCGGCGTCATCAAGGCAAACGTGCCGGCGCGCATCGCTTTCCAGGTCGCGAGCAAGCAGGACAGCCGCGTCATCCTCGACGCCAACGGCGCCGACAAGCTGCTCGGCAAGGGCGACATGCTCTACCTGCCGCCGGGCAGCGCGAGATTGGTTCGCGCGCAGGGCGTCTATGTGCAGGACGAGGAGATTCGCTTGGTCGCGGAGTTTCTCGCCAAACAGGCGCCGCCGAGTTTCGAGCGCGGCATTACCGAGAAGCTCACCGCCGAGACGCCCGCCAGCTCGATGGACGGCGAGGGCGAGGAGGACGAGAAACTGGTGGAGCAGTGCATCGAGGTCATCCGCCAGAGCAAACGCGCCTCGGTTTCCATCTTGCAGCGACGGCTGCGAATCGGCTATACGCGGGCGGCGCGCATCATGGATATTATCGAAGAACGCGGTATCGTCGGCCCGCACAAAGGCGCGGAGCCGCGCGACATCTTGATTGACCTAGACGGGGAAATCCCGTCCAACAGCGAAAACTAACGCAGGACAGGTTTCATGGAAACGATCGGCCAACAATTACGCGGGGCGCGCGAGCGGAAGAAAATCACACTGGAAACCGCCGCGCAAGCGACGAAGATCAAGGGCGACTATCTCGCCGCGCTGGAAGCCGACCAGTTTGAGCGGATCGAAGCGCCGGTCTATGTCAAAGGCTTCCTCCGCATCTACGCGCAGTATCTGGGACTCGAATCCAGGCCGCTCGTGAACCAGTTCATGAACTTGAAGACGGTCGAGCCGGACGCTTTGATCGAGCCGCCCAAGCCGATCACGCACCGGCCCATCGGCAAGACCTCCACCTCCGTGCTTCCCGAACCACAGACGCCGCTGTCGCCTGCGCTGCTGCTGGCGCTGCTGGGCGTTGTCATCGGCGTGCTCTTGATCATCTGGGGCATCTGGGCTGTGTTCGGCGGCGCGGGCCAGCCGAAGAGCCAGTCCAAGTCCGCCGACAAGCCCGCCGCGAGCGCCGTGCCGGCCAAAGCCACCGCCGATTCCTACATGAAACCGAAAGGCGTCGGCCCCGCGCTGATTATCGAGCCGCCGCGCACGCCGGCGCACGCGCTCACCGTCCGTGCCGACGAGCCGTGCGAAGTCAACGTGACCGTGGACGGCGCCGTGGTGTTTCGGGGCAACATGCCGCGTAACGAAGTGCGTAAGTTCGACGCCAACCGCACGGTCAGGATCAAGGTCAACGACGGCAACGCCGTCCACGTCTGGTATGACCAGAAAGACCTGGGCAAACTCGGCCGCCGACGCGAGATGATTGACAAGCAGTTCTAATGCGTAATCTGGAGCTTTGACCGCGAATTACGAGTTGCGCATTACGCATTACGCCTCACGTCCTCCCCATGACCAAAGTCGGCCTCATCAACCTCGGTTGCGCCAAGAACCTTGTGGACGCCGAGATCATGCTTGGCCATCTGCTCCAAGCCGGCATGACGATCGTCAACGACGCCGGCGACGCCGATGCGATCATCGTCAACACCTGCTCCTTCATTGATCCCGCCAAGGAGGAGAGCGTCAACGCGGTCTTTGAAGCTGACGAAGTGCGCCGCCGGCTCCGGCCGAACCAGGCGTTGATCGTCAGCGGCTGCATGGCGCAGCGGTTTCCGGAAGCGTTGCGCAAGGGAATTCCAGAGATTGACGCGATCATGGGCCTGAACGAAGTGCCGAAGGTTGCCGAGATTGTCCGTCAAGCCATCATGCACCGGAAGGCTGCCGGTCTGCGGAAGGTGAGCGGGAAAGCAGATGGCAGACCGCAGATGGCAGTTGGGAGAAGGAAACCGCCCGCCGCGCCAATCAAGTTCGTCTCGCGCCGCGCAACCTACATTCCTGACCATGACGCGCCGCGTTTCCGCCTGACGCCAAATCACTTCGCGTTCGTGAAGATCGCCGAAGGCTGCAACCATCCGTGCACTTTCTGCGTCATCCCGCAGATTCGTGGCCGGCACCGCAGCCGCACCGTCGAAAGCGTCGTCGCCGAAGCGCGCCGGCTCTTTGCCGAAGGCGTCAAGGAACTGAATCTCATCTCGCAGGACACGACCTACTACGGCCTCGATCTCTGGCCCGCCAGCGCCCGCGACCAGCGGCCGTTTGACCACACGCGAAGCCGCAGCTTTACGCAAGCATCGCTCCTTCCTGTAGCGGCGGTCTCTGACCGCAGGACTTTCGGCGCGAAAACAGCCGGCGGTCGGAGACCGCCGCTACAGCTCCCAACTTTGTGCACCTTAATTCGTGAATTGGATGTCCTTGATGGCGACTTCTGGATTCGCCTGCTCTACACGCATCCGGCGCACTGGAGCGACGAGTTGATTGAGGTCATCGCTGCTTCGCGCCACGTTGCGCGCTATGTGGACATGCCGCTCCAGCACATTCACCCGGCGATGCTCGCCGCGATGCAACGCGAGACCAGCGAGGCATGGATTCGCGGCTTGATCGCGCGGATTCGCCAGCGGATTCCCGGCATTGCGATTCGCACCGCGTTCATCGTCGGCTTTCCCGGCGAAACAAAAAAGCATTTCAACCACCTGCTCGATTTCATCCGCGAGATGAAGTTCGAGCGGCTCGGCGTGTTCCTTTATTCGCAGGAGGAAGGAAGCCGCGCCGCCGCGCTGCCGGGGCAGTTGCCGGAGGCGGTGAAGCGCGAACGTCACGCCCGCGCGATGGCGTTGCAGCAACAACTCAGCCGCGAGCGGAACGCGGTTTTGATCGGCCGGCGGCTCCGCGTGCTGGTGGATGGGCCGAGCAACAGGAAGGGATTCGCCTGGGTCGCCCGCAGCGAAGGCGACGCGCCGGAGATTGACGGCCGGGTTTATCTCGCCGAAAAGAAATTGCAGCCGGGCCAATTTCTGGACGTGACTGTGACCGGCAGTAGCGAATACGATGTGGTGGCCAAGCCGGCATAGACGTCCAGTTACGCTTTACGTTTCACGAATCACGTTTGCCCGATGAATCTGCCAAACAAACTGACACTCTCGCGCATCGTCATGGCGGTGCTCTTTGTCATGGCGCTGTTGCTGCCGCATTTTCCTTATGGCAAGACCGTCGCGTTCTGGCTCTTCATCGCCGCGAGCATCACGGATTGGTGGGACGGCTGGCTGGCGCGGCGCAACAAGATCATTACCGCCTTCGGAAGCATGCTCGATCCGCTGGCCGACAAAATCCTCACCTGCGCCGCATTCGTCTGCTTGGTGGAAATTGACGCGCCGGGTCTGCCACCGGGCCAGCACAACCTCGTGCAGGCTTGGATGGCGGTGGTCATCATCGGGCGCGAGTTTGTCATCAACGGCCTGCGGTTGATGGCGGCGCAGAAGGGCGTGACGTTGCCGGCCGACCTGCTCGGCAAGCAGAAGACGATTTTCCAGATGGTCAGCATCAACTTCATCCTCCTCGGCTTGATGCTGACCGAGGACTGGCCGCGGCTGCTCGGCGGTTACATGCAGTTCTTCGAGCAATGGTTCCCGACTGTTTCCTTCTGGCTGATGATCTTGACGGTGCTGCTGACCGTCATCAGCGGCGTTTCCTATCTCATCCGTGGCCACCGACTTTACTCGCAAGACACTTGAGCGGCTGGCGCTGGTCGTCGCCACGGGCTTCGGCAGTGGCTGTCTGCCCGTCGCTCCCGGCACATGGGGCAGCCTTGTCGGCGTCGCGTGGTTTCTTGCGCTTTGGAAACTGAATTTGCTCGTGCCGGGGATCGTCGTTGGCTTGGCGATCAGCGTTGTCACCGCGGGCGTTGGCGAGCGGCATTTCGCGCGCAAAGACCCGCCGCAGGTGGTCGTGGATGAACTGGCGTGTTTTCCGCTGGCGATGCTCGGCTTGCCGGTCACGCCGGTGTGGATTGCCGCGGCGTTCGTCCTCTTTCGGGTCTTCGACGTGGTCAAGCCGCAGCCGGCGCATTGGGTGCAACGCTGGTTCGGCGGCTGGGGTATCACCGCCGACGACGTCGTCGCCGCGCTCTACACCTGCGGCGTGCTCCACGCAATTCGTTGGGTCGCTGGCTTGCAAGGCAGCGGGGCGTCCCTATAATCGCCGCACTTTATGCCAATCGAAGAATGGGATCATTTGCAGTCGCGGTCGCCGTTGTGCAACGGCTGCCAGAAACCTTTTGCGGACAAAGAGGACTACCACACCGCGTTGTCGCTCACGCCCGAAGGCTATCGCCGGCGCGACGTGTGCCAGACTTGCTGGAGCACAGCCGAGCGCGGCAGCGCTGTCAGCTACTGGCAGGGGACGTTCCAGGTTCCGCTGCCGCCGAAACCGGAGACGCTCAAGAAGGAAGACGCCGAATCGCTGCTGCGGAAATTCATTGATTCCAAAGACCCCGGCCACGCCAACGCCCGCTACATCCTCGCCATCATGCTGGAGCGCAAGCGCACGTTGAAGCACCGCGACACCACCGAGCGGGACGGCCAGAAGGTTCTCATCTACGAACACGCCCGCACTGGCGAGACGTTCCTCGTGCCCGACCCGCGCCTGCGGCTCGACCAACTCGAAGCCGTGCAGGCCGAGGTTTCCGCGTTGCTCGCTCCGCCGCCTCCACTGACACCCGTGGAGCAGGCATTGGCGGCAGCGGAACAGGAAGCAAGCGCCGACGCTGCGACAGCGTCGCCAGCGGAAACAGGCGAGCCACCCAGCTCTGATGTTCCACGCGCTTCGTAGCTGATGTAAGGAGAAGAGAACGAACTCGGCGTTGGCGCGTGCGGGCCATTCGCCCGTGCAACGGCGGCGTTGCCAAAGGTGGATCGCGACCTCCGGGCGCGATGGCAATTGGGGAGAGAAAGATGCTGCGCGTGGGAGGCGGGAAGCGCAGCACAAGCGCCACTCTTTGGCTGCTCAACGACTATCGCGCCCGGAGGTCGCGATCCACCTTGCTGCACGGTTGCGTCTGCTTGACGCTCAACCTTTGGCGGGGTCAGCCACCGCGTAGGTGAGGGCGGGGTTGCCGGGCCAGTCGTTGCAGCCGAGCCACATTCGCGTCAGGGGGCGCTGCGTGATGAAGCCATAACGCGCCACGATTTGCCGGGCTGGATGGTTCACCGGCACGTCGGCGAAAATCCTCTGGCCGGCCAGCCGCGCGAGGCAAGCGCGCAAGAGCGTCTCCGCCGTTTCGGCCGAGCGCGCCACCCACGGGCCGAGGTGCCACGCGTTTGCGCCGGGGCGGGCGAGGAGGAAACCATCCGGAGGACGGAGGACCGAGGACGGAGGACGGACTGTCCAGCAGAGGTCGGGATGCTCGCCGAGGAGGCGTTGCAGGACGGGTTGGCGCTGGACGCCGAACGCTTCACTGTCGAGTGCGAGAATGGCTTCCACGTCGCATGCCGCTGCCTGAATTCCGCCTTCCGCCTTCGCCACGGTCTCCACGCGCTCCAGTTCGTATTCGTCGCGGAAGCCGAGCGGCACATAGACGGTTTTGCCGGCGGGCGTGGCGTCGAGCTTGATGCACGGCACGCCGCGTTGCTGGAGCCATGCGATGCAGTGTTTCAGCAGAGCTTTGCCGATGCCGAGCCGGCGAAATCCCGGATGGACCAGCACCATGCCGATCCACGCGACCTTGCCGTCGTGGATCGTGGTCGTGGTCGTGCCGACGCGTTGGCCATCCCATTCCGCGATGAAACAGCCGTCGGGATTGTAGCTGAGGAACGCGCGCCAATCGCTTTCGACCTGGTTCCAGCCGGCGGCGGTTTTTATCTCCATCCCAAACGGGATGTCTGCGGGCGTCATTTGGCGGATGTGCAGGGCTGACATGGGAAAATGCCGTCGGTGTGACCGGGCTGACTCACTTCTTCACGCCGCGCAGATGTTCGTCGAACCAATCAGTCATTAACGCCATATCCGGCTCCCTGTCCTTCCAACCGTGACCGGCGCCGGGCTTGACGACGAGCTTGGCCTTGGCACCGGCTTCGGTGGCGCGCTTTACGAAGCTCTCCGCCTGCTGCATCGGCACGAGCTTGTCCGCGTCGCCGTGGATGATGAGCGTGGGCGGCATCTGCGCGGAGATGAAGTAGATGGGCGAGATTTCCTTGCCGAGCTTCTGGCGGCCTTCCGCTGTGTCAGCCGCCGGCCCGAACGCGGGCTTGTAGTTCTTCAAAATGCCAACGCCCACCGCGTCCTCGCCGGCGGTGCCGTAGTTCAGGAAGTCGGTCGGTGGGTAGAAACACGCCACGGCCTGCACGGCGCTGCTCTCGCGATCAATCGGGTCTTTGGCGTCGGGTTTGCCCGGCCGGCCTTGCGTGCCCATCGTCGTCGAGAGATGGCCGCCCGCGCTGCCTCCGGTGATGCCGAAGCGATCCGGGTTCACGCCCCATTTCGCCGCGTTGTGGCGGATGAAGCGCACGGCGCGGTGGATGTCCTGCGTGATCTCCGGGATGGTGAACTTCGGCTGCGAGCCGTGCACCACCGCGAAGACCGTGTAGCCACGGCTCAGAAACGGCGCGTAGTATTTCGGGTTCACGCCCTCGTGGCTGGAGAACCAGCCGCCGCTGACCATGAAGATGACGGCGTGGCCGTTGTTGGCCTTCACTGGCTGAATCACGTCCAACGTGAGCGCGACGCCGAACTTGCGGCCATAGAGCACGTCCTCGGTGCGCTTGAACTCAACCTCGGTCTGGCCGAACGAGGGAGGGATGAGCAACAGCAGCGACAGCAAGGCAAGAAGGTGAAGAGGCTTTTTCATAAGTGGCAACTTTCCGCCGCCCACTAAACCACAAACGCGCCGGCGGAGGAAACTCCAAACTTCAGTGAAGCCCCAAACTCCAGATTCCAAATTCCAAAGACGCTCAAGCCTCAAGATTTGGTGCGGCAAGCAACTCAAAGTCGCCGCGCTGTTGGCCGCGGATTCAAAGGCAGGAGACTACAAGGGCGAACTAATTGGCAAACGGAAGCAGGTTGTAGCTGCCACTGGCGGGCGGGGTGAATGTGTTGGCGTGGATTTGTGCCGCGCCCGTCGGGCCGGGATACAACGAGGTGCCGGCCAAACTCACGGTGGGGCCGGAGATGTAGATGCCGCTGTTGACGCCGGCGGTTGTGCCGAGTGTCTGGAGGATGGAGTTCAGGACGCTGATGTTGGAGCCGCTGATGTCAATGCGGCCGGCCTGTCCTGACGTGGAACTGGCCGAGAGAAGCGAGTTCAAGACGGTGACGTTTGGCGCGCTGAGGTTGATGATGCCGCCGGGGAGGCTGCCCGCGCCGTTGGCGTTGAGTTGCGCGTTGATGACACTGAGGTTCTGGACGGCCGTCATGGCGATGACGCCGCCGCCCGCCGGGCCGCTGGCGGTGATCTGGATGGTTTCGCTGCCGCTGGCGCGCGAGCCGGCACCTTTGATGACAACATCACCTCCATTCGGCAACTCGTTCAACACGAGCGCCGAATCATGCGCGGAGAGGCGGACGTAGTGGGTGGCGTCGGCGTTGACCGTGACGCTGCCGGGCGTCGCGTCGGAGCCGGGCGATTGGATCTGGATGCTGCCGGCGCTGCTGCCCGACACCGCGCCGTTGGCCACGGTCGGGCCGTCGGCGTTGATGGTAGTGGAGCCGGCTGAATCACCGGAGATCACGGCGGTCATCGTGCCGTGAAGATTGACGTTGCCGCCTTGAGGCGTGTTGCCCGTGGAAACGCCGCCGTAGGAGCTGACGTCCACAAGCGCACCGTGCATTTCTAGATTGGCAGGCAGGTAGAAGGGACCGGTGCCAGCCGGTAGGCTGGTGACGGTGCCGCCATCAAATCCTTGCGCGCGCAGGTCGCTTCCGACAAGCCAGAGCGCCACAGTTCCCGTGGGGGTGCTTGTGGATGCGCCGGCATGCAGGCGGATGGTTCCGCCCGGTTTCGTCGGGTCGGACAACGCGCTGGCGTCCAGCGCGGCGTTTTCCACCACGACGTTTTGCGGCGCCTCGGCTTCGATCACGCCGCCGCCCGCGCTGCCGCTGGCGATGACATTCAGGCTCTTGCCTCCGCCCGCGAGGTTTGCCCCGCGCAGCGCGATGCCGGAGGTGAACACTGAACTGACAGAGGTCTGCCGCGCCGAGAGGAAGATGTGACCCGGCGTAGCGGCGTCTTCGACATGGAAAGAGACTCTGCCTGTCTGCAAGCCGGTGCCACTGGATGTTACTTGAATGGAACCGGCGGTGATTCCGTCGGCGTAAACGTCGGTGGTGTCTTGGAAGGTCATCTGCATCTTGCCGTCCAGCGTCACGTTTCCGCCCCATAACGCCGCCGTGGTTCCGATGGAAAACGTGATGTAGTCCGTAACGGGATGGCTGGCGTCTATGAACGCATGGCGGATATGCACACCGTCCTCCTTGCCGCCGAGGCTGCTTGTTGCTTCACCTGTGCTGACGATCTCCACAGTTCCGCCCGTGTCGGATGAGCCGACGAGCACTTTGGCAACACGCAAACTGTCGTTGGCGCCGAAGAAGGTAGTGACGCCGGCGCTCTCCAGATGAAACTTGCCGCCCCGGAGCACGCTGACGTCCATGCCGGGCTTCGGCGCGATGATGGTCGCGGGAGCCGTTGGGTTTTGTGAATCGTAGGGCGAGACGACGATGGCGTCGCTGCTGGAGAAGAGTTGGAACTCGCTCGGCCCGTTCAGAGCGCCGCCGCTGTCGCCCATGCTGAAGACGGAGTTGATGATCTGGATACCCGACGCGTGGACGCTCACACGGGTTGTTTGAAGCGGGCTGCTCGGCCCGCCGCCGGTTCCTTGCGCCACGTTCAACGTCTCGAAGCTGCCGCCGGTAGTAAAGTCCGCGGCAAACAGTCCTGATGCCTTGGGCGTTGACTGGGGATGAGAGGGCCACAGGAGCACGTTCTGGGTGCCGAAATCGAAGAGCACCACACCGCCACCGCTGAAGGTGCCATTGAGATTGCCACCAGCGCCGGTGATGGTGGGCGTCGTGCCGCTGACATCCATCGTGGTGAAGCTGTCCATGATGAAGTAGAGGGGAGTCCAGTAGATCGGGGCGGTTGGATTGATTGCCCAACTGCCGGTGTTCTGGCGGCTCTGGATGTGGACGTTGGCGGGGCCGGTGCTGAAGTTGCCTTCGCTCGGGGTGTCAATCGTCACCGTGTCACCGCTGATGAAAATGCCTCCATTCGGATCCGCCGTCCCGCCGACGGTCAACGTTGAATCCGTGATGTTGACGATCGTGCCGACGCGGGTGCCGTTGGGGTTCTTCGCGGAAACTGCGATGTGACCAACCGTGCCGTCGCCTGAATTGGCCGAGAGGTAGGAATCGAAGAGAATTATCGTCGGCGCCTCAAGAACGATCTGGCCGGCAGGCATGGAGATTCCCGACGGCGCGTTGGCATTGAACCGTGATCCCCTTATGTTGATGCCGGCGAGTCCTGAGTATGTGTTCACCCACGAACTGGACGCGTAGTAATCGCCAAACGTGGTGGCTCTGATTGTGCCACCGCCCAGCGGTCCGCTGGCCGCCAGATTGATGCTGTAGCTGCCGCTGGAGTTCACACCAAAGAAGTTGATGTCGCCGCCATTAGGTCCAAAGTCTGTCGTTTGGGCTTCGATGTTGATGTTGCCGGTGGAATTGGGGACTTTCAACGTGATGAGACCGGGCAGGGTGTCGTTGCCGCTGGATTGGATTGTCACGCCACCCGGCGTCGTGCCGTTGGCGTTTATGCAAACGCTGTCCTCGACAAGCACCTGCATCTTGCCGTCCAGCAACACCTGACCGCCGGCTCCAGAAACCAAGTTGCCGTTGCTGTCCCTCGCACGAACGTCAAGGGTGGCGTCGTGAATGTAAACGCCGTCGTAGGGGACGGTGTAGCCGTCCACGAGAATAGTGCGTGTCCCCCGGCTGACGAGTTCCGCGGTGCCGCCGGTGTAGATGCCGTCGCCGGCGTTGACGCTGGCTTGCGCGTCGCTGCGCAGCAGGTCGTTGGGATCGCTGGCCGGGTTGTAGCCGCTGCCGGCGAAGGACACGAGTCCGTTGGCGCTTTCAAGGTGGAGCAGCCCGACGGGATGAATGCCGTCGGTGGGGCCGCTATGCACTCTCACCGTGGACGGGTCCACCAGCAGGTTGCCGCTGGCGTAGAAGCGCAGGGAGTCGGGCAGTGTTTCATCGCCGCCGATCTTAAAGATGGAGTTGGCGATGCTAATGGTGGATGCCCTGAAAGTCAGGATGGTGTTCTTGGAACTGGGGCCGCCGGGCGACATGTCTTCCAGGATGTTGTTGAACAGCAACGCGCCTTGGGTGATGAACTCGGCGTTGAAGGTTCCGCTGGCCGCCGGCACGGTGATGGGATTGTCCGACACAGTCACACCGACGTTGCCGAAATCGAAAATCGCCACGCCATCTAGCATGGTTCCCGTGAGCCGCGTGGAACCGCCGTTGATGATTTTCGCTACGCTGCCATCCAGCGTGTCGGCGCTGGTGATCACGAACGCGCCGCTGTAGGGGAGCACCGAGAGGTTGCCGATGATGCTGGCGTAGGGGATTGCATTACCGGAGTCGCGGTAGATGTAAACATAGCCGCTGCTGCCGGCGTTGATCTCGTTAAGACCGGAGAAGTTCAACGTGCCGCCTTTGAGGATGATGGTGCCACCGTTCTCGGCGGAAAAGCCGCCAAACGCTTGCAAGCTGGAGCCGGTCAGCGCGACCGTGCCGGCTGCGCCGCCGAGCAGGGAAATACTGCCGCCCAAGCCGCCGCTCCCCGTTCCCAAGGCGCGGAGGAGAGCGTTCATCACAGTGATGTTATTGCCTGTCACCGTGATAGCGCCACCCTGGGAGGATGAGTTGGCTTGCAGCAACGCGTGTTGAATGGCGATGGCTTGGGTGGCGGTGATATTGATTTGGCAGATGCCGCCGCCCGGCGCGCCAGCCCAGATCTGGATGGACTTATCGGATGGGCCTATGGCTGCTCCGAGAATTTCGACATCGCCATTGGCCAGCGAACCCAGCGCGATGGCGGTTTGCTGCGCGCTGAGCCGGACGCCGCCTTGGCTGGTGGCCGTAATGTTCACTTGGCCCGGCGTGGATGGCGTGCCGCTCCTGCCTTTGGCTTCCACGCCAGCATAGCCGGCCGTGGTGCCGCCGTTGAGTTGGATGTCTGTGCCGCGCAGGAAATCCACTTGATCATAGG